>Ga0181525_10002135_pt1 | contig 16407 bp, 17 predicted proteins | sample PEATcosm2014_Bin_48_FD_121100 | JGI IMG/M metagenome (GOLD analysis project Ga0181525, IMG submission 121100) | Peatland microbial communities from MTU Mesocosm Facility, Houghton, MI, USA - PEATcosm2014_Bin06_10_metaG | ecosystem: Environmental > Terrestrial > Soil > Wetlands > Peat | place...
CCGGCGATTATGCCGGACGCGCTGCTGGAGCCCGAGTTGGCTTAAGCCGCCGTCGCCTCGGCAAACCCGGCAGTGGCCTCGGCGAACTCCCAGAAATTCGCCCGGGGTGAGGTGCGTGCGATAAACGCCCGCAGATTCGGGTGCTGCCAGCCTTCCGGGCCGATCAACGCGCTCACCGGCGCAAAAAACTCATGCGCGTGCGGGATCTGGCTGGAGGAGAACCCCTCATAATGGCGTGGCCGCAGCGCATACATCACGCGAATATCGCGCACCGGCAGCGTCAGCGGCGCCACCGGCTCCTTGCGCATCAGCCCGGTATAGCGCCAGCGCATCATCTTGTTGGTGGGCGACACCGGAGCGCGCAGCCACTCCACCGGGCACACCGCCAGCAGCGAGTGCATGGAAGGCGCAAAGCGCGAGCGCTTATCCAGCAGGTTCTGGAATGATCCGCAGGCCTCGATGGCGAAAATATCCACAAAAGGGTCACGCTCGGTGCCGCCGAAGCACAGCCACAGCCCGTCCGGCACCGTGCGCAGCCGGTTGGCGCCGGGCAGTTTCAAAAACGGATGGTCGTTATCATGCACCGAACCCGGCCTCGCCCGCAGCCAGGCGCCGTAAGCGCCCATGTTGCGGTCGGCCAAGCCCGGCGGATGCTGCGGCCAGGAGCGCAGTTTCTGGCGAACGAGTGCGTCAAGTGTCGTCGCAGCGGCCATTGGTAATTCCCTATATTTTAGTTAGGCACACAACTTAAACTAGAATACTGACTAAAAACGACTCGGATGCAAGCAGTTTTTTTGTTTTACAGGGATTAAACCGGCTTTCTTGACATATTTGTGATCCAAACACCCTAAAGCTAACCGTTTGATTATACGAGATAGAGCCCGTTTCCGCCGTTTTGCGCAAGCTATTTCCTTAATTTAAGGTTGAAATTTCTCCAAAACACCCCATGCCAGGGCCGTATGCCGGGATATTGATCGCCGGCCAAATCCGGCTCATTCAACGCCCAGCAAAACAATCTTATGGAGACCCGCTTGGAAACGCCGCCGCCACGCCGCAGCCGCCGTCCCTTCATCATTCTGGGCGTGGTCCTCTCCTGCATCGCCCTTGGCTGCCTGGGCTACTGGCTGCTGAACCGGGGTTATGTCACCACGGACGACGCGGAGATCGACGGCGACGTCACCGCCATCGCCCCGCAGATCGCCGGGCGCGTGTTGCAAATCCCCGTGGCGGACAACCAGCATGTCACCCAGGGCCAAGTGCTGGCGGTGCTGGACGGCCGCGACGAACAGGCCGCCCTGGCCAAAGCCCAGGCCGACGAAGCCCAGGCCCAGGCCCAGCTCGGCGTGGCCCAGGCGCAACTGGCCGAAACCAGCGCCACCCTGCGCCAGGCCCAGCAGGATTACGCACGTTACGCCGCCATCAACCCGCGCGCCGTGCCCCAGCAGGCCATTGACGCCGCCACCGCCACCATCCTCGGCGCCAAAGCCAAATACAACGCCGCGCAGGCCAGCGTGGTCGCGGCCCAGGCGCAGCTTCAGGCGGCAGGGGTGGAGGTGCATAACGCCGGCCTCCAGCTCTCCTACACCCGCATCACCGCCCCCAGCGCCGGGCATATTTCCATGAAAACCGTGGAGCCCGGCGATGTTCTGGCGGCGGGTTCCGCCATGATGGCCCTGGTGGGCGACGATGTCTGGGTCACGGCCAACTATAAAGAGACCCAGCTCGCCGACATTCACCCCGGCGAGCAGGCCAGCATTCAGGTCGACGCCATCCCCGGCATCACCTTCAAAGCCCATGTGGACAGCATCCAATACGGCACCGGCGCGGTGTTCTCGCTCCTCCCGGCGCAGAACGCCACCGGCAACTACGTCAAAATCATCCAGCGCGTCCCGGTCAAAATCGTCTTCGACGACCCGCGCATCACCCAATACCTGCTGGCCCCCGGCATGTCCGTGGAGCCCTCCATCACCATTAGCCCATGACCGCAGCACTCACCCGTTCACCCGCAGGCGACTATAACCCGTGGATGATCGCGGTGATGCTCTCGCTCGCCCCGTTCATGGAGGTGCTGGACACCACCATCGCCAATGTCTCGCTCACCCATATCGCCGGCTCGCTCGGGGCGGGGCAGACGGAAAGCACCTGGATCCTCACCAGCTACCTTGTCTCCAACAGCATCGTCCTGCCCATCAGCGGTTGGCTCGCCAATGTCATCGGCCGCAAGCGGTTCTACCAGATCTGCGTCGCCCTTTTCACCGCCAGCTCGGTGCTCTGCGCCTTCTCCACCTCGCTCAACATGATGCTCGTCGCCCGCGTGCTGCAAGGGCTGGGCGGCGGCGGCCTGCAACCGGCCACCCAGTCCATGCTGGCCGACAGCTTCCCGCAGGAAAAGCGCGCCCAGGTCTTCGCCCTGTATGGCTTCACCATCATCGTCGCCCCGGCCACCGGCCCGGTCATCGGCGGCTGGCTCACCGACAATCTGTCCTGGCACTGGATCTTCCTCATCAACCTGCCGGTCGGCCTGGTGGCGCTCACCCTCATCGCCATTTTCATCAGCGAGCCCGCGATCATGATCAAGGAACGCGCCGAGTTGCTGGCGAAGGGCCTGCACCTGGATTATATCGGTCTCATCCTGGTCGCCATCGGCTTCGGCGCACTGCAAATCTTCCTCGACAAATTCGAACTCGATGACGGTTTTTCCTCGCCCGTCATCATCACCCTGTGCGCCGTGTTCGTGGTGGCGCTCAGCACGCTGGTGGTGTGGGAGTGGGACCACCCACAGCCGGTGATGAATTTCCGCCTGTTCAAGGTGCGAAATTTCACCATCTGCTGCATAGTCATGTTTGTCATCGGCTTCTTGTTTCTCTCCTCCACCCAGCTCCTGCCGCAGATGTCGCAGACCCTGCTCGGTTACAACGCCGAGACCGCCGGTCTCGCCTTGGCCTTTGGCGGCATGGTCACCATCATGGTGATGCCCTTCGCCGGCATCATCACCGGCCGTTTCGTCCAGCCGCGTTTTTTAATGGCCTTCGCCTTGATCGAAATGGGTTGCGCCCTACTTCTGGACTCTTACCTCGCCCCGGATGTCAGCTTCACGCAGCTTTCCTGGGCCCGCATCATCCAGGTCGTCGCCATTCCCTTCATTTTCATTCCGGTCTCGGCCAGCTCCTATGTCGGCATCAACCCGCGCAACAACGGCGAGGCGGCGGCGCTGCTTAACCAGCTGCGCAACATCGGCGGCAGCATCGGCATCTCTTTCGTCACCACCCTGCTGGCCTGGCGCACGCAGTTCCATCACGAGCGCCTGGTGGAATCCATCACGCCCTACCGTTATCTGCACGGCGTAAAGCTGCCGCAGATCGCCCTGCTGGTGCAGCAGCAGGCTAATTTTGTCAGCTATCTTGACGTTTTTAGAGTAATCGGGATCATAGCCCTGGTGATCTGGCCGATTGTGCTGTTTTTAAAAAATCCGGCGAAACGCGCCGCATAAGGAGTTTTCCCTCAGTGTCTTCCGCCCCCCGCCTGCGCCTTTTCGCCAGCACCGCCCTTGCCCTTGCCCTCTCCGGCTGCATGGTGGGGCCAAACTTCATCGCCCCGCGCGCCGCCGTGCCCGCCGCATACACCGGCACGGGAAACCTGCCCTATGTCTCGGGCGACGCCGTGGACCCGCAATGGTGGAACAGCTTCAATGACCCCGAACTGACGCAGCTGGAAGCCCAGGCCGTGGCGCAGAATCTCGACCTGCAGATCGCCACCCAGCATCTGCTGGAAGCCGAGGCCCAGGCCAAAATCGCCGGCGCGGTGCTGTACCCGAACCTGGGCGGCAACGCCTCCTACACCTACGAAGCGCCGAGCCGAAAGGGCGTGTTCGACGCGCTGGGCGGCGGCGCGGAACTCCCCGCCTCCGACATCGCCCCGCTCGACATCTACCAATACGGCCTGCAATCCATGTTCGACGTTGACCTGTGGGGCAAAAACCGCCGCGCCGTGGAAGCCGCCGTCGCTGCGGCGGCGTCTTCTCAGGAGGCCCGCCGCGCCGCGCTGCTCAATGTCGAAACCCAGGTGGCGACCACCTACATCCAACTGCGCGGCGCCCAGACCGTGCTGAACATCACCCAGCAGAACCTCGCCTCCGCCAACCAGCTGGTGAACCTCACCGTGGAGCGCCAGCAAGCGGGCCTGACCACGGCGCTGGACGTCGCCACCGCGCGCGCCTCCGCCGCGCAAATCGCCTCCCAGCTCCCCACGCTCACCGCCCAGCAGGACGCACTGCTCAACCAGCTCGGCCTGCTACTGGGCGAGCTGCCGGGCAACCTGCCGCCGGCGCTGTCGGCCAGCGCCCCCGTGCCGCTCACCCCGCCCACCGTGCCGGTCGGCCTGCCGGCGGATCTGCTGCGCCAGCGCCCGGACGTGCGCGAGGCCGAAGCCGACCTGCACGAACAAACCGCTGAAGTCGGTGTCGCCGTGGCGCAGTTCTTCCCGGACCTCTCGCTCTCCGGCTCCATCTCGCTCCAGGCTTTGCAGCTCAAAAACCTCAACGAGTTCGCCGCCATCACCTACGCGCTCGGCCCGACCCTCACCATCCCGCTCTTCGAGGGCGGCCAGCTCCACGGCCAGTTGGAGCTGCGCAAGGCCCAGCAGAAGGAAGCCGCCATCGGCTACGCCAAAACCGTGCTGACGGCCTTCTCCCAGGTGGACACCTCCCTCAGCGCCTACACCCAGGACCACGCCACGATGGACGCGCTGAACACCGAGACCCAGCAGAGCCAGATCGCGCTGGGCCTCGCCGAAGACCAGTACAAACAGGGGCTGGTGGATTACCTCACCGTGCTGAACGCCCAGCAAAGCTATCTCGGCGCGCAACAGGCGCAGGCGCAAGCCACGGAGAAACTGGGCACGGACCTCGTGGCGCTGTACCAGGCGCTGGGCGGCGGCTGGCAGACGGTTTACCCCACGGCGGGCTAACCCATTACCCTACCAGGGTGCGCTCCGTGGCCTGGTAGGCGTTGGCGTGGCACCCATTATCCGTGCGCTGGGCGAGCATCGGGCCCACCGCGTTGTAGATATAATGGTGCGCCACCGGCCTGCGCGTCACGGCATAGGCTTGCAACGCAGTCAGGTTGGAAAATGTCGAGCGGCTCAGCCCAACAAAGGTTTTCGCACTGGAGGCAATCTCAAAATCCAGCAGCGATAACTGGGTCGGCTTCAGCATATCCAGCACATAACCGCTCAAAAAATCGGACTTGAAGAAAACCTCCACCCCAAGCCGTGAGAACACTTCCTGCCGGATCACCTCCTTTGGCATCACCAAGGCGGGCTCATCACAGATCACAAACAGCCGCTTGGTGCCGGGGAAAGTCTTCAGGATTTTTTCAACAATCCGCACCGCCGGAAGAAAATTATCCTCAGGCTGCGGCACATGCTTATCCAAATTCTCCCGGCAATGCCGCTCCCAGTCCGCCTCGATGCGAAACTGCGCGACCATCTCGATACCGGCCTGTTCAAAAACATCAGCCTTCAACTTCCGGAAAATATAAGTCTGCCGGACCAGCGGCTCAAAGCTCGCCAGCAGATCCAGAATAAACTCATTGAACCCCGCATCCGTAGGATGGCCCGAGAACGAAAAATCCTCAAAAATACTAAATGTTTTCCAAAAATACGCATCATATCCCTGCGGCATCTTCTCGCGCTCATACGGCGCCACTGGAATCCCATAACGCTGCGCCACGGCCAGAAATTTTGCCGGATTAAAAATGGATTGGAACGGCACATGGTCATACACGTGGTTGACCTGATCCATCAGCGTAATATCGGGCAGGCAAAGCGCCGCGCCCGCTTCCCGCGCCGTGGCAAAAAGCCCAATCAGCGCCATCTTCTGGTTATTTATCCCGCCCCCGCCGACGGAATTATAGCCAAGAACCTCCGGGTTTTTTTCCTCAGGCTGACCGGACATCGAAAACGTCCCCTAATCCTCGGGGAACATGCGGAAGTTCATAAACTCCAAATTAACCTTATCCTTATGCCGCTCGCGGTCATACTTAGCGACATCGTCAAACAGCTTCCCCAGCCGCTCCGCATCCTCGCCCGGCAGCTCCCCGGCATATTCCTTAATGGACTCGAACGACGCCAGATAGCTGTCGATAAACCCTAGGAACATGCTGCCGATCTGCTTGCCGTGATCGCTGTCCCAGTTCCAGCGTTCTTCCACAATCGCCTGCATGGCGCCCACTTTCGGCCCGTGAAAATGGATAATCGTGGCGTCCCGGTTCAGGCCCCAGTAAGGCTTCCAGTTCAGCTCCAGCGGCAGCCGGTCCCAGCGCCCGCGGTAGAAAATATTATAGGCGATCTGGTCGTGAAACCCGTATTTTTTCTCGCGGATATTCTCAATCAGATATTTCTCAAACGCCGCATAATCCTCGCGCATGCCCGGCGCGCGCACGACCATCACGCCGGCATTGAAGTAGTTCCAGGAATCCTTATTAAACTCCGGCGCTGCCGCAAAATACTTCGGCCGGATCGTCTCCAGCTTCGGCTGCTTCAGGAAGATGACATCGACATCGGTATAGAAAACATACTCGTCTTCTAATTCCGTCAGGCAAACATTGGTCCGCAACCAATGCCCCAGCGTATCCATCGTGTACTCTTTTTTCGCAACCAGATCGGTAATGGTCGACAAATAAGGCAGCTCGGATTGAACGATCGTGACGCCATGATCTTCGAGCCACGAAGTGGCTTCATTCCGGTTGCCTGTGTAGAGAAGGGTCGGCTCAAGATCCGTGTGCTTTTGCGCCGAAAGCACGGCCAGCTTCGTATGCAGGCCAATATCCCCCCGGGTTCCGGCCTCGTTGAGCGCAATATACCACTTCAAACTTATCGTCCTTAACGTCGGGGGCTAGGCCATGGGCATTCTTTTTCTTCTAATGCCGAGCCATGACATAGCTCAAACTAAATTAAAAAATCGATTATTACGAGCGGGCTGATATCACAATACCGTAAGTAACCAGCGCGTAAATGGAGACGGGCCACGGTAACAACCGCAGCCCGCCTTTAACAACTTCTAGTTTAAAAACCGCTTACGCCATCGCAATCTTCAAGTTCGCGTCGATCTTGTCGAGGAAGTCCTGCGTGCTCAGCCAAGGCGCATCCTTGGCGATCAGCAGCGCCAGATCCTTGGTCATGAAGCCCGATTCCACGGTCTCCACGCACACGCGCTCCAGCGTCTCGGCAAAGGCGGTCACGTCCGGCGTGCCGTCAAACTGGCCGCGATAGATCAACCCGCGCGTCCAGGCGAAGATGCTGGCAATCGGATTGGTCGAGGTCGTGCGGCCCTTCTGGTGTTCGCGGTAATGGCGCGTCACCGTGCCATGCGCCGCTTCGGACTCCACGGTCTTGCCGTCCGGGCTGAGCAGCACGGAGGTCATCAGACCCAGGCTGCCGAAGCCCTGCGCCACGATGTCGCTCTCCACATCGCCGTCATAGTTCTTACAGGCCCACAGATACCCGCCGCTCCACTTCAGCGCGGACGCTACCATGTCGTCGATCAGGCGGTGCTCATAGGTCAGCCCGGCCGCGTCAAACTTCTCCTTGAACTCGGCCTCGAAAATCGCCTCGAACGTGTCCTTGAACATGCCGTCATAGGCCTTCAGGATGGTGTTCTTGGTCGAGAGATAAACCGGGTAGTTGCGCAGCAGCCCGTAATTAAAGCTGGCGCGGGCGAAGCCGGCGATCGAGGCCAGCGTATTATGCTGCGCCATGGCCACGCCGGGGCCCTTGAAGTCATGCACGTCGAGCACGATCGACGGACCGCCATCGGCCGGCACATAGCTCATCTGCACCTTGCCCGGGCCGGGGATCTTGGTTTCCACCGCGCGGTACAGATCGCCATAGGCATGGCGCCCGATGACAATCGGCTGCGACCAGTGCGGCACCAGGCGCGGCACGTTCTTGCAGATGATCGGCTCGCGGAAGATGGTGCCGTCCAGCACGTTGCGGATGGTGCCGTTCGGGCTGCGCCACATCTTCTTCAGGCCAAATTCCACCACGCGGGCTTCGTCCGGGGTAATGGTGGCGCATTTCACGCTCACGCCATACTCTTTGGTGGCGTAGGCGGCATCCAGCGTCACCTGGTCATCGGTGGCGTCGCGGTGCTCAATCCCGAGGTCGAAATATTTCAGGTCGATGTCGAGATACGGCAGGATAAGCTTTTCTTTGATGAAGCCCCAGATGATCCGGGTCATCTCGTCGCCGTCCATCTCCACCAGGGGGGTTTTTACCTTGATCTTGGCCATTTGAAGCGCTCCATAGTTTCTGCTGGTTTCATTATCACCCCCGTTGGGCCGCACAAGCCTCCCCCCCGTGCATGGACGGGTTGCGCAAGGCGCGATAGGAAAAACCCAGCATGACAGGAGTAGGGCGATGAGCGGGCGTAACGGGGCAAAGATTGACTGGACGAGCGACTGGGACCGGGATGCCGCCCTGACCACCGCCAAGCTGCTGCTGGAGATCAAAGCGGTAAACTTCCGCCCCGAGGAACCCTACACCCTGACTTCCGGCTGGAAGTCCCCGGTCTATATCGACTGCCGCAAGATCATCTATTTCCCCCGCGCCCGCGCCAAAATCTGCGACCTCGCGGTGGAGAAAATCAGCCGCCATGTCGGTTATGAGGCGATTGAAGCCGTGGCGGGCGGCGAGACGGCGGGGATTCCCTTCGCCGCCTGGATCGCCGAGCGCATGCACGCGCCGATGGCCTATATCCGCAAAAAACCCAAAGGTTTCGGCCGCAACGCGCTCATCGAGGGCGATGTCCCCGAGGGCCTGAACACCCTGCTGGTCGAAGACCTCACCACCGATGGCGGCTCCAAAATCCAGTTCGCCAAGGCCCTGCGCGACGCCGGGGCGCTCTGCAACCACGCCTTCGTCGTCTTCTATTACGGCGTCTTCCCCGGCAGCTTCGAGACCCTGGCCAGCATGGATATTTCCCTGCACCACCTCTGCACCTGGTGGGACGTGCTGGAAGCCGCGAAGAACCAACCCTATTTCTCCGACTCGGCGCTCTCCGGCGTGCGTAAGTTCCTGGAGAACCCGATGGCCTGGTCCGCCGCGCATGGCGGCGTCGGCTCGGCGGAAGAGGCGCTGGCGCATAAGCTGGCCAAATAGGGGAGGGGGATAGCCTGACCACTACCGGCTTCATCGAGGGGTTAAAGGGCATTCTCCCGCCCCAAGCGGTGCTGACCGAGTCCGCTGATCGCGCCGCCTATGAGGCCGACTGGCGCAAGCTCTACGCCAACCCGGCGCTGGCCGTGGCCCTGCCGCATACCCCCGCGCAAGTGTCCGCCCTCGTGCGGCTCTGCGCGGCGCATGGCATCGCCATCGTCCCGCAAGGCGGCAACACCGGCCTGGTGGCAGGCGGCGTCCCCGTGGCGGGTACGCCGCAGCTCATCCTCAGCCTCGCCCGCATGAACCGCATCCTCGCCCTCGACCCGCAAGGCGACACCATCACGGTCCAAGCGGGCGTCACCCTGCAAGCGGTGCAGGAAGCCGCCGCAGCCGCGGACAAACTTTTCCCCGTCAGCTTCGGCGCCGAAGGCACCGCCCAGATCGGCGGCGTCATCTCCACCAATGCCGGTGGCGTCCAAGTGCTGAGCTACGGCACCCTGCGCGCCCAGGTCCTGGGGTTGGAAGTCGTGCTGGCGGACGGGCGCATCTGGGACGGCCTACGCGCCCTCAGAAAAGACAATACCGGCCTGGATTTAAAACAAATCTTCATCGGCGCCGAAGGCACGCTCGGCGTCATCACCGCCGCCTGCCTTAAGCTCAGCCCCTCGCTGAACGCCCGCGCCACCGCGCTCATCGGCGTCTGCGGCCCCGAAGCCGCCCTAACCCTCTTCCAGTCGCTGCGCGCCCAGTCCGGCTCCGGCCTAACCCTGTGCGAGTACATTTCCGGCCCGGCCATGGCGCTGGCCAACGCCCCGCCGCCCTTCGCCGCCCCCGCCTACGTCCTGGCCGAACTCTCCGCCCACGACGCCACCGCCGGCGTCACCACGGCCCTGGAGTCGGCCCTCGCCGCCGCCCTGGACTCCGGCACGGCGACCCACGCCGTCCTCGCCCAATCCCACCGCGAGCGCACTGCCCTCATCGCGCTGCGCGAATCCGTCCCGGAAGGCGAACTCGCCACCGGCGGCGCCATCAAGCACGACATCGCCGTCCCCCTGGCCGCCATCCCCGCCACGCTCGCCGCCATTGAAGCCCTGTTCGCGGAAAAATATCCCACCACCCGCCTGAACATCTTCGGCCATATCGGCGACGGCAATTTGCACGTCAACGTCCGCCCGCCTGCGGGAAAAACCCTGGCGGCCCTGGCGGCGCAAAAATCCGCCATCACCCAAGCCATCGAATCCCTCGCCGTCGCGCGCGGCGGCAGCTTCTCCGCCGAGCACGGCATCGGCCAAATCCGCCTGCCCGGCATGTCCGCCCACAAATCCACCGTGGAGCTAGACCTGATGCGCGCCATCAAAACCGCGCTCGACCCGCAAAACCTGCTCAATCCGGGCAAAATGATCCCGCCAAAGGAGTCCTAACCCCATGCCGACCCTGCCCCAGCTCAGCGATTTCCCCAACCGCACCTTCGACAAGCTCCGCTACGGCGACACCGACCGCCAGGGCCATGTCAACAACGCCGTCTTCGCCACATTTTATGAGACCGGGCGCGTGGAAATGCTCAACGCCACCGGCTGGAAGCCCGAAAACCCGGATTTCTCCTATGTCATCGCCCGCATCACCATCGACTTCCGCGCCGAAATCTTCTGGCCCGGCACGGTGGAAATCGGCTCCGGCATCAAATCCATCGGCAACAGTTCGGTAGTCTTCACCCAGGCGCTCTATCAGGGCGATAAATGCGTCTCCACGGCGGACAGCGTCGTCGTCCAGGTCGATAACCGCACCCACCGCGCCGCGCCCCTCAGCGACGACGCCAAGGCCGTGCTCACGACCCTGCTGCTCGGCGGCTGAAAGCTGAAGTTGTGATGTTTTAGGGAAGAAAGCAGCGCTTTTTTGCAAAAAAGCGCGCAAAAAACGCTTATGAATCTGGGGCATGGGCTGTGACGGCTTCACCGCCCATGCCCCAAAGTTATAGAAGTTTTTTGGTTCTTTTTTTCAAAAAAGAACCGCTTTCTAAACCACCTAGAAGCCGCCGCCGCCGCCAGCGCCGCCGATATCGCCCGCACCGCCAGCGCCCGGCGCGGTAACGCCGCCGGTCAACCCGCCCAGCGGATTATAACTGCCGACACCGCCCACCAGCTGCTGCACAAACCCGGCATGTCCGCCCGGCACCGGCGTCTGCTTGCTGTCCATGGCCACCTGCACGGCGTTGTGCAGCTTATCCTGGGTAACATTCACCAACTTGCCATTATCGTCGAAATTCAGCACCACGACATGCTGCTTCGCCACGCCCTCGGTCTGGCCGATGCGGATATGGGTAATCTGGCTGACATAGACCCATTTATTCGGGTCGAACTGCTCCACGAAGGTCGGCGGCCCGAGCAGCGCCTGCGCATCGGCCTCATCGGCGATGCCGGGGGTCAACTGATCCAGGTCGTGCTGCGTCACGGCCACGCCGCGATAATGCGGCGTGTCGGAGAACACGGCGCAGCCCGGCAAAGCGAGCAACGCGCAGAAAAGGCTAATATATGTCAGCGGAGCAGGGCGCACGCTAGGGTCCTTAATCTAAAGACGGATGATCTCAGCCGTTGGGTCTCACGGCTGGGGCTTACGTGTCAATGCGCAAGGTATATATGGAGCCCATGGACGCAGAATTTAGCCGGCCGATCAAGGCCGCACATATTAAAGACGAAGTGCAGCAGCACACCCTGGTTGCCGATGAAGCCGCCCGCGCGCTGTTGGCCAAGCGTTTCGGCCTGCCCGGAATCGCCTATCTGCGCGGCGAGTTCACCCTCCAGCACGAGCGCTCAGGCGTCATCGCGGCCAAATTGGACATGCGCGCCGCCGTCACCCAGACCTGCGTGGTCACGCTGGAGCCGTTCGACGCCACCATCAACGAGCAAAGCGACCTCCGATTCGTCCCCGCGCAGAGCCTGCCGGAGTCTGAAGGGGTGGAGCTGGACCCGGAAACCCTGGAAGGCCCTGACGAAATCCCCTTCACCGCCGGGCTGATCGACCTCGGCGAAGCCCTGGCCGAACAGCTCGCTTTGGCGCTCGACCCCTACCCGCGCAAACCGGGCGCCGCACTGCCCGCAGAACACCTCGATGCCCCGGAAAACCCTTTCGCCGCCTTGGATGCGCTGCGTTCCAAGGGGCCGAAATAGGGCAGGGGGCAGACCCCTGCTTGCATTACCTGCCGGGCATGACTTGCGAGCCAGCCGCCGCTCTGCTAACTCGCGCCTCTCAATCCTTTCGACAGCATTTTTAAGGCGTATCAGCTATGGCCGTTCCTAAACGTAAAACCTCCCCGTCGCGTGCCGGCATGCGCCGCAGCCATCTGGCTCTGCGCTCCGAAGCCCACGCCGAATGCGGCAATTGTGGCGAGCTGAAGCGTCCCCACCATGTGTGTGCCCATTGCGGCCATTACGACAACCGCGAAGTCGTTGCCTCCGGCAAGACCGCCAAGGGCGTCGTCCGCGTTTAACGCTTAACTGTCTTCTTAAACTGAAGCAGCGGGAGCCAGCCCGAGGTGTGCAATGAGCCGGAATAATCTACTGGCTGTGGATGCCATGGGCGGCGATCACGCGCCTGCGGCGATTATCGCCGGGCTTGATATCGCTGCCGAGCGTCATCCCAAAGCCAGATTTCTCGTCTTTGGCGATGAAGCTGTCGTCGCGCCGCTGCTGGCCAAGACCAAGCACCTGAAAAACCAGGCGACCTTGCGTCACGCCGGCGCGGTCATCACCGGCGACATGAAACCCACCATCGCCCTGCGCATCCGTGATTCCTCCATGCGCCGCGCCATTGACGCGGTGTTGCACAACGAGGCTGCGGGCGTGATCTCTGCCGGCAACACCGGTGCGCTCCTGGCGCTCTCGAAAATCGTCCTCAAATCCCTCAAAGGCATCGACCGCCCGGCCATGGCCGCCATCGGCCCCTCGTCGCGCAGCGACGTGGTGATGCTCGATGTCGGCCTGAACGTGGTCTACGACTCCCGCAATCTGGTGGAATTCGCCCTGATGGGGGAAACCTTCGCCCGCATCGTGCTCGGCATCCCCAAACCCACCTTCGGCCTGCTCAATATCGGCTCGGAAGAGGGCAAGGGCGACGAAATCCTCCGCGTCGCTGCCGCTACCCTGCGGGAAAGCCCGATTGCCAGCCAGTTCCACGGCTTCATCGAAGGCCATGACATCGCCGCCGGCACCGTGGATGTGGTGGTGACGGACGGCTTCACCGGCAATGTCGCCATCAAAACCGGCGAGGGTGCGCTCAAACTGGTCGGCAAGCTGCTCAAGCGCGTCTTCACCTCCAGCTTCATGGCCAAAGCGGGCTACCTCATGGCGCGCGGCGCGTTGCAGCGCCTCAGTGAAACGCTGGACCCGCGCCGCTATAACGGCGCCGTCCTGCTCGGTCTTAACGGTGTCGTCGTCAAATCGCATGGCGGCACGGACGCGCAGGGCTTCGCCCATGCCGTGGATGTGGCGGTGGATATGATTACCCATGACTTCAACAGCCGCATCGCCGAACGTCTGGCGGAGCTGGACCGTGTCATCCTCTCCACCGAAGCCTCGGACGTGCTGGATGTCTGAGCCGCTCACCCGTTCGCTGCTCACCGGCATCGGCGCCTACCTCCCGGAAAAAATCGTCTCCAACGCGGAAATGGCGCAGCGCGTCGAAACCTCCGACGAATGGATTACCGAGCGCACCGGCATCCGCCAGCGCCACTTCGCCGCCCCGCATGAAACCGCCGCCTTCATGGGCGCGCAGGCTGCCGCCAAAGCCCTGGCCATGGCCGGGGTCGCGGCGGAAGACGTCGGCGCCATCATCCTGGCCACCTCCACCCCGGACCAGGCCTTCCCCTCCACCGCCGTGCATGTGCAAGCCGCCCTAGGCGCGAAGAAGGCCTATGGATTCGACATCGCCGCCGCCTGCTCCGGCTTCATCTACGGCCTCTCGCTGGCCGACGCGATGATCCGCTCCGGCCAGGTCGACAGCGTCCTGGTCATCGGCTCGGAAGTTTATTCCCGCATCCTGAACTTCGCCGATCGCGGCACCTGCGTCCTGTTCGGCGACGGGGCGGGCGCGGTCCTGCTGCAAAAGCGCGAAACCACCACCTCGGGCCCCGGCCTGCTCTCCACGCATCTGCACTCGGACGGCACGCTGGCCAACATCCTCTACGTCGACGGCGCCGTCGGCCAGCCCGACAAGTCCGGCTTCCTGGTGATGAACGGGCGCGAAGTCTTCCGTCATGCGGTTACCCTGCTGGCTTCCGCCGTGAACGAAGCGCTCACCGCCAACAACCTGACTTCACAAGATATTGATTGGCTCGTCCCGCACCAGGCCAACCGCCGCATTATCGACGGCGTGGGCAAGAAGCTCGGCCTGCCGCAGGAGCGCGTGGTCGTTACGGTGGACCAGCACGCCAACACCTCTGCCGCCAGCATTCCCCTGGCTTTGGAGCAGGCCATCCGTGATCGCCGCATCCAGCCCGGCCAGCTTATTTTGCTCGAAGCCCTCGGCGGTGGCTTGACCTGGGGATCAGCGCTCCTACGTTTGTGAGGACGAAACTGTAACCAGTTGTTGACCCACGAGAATCGCGTGCTAATCTTGTAAAATGAACACTTTGACGCGTGCGCAGCTTACTGAGGCGATCTACGCCACCGTTGGGTTGTCGCGTAACGAATCGGCTGATTTGCTGGAATCGGCGTTAACCCGCATCGCCGACGCGCTCACGGTTGGCAAATCCGTTAAAATCAGTGGGTTCGGCACGTTTTCGGTGCGCCAGAAAGGCCGCCGTGTTGGCCGCAACCCAAAAACCGGCGTGGAAGTCCCCATTCTGCCCCGCCGCGTCCTCGTCTTCCGCCCCAGCCAGATTTTGCGCGATGCGGTAAATTCAGCCCCCGCCTCTGACCAGGGTGCAGACGAATAATGACCGGCTTCATCGACGACGACCCCGAGGATGACGACCTGCTGCCCGAAATCCACCCGGATTCGGGCCGCGTGCGTGTGCGTAAAACCGCCGACGCCTTCCGCACCATCAGTGAAGTCGCCGACGACCTCCACGTCCCGCAGCACGTATTGCGCTTCTGGGAGACCAAGTTCCCCCAGGTCCGCCCGCTCAAGCGCGGCGGCGGCCGCCGCTATTACCGGCCGGAGGATGTTTTCCTCCTCCGCCGGGTGGCCGACCTGCTTTACACGCAGGGCTACACGATCAAAGGCGTCCAGCGTCTCCTGCGGGAAGGCGGCGGCGCGTTACAGGAAAACATCCCGCCCGCGTCCCCGGAAGAGCGCATGGCCGCCGAGGCGGAGCGATTCGACCCGCAGGACGAGCCGCTGCCCCTGAAAAACGCCGGCTCACCGCAATCTTTTCCGCTCCTGCCCATGCCCGGCCTGGTACCGGAAGCGCCGCCGCGGGTGCTCTCGGTGGAACCCGTGCGCCGCGCCGCCGCGCGTAAACCCTCCTCTGAGGCCGAACGCCTGCGCGTTTTGCTCACGGAAACCCTGCACACGCTGGAAGATCTGCGCCGTTTACTCGGCTAGGCCTTGGCGTTGGCGAACATAGTTGCTAGAGCCTCCCCCACGGTCGGAGCGTAGCGCAGTCTGGTAGCGCACCAGTCTGGGGGACTGGGGGTCGTGGGTTCGAATCCCGCCGCTCCGACCAAATCCCCCCCCCCGCCGCTTGCGAAAATCCCATCATCCCGCCAACCTGTCCCAGAGTTCATCTGGGAGCGGCGAATGTCTGGCAGTGCGGCCTTGGTTGTACGGGGTCTATCCAAATCCTTCGGGCGAAAAATCATCGCCGGACTCGACCTCACCATCGAACCCGGCGAATTCTACGCCCTGCTCGGCCCCAACGGCGCCGGTAAAACCACCACCTTGCGCATGATCGCGGGCCTCATGCGCCCCGACTCCGGCACCATCTCCGTCTTCGGGCGAGACGTGCTGACGGACCCGCTCGCCGCCAAATCCATCATGGCCTGGCTGCCCGACGAACCCCTGCTCTACGACCGCCTCAGCCCGATGGAATACCTCGAATTCGTCGCCGGCCTGTGGCGCGTGGAACCCGCCCTCGCCAAAGCCCGCGCCGAGGAACTGCTGGAGACCCTCGGCCTATGGGCGCACCGGCACGAGCGCTGCGAGGGTTTCTCGCGCGGCATGAAGCAAAAAACCGTGCTGGCCGGGGCGCTTATCCACAACCCGCGCTTCCTCCTGCTCGACGAACCCTTCACCGGGCTGGACGCCGCCTCCGCC
>Ga0181525_10002137_pt1 | contig 16402 bp, 13 predicted proteins | sample PEATcosm2014_Bin_48_FD_121100 | JGI IMG/M metagenome (GOLD analysis project Ga0181525, IMG submission 121100) | Peatland microbial communities from MTU Mesocosm Facility, Houghton, MI, USA - PEATcosm2014_Bin06_10_metaG | ecosystem: Environmental > Terrestrial > Soil > Wetlands > Peat | place...
CCCCAGCCGCGTCCTTTATACCCCCGGCCGACATCCGCTGACGGCCGGGTCCCTGATATCCCCGGCCGACATCCGCTGACGGCCGCGTCCCTCAGTAGTGCATTCCCATCGCAACCCGGACCTCGGCCAGCGTGGCCGCGGCGATGGCGTTCGCGCGCTCGTTGCCGTCCCGCAGCACCTGCCGGACGTAGCCGAGGTCCCGCGCGTACTCGGACCGCCGGGCGCGGACCGGGGCCAGCGTCTCGTTGACCGCAGCGGTGACCGTGTCCTTGAGCACCGCGGCACCGCCGGAACCGATTCCCTCGGCCACCTCCCGCGGGTCACGGTCCAGGCACAGCGCGGCGAGCAGGACCAGGCTGGAGACCTCGGGCCGTGCGTCCGGGTCATAGCTGACGTGCCGCTGCGCATCGGTCTTCGCGCCGCGGATGAGCCGCGCGGTCTCGTCCGCGCTCGCCTTCAGCGGAATCGTGTTGCCGCGGCTCTTGCTCATCTTGGTCCCGTCGGTGCCGAGCAGCAGCGGCGCCGCCGACAGCAGCGCGTCCGGCACCGGGAACACCGGTGCGTACCTGTCGTTGAACCGGCGCGCGATCACCCGGGTGATCTCCAGGTGCGGCAGCTGGTCCTGGCCCACCGGCACCAGGTTCGCCCGGCAGAACAGGATGTCCGCGGCCTGGTGCACGGGATAGGTCAGCATCAGCCCGCTGACCGCCGACTGCCCGGAGTGCGCGATCTCGTCCTTGACCGTGGGGTTGCGGCTCAGCTCGGGTACCGAGACCAGGCTGAGAAACGGCAGCAGCAGCTGGTTGAGCGCGGGCACCGCGCTGTGCGCGAAGATCGTGGCCCGGTCAAGCCCGACCGCCAGGTAATCCAGCAGCAGCCCGGTGACGTGCGCGTCCAGGTGCTCCGCCGTGTCCCGGTCCGTCAGCACCTGGTAGTCGGCGATCAGCACGAAGACCTCCGCGCCGAGATCGGCCAGCCTGACCCGGTTCCGCAGCGTGCCGAAATAGTGCCCGAGGTGCAGCGCCCCCGTCGGCCGGTCCCCGGTCAGTATCCGGAACCGCCCGGCGTCCGCGTCAATCATTTCCTCCAGCTCAGCCGAACGCCGGAGTGCAAGTGCGGTCCTCATCGTTGATCGTCCTCTCGCTAAAGTCCGGAGGACGGCCACCAGGGCATGAAAAAAGGCCGCCCGCCCGGACGGCCTGACCATGACTGCTACAGCGACCGCCCTACCCCGGCCGGCCACCAAGCACCCAGTGCACATCGCATACCCACAAGCATAACAAAGACCAAAATCATTATCCTGAACGAGCCGTGGTGCTCCCCCCGGGCCCCTTGCTCATCCCCGGCGCGGCTCCTCCGGGTGCCGGTGCGGTCGGGTCCTGCGCAGGTCCTCCGGATCCCGGTGCGGTCGGCTCGGGCGCCCCCGGTTCGGGTACCGCCGCTCGAATCGGCTGGCCCGTCCTGGTGCCCCCGGTCAGCAGGTAGACCGCCGCCGCGCACAGCTGGGCTCCCGCCGCGACCAACAGGCATGCGGTCACCGAACGCCCGGCCAGCGGCCCGGCAAGCGCCGCGCCCGCTGCCAGGCCGGCGATCTTCAAGCTTGCTGCCGTTGTGTAGATCTGCCCGCGCATGTGCTCGGGGGCCTCCCGGTGCCGGATCGCGAACAGCGCTGTCAGCTGCGGCCCCTCCCCGACTCCGGTTACCGCGACGGCGCCCATCGTGAGCCATCCCGGCGCCACCGCCGCCGCTGCCATGCTCGCGCCGATCACCAGCGTGCTGCCGAAGACACGGATGTCGGGCTCACCGCGCCAAGGCCGCCGGGCCAGTATGGCGTTGGCCACCAGCGATGCCGCCGCCATCGCGCTGATCAGCAGCGCGCCGCGGTCCGCACTGCCGAGCCGGTGCGCGCCGAGCACCGGGCAGCAGACGATGAGCATCCCCAGCCCCACGTAGGAAACCGCCGAGGTCGCGGTGGCCCGCAGCAGGCTGGGCCGTGTGACGATCGCCGCGAAGCCCGCCACCAGCGACCGGGCCGCCGCGGGACCGCCCGCCGTCGGCGGATACCGCGACAGCGAGCGCGCGGCGGGAACGGCCAGACCGACAAGACCCGCGGCCGCGAGCACCGCCACCCGCGCCCCGAACCCGACCGCGATCACCGCCGCAAGCGCCGGCCCGGCCAGGCTGGCCGCACTGTAACTGAGCGCGTCCAGCGCCGATCCCCTGGCCAGCTCCGCCCCTGTCACCAGCCGGGGAAGCTGCGCCGTCCAGCCCCCCGCCACCGCCGGGTTGAACACCCCGGTGACCATCGCGAGCGGCACCACGACTGCCATCGGCAGCCGCCCGAGCGCGGCCGAGATGGCAACGATGCCGAGCGCATAGACGGCAAGCGTTCCGGCCAGCACCCGGTCGGGGTGCCGGCTCCGGTCGAGCAGCGTCCCGAAGGCCGGACCCCCAACGGCCGCGGCGACGATCAGGCTGGCCAGCAGCTCAGACCCGGCCGTCGGCCCGTGCGTCACCGCGAAGCCCAGCAGCAGCAAGGCCGGCCCGGACATCTCGTCCCCCGCCCTGGCCGCTGCCGCACCCCCCAGGTACCGCCACAGCCTGCGCCACAGGACGTAACGAGAATCCATGAAAACACGTTACAGTGTCGTTGTGGAACGCCCGAGGGGTTTTCTTGGTGGCAGCGTTCACGAGGCCGCCCTGCGTACGGCAGACATCCTCGCCGTCCTGACGCCCTGGCCGGGCAACCTCCTCGCTCCTGGCGCCCACGAGGAGAGGACCAGGCTGATCGTGGTCCTGCGTGAATACGGCGAGTCCGAGGCCGCCGACATCTCCCCAGCCGATCTGGCCGACCTCCGCCAGGCCGCCGTCGAACTGCGTCCGGTATTCGCGGCCGCCGACGCCGCCACCGCGGCAAACCGGATGAACGCCCTGATCGTCGCCCATGCCTATCCGCCCAGGCTGACCGCCCATGGCAGCACCTCCGGCTGGCACCTGCACGTGGACAGCAGCGACGACGCCCCCTGGGGCGAGTGGTTCCTCACTTCGTCCTGCCTGGCCCTGGCCGTCCTGCTGGCCGAGCGCCAAGCCCTGCCCGCTGCCCTCTGCGCCTCGCCCTCGTGCGGTCGCCCGTTCGTCAACGTAGGCCGCGGCCCCGCCCGCCGCTACTGCTCGTCCACCTGCGGCACCCGCGAGCGCGTAGCCGCCCACCGCAGCAGTCGTTCCCGAGTACCCGCAGCGCCGTCAAGCGCGCCGCCATCGTCCGCAGCGCCCGCGAGCCAGCCGCCTCGCGGTTAATTCGGCCTGGGTGTGTACCGAACGCAGGAGGTTGCCTGATGTTAGCGAGATGGCTGAGTGCGGTGCTGTGCGGGAGATGGAGGATTGCTGGCCCTCCGGGGTCGCCCTTCGGGGGTGGCCTCAAACCACCGCCTGAGGCATGGCGGGCTGGGCGCTACATCACCCACACCGTTCGCCGGTTCGGGAACTGGACCTTCAACTTGACCCCGCCGGATGGCGAGCCGAACACCCGCTTGGACCTGGAGCCGCGGGTGCTGTTCGCGCCGACGCCCGCCTGACCGGCGGACGGGTGGCGATGACCTACGTAGGGCTGAGGCGCGAGCCATGTTCTCGTTCATCACCACGTTAAACCGGGCCAGGTTCGACCCGGCACGGCGGTGCACGTCGTACTTGCGGGCCAGCGCCCGCACCCCCAGCCCCTCCCGCTGGTAATCCCAGCGGATCGCCGCGACCGGGAACACCCATCATGAACTTGTCGGCCCGAACGATTCCGCAACCGACCGAAGAGTGTGAAGCATGCGACTGTCATAACAATGGGCGCGGAGGCGATGCGGTGCTCAGGTGGCTGACGGAGGGTGTGTTGCGCTTGAGGCCTGCAGGCGGCCCGAGTACCAAGGGGCTTCGGGGCAGGTCGTAACAGGGTTGGGTAGCCGAGCACGGAATGCAATTCGTTGACGCGTCGGCGTAGCCCGGCCGGGATCCTCGCGGCTGGCATCGCGGTCGGCGCACCAGCCGGAGCTCCGGAACTCGGCAGGGTCGGGCTTCCCGCTCCGTCGGCGGACGGCAGGGCAAGGAAATCGCTTAGCGCATCCGCTGCGTGGCTGTTGCCGCCGCCGGACTGGAGGTCTTCTAGCCTGGCGCGAGTACACGCCCGCGGATGTGCCGCCTCAAAATCCAGCAGGCTCTGCACCCGTTCCGTCCAATAGGCGGCTATCCCCGCGACGCTATTCCCTTGCCACGACAAGGAATGACCCCAGAACTCGGTGTCGCCGAGCCCGTACAGATTCTTGGCCAGGACATCCGCGATTACATCATCACAGCGGCGGTAAAAGCAGACAAATCGCGTACCAGGAAAGACCCGGAGAAAGGTCTCAGCAACAGGTGTCCCGCTTACGACCGTCTCGCACCAACGGCGGACCCCGGAATCGGCGGCCAATACGACCAGCATCAGGCTGGCCAGAGAACGTATGGATGCGGCAGCTACCGGTGAGAGCGCCTTGCCCTGCGGGTCGATATTCTCCCAGGTGGCCGCCGCAGCATGACAGAGGGGGATTACTCCGGTCCGGGAGGTGCAGACGACACCTGGCCGCGAGGAGATCATGTCTCTGAGGACCTCGACGCCCGAGTACGGGAACGTAAGCAGGACTATGGGTTCGGCGCCAAGCCCCCCGTCTCTTCCTGCGCCGTCCGTGCCTGCCTGAGTGGTGGCGGTCGGCCTATCCGAGAAGCTCATGCCAGACCCGCGGCAACAGCCGCTCGCCCTGGCTCGCCCGGGACGACGTGCCATGACGCGAGCCCGAGCAGATCCGAAATCATGGCAACTGTCAGCTCCCCCACCCTCCAGTCCTGAATAGAGCCGGAGAAGCGGATCTGATTCAGCCGCATGGCAACTCCCAGGTTCACTTCTACGGCCATAACCTGACGCCAGACGGCCGCGGGTCCGGCCAGCGTGCAAGAGTCCGGTGTCCTGGCCGCCGCTACCGTGGCGGACTCGAACGTCTCGACGGTGCGCGCGCTCACATTCACCAGGAGTTCCGCGCTATCGCCGCGCTCCTGAGGATCGGGTACGACGCTCATGACTACCATGTCGGGTGCGACCGCGAGCCATTTTGGCGGGGTTGCACCGTCCAGGCGGTCCAGCCCAGCCTGGACTTTCTGGCCAAGCAGCGCCGCCATTTCACTCACCTCTCGGCTCGTCCCGGCGCTCACGAGTGCGGCTGCGCGACCGGAATCGGTGTTGCGCAGGTCCCGGGGCCCGGGGCCGATGCCCCAGTTCGCCGGGTTTATTGAAATGTATCCAAGCCGACCAGATAGGTCGTTGATGCCACCCAGGATAGGCTCGCTGATCATGCCCGGCGGAATGCTCCAGCCACGGCCGACCGAATCGCTGCTGATCCGGTTAGTGTGCCAGATCTTGTAGTCAGCCATGCCCAGGCGCTCTGGCTCCGACAAAAAGCATTGCGCTGCGATGCCGACCGCCGGCGACACTCCGAGGAATGCGAGGACGCCGTCCATCACCTTCTCGGGGTCTGATACCAGATCTTCGTATCGCAGCCGCAGGCAATGCTCGCCGAAGTTCTCTTCTACTGACATAATCTCAGCTGTCATCTCAAGCCAGCAGCGGGCGACCGCCAGGACACTGTTCCCTGGCGAGGCGGCGATGTACGGATCATACCCGTATCCCGACAGACCATAAGGGCACGCCTCGATGGCAGAGGCAATAACGTCCATCGGAAAACGGTAGAGGCACAGGAACTTGGCCTCAGGGTATAGCTGAAGCAGGAGCTCAGCATATCGCGCGGACCCCAGGCTCTTGTCACACCACCGCGATTTCCCGGACCGTTCAAGATGAGTGGAGATGATGAGGTCCATGGATTTGCGCAGGCCTTCCGTCACCTCCTTCGGAAGCTCTGAGAAGTTGAAGGGCATGTTAGGAATCGGTACCGGGTTGCCGGTGACGAGTGACCAAATCGGGACCATGTTATTGCACAATGCCGGGATGTTCGTTTCGGCCGGGCAGGTGAGCTGCGGATGGCAATCCAGGAGCAGTCGCAACAATGTCGAGCCAGTCCTCGCCTCGCACAGGATAAAGACCGGGGCTGGCGCCACACCGAGCTGCTGGCTAGTCAACTTAGTCTCCCGACCGGGAACGTGGATACTGCGATAGCGTCGGATGCCGCCAGCTAGGCGACGAGAAGTGCAGGACGCCACTACTTAATGGCGCCCTGCACTCGTGGCTCAACTCAAAAGCTCTTCCAGGCGGTAGCGGAACTCCCGGCGAAGACGTTGCAGAAGCCGAGACCTGCACCGTTGGAGCACAGCCAGTACTGGTAATTGGTCCGAGAGAAGCCATTGGCGGCGAAGTACTCGTTATAGTAGCTGCCGTTATAGCACCACAATTGCTTATCCGCGCGCGTCGCGGAATATTCCTTCCAGCGGAGCGTCTGGATGTCGCCGTTTATGCTGCTGTGAACGGCGCCGTAGCCGTAGATGTAGCGGGTAATGTTCACATCGCCGTCGTCCTGGAGTTCGCGGTCCTTACCCGAGCAGTTCGCGTGTACTCCGGCGTTATGGCGGTAGAGAAAAATGGGGCCGATTGTCGACGCATGCGCTGCGGGCACTGCAATCCCGGTGCTCCCGAGAGCCGCTGTTGCTATGGCGGTGACGGCCTTAGCTGATAGAGTCAAGCTGATCACCTCTCAGTAGTTACCTGCTAGACGATAAAGGCCGAACAAAATACGCTGGGCCCTTATATATTATAAGACGGCCCGCTGGTCACCTTAAGTGCTTGAATGATGCACTGTAAGTGATCAGCCTGGGTCGCAGCGCGAAAAAATCGTGTCCATTCAGGGGTCTTCGGGTTGAGCGCGTGATGCGACACGGGGCGCGGAGTGCATGGGTCCGGGCGCTTCCTGCCCGGGGCTGGGCGCACCGGCGCGTAGGGCCGTCGCGCAGGCAACTGAACAGTGACTCCTTTCGCTCGTTGTGATGGCTACTTGCCTGCTACGCACCATTACTGTTGCCGACGGCGCTAGCATCCTTGTAGCACGGCGCTAGCACGCCATTGGCGCGGTCGGCAGGAGGGGAGTTTTGGCGGCGGAGGTTGAGTTCTGCTTGCTCGGGCCGTTGCTAGCCCGCCGCGGCGCGCTAGCAGTACCGATCCCGCCGGGCAACCAGCGGACGTTGCTTGCGGCGCTACTACTGAACGCAAACCGAGTAGTTTCGCTGGATGAGCTAGCCGAGACGCTATGGGGGTCCGGTCCGCCCGCCTCAGCGCGGCCAACCCTGCAGAACTACGTCAAAAGGCTGCGGAAAGCACTGGCCGGCATCGGCGATTCCCTGATCAGCACGCAACCGCTCGGGTACGTCATCAGGGTGGGTGCCGATGAGCTGGATGTATTCCGGTTCGAGGCGTTGCATGCTAGCGGCCGGGAGGCCGTACGTGAAGGCGCTTGGGACCGGGCGGCTGCGCAGCTGGGTGCGGCGCTATCTTTGTGGCGCGGCGAGGCGCTGGAGGACGTGCCGTCAGAGCTACTGGCGCAGCGGGAGGTCCCGCGGCTGGCAGAAATGCGGCTCCAGGCGGTGGAAGCGCGCATCGACGCGGACTTGCACCTAGGCCGTCACGCCGATGTGATAGCCGAGCTGAGGCGGCTTGCTGGTGTCCATCCGCTGCGGGAGCGCCTGCACGCGCTGCTGATGCTTGCCCTTTACCGCGACAGCCAGCAGGCCGAGGCTCTTGCCGCCTATCAGCATGCTCGCCGGCTGCTGATCGAGGAACTCGGGGCCGGACCCGGATCTGAACTGCGTCAGATGGAGCAGCAGATCCTCATCGCGGATCCAGCCCTGGCGACTCCGGTGCCCGCGGGAAGGCGCCCCGCGCTTGGTCCTGCAGGGCCACAGCCAGGCCAGCCAGCCTGGGCGGGCGTGCCGCAGCAGCTGCCGGCTCAGGTGGGGCATTTCGTCGGCCGGGCAAGTGAGCTGAAGGCGCTGACCATGCTGCTGGACAGGACCGGTGAGGCGGTGCCGGGGACGGTGGTGATCTCTGCCGTCGGCGGGACTGCTGGGGTAGGCAAGACCGCGCTGGCAGTGCACTGGGCGCACCAGGTGGCCGACCGGTTCCCTGACGGGCAGCTGTATGTGAACCTAGGCGGCTTCGGCCCATCGGGAACGCCGGTCGCACCTGCGGATGCAGTCCGCAGGTTCCTGGATGCCTTGTGTGTCCCGGCGGACCGGATTCCGTCAAGCCCAGAAGGCTGCGAAGATCTCTACCGTAGCCTGCTTGCGGACAGGCGCATGCTGGTTGTCTTGGACAACGCCCGCGACGCCGCTCAGGTGCGCCCGCTGCTGCCGGGCGGCCCGGGCTGCCTAGTGATGGTGACCAGCCGCAGCGAGTCGGCCAGCCTGGTCGTGGCGGAAGGCGCGCATCTGCTCATCCTGGACGTGCTCAGCGAGGCAGAAGCCCGCGAGTTGCTGGTCCAGCGCATCGGCCCGGAACGGATCGCAGGCCAGCCAGAGACGGTGGTCGAGCTAGCCGAACTTTGCGCCCGGCTGCCCCTCGCTCTCGCCATTGCCGCCGCCCGCGCCGCCATTCACTCTGACCTGCCGATTGCGGCGCTGATCATGGAGTTGCGGGATGCCGCCGGACGCCTGGATGCGCTCGATGCCGGTGAGCCGGCCAGCAGCATGCGGGCTGTCCTGTCCTCCTCCTACGACAGCCTGAGCCGTCCTGCGGCGCGGATGTTCCGGCTCCTGGGAGTGCACCCGGGCCCAGACATAACCATCATGGCAGCCGCCAGCCTGGCCGGCATCCCGCTGCAGCAGGCACTCCGGCTACTGCGCGTGCTGACCCGCGCGCACCTGCTCGCCGAGCGCGCCCCCGGCCGCTTTGCCTTCCACGACCTACTCTACATTTACGCCGCCGAGCGTGCCGCCGCGGAGGAACATGCGGCTGACTGCGCCGAGGCGACCCGTCGGATTCTTGCCTGGTATCTGCATAGCGCAGCTGCCGCGGCCAGAGTAATCGACCCGAATCGCCGCCATATCAGCTTGCCTGCGCCCGTGCCGCATTGCGAGCCGATGGCTTTTGACGGCTATGACCATGCTCTGGCATGGCTTGACGCTGAACGTGCCAACCTGGTCGCCGCTGTAAGCCATGCAGCACGAATCGGAGCCCACGAGATGGCCTGGAAGCTCCCGATCGCACTCTGGGACCTCTTCAATCTCCGCAGCCACTGGGCTGACTGGATCGTCGCAGACCAAACCGGCCTGGCCAGCGCGCGGTTCCTGCACGACCAGGTCGCGGAGGGATGGATCCTTAATCAGCTGGCCGTAGGCTACCAGCAATCGGGTCAGCTCTCGGAGGCGATGGGCTGTTTCCGGCAAGCCCTCAACATCCGCCGGGCGCTGGGGGACCGGCGCGGCGAGGCGGCGGCCCTTGCCAACCTTGGGAGGGCGCATTCGGAGGACGGTCGCCTTGAGGATTCGATGAAGTGTCTACAGCAGTCGCTGTCTATCTTCGCGGCGACGGGCCAGCGACCGCTCCAGGCAAGGGTGCTCATCGCCATCAGCGGCGTGCAGCGGCGCCTCGAGCGGTACGAGGGGGCAATGATCACCTCCCGGCAGGCGGTAGACATACTGGCGGAGGTCGGTGACAGGGACAACCAGGCGGGAGCGTTGACCGAACTCGCCACAGCCTGCCGGCAGCTCGGCCGCCTTGAGGAAGCGATTGAGTTTTCCACTCAGGCCGCCGAGCTCAGCCGGGACGTGGGTGACCGTGGCGGCGAGGCAGAGGCGCTAGTCTGCCTTGGCCAGGCCCTCAGTGACAGCGGCCGCCTCGGGGATGGCCGCAAACACTGGCGTGATGCCAGGGCGATCTTTGAGGCGACCGGCGATCTCCGTGCGACTGTAGTCAGCCGGCTACTCGGCACCGTGCCCTCGTCCAAATAATGGCGGCCATCTTCGCAGCCGGCTGCTCTCACCGGTGCTGATGGCTCGGCTTCGGGGGACAGATAGCGCCCTGCACGGCGTCCGGCGGCGGCGCGGCAGCATGCTGACGTCGAGCACGACTGGGGTGATACCGCCGCCGGCGCCTAAGGCGCGTTATGTGGGTTGATCTACGCTGTAGCGAGGCAGACACACGCACCAGCGTGTGTGCGGCGATGGTGGCGGCGGTGCGGGTGAGCAGGCCCCAGAACGTGTGGGCGCCGTGCCGGGCCAGTTCCATCTGGTCGGTGATCTCGCCGAATGTGGCCTCGACGCGGTTACGCCACTGGGCGATGACTGTCAGCAGGATGGGCGGCATGCTGGCGCGCTGGCCCTTGGCGGGCGGGACGAGCACGGCGGTGCCGCGGGCGGCGAGCCGGGCGGCGAGCCGGGCGGCGAACGCCGTGCCGTTGAAGCCTTTGTCCGCCAGCAGGTCAGGCGGAGCCGGCCCGGTTTCCAGCAGGTCTACGGCGACCTCACGCTCGTTCACCGCGGCGGGCACGATGCTCCAGGCCCGCACGATCCGGCTGCCTAGGTCCGTCTTGATGGCCAGCCGGAAGCCGTAGAACCATTCGGCGTGCGCGGCGTCGCGGCCGAACCGGGCGGCCAGGTCGTTGCCCGGCCCGGTCCAGCCGTCCGGGCCGCGGACCCGGGAGGTGTGCTTGACCGGCAGGGCGCTGGTGTCGATCTGCTGGCAGTCATCGTCGGGCAGCCGGGCCGCGAGCATGGCGCGCAGCTGCTCGAAGGCGCCCCACAGCCAGCGGATCCGCCGGTTCGCCTCGCTTTGGTGCGGCAGGTGCGGGAACAGGTGCTTCCAGTCCCGGGCCACCTCGGCCAGGAACCCGGCCTCGCTGCGCCGTCCCAGCAGGTGCCGGACCAGCGCGATGGCCAGCAACTCGGCGTCGCTGCAGGCCGGCGCCGGGCCCGGCCGGGGCGCGATCATGATGGCCCGGGAGCCGATCGCGTCAATGACCAGCACATACACGTAGATGAACAGATCCTCGGTTGGCGGCTGTAGCACCTCGCCGCAGCCTTTACAGCGCAGCTTCCTGCGGACCAGCGCTCATCCGCCGAGGCTGTATCGAGGACCTCGATTATCGTCCGTCTCTGGGCCTGAGGTAGATCAGAGTGGCTGGCGGGAACGCGGGAGGTACGGTTATGGCTGGGCGGTCTGCCTGGTGCGCGGCGGCGTCTTGCTGCCTGTGGGGGTGGCGCCATCGTGGCTGGTCTCGGCACGGAGCTGGGTGAGTTCGTCGCGGTAGGCGTCGGCTTGGCGTTCGGCGCGTTCGGCGCGTTCGGCGTGGGTACGCAGTCGGCGCGCAGCTCGTCACGGTCACGGGCGGCGTCTGCGCAGAAGCTGGCCAGCATCTTCTCCGCGCCGGCGCGGGCCCGGCTGGTCTCGGCCTGGGGCGGCCTGCTCTGCCGCCTGCGCGCGGGCGGCGTCCTGCTGCGCCAGCTGGGCGGCCTGTTCTGCCGGATCGGCCAAGGCGAGTGCCTGGTCCCGGTCGGCCTCGGTGGCGCTGACCTGGTGGCTAGCCTCGGCGCGGCCTGTCCGGATCGCAGCGTGCCGCTCGGCTTCGGCGGCGCCGATCCGGGCGGCAGCGTCCTGACGGGCCGCCTTAACCAGGGCATCCCGGTCGGCTTCGGCAGCGGTGCGGGCCGCCTCGGGCTGGGCGGCGCGTGCGTGGGCGGCGCCGCAATCGGGGCGCGCGGTCCGCAAGTCCGTCGAATCCCACAGGGACGTGCCACGCTGAGGGCGATCGCCGGGCCGTGAAAGGCTAGGACGCATGGAATACACGCATCTGGGCCGCTCCGGCCTCCGCGTCAGCAGGCTGTGCCTGGGCACGATGAACTTCGGGCCGCTGACCCCGCCCCCCGACGCGCACGCGATCATGGACCACGCGCACGAGATCGGCGTCAACTTCTTCGACACCGCCAACAGGTACGGCGGGATGCAAAGCCCGCCCGGGCAGATTGCCGAGTACGGCGAGCCGCACGCCGGCTGGACCGAGGAGATCATCGGCGAGTGGTTCTCTTCTGGCGGCGGGCGCCGGGAGCGAACGGTGCTGGCGACCAAGCTGTACGGGTCCATGGGGGACTGGCCCAACGAGGACAAGCTGTCGGCGCTGAACATCCGGCGTGCCTGTGACGCGTCCCTGCGCCGGCTCCGCACCGACTACATCGACCTGTACCAGATGCACCACATCGACAGGGACACCCCGTGGGACGAGATCTGGCAGGCGATGGAGGTCCTGGTCGCCCAGGGCAAGATCCTCTACGTCGGCTCGTCCAACTTCGCCGGCTGGCACATCGCCCAGGCCAACGACACCGCCGCCGCTCGCGGCTTTTTCGGCCTGGTCAGCGAGCAGTCGATCTACAACCTGCTGACCCGTGACATCGAGCTCGAGGTGCTGCCAGCGGCGATCGAGTACGGGGTCGGCGTGATCCCCTGGTCTCCGCTGGACGGCGGGCTGCTCGGCGGCGTGCTGAACAAGGAGCACGAGGGCCGCCGCCGCGTCGCGGGCCGGGCCAAGGAGACGCTCGAGCACCACCGCGACCAGATCGCAGCCTACGAAGACCTCTGCGACGAACTCGGCGAGGAGCCCGCGAACGTGGCGCTGGCCTGGCTGTTGCACCAGGAGGGCGTCACCGGCCCGATCATCGGGCCGCGCACCCTCGCCCAGCTCGACGACGCCCAGCGCGCGGTGACCCTGGAACTCGACGACGACGCCCTCAAGCGTCTCGACGACCTCTTTCCTGGCTACCAGCCTGCGCCGGAGCACTACGCCTGGTGAAGGCACGGCCGTGAGTGACGTGGCCGAGGCCCATCCCTCCGAATCGGCTGGGAGGTCGCAAGGGACCCAGATCCCATCGCTGATGCGGAAGCGCTCGGGCGAGCAGCGCGTCACGAACATCGAGTTGTTCTTCGACCTGGTCTACGTGTTCGCCATCACCCAGCTCTCGCATTTCCTGCTGGCCCACGCCACGGTGCGGGGCGCGCTGCAGGCGGGGCTGCTGCTGGCGATGGTCTGGACGGTCTGGGCCTACACGACCTGGGTCACGAACTGGGTGGACCCCGAGCAGATGGCCGTCCGGCTGTTGCTCGTCGCGCTCATGCTGGCCAGCATGACCATGTCGATCTCGCTGCCGCGCGGGTTCGGCGACCTGGGCCTGTGGGTGGGCGGCGCGTACGCGGTCCAGCAGATCGGCCGGTCGGTCTTCATGGTGATCGCCCTGCGGGGTGACCCGCTGCAGGCCAACTTCAAGCGGATCCTGGCCTGGTGCGTGGTCAGCAGCGCGTTGGCGGTCGGCGGCGGCTTCGCGCACGGCTACGGCAGGGACCTGCTCTGGGTGCTGGCCGTCGGGGTGGACCTGGCGGGCGGCACGGTCGGTTTCGCGACCCCGTGGCTGGGCCGGTCCCGCACCTCGGACTGGACCATCGAGGGCGGTCACTTCGCCGAGCGCTGTCAGGCGTTCGTCCTGATCGCGCTCGGCGAGTCGATCGTGATCATCGGCGCCACCCTGTCTGCGGACAAGTCGGCGACCGTGGCCAGCGTGACCGGCTTCGTGGTCGCGTTCGCCGGCTCGGTCGCGCTGTGGTGGCTGTACTTCGACCAGAGCGCCGCCGCGGCAGCGCAGAGGATCGCGCGCTCCGCCGACCCGGGTCGGCTGGGCCGCTCGGCCTACCACTTCATCCACCCGGTGATGGTGGCCGGCATCATCGTCGCTGCGGCGGCCGACGAGAAGGTCCTCTCCGCCCCCGGCGCGACGCCGAGCACGGCGTCCGCCTGGATGATCCTCGGCGGCCCTGCCCTGTTCCTGGCCGGCCACGCCGCCTTCAAGTTCCTGGTGTGGGGCGTCGTCTCCTGGCCAAGGCTCGCCGGGATCGCCGTGCTCGCGCTGCTCGCCCCGGCGGCGAAGGCGATGCCAGCTCTCGCCCTGGCAACCTGCGCGGCCGCCGTGGTCACGGCCGTCGCCGTCACCGACCGCCTGCCCTGGATACCGCACCCCGCCGAGCCGGCCGCCTCGCCGCCCCTGAGCTACCCTTGATCGATCAGGACACGCGCCGAGGCGACCATCTCAGCCATATCGAACCGGATTTCGTAAAAAGATCTTGGAAGATTAGGGTTCCGCGGAAGATCCGGTGCATCATGATCCCCTTTTCTTCCACCAAACCCGGAATTTCCACGGAAACTGCCGCCCCTGCGGCGCCGTGCAAAGCTGGCGAGGTGGATGAGGCCAGGGGTGTCACCGTGTCAGCCGCGGTGGGCATAGAACGGTGCCTGCTGACGCTGACCAAGGCAGACGGCACCTTTCCCGGCGGCGGAAGGCGCCGAATCCTCCGATATCGTTGCCTAAGCTCAGGACCTGCCGGGTCTTGGGTCCGAAGGGAAGGATCAGCGACGCGATGACCCAAGCTGCGGCGGACAGGTACGCATGGGCCGAGCCCGGGGTGGAGGATCTTGGCGGGGGCGTGCACCGGATCCCGCTGCCGCTGCCGATCGACGGGCTGAGGGCGGTCAACGTCTATGCGATCGCCGAACCCGGCGGGGTTGACCTCATTGACGCCGGCATAGCGCTCGGCCCGGCGCGGGAGGGGCTCACCGCGGGGCTGCGGCAGCTCGGCTACGAGCTGGGTGACGTCCGCAACTTCTTCGTGACCCACGTCCACATCGACCACTACTCCCTCGCCATCGAGCTGCGGAAGACGTTCCATAGCGTGGTCTTCCTCGGCGAGGAAGAGCGCGCGAACCTGACCGCGATCAAGGCGATGGTCAACGGCCGCCGCGAGCGGTTCTTCGGCACCGACAGCCTGCGCAGGCTGGGCGCACTGGAGCTGCTCAGCGAGCTGGCCGGGCAGGAAAGGCAGGTCCCGGCCGTCGTCGACTGGGAGGACCCCGACCGCTGGGTCGCCGACGGGACTGACCTGGACGTGGGTACCCGGACGCTGCGTGCGGTGCATACTCCCGGTCACACCCGCGGCCACATCGTCTTCCACGACGCGGCGGCGCGGATCATTTTCGCCGGCGATCACGTGCTCCCGCACATCACACCGTCGATCGGATTCGAGCCGGCCGGCAACCGGCTGGCCCTGCTGGACTACCTCAGCTCGCTGGCCCGGACGCTGGCGCTGCCTGACGCCCGGCTGCTGCCCGCCCACGGGCCCGTCACCGCCAGCACCCACGAACGGGTGAATGAGCTGCTCGCCCATCACGACCAGCGGCTTGCCGAGACGCTGCAGGCGGTGCAGGCAGGCAACGCCACGGCCTATGAGGTGGCGAAGGCGATCAAGTGGACCAGGCGGCTCCGGCCCTTCGCCGATCTGGACCTGTTCTCCCAGGTTCAGGCGGTCAACGAGACGGCCGCGCACCTGGAGGTCCTCGCCGTCCGCGGCCAGCTGGCCCACGAGATCTCCGCCGAGGGCGCCGACATCTACCAGCTAGCCCCGCTGGAAACTGGAAGCTAGCCAGCCGTGACGGCCGGGGCGGGGACTCGCCCCGCGCCCGTGTAGACATTCATCAAGGCGCCCCCCGCCGCAGCATCCTTGACAGCCGAAAGGCCGGGCCTGGCGGGAGGTCAGGCCCGGCCTTTCTAAGCCGGGATGCGCAACTAAGCTCAGCTGGCGAAGTCCAGCAGCGGCTGCGCGCGGCTCGGGTGACGCAGCTTGGACAGCGACTGCTTCTCCAGCTGCCTGATCCGCTCGCGCGTCAGGCCGAGCGCGCGGCCAATCTCGTCCAGCGTGTGCGGGTTGCCGTCGTAAAGGCCGAACCGCATCGCCATGATCGTGGCCTCGCGCGGCGTCAGCGCGTCGAGCGCCGAACGCAGCTGCTCCGCCATCAGCTGCCGGTCCACCAGCTCGGAGGCCTCAGGCGCGTCGACGTCCTCAATGAGGTCACCGATCGACGTCTCGCCATCCTCGCCGATGGTGGAGTCCAGGCTGATCGGCTGCCGGCTGGTGCGCAGCAGCTCCTCGATCTGGTCCGGCGTCCGGTCAAGCTCGACGGCGAGCTCCTCGGGAGTCGGCTCCCGGCCCAGGCGCTGGTGCATGTCGCGCTCGACCCGGCTCAGCTTGCTGAGCATCTCGAGCACGTGCACCGGCAGCCGGATGGTCCGGGCCGAGTCCGCGAAGCCGCGCTGGATGGCCTGCCGGATCCACCACATGGCGTAGGTGGAGAACTTGTAGCCCTTGGTGTAGTCGAACTTCTCGACCGCCCTGATCAGGCCCAGGTTGCCCTCCTGCACGACATCCAGCAGGGACAGCCCCCGGTCGCTGTACTTCTTGGCCACCGACACGACCAGGCGCAGGTTGGCCTCGAGCATGTGCGCCTTGGCGCGACGGCCGTCCTCGGCGACCAGCTCCAGGTCACGCCGGAGGTTCTCGTCCAGGCCCGTGGCGGTCTCC
>Ga0181525_10002138_pt1 | contig 16400 bp, 13 predicted proteins | sample PEATcosm2014_Bin_48_FD_121100 | JGI IMG/M metagenome (GOLD analysis project Ga0181525, IMG submission 121100) | Peatland microbial communities from MTU Mesocosm Facility, Houghton, MI, USA - PEATcosm2014_Bin06_10_metaG | ecosystem: Environmental > Terrestrial > Soil > Wetlands > Peat | place...
ACAAACCATGATCATCAAGCGGTGGCCGTTCCACGTCCAGTACCCCGGCATCGCAGATCACGAAGTCCGGTTGGAGTACTAAGCGCCGGATTGACTCACCCAAAAGTGGACGCTAATCCTCACAATGAACCAGAAGTCAAAGAGAAGAAACCCTTAGGTAAGCACCAGATGAAGAATCGGTTCTCGTAGCGGCAGCGGGCGCCCTGCCGAGAGCGCTAGCCGACGTTGAGAAGCACGATGCCGGCCACCACCAGCAAAGTGGCCGCGACACGGGTCCGGCCGAACGGCTCGCGGAAGACGAGCGTGCCGATGACGGCGCCGAAGATGACGCTCGTCTCGCGCAGCGCGGCGATCGGGGCCAGCGCGCCCCGGGTCTGCGCCCACAGTACGAGGCCGTAGGCGAGCACGCTCAGCGCCCCGGCGACCAGCCCGGCGGCCAGCACCCGACGCGGCTGCCTGAGTATCGCGTCGCGCCGCCGCAGCAGGGCGAACATCGGCACGCAGAGGCTCTGCAGGAGCATCAGCCAGCCGATGTAGCCGACCGGGCTCGCCGAAAGCCGCACGCCCACCCCGTCCACCGTGGTGTAGGCGGCGATCGTCAGGCCGGTGCCGACGGCCGCGAGGAAGGCGGCGCGGCCCGGCCGCCGGCCCGCGAAGACCAAGGTGGCCAGCCCGGCGGAAACCACGAGCACCCCGCCGACCTGGGGAAGGGCCAGATGCTCGTGCACGAACACCGCGGCCAGGATCGTCACGACAACCGGCGAGATGCCGCGGGCGAGCGGGTACACCTGGCCGAACTCGCCGTACTTGTAACACCGCATCAGCAGCAGGTTGTAGAAGACGTGGATCGCGACGGACCCCGCCAGGTATGGCCAGCAGTCCGCCCTGGGCATGGCCGCCAGGATGATGAGCGGGTTCGCGACCGCGATGCCGCCCACGCCGATCAGCGCGAAGGCGAGCGTCTGGTCCTTGATGCCGTGCGCGATGGCGTTCCAGGTGGCGTGCGTGACGGCGGCGCCGAGGACCGCGAGCGTGACGGCGAGCGGGAGGGTGGTCGACGGGTCCAACGAGGCTCCTCAGGCAGGCTGAATAGGAGCCCTCAGGGTTTCTATCCCGTCAGGTGTTCCCCGGGTCCCGGCCCGTGCGGGCCGGCCGGTCCGGGTCGCGGCGTCGCTCGGTCCAGCCCCGGCCACCCTAATTGTGGTTTGCCTGGCTGTGCTGTCTGGCGGGCGGCCAGCGGAACCCTAGACGCAACCACGTGCTAGACACAGCTTAACCCTGTGCGCTTGAGAGGGGCCCCGCAGCATGACCGGACCATCAGCCCGCCGTTGACACCGTCGCGCCCGCTGAGGTACCGTCGCGACTAGTCATATACGATATATGATATCTGCTAACCTGGTACGCGGGTACTATTGGACACCATGAACTCTCCGGCCACCCGGTCCGCGGCACCCGGGTCAGCGTCCCTGACCGGCGCGGCGGGCGCGCTTCCGTCGCGGACGGTAGCCGTGCTAGAGGCGATCAAGCACGCGATCCTGACCGGTGAGCTCAAGCCGGGGCATGCCCTGGTCGAGACCGACCTGGCCGAGATCCTCGGCGTGTCCAAGACCCCGGTGCGCGAGGCGCTCAAGACCCTGGCCGGGGCGGGCCTGGTAACGATGAACCCGTACAAGGGCGCGGTCGTGCGCGTTGTCGACGACGAGCAGGCCCGCCACGTCTACGACGCGCGGCTGCTGCTCGAGCCCGAGGCACTCGCCCGCGCGACCGCCGCGGGGCACGACTGGCGGGCCGCGCACGCCGCCCTGGCCCGCGCCAAAAGCGCGCCCGATCAGGCCGAACGCAGCCTGGCCAACCGCGACTTCCACCGCGAGCTGTACGCGGGCTGCGGAAACCCGCTGCTTGTCAGCATGCTCGATGACCTCCGCGACCAGACGGCGCTGGTCAGCGCGGCCGCCTGGCGGCACGACCCGGACTGGCTCCCCACCCCGAGCTGGGAGCACGAGGCGGACGAGCACCTAGCGGTGCTGCGCGCCGCGGAGGACGGCGACGCCGAGCGTGCCGCCGGCCTGCTGCGCGCGCACATCACCTCCTTCGTGCAGCGCAACTTCCCGGCCCCGCAATCGGCACCGCAACCGGCGACGCCGGACACATAACGCACTGGAGAACCCATATATGAGCCTCACCCCGGCCACTGCAGAAACGCTGCGTAGCGCACTGGCTACGGTGGTCGTCGTCCCCGTCACGCCATTCCGGGCCGACAGGTCCCCGGACTGGGACACCTATGCCGCGCTGACCGCCCGGCTGATCGACGGCGGGATCACGGTCATCACCCCGAACGGCAACACCGGCGAGTTCTACGCGCTCACCCCGGCCGAGGCCAGGCGGGCTGTCGAGGCCGCCGCCAGCGCCGCCAATAGCCGGGCCGAGCTGCTCGCCGGCGTCGGCCACGACATCGCCACCGCCACCGAGGCGGCCAGGCACGCAGCCGATCATGGCACCCGCATGGTCATGATCCACCAGCCGGTGCACCCGTACGTCTCCGCCGAGGGCTGGGTCGACTACCACGCCGCCATCGCGGGCGCCGTCCCCGACCTCGGCGTGGTCCTGTACCTGCGCACCCCGCGCATCTCCGGCGCGCGCATCGCCGAGCTCGCGGACCGGGCGCCGAACGTCATCGGCGTCAAGTACGGCGTCCGTGACGCGACCGTGTTCGCCGCCGTGGCCAGGGATGCCGGCCTGGACAGGTTCACCTGGCTGGCAGGTGCCGCCGAGCTGACCGCGCCCGCCTACTGGGCGGCGGGCGCGCACGGCTTCACCTCCGGCCTGGCCAACGTCGCCCCCGAGATCGCGCTGGCCATGCTCACCGCGCTGCGCGAGAACGACCTCGGCGCGGCGATGAAGGTCTGGGAGTCGGCGCGCCGCTTCGAGGAACTCCGCCTGGCCGACGACAGCGCCGACAACGTCAGCGTGGTCAAGGAGGCCCTGGCCCAGCTCGGCCTGTGCCGCGCCGACGTCCGGCCGCCGAGCCGCCCGCTGCCGCCCGCGATCAAGGACGAGATCACTGCGATCCTGGCGGCCTGGGGGATGAAGTGAAGCAGCCCGAGGAACTTCGCAGCTTCCGCTGGTTCGGCGGCGAGCGAACCGCGGGTCTGCGGGCGTTCGGTCACCGGTCGCGGATGCGCCAGCTCGGCATCGAGGCCGAGGAGCACCTCGGCAAGCCGATCATCCTGATCCTCAACACCTGGTCCGAAATCAACCCGTGCCACATGCACCTGCGCCAGCGCGCCGAGCAGGTCAAGCGCGGTGTCCTCGAAGCAGGCGGCTTCCCTTTCGAGATGCCGGTCGCCACGCTGTCCGAGACGTTCCAGAAGCCGACCCCGATGATGTACCGGAACCTGCTGGCGATGGAGACCGAGGAGCTGCTGCGCTCCTACCCGGCCGACGGCGCGGTGCTGATGGGCGGCTGCGACAAGACCACGCCTGCGCTGCTGATGGGCGCGGCCAGCGCCAACATCCCCGCGATCTACCTGACCGCGGGCCCCATGCTGCGCGGTAACTTCCGCGGCCAGCCGGTGGGCAGCGGCACCGACGTGTGGAAGTTCTGGGACGACGCGCGGGCCGGGCTCGTCGGCGACTGCGAGCTGGCCGACCTTGAATGCGGCATCGCCCGCTCGCCCGGTCACTGCATGACGATGGGCACCGCCTCGACGATGACCTCGGCCGCCGAGGCGCTCGGCATGACGCTGCCCGGGATGGCCTCGATTCCCGCCGTCGACTCGGCCCACTACCGGATGGCGGCCGCCACCGGCCGCCGGATCGTGGCCATGGCCTGGGAGGACCTCACCCCGGACAAGATCCTCACCAGGGAGGCGTTCGAGGACGCCGTCGCCACCGTGATGGCGCTCGGCGGCTCCACCAACGCGCTCATCCATCTGATCGCGATGGCCGGCCGGGCCGGCGTGCAGCTGAGCCTGGACGATTTCGACGCGATCTCCCGCCGGGTGCCGTGGCTGGCGAACGTCAAGCCCAGCGGGAAGTACCTGATGGAGGACTTCTACTACGCCGGCGGGCTGCCCGCCCTGCTCGGCCAGCTCGCGAAGGTGCCCGGGGCACTGCATCTTGACCGGATCACCGTCACCGGAGCCTCGTTCGGCCAAAAAATAATCGACGTACCCGTCTACAACGATGACGTCATCAGGACGCCGGATACCGCGCTGGCCGCCGAGGGCGGGGTGGCGGTGCTGCGCGGCAACCTAGCGCCGGACGGCGCGGTCATCAAGCACATCGCGGCCGAGCCGCGGCTGCTCAAGCACACCGGTCCGGCGGTCGTCTTCGACTCCTACGCTGACCTGCAGCAGCGCATCAACGACCCGGCGCTGAACCTCACGCCCGACTCGGTGCTCGTGCTGCGCAACGCGGGCCCGATCGGCGGCCCGGGCATGCCCGAGTACGGCATGCTGCCGATCCCGGACTACCTGCTGGCCCAGGGGGTCCGCGACATGGTGCGGATCTCCGACGCCCGGATGAGCGGGACCAGCTACGGCGCCTGCGTCCTGCACGTGGCGCCCGAGTCTTTCATCGGCGGCCCGCTGGCCCTGGTCCAGGCTGGGGACCTCATTACGCTGGACGTCGCGGCCCGGTTGCTGTCCTTGGATATAACAGAACGGGAAGTGGAACTCCGCCGCGGTCAATGGCACTCTCCGGCGCCGAGGTTCGAACGCGGCTACGGCGCCTTCTACAGCGAGCACATCACCCAGGCGAATGAGGGCTGTGACTTCGACTTCCTCGCCAGGCACGGCCGCAACCCGGAGCCCGATCCCAAATAACCTGACAACCCTGTGACTCAGCAAAGGAGCGCCGATGATCCAGGGGTATGACCCGCGTACCGGAGAGCCGGTCGGTGAGCCGGTCGCCGAGACCACCGACGCGGAGGTCGACGCCATCGCCGCGGCCGCGGCGGTCGCGTTCCCTGCCTGGGGTTCCGACGCAGCCATGCCCGGGCGGGCGGCAGCGCTCGATGCGGTGGCCGACGCGCTCGACGACCGGGCCGGGGAGCTTGCGGCCATCGCCGACACGGAAACCGCGCTCGGGGGCGAGCGGCTCATCGGCGAGGTGGCGCGTACGACCGCGCAGCTTCGGCTGTTCGCCAGCGTGCTACCTGACGGCGGGTACGTGGACGCGGCGTTTACCCAGGCCGAGGGCGTCGTGCCGGACCTGCGGCGGATCAACAGGCCGGTCGGCCCGGTGGCCGTGTTCGCGGCCTCGAACTTCCCGTTCGCGTTCTCGGTGGCCGGCGGCGACACGGCCTCGGCGCTGGCCGCGGGCTGCCCGGTGGTGGTGAAGGCGCACGAGGGACACCCGGTCACCTCCGACCTGACCGCCGAGATCGTTGCCGGGGCGCTGGCGTCCGCCGGTGCCCCGGCGGGGACGTTCGGCCTGGTGCACGGGGTGCAGGCGGGCGTGCGGCTGCTCCAGCACCCCGGCATCGCGGCGGCCGGGTTCACCGGCTCGACCGCGGGCGGGCTGGCGCTGGCCAGGATCGCCGCCGAGCGGCCCGTGCCGATCCCGTTCTACGGCGAACTCGGCTCGGTCAACCCGTGCGTGGTGCTGCCCGGCGCCGCGTTCGCCCGCCCGGCCGCCATCGCCACCGGGTACGTCGGCTCGCTGACGCTCGGCTCCGGCCAGTTCTGCACCAACCCCGGCCTGCTGTTCGTGCCCGAGGACGTCGGCCTGCTGTCCGCGATCGCGGAGGCCGCGAGCTCGTCGGCGGGCGGTGCGATGCTGTCGGCCCGGATCTTCGCCGGCTACGAGAACGCCGTGGCCGAGGCCGTCGCCCACCCCGGCGTCACCGAGCTAGCCGTCGGCCAGCCCGGTCCCGGCCCGTGGGGCGCCACCCCGCGGGTGTTCCAGGTCTCGCTCAAGGAGTTCGCCGCCGACATCGCGGTGCTGTCCCGCGAGCGGTTCGGCCCGGCCAGCCTGGTGATCACCTACCCGTCGGTCGAGGACCTGCTGCCGGTCCTTGCCGCGCTGCCCGGCAACCTGGTCGGGACCGTGCACGTCGACACCGACTCGACCGACGACCTGGAGCTGGCCCGCCCGGTGATCGCCGTGCTCGAGCGGGTCGCGGGCCGGATCGTCTGCAACGGCTGGCCGACCGGCGTCGCCGTGGCCCACGCCCAGCACCATGGCGGTCCCTATCCGGCCACCACTGGCCCCGCCTACACCTCGGTCGGCACCGCCGCCATCCGCCGCTGGCTGATCCCGGTCGCCTACCAGAACTTCCCGCCCGCCCTGCTACCCCCCGCGCTCCGCACGGACGCGTAGGCCCGTCGCCGCGCCTTCCCGCGCTGCGGGTTTACCCTAGCCGAGGGCCTCGATGGTGCCGGAGGCGCCGACGGCGTAGCAGTCGGAAGCGGTGACGCAGGCGATGCCGTCCAGCTTCTCCCGGGCGGGGTCTTGACCGGCGGGAACTTGGTGCCGTTCATGGTGCGGAGGATGACGCCGCCGTCGTCGGCGGTGTAGCAGGTGCGCCCGGGCGGGCAGGCGATGTCGTTGATGTAGAGGCCGGACGGCGTCGTGACGCCGGGGCCGTTCTGCCCGGCGGCGGTGTAGATGCTCACGGTGCTGCTGCCCGCGGCAGGCGTCATCAGCAAAGCGGAGGCGAACCCCTCGTGGCTGCCGATGAGCTGGTTGCCGCCGGCCCAGCAGGGCCCGGAGGGGGCGCAGGAGACCCATTCAGTGGGTAGCCGTACTGCGCGCCGCAGTCTCCGTTGCATCCCACGCCGGCCGGGATCGACGGGCGGGTCCAGGTGTCGCCATCCCGGCCGCTGCTACACCACCGCCCGAAATGCCGGTGTAACCACCGGCTCAAGCCAGACCCCTCGCAGTTCCCCCCGAAGCCCCGGTGAACCCCCGCGAAGCACCGGCGAGCCTTGGGCCCGGCGCTAGCGGACCGTGGCAAGCGTCCCGGAAATGACCCCGCTAGCGCCGCCGGCCGGGCGCACCAGCCGCACCGGCCAGTCGCGCCGGCAACAGGCCGGAAGACATTTCAATGACCTAGGAGGTCTGTGAAAATCCGCCTAACCATAGCCGTGGCAGCACTCGGCGTGGCTGGCACCATGCTCGGCCTGGTCGCGGCCACGCCCGCAGACGCAGCCACCACCGCGTCGACTCATGCAAGCCTGTCAGCAGACTCGGATTCCGCGTCTGATTTCACGCTTGTGAACTACAACTCCGGCGATTGCCTGGGCATCCTCGGCGGGGCCGATGACACGGCAAATGACCGGCGAAAGTGCACAACACCACGGACCCGCCGCGCCAATCACCGGGGAAGACATCCGATGCAGGTCGATGGCACATAAGGCACGTAAGAGCGGGCCCAACGGCACATCGGCGCCGTCTGCGGCTGGCCTTCGGCTGGGCAGACGGAGCCGTTAGGACTTGGTGCCCAGGCGAACCCTCGCTTCGGCGACGTCCATGCCGTGCAGGCGGAGCAGGTTCTCGCCGAGGATCTTGCGCTTGGCCTGGTCGGTGAGCTGCGGGTAGCCGTAGCCGGCGCAGAGGTCCTCGGGGATCTGGAAGTCCATGAACGCGCGCAGCGCCCACTGCGGGTGGAACAAGGGGGCCTCCGAGCCGTAGATGATCTTGTCCTCGCCGCACCAGAACAGCAGCTTGCCCATGATCTCGGCGAACATCCGGGGCGCCCGGACCACGAAGTTGATCGTCGCCGCGATCGACGCGTACAGGTTGGGGTACCTGATGAGCTGCCAGCACGTCTCGTCGAGGAACGGCAGCCCGACGTGGAAGATGACGAAGTTGATGTCGGGGAAGTTGGCCGCCGCTCCGTCCATGTCCCAAGTCTGGGTGTGCTCGATCGGCTGTGGGCCGAGCGGCACGCCTTTATGCACGCCGATCAGGTTCACGCCGAGTTCGCGCGCCTTCTCGAAGATGGGGAAGGCGATGTCCGGGTCGTCCATCCGCCACGGGTACGGCTTTCCGAAGTCGTAGCGGACGTTGTAGAACTTGAACGCGCGGGCGCCGTACTCCCCGACCTGGCGCTCCATCAGATCGAGCGCCCTACGTCCCTCCAGCGGGTTGACCGAGCCCCAGAAGATGGTCCGGTCCGGGTCACGGCTGGCCAGGTCGGCGCAGGCCTCCCAGGGAGACAGGCCGTCGCGGAACAGGTCGGTCAGCGGCAGCGGCATCGCCACCAGCATGTCGGTGTCGGACTCCTCGTAGACCATCTTGCGGATGTCCGAGGGCGTCCACTCCCGGAGGAACTCCTCCGCCGGAAGCTTGTGCCTGTCATCCTCCGGGGTCAGGGCGTTGTGGAACGCGTACAGGTGGTTGTCGAACATCAGGCCTGCCTGGCCGAACGCGTTCTTCGGCTCGAAGTTGAAAACGTGCGCCACGCAGTCGAAGACGAAGGCATCGTCGATCATGGCGGCTGCTCCTTTGGCTGAGTATGGGCGGCGATGTAGGCGTCCCGGTCCGGCACAGCCGAGGGCGGGGGAAGGAAGCGCAGGAGCTCCTGCGCTCGGGGCGACAGGCGGTCGGTGGTCCAGGCTTCATCCCAGACGATGGACACGTCGGCGTCGCTGATGCCGGGCTGGCCGAGGATCTGATCCTTCACCTGGGTCAGCACGGTGGCCGCGAACGGGCACCACCCCGAGGTCAGCAGCAGCTCGACCTTGGCGACGCCGTCTTCGACCTGGACAGAGCGCACCAGGCCCATGTCTACGACCGAGATGCCCTTTTCCCGGCAGCAGGGGTCGTAGACTCCGGCCAGCGCGTCGCGTGCCCACGTCGGCAGCTCCGACATACCGCCATCGTCAGCCGATGATCGGCCGCCCGTCAAGGTCATGGCGGACCCTGGCGCCTCTCGGCGCGTGGATGTTCACCTAGGCATCAGGTACTTCCACGGTTGCGCGGTCCCGCCGAGCTCCGCCGCGACCTCGATCACCGCCGCCCAGGTCATGCTGGACCGCGGTGGCCAGCTCGCCGATGCCGAACATGAACCCGCCGTCACCGGCGATGGACACCACCGCCCGGTCGGGGAAGGCGGCCTTGACGCCGAGTGAGGCCGGGTAGCCGAACCCGAGCGTGCCCTGATGGCCGCAGCTGACGAACTGGCGCGGCGCGTGCACGGGGAACCCGAAGTAGGAGGCGAAGCCGGCCTGGCAGATTTCCTCGACGAGGAAGCCGTCGGCGGGCAGCGCGGCCCGGATCGCCGCCAGGTATTCCAGGTCGATGCCCACGTCCCACGGCACCGCGATCGCGGTCGGGCGGGGTCGGCCCGACCTGGCCTGGTACATCGCCTGCGAGGTCAGCTCGGCTGCCTGGCCCGGGTGTTCGACGATGGCCGCCCACTTGGTCAGCGAGCGCATCGTGGCGAGTTGGTCGGGCAGCTCGTGCAGGTGGCCAAGGCCCCGGCCGATGAACCGGGACGGAATCTCCCCGGTGATGCAGACGACCGGGGTGCTGGCGCCGTAGGCCGAGGCCAGCGCGGCGCTCGCGTTCAGGAACCCCGGACCGGGTGCCTCCGTGGTGGCCCGGGCCGGGATATCCCGGCCATGTCCGGATCCGCTCCCGCCTAAGCCGCGTGCTCGGCCGGCCACTCGGCTCGACGCAGCTCGCGCCTGGTCGCGCCGTACGCTACCCCGATCGCCTCCGTGCCGGCCAGGATCAGCATCGCGGCCTGGGCCGGCAGGTACTGCAGCAGCAGTCCGCAGCCCGCCACGCCGGCCGGGATGCCCAGGCCGATCAGCGTCATCAGCGCGGCGACGGCCCGGCCTCGCTGCTCCGGTGGTGTCTGCCTGATCACCAGGATGTCGGCAAGCACCCGGATCGCCGGCACGCCGAGCATGACGGTGAACAGCAGCCCGGCCACCCACCACGGGCCGAACGGCACCGCAAGCAGGGCGAGGACCAGCACGTCCAACGTGCACAGGGCCAGCATCAGCACGCCTGGCAGCAGCCGGTGCAGCACCTTGACCAGGGGCGCCCCGGCCAGCCCGCCGGCAGCGCCCACGCCGAGGGCCAGCCCGATCGCCGGGGACGACACCGCCTGGTGGCGGAGAATCACGATGATGACCAGCTCGAGCCCGGCACCGATCGTGTTCACGAACATGATCAGCAAGGTGGTCGCACGGAGCATCGGCTGCTCCCAGAGCATCCGGATGCCCGCCAGCATGCCGCCGGTCTCCGCGGCCGATGGTCCGCCGCCGTGCTGTCCGGCCGGCTCGGCCTGCGCGCGGTCTTCCGTGCTGCCCGGCATGATCTTCATCAGCGCGGCGGCTGCCAGCGCGATCAGGAATCCGGCCGCAGTGAACAGGAAGGGCAGCGCGTGCGACAGCGTGTGTACTCCGTAGAGCGCGCCGCCGATGGCCGGCCCGGCCAGAGCCGCGCCGTTCATCCTGACCTCGTCCTGCGTCAGCGCCTGGGTCAGCTGCTCGGGCGGCACCACCGAGCGGAGGAGCAGCAGGCTGGCCGCCCCCTTGACCGCCTGGCCCATGCCGAGCAGCGCGGCCGCGACGAGCAGCACGGGCAGCGAGAGCCAGCCGGTGATCAGCGCCACCACCACCCCCGCGGTCACCGACGCGCGGGCGGCCTCGGTCACGATCACGATCGTCCGGCGGTCGTACCGGTCGGACAGCGAGCCCGCTGGCAGCCCGGCGACCAGCATCCCGACCGCCTGCACGGCGGCGAACAGGCCGGCCATGGCGGGGGAGCGGGTGATGGCCAGGATGGCCAGCGGGTAGGCCACGTCCGCGACCGACACCCCGAGGGTTGAAGCGGTCGTGCCAGCCCACAGCGTCTGGAACCGCAGGTTGCGCCGCAATGGCGTCGGCTTGATCAGGCCACGCGTCCCGTCAGCGGAACGTGCACTGGGCTGGTCGGTTGCTCCGGCCATCGCGCGCTCATCTGGCCGGACGTCGGTGGTGGTCGTCTGCGTCGTACTCATCGGCGCGGATCTCCTCTCACTGTTTCGCCATCATTCTGTTTTTGGCAATCTTTCATATTTAGATCATCATTCATGTATACGTGAATGATGGCATGATCGTGAGAGTGTGGCAAGATGTTCCTCATGGAAAAGCCCACGGCCACGGAGGAGGCAGCGCACGCGGTGCAGCGGGCGGACACGGAGGCGGAGCCGCGTGCGCACTCGACGGGCGTCGCCGAATCAGGGCCGGCCGTCGGCGATACGGCCGATGGAGCAGGGCCGTCCGAGGTCCGGACCGTGGACAACGTGGCGGTGCTCAAGGCGATGGCGGACCCGACCCGGTTCGCGATCCTGGCCGCGCTCATGCGGACCAGCGACCTGCCGGTCATGTCGGTCAAGGAACTAGCGGCCGAGCTCGGCGAGCCGCAGACGAAGCTCTACCGGCACGTCCGGCAGCTCGAGGAGGCCGGCCTGATCAGGGTGGCCAGCACCCGGATGGTGTCGGGAATCCTCGAGCAGCGGTACCAGGCCTGCCAGCGGGACCTGTCGCTCGCGCACGGTTTGGTCACCGAGAACGGGGATGACTCCGAGAGGGTCCTGCGGACGGTACTCGACCGCCACCGTGACGGCCTCTTCGCCGCGGCCCGCGCGGGCCGGCTGGCATGGGGCGATGCGCCGGCCGGGGAGCCTTACCGCAAGCCGCTGCTGCACATGTCGGACCTGAAGGTATCCCCGGCCAAGGCGGCGGAGGTGCGCGACAAGCTCGAGGAGATCCTGAGCTCGCTGAAGGACGCGGAAGCCGAGGACGGCGTAACGCTGAACATGTTCATCAGCTTCTACGTGCCCACCGATCCAGACCCTGGCTGACCAGCGGAACGCTGCACCGTGTCGGCCGGCAGTGCCCAGGGTGGGCTGCCGGTCCCCGGCCCTGCCGTGGCACGATGAGAAACGAGCACACTGACGATGAGAGCGGGTCATGGACGAGCGTGAGAATCTGAGCTGGCAGGCGTTCGGCGAGGCATCCCGGGAGCTAGCGAAGGTCATCGCCGACGACGGGTTCGAGCCCGACCTGATCTTGTCGATTGCCCGCGGCGGCTTGTTCCTCGCCGGGTCCCTCGGCTACGCCCTCGCGGTCAAAAACCTGCACGTCATGAACGTCGAGTTCTACGACGGGGTGGGCACCACGCTGGACATGCCGGTGATGCTGCCGCCGGTGCCCAGCGCGGTGGACTTCTCCGCGAAGAAGGTCCTCATCGCCGACGACGTCGCGGACTCCGGCCGGACCATCGAGCTCGTCTACACCTTCATCAAGGACCACGTGGAGGACGTGCGCTCGGCCGTGATCTACGAGAAGCCGCGATCGGTGATCAAGTGCGACTACGTGTGGAAGCGCACCGACAGCTGGATAAACTTCCCGTGGAGCAACGAGGCCCCCGTCGTCCAGCGCGCGGGCCAGGTCCTCGACGCCTTACCGGCCGTTGCGGCATTAAAGGCGGCAGGGTGAGAGCCCGGGTGTCCCGCTCCACCCGGGCTCTCGGCTATGGACGTGCCAGAGGCCTTACTGAATCTCTTCTTCGTAGGTGAACTGCACGGCGTTAGAGGTGCCGCCCGCGGTAGTCACCGTGACGTTCACCGTGCCGGGGCTGCCGGCCGGGCAGGTCACGGTGATCACCTCGTCGGAGTCGGAGACGATCGTCGCCGCCGCGCCGCCGAAGTAGACGCTGGTGGCGTTCTCCAGGTTGGTGCCGGCGATCGTGATCGTGTTCCCGCTGTACCCGCTGTCCGGCTTGAGCTCTGTGATGGTCGGGGCCGGGACCGTGTAGGTGAACTGCACGGCATTAGAGGTGCCACCCGGGGTGGTCACCGTGACGTTCACCTTGCCCGCAGTGCCAGCCGGGCTGGTCACGGTGATCTGCGTGCCGGAGTCAGAGCTGATCGACGCGCCCGTACCGCCGAAGCTGACGCTGGTGGCGCCGCTCAGGTTGGTTCCGTCGATTGTTACGGTCGTACCGACCCCGGCGGGCCCGCTCGACGGGGAGATCTCGGTTATGGTCGGGGCTGGCACGGTGTAGGTGTACTGGACGGCGCCAGAGGTGCCGCCCGGGGTGGTCACCGTGACGTTCACGACGGGGTTGGTCTCGACGAACTGCGACCTGGCCTGGGGCGGGCTGGTCACGGTGATCTGCGTGCTGGAGTCGGAGACGATCGTCGCGGCTGTCCCGCCGAAGCTGACGCCGGTGGCGTTCTCCAGGTTCGTCCCGCTGAGCGTAACCTTGGTGCCGCCGGCGTACGGCCCGCTGGCTGGCGAGATCCCGGTAAGCGTCGGGGCCAAGACGATGTAAGTGAACTGCACGGGGCCAGATGTGCCGCCCTTGGTCGTCACCGTGACGTTCACCGTGCCGGCGGTGTCGGCCGGGCTGGTCACGGTGATCTGCGTGCCGGAGTCAGAGCTGATCTTCCCAGCCGCCGCGCCGAAGCTGACGCTGGTGGCGCCGCTCAGGTTGGTCCCGGTGAGCGTGACCTGGGTCCCGCCTGCGGTGCTCCCGCTCTTCGGGGAGATCCCCTTAAGCGTCGGAGCCGGGACGGTGTAGGTGAACTGAACGCCGTTAGACGTGCCGCCGGCGGTGGTCACCATGACGTTCACGGTGCCGTTGCCGGCCGGGCTGGTAACAGTGATCTGCGTGCTCGTGTCGGAGATGATCGACGCGCCGGTGCTGCCGAAGCTGACGCTGGTGGCGCCGCTTAGGTTGGTTCCGGTGAGCGTGACCTTGCTCCCGCCCGCGGCGGGCCCGCTTGACGCGGAGATCCCGCGGAGCGCCGGCCTCGGCGTCCCATGCTGCACGACGTGGTAGCTGAACCGGCCGACGGCGGTCGTGGCCGAGGTGCCGCCCATGGTAGTCACCGTGACGTTCACCGTGCCGGCGGTACCGGCCGGGCTGATCGCGGTGATCTGCGTGCCGGAGTCAGAGACGATCATGCCGGCCGCTCCGCCGAAGCTCACCTCGGTGGCGCTGTTCAGGTTGGTGCCGCTGATCGTGACCTCGGTCCCGCCCGCGGTGCTCCCGCTATTCGGGGAGATCCCGGTGACCGCCGGCTGGGGCAGCCGCGGCGACGTACTGGAGCGGTACATGAAATGGCCGACTGTGGTGACGGCCGAACTGCCGTTCGGGGTCATCACGATGATGTTCACCAGGCCCTTGCCGGCCGGGCTGACCACGGTGATCTGCGTAGCGGTGTCCAACAGGATCTTGCCTGGGGCACCGCCGAAGGTGACGCCGGTAGCGCCGCCCAGGCCGGTGCCGGAGAGGATGACCTTGGTCCCGCCCCCCGTGCCGCCGGTCGCCGGGGAGATCCCCATGAGCGCAGGAGGCGCGGGGGGCGGCGGAATGGTCGAACCCGAAGAGCTCGTAGGATCGGGGGACGCCGAGTTAGTCGGCGTGGGCGGCCCCAGCGGGTGCCCGTTCCCGAGGCTGGACCTGTTCAGGCCAACGGCCAGGGCTGTGCCCGCGCTCACCACCACGATCGCGGCCGCGGTCGCGACGACCGCCTTAACGGGGAACAGGCCGCGCCGGCGCAGATTGCGGAGGTGCTCCAGATGCAGCAGGTGGCGCACGTGGCGCAGGTGCCAGATGTGCCGGGATTCTGCGGACGGCTGGGATGCAGGGGACGGCTGGGACGCCGGCCGCGATGCCGTCTGACGGGCATGCCTGGCCATGTTGACCCGCTCCACGGCGGATCCGTGGATCGCCGGCCCGGCGCTTGATGGCCACAGCAGCGCCAGCAGCAGGGCAGCCTCACCCAGGTGAGACCGCCCGCGACGCTCCCAGTCCGGGCCGTAGGTGCCCGCCGCGATCGCCCGCAGCGCGTTGACGAACGAGGCTCCATCGGTCGGCCGGTCTTGGGGTCCCTTGGCCATCCCCGCCAGCACCAGCGGACGCAGCGGTTCCGGCACCGGGTCCAACGGCACCGGCTCGGCCATGTGCTGGTACATCAGCACCTCGGCGGTCTTGCCGCCGAACGGCGGCTGGCCGGCCAGGCATTCGTAGAAGGTGGCAGTGGCCGCGTAAACGTCGCTGGCCGGGGTGGCCGGCGCGCCGGCGAACTGCTCGGGCGGCGCGTAGGCCAGGGTTCCCGCCGGCATCGCCCGCTCACCAGCCCGCGCCGCGATGCCGAAGTCGGTCAGCTTGCTCAGGCCATCTCCGTTGACAAGCACGTTCTCCGGCTTGTAGTCCCGGTGCACCACGCCGCGCCGGTGCGCTGCGGCCAGGCCCAGCAGCGAGCCCTGCAAGACGACCAGTGCCGCCTCCGCCGAGGTAGCACCCTGGTTCAGCAGGATCTCCCGCAGCGAGACGCCGTCGACAAGCTCCATCACGATGGCGGCGCCTGAGGAGGACTCGATGTACTCATACAGCCGGACCACGTTCGCGTCGTCCAGCGATGCCAGCACCTCCGCCTCGGCGCGGAACATCCGGGCGAACTCGGGGTCGGCCAGCAGGTCAGCGCGCAGGTACTTGATCGCCACCGCGGTACCCGACGCGTTATGCCTGGCCAGCACCACGCTGCCGAACCCGCCCGAGCCAAGTTCCTTCAGCTCGGTATATCCGGGGACATTCCACTCCGCCATGCAGATCGCCTCATCTCGCGAACCCAGCCCGGCTCCGCCATATATTCGGTGCTCTGTTGGTACCCGGATTGCCGCTACGGTCTTCGTATTTAGCGCGTGCCGTTCCGGGTCCTCGTCCTGTCAGAGGACTGACCCCCCGTGCTGATACAGCGCGATGCGTGAACCCGCCGTCCGGCCGGGACGCGGACTGCTGGCCTGTACCGGGTGATTACCGCCATGAATCCTCGCCTTTCCCACGAGTATTCACAGCTGCGATTCTGGCTCACCAAAGTCATTACGGAACACTCTGGGTGAATCCCCGGAAAACGGTTATTGTCCGCGATCCCCCGCCGGGTTACGGTCAGCCTGTATCGCGCAGGGCCGGACGGGATAGCGGCCCGCGATACGCGGATAGTGCCTGTTCATCGTCACAAAGGAGTGAAATTGCGCGCCTTCCGCAAGATCGTCATCGCCGCAGGTTGTGCTGGCATGCTCGCCTTCGGCGTGGCTACCGCCGCGCCCGCGTGGGCCAGCAACGTCACGGTGTCCGTGCTCAGCGATTCCTACTACCAGTACCTCAAGACCTGCTCATCCACCACAGACTGCAACACCGTCTCCGACACCCAACTCGACTTCTTCTTCCAGGTTTCCAAGCTGGTCTCCTACCCGGTGACCCTGGACTATCAGGTGACGAACGGGACGGCCGTGGACGGCGTGGACTTCAACGTCCCGATGACCGGCCAGGTAACTATCGCGGCCGGGGACAGCTACTACGATCTGGAAGTCCCGCTGGTGAACGAGGGCCAATTCGGCACCACCAAGACCTTCACGATCTCGATCACCAAGGTGGTGACC
>Ga0181525_10002139_pt1 | contig 16395 bp, 15 predicted proteins | sample PEATcosm2014_Bin_48_FD_121100 | JGI IMG/M metagenome (GOLD analysis project Ga0181525, IMG submission 121100) | Peatland microbial communities from MTU Mesocosm Facility, Houghton, MI, USA - PEATcosm2014_Bin06_10_metaG | ecosystem: Environmental > Terrestrial > Soil > Wetlands > Peat | place...
CGGCGAAGCTGACCGCCGACGGGACCGGACTCGACGTGATCTACCACGTCGCGGGCGTGCTGGGACTCGACGAGCTGGGCTCCATCGACTACGACGAGTTCCGCCGGGAACTGGAGATCAACACCCTGGGCCCGCTGCGGACAGTGGAAGCACTGCGCGGGCTGTTGCACTCCGGCTCCAAGGTGGGCATCCTCACCAGCCGGGTCGGCTCGCTGACCGACAACGGCTCTGGCGGCATGTACGCGTACCGCGTCTCCAAGGCCGGCGCGAACATGGTCGTCCTCAACCTGCACCACGACCTGTCCAAGCAGGGCATCAGCGTGCTGGCACTGCACCCGGGCATGGTCGCGACCGACCTCACCAAGGACTACCCGGGCAATTACGACTACATCACCCCTGATCAGGCCGCAGAGGGCCTGATCAGGGACATCGATCAGCTGACCCCGGCCAGCTCCGGCCGGTTCCAGCACTCGAACGGCGACTTCCTGCCCTGGTAGGAAGTCGCCGCGACCATCCCTTAACTCCCTATCACCACTGTTGCTGCAGAAGGGATCCGAGCAATGATCACCATCTACGGGTACGTGCCGGCGTTCGGCGTGCCGGACATCAGCCCGTACGTCACCAAGGTCATCAACTACATGACCTTCACCGGCCTGGAGTTCCAGCACAAGTCGCAGGACCTGGCCACCCTGGACCAGGACTCGCCGACCGGCAAGCTGCCGTACATCATCGACAGCGACGGCACCAAGGTGCCCGACTCCAACACGATCATCGCCTACTTCAAGGAGAAGTACGGGGACAAGCTCGACGCCGACCTGTCCAGGCCGGAGGCGGCCAACAACCTGGCCTGGAACCGGCTGATCGAGGAGCACCTGTACTGGAGCGGCATCATCGAGCCCCGCTGGCGCCTCGACGAGGGCTGGGAGACCTACATCCCGTTCATCGTCGGCGGCGCCGAGGTCGGCCCGGAGCTGCGCGCGGCGCTTGACGCGTTCCGGCAGCGCATCCTGGATGAGTTCAACGGCCAGGGCATGGGCCGGCGCACCTCGGAGGTGGTCCAGGTCTTCTTCCGCGCCGACATTGACGCGCTGTCGGACTACCTGGACGACAAGAAGTACTTCACCGGTGACCGGCTCCGCTCGCTCGACGCGTCGGTGTACTCGACGCTGAAGCACATCGCCCTGCAGCCGCACCCCTGGCCGGGCACCGGCTACGTGCAAACCAAGCCCAACCTGATGGCCTACCTCGACCGGATGCAGGCCGAGTTCGGCATCTGACCCCCAGCCGCAACCGATCTGCGGCCCCAGAACAGGAAGCGGGCCCGCCTCGTGATCGACCTCTACTACTACACCAGCCCGAACGTCCGGAAGGTACTGATCGCGCTCGAGGAACTCGGGCTGCCGTACGAGATCAAGTGGACCGACATCAGTGCCGGCGAGCAGTTCGATCCGCGGTACCTGGCCATCAACCCGAATGGCAAGGTGCCCGCCATCGTGGATCGCGACGGGCCCGGCGGCCGGCCGCTGGCGCTGTTCGAGTCCGCCGCGATCCTGCTCTACCTGGCCGAGAAGACCGGAAGGCTGCTGCCGTCCGATCCCGCGCGGCGGTGGGAGGCGATCTGCTGGACGATCTGGCAGGTCGCCAACCACGGTCCGATGGCAGGCCAGGCCGCGCACTTCGTCAACTACGCGCCGCAGCAGGGCATCAACGATGAGTACGCCACCGGTCGCTACACCACCGAGGTCCGGCGGCTGTACTCGGTCATGGAGGAGCGACTGCGGCGCGACGACTACCTGGCCGGGGAGTTCTCTATCGCCGACATCGCGTGCTTCCCCTGGACCCGGGTGGCAGCAGGCCACGGAGTGGACGTCAAGGCGGACTTCCCGCGCGTGGCCGCCTGGATGGACCGGATAAGCGGCCGCCCCTCAGCGAAGGTCAAGATCAATGACCCCCGTGAAGACAAGGCCAGGAAGAACGAGTACACGCCAGAGCAGTTCCAGGGCCTCTTCCGCCCGACGGTCGACGCGGTCAACCCGGTCACCGGCGGCTGCGTTTTCCCCAGTCCTTAAGGAAAGAACGCATGAGCTTTACCCGTGACCTGCCCAGCGCCGCGGCGCCCCAGCTCACCATCGACGGCGAGGGTGCCTCATCGCCGCGCCGAATCGAGGTCATCAACCCGGCTACCGCGCAGGTTTTCGCCGCGGTGCCCGATGCTGGCCCCGCAGAGCTCGACCGTGCCGCCACCGCGGCCCGCCGGGCGGGCAGCACATGGCGGGCGCTGCCGCTGAAGGAACGGCAAGGCTATCTGAGCAAGCTGGCCGAGGTGGTCAGGGAGCACATTGACGAGCTGGCCTTGCTTGTCACCCTTGAGCAGGGCAAGCCGGTGTCCAGGGCGCGGGGAGAGGTTAACTCGGGGCTGGCCTACTGCCTGCGCTACGCCTCCATGGAACTACCGGTTGAGGTGGTCCGCGACGACGATGACGAGCGGATCGAGATCCACCGGGTCCCGGTCGGCGTTGTCGGGGCGATCACGGCGTGGAACTACCCGCTGCTGCTCGCACTGTGGAAGATCGGCCCTGCACTGGTCGCGGGCAACCCGGTGATCGTCAAGCCGTCTCCGTACACACCAGTGGCCACCCTGCGGCTAGGCGAGCTCGCCCAGCAGGTGCTGCCGCCGGGAGTGCTGCAGGTGCTGTCGGGCGGAGACGAACTCGGCCGGGCGCTCACCACGCACCCGCTGGTCAGCAAGATCTCCTTCACCGGCTCTGAGCGCACAGGAAAGGCGATCATGGCAGCTGCTGCGCCGACGCTCAAGCGGCTGACGCTGGAGCTGGGCGGCAACGACGCCGGCATCGTGCTCGACGACGTCGACCCGGCCGCGGTCGCGGCCGACCTGTACTGGGGAGGCCTTTCGAACTGCGGGCAGGTGTGCGCCGGGCTCAAGCGCCTATTCGTGCCTGAGCGCCTGGCATCTGACATCGAGGACGCGCTCGCGGGGGTCGCGGCGACCATCGTGGTCGGGGACGGCACCCGCGACGGGGTCGACATGGGGCCGATCCAGAACAAGATGCAGTTCGACCGAGTCAAGGCGCTGACCGCCGCCGCACGGGCTGACGGCGCGGAGGTCTTTTTCCGCGGCGAGGCCCCCGCTGGGCCGGGCTACTTCCACCCGGTCACCCTGGTCCGCCGGGCCACCGACGACATGGCCCTGGTGGCGCAGGAGCAGTTCGGGCCGGTGCTCCCCGTGCTGACCTACCGCACCGTCAGCGAGGCCGTGGCCAGGGCCAACGACAGCGACCTCGGCCTGGGCGCGTCGGTGTGGTCGGGCGATGAGGACCGCGCCGTCGAAGTCGCGGCGCGGCTGGAGGCGGGCACCGTGTGGGTGAACCAGCACCCGATGCTGTCGCCCGACGTCCCCTTCGGGGGCGTTAAGCAGTCCGGGCTCGGCGTCGAGTCGTCGCTGTACGGGCTTCTCGCCTACACCGACATCTCCGTGCTGCGGGTCAAGCGGTGAACGGCGTCCCCGTGCCCGGTGCAGGCATCAACCGGATGAGCATCAACGAAGGGAAACAGCGATGCTGCTGAACAGGGACGACTGGTACGAAACCTCACGGGACCTGGACTGGACGCTGTCCTACGCCGAGCCAGACGCCGCGTTCCCGGCGAGCTGGAGCGGTGTGGCGGACATCCCCGCCAGCGCGTGGCAGGCGTGGGAGGAGCCGTTCCGCGTCTCCTACCGCGACTACGTGCGCATCCAGCGGGAGAAGGAGACGGGCGTCAAGGCGGTCAGCAGCGCGCTGGCCCGCTCCGGCAGCTACGAGAAGCTCGACCCCGCGCACGTCGCGGCGTCGCACCTGCACATGGGCACCACCTGCTTCGTGGAGCACATGGCCGTCACCATGCAGAGCCGCTTCTGCCGCTTCGCGCCGTCGCCCAAGTGGCGCAACCTCGGGGTCTTCGGGATGCTTGACGAGACCCGGCACACCCAGCTCGACATGCGCTTCTCCCACGACCTGCTGAGGCACGACCCGCGCTTCGACTGGACGCAGAAGGCATTCCACACCAACGAGTGGGGCGTGCTGGCCGTCAAGAACTTCTTCGACGACATCATGCTCAACGCCGACTGCATCGAGGCGTCCCTGGCCACCAGCCTTACCGTCGAGCACGGGTTCACCAACATCCAGTTCGTGGCCCTTGCCGCGGACGCGATGGCGGCAGGCGACATCAACTGGTCCAACCTGCTCTCGTCGATCCAGACCGACGAGGCTCGCCACGCCCAGCAGGGCTTCCCGACGCTGAGCGTGCTGATCGAGCACGACCCGGAGCGGGCGCAGCGGGCTCTGGACGTCGCGTTCTGGCGCTCGACCCGGCTGTTCCAAACGCTGACCGGCCCGGCGATGGACTACTACACGCCGCTCGAGCAGCGCAAGATGTCGTTCAAGGAGTTCATGCTCGAGTGGATCGTGAACCACCACGAGCGCATCCTGGAAGACTACGGGCTGAAGAAGCCCTGGTACTGGGATCAGTTCCTGCACTCGCTCGACAACGGCCATCACGCCATGCACATCGGCACCTGGTACTGGCGGCCGACGCTGTTCTGGAAGCCGAACGCCGGCGTGTCCAAAGACGAACGCGACTGGCTCAACGAGAAGTACCCCACCTGGGAAGACAACTGGGGCGCCCTATGGGACGAGATCATCAGGAACGTCAACGAAGGACACGTCGAGGCGACGCTGCCGGCCACCCTCCCGTCGCTGTGCAACCTCACCCAGCTGCCGCTGGGCTCCGCGATGTCCCGGCATGACCTCGCACCGCACCAGCTGGTCTACCAGGGCCGGCTGTACCAGTTCGACTCCGAGATCTCGAAGTGGTGCTTCGAGCAGGACCCGGAGCGCTACGCCGGGCACCAGAACTTCGTCGACCGGTTCATCGGCGGCCAGATCCTGCCGCCCGACCTCGGCGGCGCCCTCGGATACATGGGCCTCACCCCGGAGGTCATGGGCGACGACGTGTACCAGTACCGGTGGGCCGCCGACTACGCGGTCCCGGCCGGCGCGGCCGGCTGAGCCGGCCGCGCACGGACATCAGCACAGTCAAAGGAGATAGGCGCGATGGCAGCGTTTCCCATCACCGGCCGCTTCGTCGGTGACTTCGTTCCGCACCTGGTCGCGGTGGACACCGACGACACCATGGACGTGGTGGCGGAGAAGGTCGCCTCCTTCACCGTCGGGCACCGCCTCCCCCGGCCGGCCGGGCCTGCGGCCTACGACGTGCTGCTCGACGGGGAGGTGCTCGACCCGTCAACGACGTTCGGCGCCGTCCTCACCGAGCGGCAGTTGCTGCCTCTGCAGTGGATCGACGTCCGCTTCCGTGAGCCAGTCGATTTCCGGGAGCAAGTCGATGCCTGACGAGGTTTCCGACAGCGAGTACGTGGAGCTGACCGAGGAGTCGGCGCTGTGGGACGGGGAGATGGAGGCGTACGACATCGGCGACGCGGAAGTCCTCCTCGTCAAGGTGGACGGGCAGGTTCACGCCTTCGACGGGATCTGTCCCCACCAGAGCTCCTCCCTCGTCGAGGGCGAACTGGAGGGCAGCGTGCTGACCTGCCGGGCCCACGAGTGGCAGTTCGACGTGAAGACCGGCGAGAGCGTCAACCCCAGGGGCGAGCGGCTGACCCGGCACGACATCCGGATCGGCGAGGACGGTACCGTCCGGGTGCGGCTGTGCACCCGGATGACGGCCCGGTCCGGCTGACCGCCTACCACGACACCAGGAGAAGAGTCCCAGAAAGCCGAGGGCAATCATGGCGGTATTGGACATGGACCCCGCCGACGAGATCGTCGACGATCTCGTCGGGCCGGTCATCCGGGCCGGCAACCTCGCCGAGGCGGTCATCGAGGCGGTCGCGGCGGACAACCCGGACAAGGACGTGCTCGTCCTCGACCGTGACGACTACATCCGCATCCACACGGTCGGGGAGTGCCGGCTCACCCTGGCCAGCCTCCAGGCCGCGCTGGGCGGGCCCTACCAGCTGGCCGCGCTTGAGATCGACATGCCGTCGTTCAAGGGGCGGCTCAAGACCCGCACCGACGAGTACGTGTGGTCCTACCAGCAGAGCGCCACCAAAACAGGAGCAGTGCGATGACGCAGGCAAAAGCCAAGGCCGTACCGCGGTCCCGCGCGCGGGGGCTGAAGACCTGGAGCGCCTTCGGCGAGCTCGGGCGGCGCCCGACCGAATACGAGGTCGTCACGCACAACCTCAACCACACCACCGGGCCGGTTCCGCTGGAGATGGGGCCCGACGTGCACGGCAACGTGTGGCTGCGCACGCACCGCGACGCGATGAAGCTGACCGTGCCGGACTGGGACGCGTTCCGCGACCCCGACTCCGTCACCTACGCCACCTACGTGGCGGGCCAGGACGACCAGGAGACCTACGTCGAGGGACTCCTTGAGGAGTTCGACGGCCTCGGCTACGACGCGTCGCTGAGCGACGATGCCCTGGAGCTGCTGCGCCGGGCGCTGACCCCGGGCCGCTACTTCGCGCACGGCCTGCAGCTGCTGTCGGCCTACGTGCAGCAGCTCGCGCCGGGCAGTTACGTCGGCAACTGCGCCGTCTTCCAGACCGCCGACCAGCTGCGCCGCGTCCAGCTCACCGCCTACCGGACCAAGCAGCTGCAGCTCACCTATCCCGACCGGGACTTCACGTCCGGGGAGCGGCAGACCTGGGAGGGCGCCCCCGACTGGCAGCCGCTGCGCAGGGCGGTTGAGCTCGCCCTGGTCGAGTTCGACTGGGACCGTGCCCTGGCCGTTACCAACCTGGTGGTCAAGCCGGTCGGTGACCTGATCCTGCTACGCCAGTTCAGCCGGCAGGCCGAGCTGACCGGGGCCAGGCTGGACGCACTCATCGCCGACAACCTGTGGCTGGACAGCCAGCGCAGCCAGCGGTGGACCAAGGCGCTCACCCGGTTCTTGATCGACGCCGACCCAGGCAACGCGGATGTGCTGCGGGCCCTGGTCACCGAGTTCGCGCCGCTCGGCCAGGCGATGATCGACGGGGGCGCTCGCCTGCTCGCCCCGTCCGACGCCCGGCGCCAGGCCGAGATCGCCGGCAGCGTCCGTGACGAGTGGACGGCTCTGCTCGAGGGAGCCGGGCTCGGCGCGCCAGCCGCGTGATCACCGCGATGACCGCCGCGGCACCAGCCATCGCCTTCGGCGAGGCGGGTACCCAGGTTTCTTGCCAGCCCGGCGAGACGATCCTGCTTGCCGGGCTGCGGGCCGGGGTGCCGCTGACGTACGAGTGCGCCAGCGGCGGGTGCGGCTCGTGCCGGGCTCAGCTGACCGAGGGCTCGGTCAGCTCGCGCTGGCCGGACGCGCCGGGGCTAACCGACCGTGACCGGCGGCGGGGCAACCGCATCCTGATGTGCCAGTCCGTTCCGGACGGCCTCTGCCGGGTCCGCGCCCCGGAAGCCACCGTGACCGATACCGCGGACGAGCCGCGGCCGCGGCGGCTGCCCGGGCAGGTGAGTAAGCGGGAGATGCTGACCGCCGACACCGCGCACTTTGTGGTCGAGGTCGCCGAAGAGCTGCACTACCTGGCGGGCCAGTTCGTGATCGTCGAGTTCAGCGACGGGGTCCGGCGGGCCTACTCGATGAGCCGGCCGGCTGGCCACGGCAACCCGCGGCGGCTGGAGCTGCTGATCCGTGAAAAGCCGGGCGGAGCCGCGAGCGGCTGGCTGTTCGTTCCTGGCTGGCATGCCCTGCCCGTCACAGTGGAGGGGCCCTACGGCCGGGCCTACGTGCGGCTCTCCTCGACCCGGCCGGCCCTGTGCCTGGCCGGCGGCACCGGCCTCGCGCCGGTGCTGGCCATCGCCGAGGAACTGGCCGCGTCCGGCGGCCGTCCGGTCGAGGTCTACGTGGGCGCGCGCCGCGCCGAAGACCTCGTCCTCGCCGCGCGCCTGACGGCGCTCCGCGACCGTGGCGTCATCGTGGTGCCCGTGGTTGAGCTGTGCGCCGACGAGCTGCACCACCCGCAGCTCGGCGCGCTGCGCGCCGGGCTGGCCTTGGACCACCTCGCGGCCGACCGGCCTGACCTCAGCGAGCACGACCTGTACGTCGCGGGCCCGACGCCGATGATCGACGCGACTCTGCGACGCCTTGTCCGCAACGGCACGGCGGCCGCGGACAGGATCTTCTTTGACCGCTTCATAGCCTGACTCACCGCCGGACCAGGACCGCGACCATGACCAACGACGAAAGCGCGAGGGCACGATGAACGCCGCGACACTAGATCAGCCGCTTACCGCCATCCTGGCCGGCGACGAGCACTTCGGCCGCAACTTCATCGGCGGGAAATGGGTCTTCCCGGCCGCGCCCTATGACTTCGAGATCCGCAATCCGGCCGACAGCACCGTCACCACGGTCGTCCCCCTGTCGTCCCGCTTCGACGTCGACCGCGCGGTCGCCACCGCCAGGACCGCCCTCGGCGGCACCTGGTCCAGGGAACTCGCCCGCACAAGGCTGCTGCTGACCCTGGTGGACAGCCTCAACGCCAACCGCGAGCCACTAGCCTTGCTGCAGAGCCGGGAGACCGGCCTCTCCTTCGACGACTCATTCGCAGCGGTGAGCGCCACGGTCGCCGCCGCCCGCGCCATCCTCAGTCACGGCACCCCGCAGGACGGCGCCCGGAGCGCCGGGGTGACCGGGCACGTGCTGTGCTGGGGGCTGCCGCTCACGGACGTGGTGACGAGCACGCTGCCCGCCCTGCTGCGCGGAAACACGGTGGTAGTCAAGCCGTCGCTGCGCGGGCCGCTCAGCGCGGTCGCGTTCGCCCGGCTGGCGCAGGACTGTGGCCTGCCCCCCGGGGTAGTCAACATCGTCCAGGGCACCGGCACCGATGTCGGCGCCGAGCTGTTCAGCCGCCGGGACCTGGCGGCGCTTTACCTCCGCGGCGGAGAACGCACCATCGAGCACGCACGCCGGGCCGGGCAGCGCACCGGAGTGCCGCTGCACGCGGTGAACGGCGGCGGAAACGTCTGCGTGATCGGGCCTGACCAGCCTGACGCCGATGCTCCAGCCGCTGCGGTAGCGGCCGGCGTCCGGGTGCACAGCGGCCCGTTCGGACTACCGCTGCTCGCCGTGCACCGGGACACGCCGGCGTCGGTCCTGCCGGCGGTCCTCGCCCGCCTCGCGGCCACCAGCCCCGCCCCGCTGCCGACTGACCCAGTACGCAACCGCTCGCTCGCCCGCACCGGCGCTCTCGTGGACGCGGGCGCCACGCTGCTGCTCGGCGGCCACGTCCCGGACGACATCGAGCACCGCATGGGCTGGCGGCTCCCGGCCACCGCCCTGCTGCTGCACGCGGCCGGCTCGCCGGCTGCCCGCCGGGAGCAGGAACTTGCCCCGCTCGGGCCGGTGCTCGGCATCCTCACCTGGACCGACTGGGCCGACCTGGGCGAGCACCTCCGCGCGCCCCGGCACGCGGACGGGACAATCGCCGTCTGGGGAGCCTGCCTGCCGCCCGCCGGAACCCTGCCGGGCCGGGTAGTTCACGGTCCCGATACGAGCCCATGGCCGTCGGCCGACGTGTTGGCACCCGCGTGGACAGGACAGGGACGATGACGACGGCACCGATTTCCGCCGCCGACCGCAGCCAGGCCGGCCAGGCCGGGGACATAGTGTTCGTAACCGACGAGATCTCCGGCCTGCTGCCCGCCCACGACACCAGCGTCGCGCTGATGGAAGCCGCCCAGCTGCGCGGCCACCGCGTGCTTGTCACCACGGCGGGGGAGCTGGGCTTCCGTGACGGCGCGCCGACGGCCCGCTGCACCCCGGTTACGCTGCGGCCTGCCGTGCTGCACGACGGCAAGTGGATCGCGGACCGAGAGTGGTACGCGCCCGGCGCGGCCGTATGCTACCCGCTCAACGACGCGGCCGCCGTCTTCATGCGCACCGACCCGCCGGTCGACGCCGGCTACCTGCGGGCCACCTACCTGCTCGACCTGGTCGACCCGCGCCGCACGCTTGTGGTCAACTCGCCGGCCGGGGTCCGCAACGCCAACGAGAAGCTGTTCGCGCTGCGCGCGCCGGAACTCGGACCGCCGACCCTGGTCAGCGCCGACCGGCAGGAGATACGAGCCGCCGTGGCCGGCTGGGGACGGGCCGTGCTCAAACCCACGGACTGGATGGGCGGCCGCGGCGTCCTCATCCTCGACCCCGCCGACCCCAACCTCTGCTCCCTGCTGGACAACGCCACTGAACGCGGGCGCAGCCAGGTGGTCGTCCAGCAGTGGATCCCCGCGGCCAGCAACGGTGACCGGCGCGTCATCGTGCTGGACGGCGAGCCAGTCGGGGTCGTCCGCCGGGTCGCTGGCCCGGGCGACTTCCGGTGCAACATGGCCACCGGCGCACTCCCCGTCGCCGACGCCGTCACCGAACGGGACCGTGCCATTTGCGCCAGGCTCGCGCCCCTGCTGCGCGAGCAGGGACTCGTCTTCGCCGGCATCGACGTCATCGGCGGCCTGCTCACCGAGGTCAACGTCACCAGCCCCACAGGAATCAGGGAAATCGACGCGCTCACCGGCTCGCACCTCGCCGCCGACGTGATCGCCTGGGCCGAGGCCAACTGCCCCGGCGCCGGCCGCCCCACTGCCGGGCAGGACAGCACGTCTTCGGTGCAGCGAATCCGTAAGACAGCAGGTCAGGCTATCTGACATCCAACCCGGTCACGGCGCGGCCGATGGGCATCCGCCGGATCTCCGATATGCACTCAAGAATGGTAAAGATAGCGGACTAGCGGACAGTTTCCACAGGTCAGCGGCCTGTTGGCCCGCCCTGAGTCATTCGTAAGGCACCTGTAACAGAACCGTCATCACTCCTACAGGACTCTTACCCGACCTTCGAATCGCTGTCGTTCCGGTTGCGGGCAGGGCAAGGTCGATGCCGTCAGAACAAAACGGGCGCGCTTGGGCGAGCGCCGTCCACTGAGGAGGCATCGATGAGCAAGCGCGGAATGCGCGGAATGTCCATGCGAGTGCGCGTGGGCGTTGCTGCCGCCGTACTCGCGAGCGGAGGCGCCGCCGGGGCGGTAGTACTAAGTGCCGGCCACGGCAGCGCGGTGAACGCCGAGTCGGCCGGCTTCATTCAGAGCAGCCAGACGCTGAGCTACAGCAGCGCCATCTCCTCGGCGATGAAGACCTGGGACACGTCGCCGAGCACGTCGCTGCGGACGCTCACGCACATGCAGCAGATCAACAACTACTGGACGCAGTCCTGGCACCACGTCACCCTCTTCTTCCAGCGCGGCAAGGTGGTCGCGACGGGCAGGAACGAGTTCGTGGTCCGGTCCGCCGACGGCAAGCTCGAGATCTGGCACATCAGCGGCAAGACGGCGGTCCTGAACGTCGGCGGCACCTCGATGGGGATGTCCGCCATGACCGGCGGCTCGGTGAACATGCGGGTCCCGTCGTGGTGGACCATGGACACCCGGGTCAGGGGCCTGGCCAGGGGCGACCTCGTATTCGTCTTCGGCGAGCGCGAGGGCCAGACGCTGAAGGCGCAGCTGGTGCTGTTCGCGGCACCGACCAAGACGCCAGCGCCCGGGCCGACGACCACCACGCCCGCCGCGCCTTCGCACGCTCCCGCGGTCGCGCCGGCCAGCACCGTGCCTTCGGTCAGCGGCACGCACTACTAAAAGCAAACGTAGAAAGGGAGGTGGATGAATGCTTACGGGCCATAGGCCGACCATGCGTCAGCGCCGTCAACGTCAGCGCCGCGCTCGGATCACGGCAGTGATCGCCATTCCGGTGGCGGCAGGCATCGCGATCGGAGCGGCCGCCGCGGTGAGCGGCGGGTCGTTCAACCTAGCAAGCGCGTCGTTCTGGAAGCACCACCACGGGACATTCCCGACGCCCACCGCATCGGCATCGGCATCGGGCACGGCGAGCGCGACCGCCACCGGGAGCGCGAGCCCAACCACGAGCGCGACCGCCACCGGGAGCGCGAGCCCGACCACGACCACGGGCACCACGGTGGCGCCCGCCAACTCGTTCGCCGGCGGCGCGCTCGCCACCCATCGGCTCGGTGACGTGGCGACGGCCCCCGTCGACGGCACGGGCGCGGCGATCAACCTGAACCAGACCGCGGCGGAGGCCGCGGCCTCGCTGAACTGCTCGCTCACCGTGCCGGCCCACCCGCTCAGCGCGGCCGGCCTGGCCACGCCGTGGCAGCTCGGTGACGGCTGCTCGATGGCCAACGCCGGCACGGAAGGGGCGTTCGTCGAGGCGACGATCCTGTCACCGAAGGGGCAGTTGCAGGTCTACAGCCCGCTCGTCGTCACCGCGGGCACCCAGCCCGCCGTGGCGCCCGTGGCGCCGACCATCGCGGCCGGCTCGGTGGTGGAGATCAGCGTCGGCTTCAACGGCACTAACCTGTTCCTTACTGGTCCCGGCACCGGCGCGGGCAAATGCGTCGACGCCCTCGGCCAGTCGGTCATCGGCCAGGTGTCTGCCTGCGACGCGGTGGCCTTCTACCAGGCCGCGAGGAAGCAGATCGCCAACGGGACGCTCAAGATCCCCGCGCTCGGCACCGCGACCGACGGCCAGGCCTGCGAGACCACGCGTGACTTCGCCCTGATCGACCAGGACCAGAGCGACAACGTGGTCAGCCAGTACCTGATCACCGCGGGCGGCCAGACCGCGCAGAACTCGCCGGCTAACGCCGCCCAGCTCACCGGGGCCACCGTGCTCACCAACGGCAGCGACGACGCGCTGCTCAGCGAGTTCGTCGACCCGGCGAACGGCTGCACGCCGTTCACCGCGCCCGACTCCACCTACCCGAAGGCCAACGGCCCGTCGCAGGCGCTGAACGAGCTGCAGGCGATGGTCGACCAGAAGGGCACGATCGCGGTCGTCCCGCCGAACGACGAGATGACGCTGGTCGGCGGGCAGATGAGCATCGCCAAGACCAACGTCTACCGCTCGCTCGTCGGCCAGCCGCTGCTCGCGGGGAACACCAGCCCGGCGGCGGTCGCGGCCAGCTACTGCCAGAACATGGTGAACATCGCCCCGGCCAGGAACAACCTGGACCTGACCGCGGACACTGCCTTCGCCTCTCCGGTGCCGACGGTGGGCAGCAACCTGGCCACCTTCCTCGGCAACCGGCTGTCGATGTCGTTCGTCAACCTGGGCTGCGCGAACGACGGCCTGACCAACCCGGTCAACGTCACCCTGGACGGGAACGGCGTCGCCACGGCGGTCACCTACAACCTGGCCCAGCAGACGGCCAAGGGCGCGACCGCGGCCACGCCGAACCCGGCCGCCGGCCAGACGACTGGCACCCAGGCCCGGGGCGCGCGCAGGCACCGGTTGCAGAACCCGGGCGGCATGTAATCTCCCCGGACAGCCGCTAGCGCTCACGAGCGGAGGTCATCAACCACCGTCTGGCCGGCCCCAGCAAGCCTGGGGCCGGCCAGACGTGTTTTATCCGTTAGGTGGCCGTCGGCCGCGGTTTCCTTGCCGCTATGTCCCGGCGAGGTCCGCGAGCACCGCCGCCAGGGCACTGGCCCCGGCGCGGCAGTCGGCTGCTGAGGCCGTCTCGGCCGGGGCGTGGGAGACCCCGGTCGGGTTGCGGACGAACAGCATGGCGGTGGGCAGTTCCGCGGCGAGCACGCCCGCGTCGTGCCCCGCCCCGGTGGCGAGCACCGGGACCGCGCCGAACTGCGGCATTCCGGCGAGCAGCGTGCGCAGCCGGCCTTGCAGCCCGGCGTCGAAGACGACCTCGGGCAGGTAGGACTCCCTGGTGATCTCGGTGCGGCAGCCGTGCCGCCCGGCCGCGACCTGGATCGCCGCGGTGATCTCGGCGGCCAGCGCCCGGGCCGCCGCGTCGGTGTCGCCGCGCACGTCGAGCCAGGCATCCACCCGCGAGGCGATGACGTTGGTGCCGCCGGGGAGCGGGATGAGGCGGCCGACGGTCGCCCGGGCGTTGACCCCGCCCGCCGGGTCGTCGCGGGCGGCGGCGATCTCCCTGGCGGCGAGCACGGCGGCCGACGCCGCCACCACGGGGTCCCGGCGCCCCGCCATCGGGGTGGCGCCGGCGTGGTTGCCCTCCCCGGTGAACGTCAGCCGCCACCGGCCGTGGGCCAGGATCGCCGACGCGACCGCGACCGGGGCGCCGATGTCTTCAAGCGCGCGGCCCTGTTCCACGTGCAGCTCGACGAAGCAGCCGAGCGAGGCGAGGCGCTCGTCGTCTCGCCCCGTCCCGGCCGGGTCGACCCCGGCCGCGGCGGCGGCCTGGGCGAACGTGACCCCGGCGGCGTCGGCGCGCGCCGCGATGGCGGCCGGCTCGAGCGCGCCGGTCATCAGCTTCGATCCCAGGCAGGCGAGGCCGAACCGCGATCCCTCCTCCTCGGCGAAGGCGATCACCGCGACGGGCCGGACCGGGGTGAAGCCGCGCTCCTTGAGGCAGGCGACGGCGGAAAGCGCGGACGCCACGCCGAGCGGGCCGTCGAGCGCGCCGCCGCCCGGTACCGAGTCAAGGTGGCTCCCGGTGCCGACGGTGCCGGGTCCCGGCTCGCCCCAGCGCGCCCAGATGTTGCCGTTCTTGTCGGGCGCGACGGCCAGGCCGAGCGCCGTGGCGCGCCGGGTGAACCAGGCCCGCAGCTCCAGTTCGGCCGGCTCGAACACGTGCCGCGAGTAGCCGCCGCGCACCGGATCGCGGCCCACGTCCGCGATCTCCGTCAGCAGGTCGACGACATCCCAGCTGTCACTCATGGTCAGGGCTCCTTGGCGAGCGGGTGCGGCCCGGGCAAGCGAAGCCGGCCGCCGCCGCGTTGCATCACCACAATAGGATTACTCCTCCCGATGCATCAGCCGGAACGATGCCGCGTACTGATTGAAGCAGCGGGCGGATCTGGCCTCGTGCTTACGCCCGCCGGGGTGAGACGGAGGAGCAGGGACCAGTGGATGAACAGCGCAGCGGCCTGGCGGAGTACCGCGCTCAGTTCGACGCCGTCGTGACCTTCGCTAACGGGGGCGGGCTGCGCGCTGAGGGCTTCCGGGTGGACGTGCCTGGGCCGGACGTGACGGTCGAGGAGGTCGCGGCGCTGTTCGTCGCGTCGCTCGGGCTGCTGATGACCGAGCGCGTGGAACTCGCCAACCTCAGCATGCTCGCCGAGCCGCATAAGGGCACCCGCGGCGGGCCGAGCGACCGCCAGGCGGTGCCGTACTCCGCGCCGCGGCGCGTCGTCGACCTCAGCCATCCGATCAGGCACGGCATGGTCACCCTCCCCGGGCTGCCCGCCCCGGAGATGCGGCCGTACCTAACCAGGGAGCGCTCGCGTGACCGGTACGCGCCGGGCACCGAGTTCGAGATCGGCCAGATCACCATGGTGGGCAACACCGGCACCTACCTGGACAGCCCGTTCCACCGCTACCCGGACGGCACCGACCTGGCCGGCCTGCCGCTCGAGTCATGCGTCGACCTGCCGGGGGTGGTGGTGCGGACGGCCGGGTCCGGGACCCGCGCGGTGGACGTCGGCGCGCTCGCCGCGCTCGACGTGACCGGGCGGGCGGTGCTGCTGCACACCGGCGGCGACGCCGCCTGGGGGCGCCCGCAGTACGCCGTCGACGCCCCGTACCTGACCGAGGCGGGCGCGCGCTGGCTGGCGGAGCACGGCGCCCGGCTGGTGGGCATCGACTCGGTCAACATCGACGACGCCCAGGGCAGCGGCGCCAGGCCGGCGCACTCGGTCCTGCTCGGCGCCGGCATCCCGGTGGTCGAGCACCTCACCGGGCTCGGCCAGCTCCCGCCGGCCGGCTTCGTGTTCAGCGCGGCGCCCGTGCCGGTGGAGGCCTTCGCCAGCTTCCCCGTCCGCGCGTACGCCACGGTGCCGGTATAGCAACGGGTAAAGGAATGACCCAGGCAGTGCCGCGATAACGAAATCGTTCATGATCACGAAGAGATTTCCGGCCATGGCACTGACAATCCTTCGTGATCATGTTCTGGGCTGCCGCGACGGAGGCGAATTAGCCGGGATTTCCAGCATTTGGCCAGCTCCCTCGTTTCCACGGCGCCCAGGTGGGCCCGGGAATCGACCGTAGACTTGACGTTATGACAGACCCATTCGCAGTCAGGGAATTGCGGATCCGCCAGCCTGCGAGGGTGCTGCCAGGCCGCGCGCGCTATGACATCTTCGACTCCGCCAAGACGCTGCTCGCCGTCGCGGCGGAAACCGCGCCGCGTTCCGTGCTGCAGACGATGGCCGACCTCGTGCCGCGGACGCGGGTCATCGGGGTGCGGTCCGCCTCGGGCGAGCCGCTGCTCACCTTGGTGAAGCGCGACAGCGACTGGATCGCCGACGTCACCGACCCGGACGGCCGGCTGATCGGGCGGATCCAG
>Ga0181525_10002140_pt1 | contig 16391 bp, 19 predicted proteins | sample PEATcosm2014_Bin_48_FD_121100 | JGI IMG/M metagenome (GOLD analysis project Ga0181525, IMG submission 121100) | Peatland microbial communities from MTU Mesocosm Facility, Houghton, MI, USA - PEATcosm2014_Bin06_10_metaG | ecosystem: Environmental > Terrestrial > Soil > Wetlands > Peat | place...
GCTTTGTGCACGAGTGAATTGATCTTGCCTTCCGGTCCCGGCCGCATCGAGTCGATGCCGAAATGCACGATGCCCTGCCGCGCCAACCATTCCGTCGCTGCAACATTCACGCCCGGATTGTCGGTCGCATAAGCGGCCGTCGGAAAGGTGCGCTCGTGGTGACCGGTACACAGCAGTACCGTGCCGCCTTTGGGGATCGGCGCGCCCGACTTCGCAACCGCCGCTTCAAGATCGGCCGGCGTGATTTCGGCGCGCGGCTTGGCGTGGCGCAGATCGATGCAGATGCCCTGCACAATGCAGTTCTCCAGCGGATATTTGTCGATCGGCGTACCGGTTTTGCCGAAATGGCGCGGCGCGTCGATATGGGTGCCGCCGTGATCCGGCATCGAGAAGAACATCACGCTGTTGCCCTGGATATTTCCCGATTCGGCAAACGCCTCCTCGTGCGTCTTCCAGATACCGTGGATGACCGGCGGCTGACCCGGATAAGACGGCGTGCGGTGATAAAGCTCCCGGCTCAGATCGACGATACGCATGCCGTTCTCTCTCCCTTTTTCCGCCCTTGCCGGACGGCTGGCGCGCACACTAACCGCAAGCCTAATGAGCGACAACGCCACAAAAGAACCGCAGCGCGCCGCTCGAGGGACTGGCGCGCCGCACCGCCTCAGCCCGCGCGGAATGGCCTGAATCTTGAATGAAATGTCGGCAGCCCGCGGCCGATGCGGCTTGCGGCAAGGTCGAAACGATCATGTCCTCGCGTGCACCAGCGCTTGCCGGCGTCTCATCGGTCGCGGCTTCCAGCGGGCCTATATCGGCGGCCAGCGCCGAAAACGGCGGCCATGCCGCTCATGCGGGCAATCCGTGGTTCCTGGCGCTCACGTCACTCGGCGTCGTCTATGGCGACATCGGCACCAGCCCGCTTTACGCGTTCCAGGTTGCCCTCACCGGCATCGGCCATCCGGTCCCGACGCCCGGCGACGTTTTCGGCATCGTGTCGCTGACCTTCTGGGCGCTGATGCTGATGGTGTCGCTCAAATACGTCGTTCTGGTGCTTCGCGCCGACAACGACGGCGAAGGCGGCATTCTGGCGCTGCTGTCGCTCGTCGCGGGAGACCAAATCCGCACAGGCGCGGCGCTTTCGTTTGTTATGTTCCTTGGCGTCGTGGGTGCAGCGCTCCTCTACGGCGACGGCGTCATCACGCCGGCGATCTCGGTGCTCTCGGCCATGGAAGGGCTCAAACTGGTCGCGCCGTCGTTCACGAATTTCATCCTGCCGGTGACGATTGCAATCCTGATCGGCTTGTTCTTGGTGCAGCGCAAAGGGACGGAAGGCATCGGCCGCGTATTCGGCCCGGTGATGGTTGTGTGGTTTGTCGTTATCGGCGTGCTCGGCGTGAGCAACATCTGGACCGCGCCGGCTATCATCAAGGCGGTAAATCCGATCTACGCCTTGGTCTTCCTGATGCACGACCCCGCCGTCTCTTTTCTTGTCGTCGGCGCGGTCTTTCTGACGCTGACCGGCGGCGAGGCGCTCTATGCCGATATGGGTCATGTCGGCACCACCGCGATCCGCCGCACCTGGTTCGGTCTCGTCCTACCGGCGCTCCTGCTCAATTATTTCGGGCAAGGGGCGTTGATCCTCACCGATCCGACCGCGGCCGACAGCCCGTTTTACAAGACGGCACCGAGCTGGCTGCTTATGCCCATGGTGGGGCTTGCCGCTGTCGCCACCGTCATCGCCTCGCAGGCGCTGATCTCCGGCGTCTTCTCGTTGACGCGCCAAGCCATGCAGATGGGACTGTGTCCACGGGCGCGCATCGTATCGACGTCGAGCGACGAAGCCGGGCAGATTTACGTGCCTGCCGCCAATTGGCTGTTGATGGTGGCCACTGTGTTCACCGTCGTATTTTTTCGGACGTCCGACAATCTGGCGGCCGCCTACGGCATCGCCGTGTCCGGCACCATGCTGGTCACGACGATTCTGCTCTATCGCGTCACGGTCGCGCGATGGCACTGGCCGCTCGCCGCCGCAGTTTTCGTCATCGTCGGGATTGGCGCGATCGATACATCGTTCCTGGTGTCAAACTCGATGAAGCTGCTGGCCGGCGGTTGGTTTCCGGTCATCATCGGCGGCGCGATCGCAACGCTGATGTTATGCTGGCGCAAAGGCGCATTGGAGGTCAAAAATCGCCTGCGCGAGATGTCGATGCCGCTCGATCGGTTCATCGCCTATGCCGACGCGACGGTGATCGGCCGAGCGCCAGGCACTGGAGTCTGGCTCACCAAAGTCGAGCACGGCGCTTCACCGATGCTGTTGCGCCATGTCGAGCACAATCGCGTTCTGCACGAGATCGTGGTGCTGATGACCTTTGAAGCCGACCCCAGGCCGCGGGTGCCGTTCGACCAGCGCCACACGGTGACGAATCTCGGGCATGGCTTCTATTGGATCCAGGTCAGGCTGGGTTTCATGCAGACCCCGGATATCCCGATGAGCTTAAGCAACTGCAAGATGCTGGGCTTCGACACCGATCTCGAACACAGAAACTATTACCTGGCGCACGAGACTATCCTGCGCCGCGCCACCGGTTCGGCGATGGGGCCGGTGTCGTTCGCGATCTTCTCGTTTCTGAATCGGATCGCGAGCCGGGCGCCGGACTTCTTCCGGATTCCGCACGACGCCATCATCGAAGTGGGATTTCGCGTGGAAATCTGACGGCTACGAACCGTCACTCCGGCTTGAAATTCGTCGCCACGCCGTTGATGCAGTAGCGCAGATGCGTCGGCGGCGGGCCGTCTTCGAACACATGGCCGAGATGGCTGCCGCAGCGGCTGCAATGCACTTCGGTGCGGATCATGCCGTAGGCCCGGTCGGTGGTGGTCTCGACCGAGTCCGGCACCGGATCGTTAAAACTCGGCCAGCCGGTGCCGCTCTCGAATTTGGTCTTCGAAGCAAACAACGGCTGCCCGCAGCCGGCGCAGGAGAACGTGCCGGCGCGCTTCTCATAGTTCAACGCGCAACTGCCCGGCCGCTCGGTGCCGTGCTCGCGCATGATGTGAAACTGTTCCGGCGTCAAGAGCTTACGCCATTCCGCGTCGGTATGCGTCACGGGGTATTGCTTGGTGTGAGTATCCATGGCGATCCGCCTGTTCTTGATGATGTGAATAAATGTAATGCCTATCCGTTAGACCGCAACCCGCGATCACTTGATCGCCAGCGGATTGGTCGGCGAGCCGACCGCGCCGGTGATCGGGATGGCTGGGGCGACAAACATGAATTCGTAAGTCCCGTCGGCGGCGCAATCCTCGGCAAGGTCTTTGAGATAAAAAATCTCGCCCATGGTCATGCCCATGATCGGGATGGTGATCCAGTGCCAAGGCTGGTTGATGCCGCCCTCCGTATTGTTCGGCCGCACCTCGCAGCCCCAGGTATCGCTGGCGAGCGCGGCGAGCTCGGTTTTCGCCACGAATTCCAGTGTCTCGAAGGCAAAGCCCGGCGCGTCGCCGCCGGGATAGCCGTCCCAGCTACCGGCCTGGAGACAGCGTTCCATCTGGCCGGTACGCACAATGATGTAATCGCCGCGCTTGAATTCGATGTTCTGCTTCTTCGCGGTCAGATCGAGATCGTCGCAGGTGATGCCGTAGCCGTCGTCGAGGCAGTCCCTGCCGAGCGCGCGGGCCACGTCGAGGAACACGCCGCGGCCGACCATCTTGGCCTTGGTTTTCTCGATGCCGCATTTCGCGGCGCCAAACGACGACACTTCGCGGCAATCGTAGCCGTTCCACATATTGTCCTCGTAGAACACGTGGCCGAGCCCGTCCCATTGCGTGCCGCATTGCAGCGGCATCACCACCATATCGTCGGCGGCGCGGATGCCGCGCTTGTCGAGCACGCCGGAATAGGCGTCGGTACCGGTGCGCAGCATGGTGTGCAGCGGATTGATGCGGCCGAGCACCGGATAATTGGTCTTGCCGCCCTGCGGGCCGTTATTGTCAAAGTTGAGGGCGAGCGAGATCACCTTGCCCTTACGCACCAGCCGCGCCGCAGCGACGATGTCGTCGGCGGAGGTGTAATTGAGCGTGCCAATCTCGTCGTCGGGACCCCATTTGCCCCAGTTCTTGTACTTCTCCGCAGCCGCGCGGAGATCGTCTCGCGTCACTTTGCGCCCGGACATGGCCTGCCTTTTTGCTACAGTGGCGGAAGAAAACCAGGGCGATGATAGCATCGCCAAAACGTCTAGGGAGGACCTTATGGCCGCAATATCCGCCGCCGCTCGTCTTACTGCATTGTTTGCGAGCCTTGTTGCGGCAAGCGCGTGCTTCGCCGGCCCCTATCCCGATCATCCGGTGAAGATCATCGTGCCGTTCACGGCCGGCGGCCCCACCGATTTGGTCGCGCGGCTGTTGGCCGACAAGCTGTCGCAGAGCCTGAAGCAACAGTTTTATGTTGAAAACCACACCGGCGCCGGCGGCAATATCGCCATGGCCCAGGTCGCGCGGTCCACAGCCGACGGCTACACGATCCTGGTGGCGAGTTCGAGCTACGTGGTCAATCCAAGCCTTTACGCCAACAATCCCTACGACCCGTTCAAGGATTTCGCGCCGGTGTCGCTGGCCGCCGCTTCAGCGAATATCCTTGTGGTCAATCCCTCGATGGCCGCGAAGACCGTCAAGGAACTGGTCGCGCTGCTGCAGGCCAATCCCGGCAAATATGCCATCGCCAATCCGGGTCTCGGCACCACGCCGCAGCTCGCGGCCGAATTGTTCAAGCTCGACTTCAAGCTCGACCAACCGAGCGTGCCGTATGCCGGCGGCGCGCCGGCGATCCAGGCGACGGTCGCCGGACAGACCCAGATCGGGTTTGCCAATTTGACACCGGCCGAGCCACAAATCGCCGGCGGCAATTTGCGCGGTCTCGCCGTCACCGCGCTAAAACGGTCGGCGGCGCTGCCCGACGTGCCGACAATGCTCGAAGCAGGCGTCAAGGGCCAGGAATCCGAAACCATGCAGGGCGTGCTGGTACCGACCGGAACGCCGCCAGAGGTTATCGCCTTACTCAATCAAGAGATCGTCAAAGCGATGCAGCTTCCGGACGTTAAGGAAAAATGCGCGCAGGTCGGCCTCGAAGTCGTCGCCGACACGCCGGCGGAATTTGCCGGCTACATCAAGAGAGAAGTCGATAAGTGGCACAAGGTCATTACCGACGCCAAGATCGCGCAGATCCAGTAAAATTGCCGGCGCGGCTAAGTGTTCAGTAGCTGCGCCGGATCAGGTCCCTTTCATGCCGGCGGCCTTCAGTGCCGCCTCGATAATCGGCCCGGGAGCGAAGCCGGACGACGCATTCGGAAGTTTGGGAAGCGGCAACCCGGCTGCTTTGAAGGCGGCCGCGATCACCGGGTTCGGGTCGTAAGCGCGATGGGCAAGCTGTTCGGCATTTGACTCAACCGAAGCGTCGGCTGGCTGATACGAAGCGCCACTCGCCGCGGCAAGCCCAGGGCGGATTGTCCGCGTTTGCGAGGACGCGGCCGCTGTCATGGACGGCCGCGGCGTCCGAGCGAGGTCTTGGTCCAATTGCCAAAAAGCGGCGATACGATGCGTCGAGGAAATACCTGCTTCGAGGAAGAACGGGCCGACCGCCCCGCAAGTTTCTTCACCGATCACCGATCCAAGGGGCACGCCGTGCCCCATGCCGCCGATGGAAAACGCCTCGATCACAGCGTTGCCGTCCGGGTCGTTCCAGACGCGGCGTCTGTGATCTCCGATTGAGTCCTCGTATGAGGGCGCGCCCGAAAATCCGTGCACGTCGGTCCACTGCCGGACGATTTCTTCGGCGTTGGAAGGTTTTACAATCGGGTCGGCGCTCCCGTGCCAGACCGCGATTTTGGGCCAAGGCCCCCGATGTTTCGAGGCCGCCCGCACATAATTGCCCAGCACGGCCGCGGGAGTCGATCGCTCGGTAAACATCGCATCGAACGCCTGCTGGACAGAATGGGCGCTGCCATAAGCAAGTCCGGCAATGATGGCACCGCCGGCAAACACATCCGGATAGGTCGCCAACATGACAGACGCCATGGCGCCGCCCGCCGAGAGGCCGGTGACGAACACCTTGCGCCGATCAATGCCAAAGGTCCCAATGGCGTGCTCGACCATCTGCCGGATCGAGGATGCTTCGCCCAGATCGCGTGTGGTGTCGCCGGGCAAGAACCACGAGAAGCAATTCTTCGGATTGTTGGCGGCTTGCTGCTCGGGATAAAGGACCGCAAATCCGAGACGATCGGCGAGCAACGACCAGCCGGCGCCCTGATCGTAATCGCTCGCCGTTTGACTGCAACCGTGCAGGGCCACGACCAGCGGCGCCCCGCTGGGCAGGTGTTCCGGGACATGCACGAACATGCGCAGATTGCCCGGGTTGCGGCCGAACGCCTTAACCTCCCGCGGCGCTGCCGTTGTGCGGGGACCGTCGCGTCTTGGGTGAGATGATTTATCGCGCGCTGACTCTAGCAGTTCCTCGAACTTGCGGCGCAGGGCATGAAGCCGCGCCATAGTCTTATCGAGACTGTTCATGGGAACCTATGTTGCATTGCAATAGATCGATACTGCACTGCAACATGGGGAGGCTCGGTGGGCCAGTCAAGCGCCGTTCGCCGCCTGAAGGCTCATTTCAGGCGCTATCCCGTTCGATTTTCGCTAAAACTCCTCGTTTCCAAGCCTAAAGGGAAAACGCCGCAGTGCGCATTGTCGACATCCGCGAAGCCGCAATCCCGCTAAATTCGACGCTCGCCAATTCGAGCATCGATTTCTCCGAAATGACGACCTCGGTCGTTGCCGTCATCACCGACGTCAAGCGCGACGGCAAACCGGTCGTGGGCTTCGCCTTCAATTCGACCGGGCGCTACGCCTGCGGCGCGCAGATGCGCGCGCGCTTCATTCCGCGCATCCTGAAGGCACCGCCGCAAACGCTGCTCAACGACGCCGGCGACAATTTCGCGCCGGACAAGATCCTCGCCGTGATGATGCAGAACGAAAAATCCGGCGGCCATAGCGAGCGCTCGATCGGCATCGGCACCATCGAGGTCGCGGTGTGGGACGCTGTGGCCAAGATCGCCGGCGAGCCGCTGCACCGCGTGCTCGCCGCGCGCTACAACAACGGCAAGATCGCCGACAAAGTGTTCTGCTATGTCGGCGGCGGCTGGTACGCGCCGGGCAAGACCACGCGCGACTTGCAGGATGAGATGCGGCGCCATCTCGATACCGGCTATACCATGGTGAAAATGAAAGTCGGCGGCATGCCTTTGGCCGACGATCTTGCCCGCGTCGCGGCGGTCAAATCGATTCTGCCGGAAGGCGGCGCGCTTGCGGTCGATGCCAATTCGAAATTTTTCCGCGACGAGGCGCTCGCTTATGCGCGCGGGCTAAGGCCCTACGCGTTGCGCTGGTTCGAGGAGCCGTGCGATCCCTTGGATTTTGCGCTGCTCGCCGAGATCGCCGGCGACTACGACGCGCCACTGTCGACCGGTGAAAATCTGTTTTCGACCCAGGACGTCGAGAACCTGGTGCGGTTCGGCGGATTGCGGCCGCAGCGCCGCGACGTCATCCAGATCGACCCGCCGCAAGCCTACGGCATCGTGCAATACGCCCGCACGCTCGACATGCTGGCGCGCCATCAATGGCCGCGCAGTCTGCTGTTTCCCCATGGCGGCAATCAGATGTCGCTTGCCGTCGCCGCCGGCTTCGGGCTCGGCGGCGCGGAATCCTATCCCGGCGTGTTCGGCGATTTCGGCGGCTTCGCCGACGACGCCAAGCTCGAGGGCGGTTATCTGACTTTGTCCGACCGGCCCGGCATCGGCTTCGAAGGCCAATCGCGGCTCTACCGCATCATGCGCGAACTTGCGGCGTGATGAGAGCGCCGGGGATAGTGGCCGGTTTTAAATGGTCAATTTTGCTCAGACGCTGCTGACGGTGCGCCTTAGACCCTCTGCGCGGGTGATTCGTTCCGGAGGGGACCATGGCAATTCCAAAGAGCGACAAATACAAAGACTACACGCATTACGCTGCGCATTGTTTGTACATGGTGACAGCGGCGAGCGACCCGGATTCTCGCGCTATCCAGCGCGAAATGGCGGCCGAATGGCTAAAACTAGCGGATAGCGTTCGACGAACGTCACGATCCAGGCAAATGCAAATGGAGTGATGAAGACCCCATCTCGGTGCTGTCCGCGAAGTTAAGGGCATTGGCACGCCGGATGCCGAAGGCTGTCCGTCGCCGTTCGGGCAACACGTAAATCTACTCGCCCTTCAGTCCCTTCTCCTTGATCACCCTGCCCCAGCGCGCGATCTCCTCGCGCAGATAATTGCCGAACTGTTCCGGCGAGCTTGGCGCCGGCGTCGTTCCGGATTCGCGCAGCCGATCGCGTAGTTCGGGATCGTTCAGCGCCGCGACCATGGCGGCGTTAAACCGCGCGATCGCCGGCCCCGGCGTGCCGGCCGGCGCCAGCACACCGGCCCAGTTGTCGCCGACCGCGTCGGCATAGCCCTGCTCGGCGAAGGTCTGCACCTTGGGAAAAATATCGGACCGCTCCTTCGACGTCGTGGCAAGCGCCTTGAGCCGGCCGGCCTCGACCTGCGCCATCACCGTCGGCACGTCGCCGACCAGGCCGTCGAGACTGCCACCGAGAATGTCGGTAATGGCTTGCGCCGCGCCGCGATAGGGCACGGACTGCAACTGGATGCCGGCCGACGCCTCGAATAATTGCAGGCCGAGATCGGACATCGCGCCGCGGCCGGTAATGCCGATGGTAATGGCGCCGGGCTTGCGCCGGGCGAGATCGGCAAGCTCACGCGCCGAACTTGCTTTCATGTCGGCGCTCACCACCAGCATCGGTGAATTGATCGCGGCCTCGCCGACCGCGGCAAAATCCTTCAGCGGATCATAGGGCAAATCGGTGCGGAATGCGGGATTGATGGCGACAGCGCCGACGGTGGTAAAGAACAGCGTGTAACCGTCAGGATCGGATTGCGCGACGTATTGCGCCGCGACAGCGCCGTTGGCGCCCGGCTTGTTCTCCACCGCGACGACTTCGCCGAGCGTGTCGTGCATTTTGTCGGCGATGAGCCGCGCGGTGACGTCCGTGGTGCCGCCCGGCGTGAAGGCAACGATCAGCCGCACCGGCCGCGCCGGGTAATCTTGCGCCTGCGCGCCGGCGGCAAACACAGTGGAAAGCGCCACTACGCAAAGCCGAATTCTTGCAGATAAATCGCCGGTCATGGGCGCAAACATTTCCGCTCATTCCCGCGAAAGCGGGAATCCAGACGGAACGCACCTTACAGGATCGCAAAGGTCGGGTCCCCGCTTTCGCGCGGAGATACGGCCGGCGCCCTATCCCGACAGCCGCTCGATCGCCGCGCCGCAGCGGCCGAGCTTGTCTTCCAGCCGCTCAAAACCGCGATCGAGGTGATAGACGCGGTTGACGATGGTCTCGCCCTCGGCGGCAAGCGCCGCGATCACAAGCGACACCGAGGCGCGCAAGTCGGTCGCCATCACCGGCGCGCCTTTGAGGACTTCGACGCCCTCGATGGTAGCGCGTTCGCCGTCAAGCTGGATGCGGGCGCCGAGCCGTGCCAGCTCGCCGACATGCATGAAGCGGTTTTCGAAAATCGTCTCGGTGATGTGCGAGGTGCCGCGCGCCCGCGTCATCAGCGCCATCAATTGCGCCTGCAGATCGGTCGGGAATTCGGGAAACGGCGCCGTCGTCACATCGACCGGCGCCAGAGCCGCGCCGTTCCGCACGATGCGGATGCCCTGGTTGGTCGGCGTGACCGTGACGCCGCTGCGCACGAGCACGTCGAGCGCGGCTTGCAGAAGTTCGGGGCGGACGTTCTGCAACAGGATGTCGCCGCCGGCCATCGCCACCGCCATGGCATAGGTCCCGGTCTCGATACGGTCCGGCAGCACGGCGTGGCGCGCTCCGTTGAGCTTGGTCACGCCTTCGACGACGATGCGCGGCGTGCCGGCGCCGGAAATGCGGGCACCCATCTTATTGAGGCAATCGGCAACGTCGGTGATTTCCGGTTCCTGCGCTGCATTCTCGATAACGGTGGCGCCATTCGCAAGCGACGCCGCCATGATCGCGGTATGCGTGCCGCCGACTGTCACTTTGGGAAAGACGATTTCGCCGCCTTTCAATCCGTGCGGCGCCCGCGCCACCACGTATCCGCGATCGATCTCGATGTCGGCGCCAAGCCGCTCCATCGCCATGATGAGGAGGTCGACCGGCCGCGTACCGATGGCGCAGCCGCCCGGCATCGACACCCGCGCCTCGCCCATACGCGCGACCAATGGCGCCAGCACCCAAAAGCTCGCCCGCATTTTGGAGACGAGCTCATAGGGCGCGGTGGTATCGACGATGCGGGCAGCCGAAATATGCAGCGTCTGACCGTGATCGGCGGTCTCGCCGGGGCGCTTGCCGCTGACCATGATATCGACGCCGTGATTGCCGAGGATGCGCTCAAGCAGCGCGACGTCGGCGAGCCGCGGCACATTGTCGAGGATCAAGGTCTCCTCAGTCAGCAGCGCAGCGATCATCAAGGGCAGCGTGGCGTTCTTCGCCCCGGAGATCGGGATGGTGCCGTTGAGCGGCCGGCCGCCCAGGATACGAATTCGATCCATATTCACTTATCCCCGCAGCCCGTACCGGACCGAGCGCCAGTACCTGCGGCCTAATCTTGGCCCTGATTACGTCGGAAGTCGGGAACCCGCACTTCACTTTCTGTACTTTTCGGCGTGGAGCCGCCGCCGGCCGGGTGATTGTGTGCCGAATCGCGCGTCAAATTGCGCTGGATGTCACGTTCCCTAGCCTGCTCCTTGCGCCGCTTGAGGTTTTCGCGCAAAGCGGCCGACAGCCGCGCGCTGCGCGCCGCCCATTTCTCCGCTTTGCCCTGTTTAACCATCTGTTTTGCTGTTGCTTGGCGAAATGTTCAAAGCACGACCGCCGGCGCGCCGCAACCACCCGCCACGAGGACAGCGCGCTTGCACTTAGCCCCCGCCCTATGGCAAGGATCGCCGCGTTTTCTAGCATTTATTTGCCACGAGAGGCCGAACCGGGCCGCTGCCGTAGCTCAGTGGTAGAGCACTCCCTTGGTAAGGGCATGAGACTGAGCAAAATCAACGCACTAGCCGAGTATTTTAGGGGTTAGAGGCGGTGATTAGTGGCAGTTTAGGGACAGGATTTCAACCATCGGAAATCGGGAAGACAACGTCGTCTCGACCATACCTGTCGAGAATTTGTTCATGGACATAGTACAAGGACCTTCTGGCGCATTCGCCAATGAGGTGCCTCATGCACGCATGAGCAAGTATGTTCCAGCGAGCTGAAACGCCGACGACGTTATTCGACTTTATGCCGTCGGCGATCATCTCGCGCAGCACGTATGGGTCTGGCCGGATCACGTAAACGGGTCCGGGAAAGTCGCGACGTGTTCGCAAGAAGCACTCCAGAGAAATGCTGTCGTCGAAGCCATCGCCATTTTGGGCAAAGCTGTATCCAATGATGGAAATGACTTGTGGAGAAAATCCGGCGACGATCTTCAATTGCTCTTTGAGACGTTGCCGTAGCATTGCGTCGGCCAGTGGTTCTGGTATTCCCATTATCAGACCGTCAGGCTCGTCCTGCAGGTCATATTCAATCAGGTCAACTAGCTTAGCTATCTCAGGCGAACCATAGTGTCGCTCCGTAGTTCCGTGCATTGCAAACACATGATGCTTGTGACCACAGAACACCGCAGCTAATCCGTCATGATTGTAGTTGGAAATTAGAGACGGATAGAAATGGCGAAACACACGATAATGGTCACATAGCGGCCCATCGAAATGCGCCTTCGATAACAGGTGCTTTAGGTGAAGCCGCGCACGGTAATCGGGTATTCGTTGCAGAATTTCCCAATATGGTGGTTCTTGAGTGCCGGGCCGTATCTCTCGCTCTGGAAAAATGTCGGACAGCGTGAGTCCACGGGAGGCATCTACCATTCGCTGCACCAGCAGCGAATGAGGGGGTTTATCGACGGAGAATGAACGGAAATTACGCAAGTAATCAATTGGAGACGCCTTCCAGAATTTAGTGCCGAGAGGTGCAAGACCGGCGGACGCACCGGCCCCGATGATATGTAAACTGCGGCATGCCCTGAATTGGGCAAGCATAAGTTCGTAAATCGACGGGTCTGAAATCATCTTCGATGCCTTGGACAGACATGAGATGGCCTTTCGATAATATCTCAGCAAGGGAACTTGCTATCCGTTCTCCTGCTTGCGAGGACGACCAAGACCCCGGACTGCCTCGGCATGGTTCAGTCGGAAGTGAGGCACATCACTGAACCTTGCGTGGCTCCCCGATTAGGCTGAGCAGCTTTAACGGGTTTGGCGTGGCGGTGGGCGGCGGCGATGCTCCGGGCGGAGCATCCGAACCTCGATGCAGAGCATTAATCGTGAGACTGAGCAATGCGCTCCCTCGGCAATCTTTCAAGGCATCTTTTTTCTCAAGCAATCGTATGATGGCCTGCTTTTCTTCCGGCCCAGATTGCGCTCTTTGATCGGCCGGTTTTTTGAAGAAAGCGATCATCGTCTGAGTCTCCTGATCGCTTAAGGGACTTAAATGGCCGCATTTGGCTTGCAACTCATCCTCGTGCTCCCTTTCCCACGCTTTGGACCGCAGGCTCTCAAGCTGCTTACTTTCACAGTCGGAGCCAGCAAGGAACTTGGCAAGCAGTTGCTGTCTAAGGTTTGGGTCGCTGGTCGCGTCAATCGTGTCTCGCTCGTGCTGCGTAGTAACATTGCATTCGGGCAGAACGATTTCCTCAATCGACGGGACAATATCATTCAGGTGATGGTTCAGCACGTCTGCAAGTGTCGTGACATAGCCATCCTGTGAACTAGTCCACATCATTTTGTCGATGAAAAACTGATCGACTTCCATCTCTTTAAGATAATCGCGCACTTCGTTCATCGCCTGCTTTTGAGCGGCTTCGTGATCAACGTCGGAGATGTTGGCGACCGCGTTCTTTGAAAGATAGGGTCGGTGCAGGACAAGGAAGTCGCCGGACCGATTGATGCCTCCGGCAAATACAAGAAAACACGCACTAGCGCAGGCGGAGTTGTCCTTGTTGGACGCAGGGACGAGGCTCAGAATTTCGCCGTTGTGATGAAGTGGGACCTCTGTCTCAAGTCGCAATGCGCGGATCAGCATTCCCATCTTGATTGCTTCACGAACATCGCCGCCTTTTGACCGAAGGTAAACTGGCGAGGCATCGACATAACCGTAATATTCATAGATCGCCAACAACTTCATGGCGTCGCCGGGAACAATGTCGCCTTCGACCTTCACTCCCAAGATACGAGTACCATCGGCCTTTCGTGCCAGTTCAACTGAGGCGGCGCTTACGGAGCCATGCCAAATCCCAAGGACCAGCAACGCAAGCAGGGAAGATCGTACTGCCAGCCAAACCACTGATCGTGCTCCTATGGTCGGCGCGCCCGTCAAAGTCGCGCAATCGACAACGCCTTCCACGCTCGCGGATGTGCCCGCACTTGTGGGGCAAACAACAGTAGGGGAACTACAGCAAGCAAGGGACAATGCGAAAAGAGTTTCATGCCGTCAATATGAAGCCAAATCAGTACCGGCCTGATCCGGCTTGCGGCATCGCCGCACCGACTAAAACAGCGAAGAAAGGCAATCAGGGCGTGGGTTTCCGCGCCCTTTCCTGCTCGGTCGTTAACCCCGGTTGCGTTTGTAGAACTGTCGTCTTACGTTCGTATCGCTCGCCGACCCCGCGCCCCGCCCTAAATGGCAGGCGCAACACCCCGGCGAAGTCCCCCGACGACAGGACCCTATCAGATGACCCAACGTGGCGCTTCGCCGCGTGCCGCCGCTGCGGCATTCGGCCTTGGACAACATCATCTTCGCCGACTCATTCGTGAGGGCGCGGTCACGCCTCGCGCCGTAGGTCGGCGCTCGATCGTGCTTTTCAGCGAGCTTGAAGCAGCATTGCGCGCGTTGCCGCCCACCAAGTCGAGTAAAGGGGAGGCGCGCCGTGCCGCTTGATGACCAGCTTACTTACGATCATTTGAAAAACTTCGCGTGGGCGCTCGGATTTTTTGCGGAGGTACACAAGAATTTCAACCCGGCGCTGGCCCGCCCCGGACGCGAGAATGCGTGCTGGTATTTGCAGCGGAGCAAGAAGCAAAACCCGAACGTGGCTCCGCACGAACCTTCGATACTTCGATACGCGTTGGCGAGCGAAGTCTACGACTGGCTGGCCGAGTATCGGAAGCAGCAAACGGAGAAGTCCTATGTCGCGTAATTTCAGATTGGAAGCCGAGATGAAGGAAGCCGCTGTCGCGGCGGGCTGTTTGGAGTCCGCATTGCCGGACTTTGAAATGGATGTGCAGACATACGCCGTCACGAGCGCCGCCGAAATTCCGAAGTGGATTGAGAAGTGCAAGACGGCGAAGCCGCACCGCTTCGCCGTACAGACCGATCATGACGCTGAGCTTTGCCAGAAGGCGTTTCTGTTCAAGCACAAAACCAGCGAGTCCCAGCTTTACCGCGCCGTCGGCGAGCAACGGTTCAACGAACTGAAACAAATGTATGCGAGCGGTCTTCCTGAGAGCGAGAAGAAGCGTCTGAACGGCAGCGCCGATCATTCAAAAAATCCGTGGCGCGCGACACCCGACAACTTGGAGCCGAATAGCAACCGATACTCAGCCGCAGCATTCAAGGCTCAGGTTTCCATCGTAAAAAGTTTGGGTTTGGCGAAGGCTGCTGCTTTGGCCGCTGCGTGTGGTGCTCGCGTAGGCGACGTTAGAGCGCCGAAGGTGGCAGCATGAGCCGAGAACACGACGCGCCCAAGCGCACAACGCGCACGCCGCCGACGCCGGGGCAAATCCCGCCGGGCCGCTATGGCGTATTTGATGCGCGCGGAAATCTTCGCGCTCACGTCGGCGTCAAAGCCTCGGCAGTCACGGCTTCGCGCTTCACCAAGCGCGCCATGAAACTTGGAAAAATGAATGGCAGACCCGCATGGGTCTGCGACGGGAGATGATCATGGCTATCAGAACATCGCGCGACTACGAGCACGAAAATTCGCAGGACGGTGGGCTAGCCCGGCGTTCGACCGTCGCGAAGCGCAGCAGCGATCCGGTCGCCATCACTCATGGGATGCATGAGCGCACGAATACGTCGATCGGCGCACCGCCGCGTGACAACAGTCCCCCGGATGCGTCGAGTCCTCTGCCGACTGATCCCGAGAAGCAGCATGGCTCGAAGACGCTCCCAGTTCCGGCACTTCATTCGGCGTTCAAGAGTGATCCTGAACGCGGCTCTTACGATCCCGGTAGCAGCGGCAAGGTGATCGGCCAAGCCATCGTATCCGGTTCGTCCGAACTTCCCTCAAGCGTTCAGGAGGACTGACATGTTGAAGAAATCTCACGATGGAAAATTCGCGTCGGGCAAACCGCTCGGCACACGTAAGGGCAGCATGAAGCACGATGCCAGCACATCGGCGATAAAGGATCGGCTTCACAATGACCTGAACCCGTCACGCAAGCCTCTCACCGAGCACGACTGTCCCTCGGTCGGGACCCAAGACTTGGCTGAGGTGAGCAGTCGCGGCGCTACGGACTTCACGGGAAAGAGCTAATGGCCAAGCGTCAGTTCGACCGGCCTGCGCCGGGAAAATATTACACTGAGGCTCAACGCAAAGAGTGGGGCCGTCAGCAAGATATTGCCCGCGCCCAGCGCGCCGCACGCGCTGCGCAAGGTATCACGCCGCCGAAGGCGAAGCGGCCGAGCCGAGCAAAGACGTTGGTCGCTGACGTATCCGGCAGCGAGTGCTTTGACTCGCTGACCTACAAAGACGGAACTGTAACGGCTTCGTTCATTGGTCCCGCCGCAGGGGTTTGGGAATACGACATGACCTTGGCTGAGGCGCGCGAGTGGTTCAACTCCGACAGCTTGGGCGGTTACTTCAACGATGAAGTTCGCGAACCGCCAGCGAAAGGGAACTGAAAATGAGCACGGCAACGCTTCAAGCGGCCCGATACAACATGCGGCTCAGACGCCGTGGCCGCCAATTCGCGTCGGCTTTGACCGTTCATGCGGCGGGATTGACCGTTGTCGGCGCGGATCAGTTCAACGGCAACTACACATCCGGCGCGATGTTCGTGCGCTCAGAAATCGACGGCCTGCCTTGGGTCGCGCTCACATCGGGCACATCCGGGGCAACGCCGTTGAGTGGGAATGGCCCCGTCATGAGTGACGGTGCAGTCGAGTGGCTGCAATGGAGCGGGATTATTCGCGTCGCACCGCCGACGCCAGCTTAAGGGGACTTCAAATGGCAACGCAGAA
>Ga0181525_10002142_pt1 | contig 16388 bp, 23 predicted proteins | sample PEATcosm2014_Bin_48_FD_121100 | JGI IMG/M metagenome (GOLD analysis project Ga0181525, IMG submission 121100) | Peatland microbial communities from MTU Mesocosm Facility, Houghton, MI, USA - PEATcosm2014_Bin06_10_metaG | ecosystem: Environmental > Terrestrial > Soil > Wetlands > Peat | place...
CCGGGAGGAATGGCGTGCTAACAAAGCCGCCAACCAAGCTAACGGCGTTACAGAGAAAGCGTATGTAGCTCAGTGCAGGGGCAACGCCGCTCAAAATACCCCTGCGCCAACGCCGGCTGCGGCTCCTGCTCCTCCGCCTGCTCCAGCTCCTACGACCGCCGCCCCTCCCCCGCCGCCGCCCGCCGGAACAACACCAACTGCTCGCGCAAATCCCGCGTGGCCGAACGAGTTTTCAACAGAAGCGCAGGCCAAAGCTCGCTGTCCGACCGATACGGTCGTGTGGGCAAACTTGAAATCAAAAGTCTATCATTTCAGCGGAACGAGATATTACGCCAACACGGAGAACGGCGCGTACATGTGCGAGCGTGATACCGCAGCGGCGGGAATGCGGGCCGCAAAAAATGAGACCCATCCGTAAAACATTTTAGGAGGCCAAAATCGGACTGATGCCGCGGCTTCGGCGGGGACGGCCTGACGTAAAAAAGCCGCCGCATCGATCTTTTTCGATGCAACGGTCGCATTCTTCAATGTACCCGTTCTTCCAATCAGAGATCGATCGCGGCGCATACGGCCAGACCGAGCGATCGAGAATACAACGCTGCAAATTGTAGATCGAGACATTCATGTTTGCTGAAACGAGCAGGTCTACTGCATGAGCCAGCTCAGACTGATATTCGATTGGGTCGATCCACAGCTCGTCCGCGTTTGCGATAGCAAAGCCGGTATTCTCGAGCCCCATTAAAGCAACGTGATCAACGAAGGGTAGATTGCGGGCAAACCATTTACATGTTTCTACAATTCTGGGGGCCGTCAGTGCGTGCAGCACCACACGGATTTCAACTCGTTGCCCCTTATCCTTCAACTTCAAAACACCCAACACAGTTTCGTCAAATGCCCCGCGGGCCTGAACGACATGGTCGTGGATGTGATCAATCGCGGCATAGATGGGAATGCCGACGGTGAGGTTTGGATGCCGAACTCCAACCCAAGCAGCGACGACCTCGTCGCGGACGAATGCGCGTCCGTTGCTCAGGACGTGGATGGCCGTGCTGGGTAATTCGTCTCGGCAGATAGCGAGCGCGCCGATAAATTCGCGCCAATCTAACAGTGGTTCGCCGCCGGTAAAGCCGAGCGACACTGTCTCCTTGTCGATAAGAGGCAACGCCGCCTTTATCTCACCTAGTATCCAACGGTCATCAATATCCTTGGGAGGCTGGGAGCACATAAGGCAGTAGTGGTCGCAGCGATCAGTCACAAGAAATGAATTGTGTCCGGACCTTCGTCGATACAGCGTTCTAAATCGTTTCGATTCGGGGTGAAATCCAATTATGTCTCCGTCGGAGAGATACTCGAACTTCTGAGAAACGCTTATGACGCGAGAAAGCTTGGCGGCCTCTGGAAAGCCCTCTAAGCGATCATTGCTGATGATCACCACCCCGTCGAGTTTGGCGTCGACCGCGTGTTGAAGATCCTCTCTTGAGCGCACAATTACGAAGTCGGTAGGCAGCCTCTCCATCGAATGAACTGGAGATCGGAGGCGCACGACAGCCGACTGCTCGGAGGTTGCAACGCCGCTCGAAAAATTCGCGATCCCATGGAGTGAAAGGGTCACATGCCACCCCATCGCCTTAAAATCGCTGCGTCCTGCGGTGAGTTTTCCAATAGGTCTAGTAAGAGCCTCATGACGCCTTTTTGGCGCGCGCAAAACTCCGATAAAGGTTTTATTCCGACCGGGTCCGCTTGAGTGGCGTGATGATAAACCGGGTCTGCCCCACAATGAGCTTCAAATACGCAATCCGAGCATTCCGGAGCACATTGCGTCAGGGATGCGTCGACTAATCCTATCAACTTGTCTGAAAGTAGCAGAGAGCGATAGCTGTCCGTGACGTGGCCCAGTTCGAAAGTCCTGTCACCCATTTCCGCGAGCATCCGGCCTTCATCCGAGGCGAACACTTTCCCATCATAGTTGTAGACCAATGCACCGAGGCCGATACCGGCCGGACTTCGCAGATCTACGTACCCTATTGGACGGTCGGTCAGCATTCGCTTGAGGATCAAAGTCGCATAAAACTCAGGAAAGTGAGTCCCACGTCGATTGATTTCCAGAACATATCTCAGCCCGCGCTCGTAGAAGCCCAGCCAATCAGCCGCGCCGTATTTTCGAAAGGCTTTGGTTTTTATGGCGAAGCCATATGGAGAAAGCGGCCGCAGAAAAATTCCGTCCAAATTCAGCCGGAGATATTCGTCTACTATTTCCTCGACACGATCGAGACTAGCCTCTGTAGTTGTCATTAGCGCTCCGACCCGCTCAGGTCCAAGGACCGCTTGAGCGCGGCGGATGCCGGCTGTTGCCAATTCGTGACTATTCCCGCCTGGCCGCGGACGATTCTTGTTATGAAGATCGGCCGGCCCATCCAGCGACGTCGAGAGAAGGACGTCGTTTTCCTTGCAAAAGGCCAGAATGGTATCGTCCAGGAGGGCGAGGTTCGAAGCGATGACAAAATCAACTTTTTTGTTTACCGCCGCCGCCTTCGATTTGGCCAAAGAGATAATTGTTGAAATCAACGGAAAATTCAGCAGCGGCTCACCACCTTGAAACTCGATCTTGATCCTCGCGGATGGACTTTCGAACGCAACATCCAAGGCGCGTCGGGCCGTCTCCTCGCTCATGTCAAATCGCGAGCGGTCGGTGCTTTGGCGCGAAACTTGGCAATAGGGACAAGAATGCTCGCAGCGCAGCGTCACGACAAAAATGTGGAGGGGGGTAGTCTCCCGAAGGAACGCAAGCCGGCTACGGAGCCGAAAAGCCAAAATTTGCCGCTTGGCTTTTTGATTAACACCGCCGATCAGGTGCGCCGCGTAGGCCTTTTCGTAAAGTCCATCGCCCGGTCGCATGCGGAGTTCGACTATTCGCTCCAGCTCATCGCCCGAAAGACGAATGAAATCGCCGACCATGTTAGACACGAGATAGCTTTTTTCGATGCGCTCAAAGCGGAAGGGCAATAGTTCCAGTGTGCCTTCTGCCGGATGGAACGCTTCGACGGTCTGGAACCCAGCCATTGCAGGCTCCAATGCAGAATTAATCGTTGGACGAGCCGGCTAAGGAGCCAAATGCCAGCGAGAGGATGACATTGCGCACGCCCTCCGTTCGGTGGGCGATTTGCTGCCGCAAATTTTCATCGGTCACCAAATCGAGAAACCGAGTTTTTAACGCAGCAGTATCCGGCGCCTCTTTGGAACCGCTAACTGGTGTGAGTTTGCAAACCCAACGATCGCCAGTTTTATCTATTTGGCACGTCGCCGCACCGATAAGCCTATACGCTGCCGCTTGCAAAGCGTCCAAGCTTTGTACGGCGGCAGGAAATTCGATAAAAACGTAGGTGCCGACGTCCATCAACGACTTGAATAATGCGACGCGTGAGATGCGTGCGACGCGTGAGAGACGTGCTGAGCCACAACCGTCCCGTCCGGCTGACTAGTCATAATAAAACCAAGCAGCGTTTCGCCGGTTGATACGATCGTATTTGGTATTCTTGCGTCTGACGTTGCCGCAGTTTCCGACTGCGCGGAAGCGGTTGGGTCGACTGTTGGGACAGTCGACTTGGCTTCAGTTGCGACTACCGCGTTTCCGGCGAGCGCTCCCAACGCACCGGCCAATGGAAGAATTTTCGTGGCCTTAGGTTTCATATCGGCAACCCCCACCGTAAATCGCTTACTCCCAGCAGCAAATTTAGCTAGGCGCCTTCGGGTTGTCTATCGTCATTTTCGCCTGTGTGAGTTGTCTCGCGTTGTAGGACGTTCTGTAGAAGGTAGCGCCATCACGATGCCGACTTACCCCGATGACGTGTGGTTTCGCCTATGCCTACGCCCCTTCCTTCCGTATCCATACCTCGTATCCATGGGCGAAGGCTAATTTTGCCCCATATTTCAATCCACTAGCGGATCGCGTTGGGCAATCGCAGCCGCGACTGAGATAATTTCTTGTTGTTGGTTTTCTTTCGCGTGCGCCGTTCGTCCGATGGACGGGCGTCATGAGGACCCTCGGCGCCTTCGGTGCCTCGGGCCCCGACCAGAAGGTCAGGGCCCTCGTTTAGCGCTCCTAGGCCGCCCAGTGCGATGACGGTGCTCGCCGAATACTAAGAGGAGGGAACGACCGCAGCCGCGCTGCGCCCGGTCCGCGCAGTAACGCGGGCCGGCTTCGCGTCAGGGTCGTTCCCGCTTTTTGATTCCTTGATCGGCGAGCTTCTCACGATCCGTGCTTCGGTTCGCTCCGCTCGCTCTCTCATGGTAGCGGCCGCAGCACGCCGTCAAGGGACAAGCCCTTGACTGCGCGCTTAGTCGGCCGCTGCTCCAGAGAGCGTCTTGCGGAGCAAACGCGCCGCGAGAGGTCGAACTTATCAGCTCTCATCACCAATCGTATGGGAATCGATATCTATGCGAAGTGGGACGGTATGACGAAGGCCGAAGAAAAGGCGCAGGTCACCGGCTTCAGCGTCGCGCATGGCCACGTAGGGTGTCTCCACGAGGCGTATCACGGCGAGCCGTATGCGACGAAAGTGCTCGTGCCGGAGGCTTTCGAGGAACTCCGCGTGCCAATCCACGCGGCGACGCTCCGGGACCGCCTGCCGGCCGTGCTTGTTGTCGCCGAAGCGCGCGAGCGAAAAATCTACGGCGTCCACGATCCGGCTAAGATCGAGCGAGTGCTTCGGAGCTACTGCGACTTCGTCGCTCTGTGCGAGCGGAAAGAAGCGGAGACACGAGAACCCTGTCTCATCATCGCGAGCTACTAGCCCGCGCTTACCCGCCCCTCACGGGGCGGGTAAGGCATGCTTCCTCTCCCGGTCAGGTGAACGACGCGCGCCAAGTTTCGGTACGAAGATGCACCGCATTTTCTATTGGCGGCGATGACACGTCTTCAAACAAGGAAGTGATGTGGCTGCGAGCGGCCACTAGAAGTTCACTCGGTCTCGGTGCCACGCAGCCACGACGGGGTCGCTACTAATCAGACCGTGCTGTTTCAGCGCGCTCACCATATGCCCGAATACGTTTGACGTTGTGCCGATGACCGGCTCCAAAGTCGCGATCATTTCCTCATCCTTTCGCGTCCCGCTCATGCCGTGCGTGTGAAAATAACCGGGGCGATTGCCGTACAAGTCAATGCTTTCCGGGTATCGCGCATGGATGAAGTTGGAGAATGCACGGTAAATGCTGAAATAGGCTTCCGCAGCCGGCTTTCGTCCCTCCAGTTCCTCGAATTGAGCCGCTATCTCATCTAATGTCTTCCCAATCGTCGCGTTCACCGTTCCCTGCTTTATCGGCGGTTTTTGAAACGGCGCCGACGGGTCTCTATCGTAATCTGCGAAATAAGCCTTGATGTACCTTTCGACTCTCCCGACGTGCTCCGCATCCCGGCTCGGATCCACTACAAACTCCAAATGCGTGTTGCACTCAACGACAACGCGTATCAGCGCGTTCACTTGGAATATGTATCCTAAGCGTGCTAGCTCGATTGCCGCGTTCAGTGTAGTCAGCGCTACTGCCGCCTTGAGTAGGCAAAAGTGATGGATATTAGGATGTTCGTAGCGGTATGACCGGCCGTCGCCCGTTGCGACCAACTTCGGCTGATCTAGTGACGCGGAGAAGAGTCGCACCAACCTTTCCAACGGCTCCAGTTCCTCTTGGAGCCTCTGAAGCGCAGCATTCATATCCATCTTCGTCTCACGCTGCTTCCTTGATCGGCTCTATGAGCGATTCATCGTCCTTATCGGCCTTCGAGCTATTGACCCGTTTCGATACCGCCCATCGCTGCAAATAATCATTCGGCGCCGGACGCAGGATTTCTTTACCCGCCTCCCCGCCGAGCCACGGCTGGAATTGGTCACTTTGAAGCAAGGCCGGCATGCGGTCGTGAACGTCAGCGACAAACTCATTCGGCTCGGTGATTATCATCGTGCACGACTTGAGCTTCTCGCCGGTCTCGCGGTTCTTCCACTCATCCCACAGCCCGGCCGCAGTCAGGATGGACGAGCCGTCGCGCGCGGTGAAATACCACGGTTGTTTGCCGTGCGCGGTGTCTTGCCATTCGAAATAGCCGGAAAGTGGAATAAGGCAGCGGGTGCGTTTGAATGCGTGGCGGAAGAACGGCTTGGCATCGACCGTCTCGGCCCGCGCATTGAACGTTGCAATCTTCGCGTCCTTGAGCGACTTGCTCCACCATCGGGGAATAAGCCCCCAACGCATCTGTACGAGCTCACGCTTGTCCCCTTCCGCCAGGACTACGTCGACGGGATCGGTGGGGCAGACGTTGTAAATAGGGCGCACGTTGTGCGGCGGCGCGTCCATCGTCAGCCGATAGAGCGCGACCAACTCCGCCCAGGTCGTCTTAGTTGTGAAGCGTCCGCACATGAAAGCTATCGCCAGGAGAAAACTGTCGCCATTCGCGCTGATACGTCACACGATATATTGTCCGACGAAAAAACGGCCGGGCGTTCTGGCTTCCCCGGCCACTCTCCCCGTTACATAACGGAATGTAGGATCGCTAGAGCAGTTGCAAGTTGCGCTAGGTCCAGGGTGATGACTATTTTCATGTCGCACCTCCGATTTTTTTCTAGGGGCCGGGCCAGAACCCGTGTGAAGCCCATGCAGCGCCCAAGTCTGTGATTTCTTCGGCCTTTGCCAAGGGCTTCAGTGGGCGCGGCGCGGGTAGCACGGCCCGCTATCCGCGACCAGTGAATTTTGAGAGGTTTAGTTGAACCAACTCTTTTGGCTTGTCTTCAAGCAAGGTAACGGGGTGGCTGTGTTCATCCAGCCTGCCGGCGACCTCATCACAGCGCGAATGCGCGTGGCACTCGCCGGCATGGATGGTGAATTCCAGGAAGGTCACGAGTTGGACGCGAAGATTGCCAAGAGAATGGCGAAGGATCAGATCGGCAAGATACTCTCGCGTAAGCAGGCGACCGCACTTCTGAAGAGATTAGACAGGTGAGGATTTACATCCGAATTGGAGCATATCGTATTGGAGAGCAGTGCATATGTCGGAGATAAATTCCTTTTCGACCGGACTGCACTTTTCTACGACGGCAATGCGCCTCTGCTTAGTGGGATATCCGCGTTTTATAGCGTCCGGACGAGCCTTCCAAATTGCCAACCATCCATCTTTGCGCCGCTTCCAAACCAGTCCCGGAGCGTCGGGTACGATCGGCGCCCTTTCAAAGCGAATAATCAGGCCCCCGATTAGATTGCGGACGCGCTTATTAGTTACCACTACCCAAGCGGCGAGTATTTTCTCGGGATACCAGCCATAAAGGTGCGCGACAGCGAGCGCTGCACGAGACGCTATCAACGCGACTAAGGCTATCCACGCACCAGCGATTATGCGCCATAACGCGTCCATATCCGGGAGCCCTATCCGAGAAGCCTTTTGCTGATTCGTGACTGTAGCGGGCCGATGAGGCTTCCGTGTGCCCCTATGTATTTTGTACCCACAGTTCTTCGACAGGCTTGACACCGACCGCTGATGTTCTCATTTTGTTCTTATGTCAATCGACGGTATTGGCCGGTTTCCGAGCCAACTGGCCGGATTTGAAAATACGAGTGGCTGGTTTTGATGGCACTCCCTAGCTACCGAGGATTTTTTCGATTTCTTCTAAGATTTTGCAATGATCCTGAAATCGGAGGGGTGCAGCACAGTAATATCGGTTCGTCGAAAATGGCTGATTATTCCGACGTTCAATTACAAAATCAATTTCATCAACGGTGTCCACCGTAACTTGAGTAATCATCCTTGCTGTCTCGGAACCAAAAGCCAACCGCTTAACAACCAATTGTTTGCGTCCGAGTGCACCATTGATGAGATTTCCAATTGCCGCAAGCTTATCAAGAGATTCGAAGGTATGCTCGAATTGGGCAATGAAAATACCAAAATGCTTCCGATCTGGATTTTCGAAGCGGAATTTTAGATCGCTTAACAACGAAAACAATCTATCAGCAATTATATCCGCCTCATCTGTATCCTGAGCCTGTATAGTGATTCCATTATTCGCCAGCCATATTTGTTTAACGGAGACTTGCTTATTGTTGTTAGTAAATTGGCCATTCGTGAAAATAAGATGCGGAATTAGTCCGCCGCCAGGAATTGGAAAATCAAATGGCCAGTCTTGTTGTGTCACCTTAAACGTTTCAGTGATTGCCTGAACCAAGCTTGGAACTTGGACACCCTCCTCCAGTGGTATGACTTCCTCCGGGGAATATTTAACCATGCAGGAACCGCTGAGCTTTGCAGTTATCTTCATGTCAGTTGGCGACCTGATTGATTGTTTGGGCGACCGCGTTCATTTGTTGAGCTACACGAATTTCTTTCATCTTTGCTTTCTTAGTAGCCCAATTTAACGGACCTGACGGCAAAGGCGCGGCGAGCGTTCCGTTGATTGCTATAAAATCGACGCCTTGTGGCAAAATCATCCGTTGTCCAATACCCTGCCACGGTTCGAGCACACCGAGTTGGGCTCCATAAGACTGATTTCCGTATACCGTTGCTAAATCAAAGGCTGCCTGCCCAACAGACAAGGCCGGTTGAGCAGTTTCACTTTCAGCGGGAGCAGCCGATTTCTCATTCTCTTTTTCATACGAATCTGGCGCGAGCGCTTTCAGCGAGTGGTCTTTTGTCCAATCCAAAAAGGTTTTGAATCCGACGAACCGAATTATCAAAGCGACGTCGAGTTTAATCGCAATCTTCAACAAGGTCTGAACATTGACCTTGCCGTAGCTTTGATTTTCTAGTCGAGACACCACGCTTTGAGGCATGTCGATTAGCTTTCCAAATTCAGCTTGCGACATATCTCCTCTGAGCGCGCGAATTTGCGCAGCCAGAAACACCTTCAAGTGTTGCGCTAAATAACTGTCGCGGAATCGCTTGTTTTTTAGCTGAGAAGCCAGATCAATCGTCAATGAGCCAGATCGGCTTTGCGCGCGTCCAGTCACGTTCTACCTCCCCTTTGCGTTCTTGTGCCGTCGCGCACGGTTCTCCGTATCTTCGATCGGCGGTCTTGTCGAAACCGAACAACATTGTGATGGTGCCTTCGCGCGGTCCGCAATAGGCCAAGACTCTCGCGCACACCTTGGGGTCTTTGTTGTCCAGAAGAAGTTCGGTCAAACCTACGCATCTGCTCGCCGAGCGTTTTTCGAGAGGTTTGTAGAGTTTTTCGGACCATTGATTCTTGGGTTGCGCATTCAAAGTCTGAGTAACCGCAATGAAGGCAGCCTGAATTTCGGGCGACTGGCTTTCATACCAGGCCCGAATGACGTCCATTCCATCTAAGTCATGATAACACTGAAACAAGCCCATGTCATAGCTTTTTTGCTATAATTGGTGAATTTTGCTCTTCCCATTCAATCGCAAATTTGCTATAGCCCATTGCAGAGCGAAAATGGCTTACCCAAATCCGAGTAAGCCACCGTCGCCATTGTAAAATGCCGGTTCGTCTAGTGGCAGGACACCTAGATTTACCCCTCGGAAACCTACGTTCGAATCGTAGACCGGGAGCGTTAAGTGGGATCGGCACCGCGCCAACGGCACCGATCCCGGATCACCACCCAGGGATTGGTCCCCTGAGCTATGACCACTTCGGGAAGTATAGCGCGCCATGCTCGTACCTTCCATAGTTATAGCGGACCGATCCCCAAACCCATGGATTGGTCCCATGAATATCCTCTCCCGCGAACAACAAATCGCGGTTATTTCCGCGCTTACCGAAGGCTTAGGTATTCGCGCGACCGCGCGCATTACCGGCGTCAATCGGGAAACAGTGGGCACGCTTGCCTTTCGGGTCGGTCGCGGCGCGGCTGAGCTACACGACCGCATGATGGTCGGACTTCGCGTGAACCGTATCGAGTGTGACGAACTATGGGCTTATGTCGGCCACAAGCGTAACCCGCAGAAAGGCACCGCGCGGCCGTCACCCGTGAAGGGGGACCAATACACCTACGTTGCGCTGGCAGCTTCGACGCGGGCGATCATCGGCTATCGCACCGGCAAGCGCACCACCGATACCACGGATGATTTTATTCAGGACTTGCGCCAGCGCGTGATCGGCGTGCCAGAGATTTCGACCGATGGCCTCCACTTCTATAAGAACGCGATCCGCGACGCCTTCGGCAAGCGCGCCTCGCATGGCGTTATCAACAAAACCTACAGCGTAACGCACCTGAACGTGACCGAAGCGTCGCGGCGCTATTCGCCCGCCGCCGTAATAGCGGTAGAGCGGGTAGCGATCGCTGGCGAGCCGGAGCACATTTCGACCAGCTACGTCGAACGCCAAAACCTGTCGCTCCGCATGGCCTCAAAGCGGCTCGCTCGGCTGAGCAATGGCTTTAGCAAAAAACTGGATTGCCACCTTGCGGCCGTCGCGCTCTACGTCGCGTTCTATAATTTCTGCCGCACGCACGAAGCCTTGCGGATGACGCCCGCGATGGCGCTCGGCATTACCGATCATGTTTGGTCGATTGGCGAACTGCTAGACGCAGCGTTGGCAACACAGCCAATCACACCGACGCCGTCAGCGCCGGATCGGCGTCGGCGCTTCCGAGTAATTGAAGGTGGAAAAAATGAAGATTGATGTGGACACGCACAAAAATAGCGCGAGTCGCTTAGCAGCGATTCGACGAATCAAGTACGGTAATTTGCTGTAAAGCGATTCGCCCCGCCTTGTTAAGGGGCGGGGCGAACGTCGTGTGAAGTTCGAGGCGACACACGAAACTGAGGAATAAGGGCCCTTAGCTCAGTAGGCAGAGCGGCGGACTATTAATCCGACGGTCCCCGGTTCGAGGCCGGGAGGGCCCACCCTCAATCCAGGCACCCTTGCGGGTGCCTTTTGCATTTCTAGGACCTGATAATGCCCGAGTCGAGCCAACGGATCAAGATTTTTGTCATCTATTTGGATGACAAAAATGGGCTACCATCGGCCTATGGCCGGTCGCCGAAAGAACGCAGAGCCAACAAAGAAAGTTGAGCCGCGCCTTTCCCCAAAGGTGCACGCTCAGCTTCAACGGCTTGTCGATATTGGTACTTACGGCGGCAATCCGACCGAGGTAGCGAAGTATCTGATCTTGAGGGAAATCGATGATTTGACGCGAGCCGGCGTGCTGAAACCTCTGGACTGAATTATGCCCGCTCTAAACATTAATCCACATTGCCGAGTGCGCGCGGGAAGGACTTGCACCTTCGCCTCCCCTTTAACTGTGGGGGCGTTCATCTTCCAAAACTTCCGCGCTCACTTCAGGCGTAATTTGAGGCGAAGCCTCATAGTCCACCTGCCTTCCTGCGCCGCTAGTGGCGTGCCGTTTAGCTAAGTGGCCGGATTTGGATTCGCCAGTGGCCGGTTCCGGCCAGTACCTCAATCGACCCGGACGACGGCCAGCTCCACACGCTCGGCCTCCTCGAACAGCTACGCGGTGAGTGCAACAAGCTGTGGGGCGCCTCCTCGGACGCCTACTTCCGCGTGGACAAGCTTCTCCAAGAATTGGCCAACCCGAATCTCCACGACATTCCGACCAACCTGCCCTTTCGCGTCGAGATGTGGGACCGCCACGACCAGCACATCCGCTGGGTAGTGGCCGCATCGTCGAGTGTAGCGATCGGCCAGGCCGCGCTCGACACGGCTATCGCCACTTATCCGACGGAGCGCTTCACGCTTCGGAACGGCATCTTGGTCATTCGCGTGTCACGACCCTGGGAAGAATTAAGCTGGGGGTTTATCAGCCGCCAGTCTTCGCCGCCTCGCAGGGAAAGATTCCTTCTGCGCGGCGTTGCGCGGCGCCAGTTGCGTTGCTGAGCCAAAAAAGAGCCAAAAATTCTGGCTCGCTTCGGAAACCCCCATGAAATGGCGCGCTCGGAGAGATTCGAACTCCCGACCCTCAGATTCGAAGTCTGAAGGTCGCATTCCACGGAACCGCTTTATGAACGCCCACCGCCTGCACTTCATGCATCAGTCACCGCAAAAATCTGCCCAGGCTGCCATTAACCGCCGACGTTTTTCGAAAAGATCGGACCTGCGGTAGGCGGCTTCAGTTTTGCTTTCTATCGCGTGCGCCAGCGCCATCTCAACGACTTCATTCGGGAAGTTCGTTTGTTCCGCGGCCCAATCTCGGAAGGTCGAGCGAAACCCATGGGTCGTAACTTTACTGCAGTTCATGCGGCCTAGTGTCATGAGTAGAGCCATGTTGGATAGGGACGATCCGGGTTTGCCTCCGGGAAAAACATAATCTCCCCCCAGCTCCTTCATCTTCTGGATTACAGCGTATGCTGCATCAGAAATTGGAACGCGATGCTCACGTTTAGTTTTCATGCGGCTGGCGGGAACGACCCAAATCCTGTTCTTCAGATCGAATTCAGGCCAGCCAGCGTAGATCACTTCGCCGGTGCGTGCCGCCGTAAGAATGAGAAATTCCAGCGCGGCCGCTGCAATGCCGCCGAGCTTACGAAGTTCACTCATGAACGCCGGGATTTCGGCGTAAGGGAGAGCGGCATGATGCTTTATAGGTCTTACGTTTGCGCGAGCCGGCAACAGATGGCTGAGATGACCTCGCCATCGCGCCGGATTCTCGCCGGTCCGGTAACCGCGTACTTTTGCCCAATCGAGGATGGCTTCGATCCGTCCGCGTAAACGGCGAGCCGTTTCTGTCTTTTTGCTCCAGATTGGCTCGAGCACTTTGATGATGTGATCAATATCGACGTCCTGCACGCCAACCGAGCCAAACACCGGAGAGACGTAAGTGGCGAGCGTGTTTCGCCATTGCTGTTGGTGTTTTTCGTTCTTCCAGGCGGCCTGATGGACGTTGACGTAGGCCTCGGCGCATTGGTCAAAGGTCATCGACCGCACCGCCGTCAACTTCGCCGACGCGGCCCGCTCCACCTCTTCGAGGTTTCGCTGGGCGAGCGGATCCTGTCCTTCGCTGAGCAGAAGCCGCGCGTCGCTTGCTTTCTTTCGCGCGTCGGCGAGGCCAACGTTATTGAAACCACCGAATCCCATCTCGCGCGCGCGGCCGTGCAACATGAAACGAAACGTCCAACTTTTTGAACCATTACGACCGATGCGCAAATACAGCCCGCCACCGTCTGCATAAAGACCGGGCTTGCTCAACCGGGTGACTGCCAACGCGGTCAATCGCTGAAGTTTCTGCGCCATCTGATGAAACGCCTATTCGCGGCGGACAAGATGTCCGCCGATTCACCATCCACTGCCTCGTGGGTTCGAATCCCAAAACAGCCGATGTGTCCGTCTAACATCTGTCCGCCTAAACCCATAAGGTGTTCCACAAAGCTAGCGCGGATTGGAATGGTCCGCGGCGAACAGCCATGAACGGAAATCTAGCAAGAAATCAAAGTATTGCAATGCGCTTCGCGAGCAGAGGCGAACGATGGCGAACGGTAGCGGAGTAGTGTCTGGCGGAGGGAGTGGGATTCGAACCCACGATACGGTTTCCCGTATACACGCTTTCCAAGCGAGCGCCTTCAGCCACTCGGCCATCCCTCCGGCGGGAAACCGGCAATATAGCACGCGGCTTGCCATGACAACCGCAAGCGCAAACGCGAGCGGTTGCAGGCCCGATTGCGAAAAATAGCCGTAACGCGTCCGTATATGTGAGATGCGGCCGGCGCCGCGCGAATACAACCGGGGCACCATTGCGTTGCCCGTTTTGTCGCGCTTTTGCTACGTTGGCGGAACAAATGGCGGCGCAATCCAGGGGAGCGGCATGATCGTACGCGAGCGGGCGGATGGTTCTTTGATTCTGATCAACCAGACCGACCACGCCAAGTTGTCCGGGCAATGCGCCGCGCATTGGGGCAATGAGCGCTTTGCGCGGCCGAAACCGTATGAAGCGGTTGTACGCGCCGCGATGTTTCACGACAGCGGCTGGTATGATTATGAAGCGAGCCCGTCGATCGCGCCGGGCACCGGCAAGCCGCTCAATTTCATGCAAGTGACATGGGGCAAGCCGCAACGGCGCGCTTTCGAGTGGGCGATCGCCTGGATGACGCAGATCGAACCGTATTCCGGCTTGCTCTTGAGCAAACATCGAACCGGTCTGCAGCGGGGCCGCTACGGCCAGATGGAACACCCGAAAGCGTTCAACACCCAGAACCTTCCCGAGGACAACGAAGACTTTCTCGCCCGCAACGAAGCGACGCAGGCAACGCTGTTGCGGGACTACGATGAAGCGGAATTTTGGACCAACTATCGGCTGCTGCAGACGTTCGACTTTATCTCTTTGTTTCCATGCAACAAGGACGTGGTCGACGACGTCATCGAGCCGGTACCAACATCCTACGACGGCCGGTCGGCGCCCGTGCGTCTGACGCTCAAGACCATCGAAGGCACCAAGGTCGCGGTCGATCCGTTCCCGTTCGATGTCGATCCGCTGCGCGTGCAACTGGTGCGGCGCGAATTCGACGGCAGCGTGTTTGCCGACGCCGCGGCATTCCGGGAAGCGTATTTCAAAACTGTGCCGGTTGCCGTCGACTTCTTGCTCTGCAGCCGGCCGCAGTAAACGGAAACGCGGTCATGAAAGCGATCCGTGTGCACGCCCATGGCGGTCCCGAAGCCATGGTCCTTGAAGACCTGCCGATGCCGATACCCGGATCGGGGCAACTTCTCATCGAAGTGAAGGCCGCCGGGGTCAATTTGTTCGACACCCAATTGCGCAGCGGGCTTTACAAACGCCCGCTGCCGCTGACGCTCGGTCTCGAAGGCGCCGGCACCGTCGTGGCTCTCGGTCCCGACACCGGCGGTGTCGCAGTTGGCGAGCGCGTCGCCTTTGTGTTCGCGGCCGGCAGCTATGCCACCCACACGCTCGCTCCGGCGGAGCGAGTGGTGCCGTTGCCCGATGCGATCGGTTTCGCCGACGCTGCCGCGGTACTCTTTCAGGGTTTGACTGCCCACTACCTGGCGACGTCGACCTTCGCGCTTCATCCCGGCGCCAGTTGCCTCGTCCACTCGGCCGCAGGCGGCTGCGGCATTCTCTTGTGCCAGATCGCCAAGATTCGTGGCGCCGAGGTTATCGGCGCCGTTTCGACACCAGCAAAAGCCGATATCGCTCGCGAGGCCGGCGCCGACCACGTCGTCGTCTATGCGCAAGAAGACTTCGAACAGGCGGTCAAGCGCATCACCAATGGTCGCGGCGTCGACGTTGTCTATGACGCGGTCGGGCTCGACACCTACGTGCGCAGCATGAATGTGCTGCGGCCACGCGGCTTGTTGGCGCTCTATGGCGAGGCTAGCGGCGACGTGCCGCCGATCGACCCGCGCGAACTTTTGTTCCGAAAATCGCTCTACCTGACGCGGACCGGTCTCGATCACTATATCGCCGACCGTGCCGAGCTGCGGGCGCGCACCGACGAACTGTTCGGCTGGGTTGCAGCCGGCCGACTTAAGCAGAGGATCTTCCGCACCTACCGCCTCGAAGAAGCCGCGGACGCGCATCGCGCGCTCGAGGTGCGCGCAACCACCGGCAAGCTCCTGGTGATTCCGTGACGAAAACACCGCGGCTGCCTTTGGTCGAAGTGCCCGGAGACCCGCTGACCAAAGAGTTGTTCGACAAGCTCGCGCCCGGGCGCGGCATCCTCAACCTGCACCGGATGATGGCGCATGCGCCGCAACTGATGAAGGCTTCGGGCGAACTGGCGTTGGCGTTGCGCCGCAGCACCGAGCTGTCGCGGACGGTGGCCGAAATCGTCGTCTTGCGCATCGCGCAAATGACGGATTGCTCTTACGAATGGGTGCAGCACCTGCCGCTCGCGCGCGCCGCCGGCGTCAGCGAACCGCAAATCGCCGATGTGGCGCGGTGGCGTGAGGCCGGCGCCTTCACCGAGGCACAGAGGGCCGCGCTCGCGTTCACTGAAAAGGCCGTCGACGGCAACCGCGTGGCAGACGGCGATGTCGAAGATTTGCGTCGTCATTTCTCGCCGCGTGAGATCGTCGAGTTGACGATGCTGATCGGGTTCTACGTGTCGACCGCGATCCTCCTCAACGCGTTGGCGATTCCCGGCGAAAAGGCTTGACGGCGCCCCCGCCCGTTCTTTCCAGCGCCACAGTGTTTGGCTATCGGTGGACGCCGGTAATTCCTGACAGGAGGTTTGCATGCGCCTGCCTTTGATCGCGCCAGCCGAACTCACCCCCGAGCAGCGCCCCGTCTACGACAATATGCGCGCGGGCATCGAACAGAACTTCCAGGGCTTTAAAAGCATCGCCACAAATGGCGCGCTGATGGGACCGTGGAATCCATGGCTGCATGATCCCAAATTCGGCAAGCCGATCTGGGATCTCACCTTGGCGCTTTCGGTCTCGCCGTCGCTGCCGCGCAACGCCCGCGAAGTGGCGATCCTGACCACCGGC
>Ga0181525_10002143_pt1 | contig 16385 bp, 13 predicted proteins | sample PEATcosm2014_Bin_48_FD_121100 | JGI IMG/M metagenome (GOLD analysis project Ga0181525, IMG submission 121100) | Peatland microbial communities from MTU Mesocosm Facility, Houghton, MI, USA - PEATcosm2014_Bin06_10_metaG | ecosystem: Environmental > Terrestrial > Soil > Wetlands > Peat | place...
GACGGGAGGGAGGCCGCAGGGAGAGGTGCGTCACCGGCCCGCCCGGGAACCGGGGCGTGCGCCTCGCCGGCCGGGCCGGCAGGCGGTGGCAGTGGCTCCCGGTCTCCCGGCTCAGGGGCGCGCAGGGCGGGATCCTCGTCCCGCCCTGGCCCGTGAGCCGGTTCCGCGGCCATGAACCACCGCCCGTTCAGGTAATTGATCTTGAATTCCAGTTCTTGATCTTATGGGAACATATTATCTAAAATTAGGCCTGAGCGCAACACACGGGACGACGATTCCGGCAGTTTGAAGACGGCTTTCCGTGTTCGGATGCCGTTGTCGCGGGGCGGGCGCGCCGAGTCGATGATCGAGCGGACATGCTGAACTGCAAGGCATCCTGACGGGCGAACCGAATTGCCGGCGCTGACGAGCGATCTCGGGTGCGCCTGGACGCGGCGGGACCCGCCGACATTTCCCGGCCGCGACACGCGTCACCACATTTTGGTCATCCCTGGCGGTCGATGGTGTCCATCGCCCGGCAGCCACATGGATTTACCGGTCGCCGTCCGGGATGCGCTCGGCCAGCGCCGCTCGCGAGGCGGGTGCCTGGAAGGGGTCGGCGAAGTACTGGGTCTCGTGGGTGACCTGGCCGTCGGTGAATTCCATGATGCTCACGCTGTAGGTGGGCGCGCCGTCATAGGTGATCACGCACTCGCTTATCCATAGGTCGCCGCCGCCGCGGATCCGGAGGATGGTGAAGTGGCGCTCGGCCGGGTTCCCGCCGCGCTGGGCCTCGATCGTTGACCGGCCACGGAAGCGCTCTCCGGACTGCGGGTAGTCCAGGATCGCGTCTTCGGCGTAGATCGCATGCTCGACGTCGCTGTCGCCGCGCTCGGAGGCCTTCCAGTGCTCCTCTACCCGGGCCCGGGTACTGGTGTCACTATCCATTGCCCTGTTCACCTCTTTCATGTCCTGCTCATTGTCACCAGCCCCGGGGGTGGTCGCACCAGGGATTCTCCCGGGTGCGATAGGCCGGTGCCGCGCGGGATGATGGGAACATGCCGGTGCTGCTGTCGGTCAATGTCGGGATGCCCAAGGACGTCCCGTGGCATGGCAAGACCGTTTACACGGGCGTCTGGAAGGAGCCGGTTGCCGGGCCGCAGATGGTGCGCCGTCTTGACATCGACGGCGACGGTCAGGGCGACACGCAAGGCCACGGCGGCGAGCAGCGGGCCGTGCTCGTCTACCAGGTCCAGTCCTACGAGCACTGGCGCCAGCACTTCGGGCGCGACGACCTGTCCTATGGCCAGTTCGGTGAGAACCTGACCGTCGACGGCCTGGCCGACGACGAGGTCTGCATCGGCGACAGGTACCGCATCGGCGAGGCGGAGTTCGAGGTTACCCAGCCCCGCGTCACCTGCTACCGGGTCGGCATGCGGCTCGGCGAGCCCGAGCTGCCCGCGCTGCTGGTGAGCCATCACCGTCCCGGCTTCTACATGCGCGTCATCACCGAGGGACACATCCAGGCCGGTGACCAGATCGTCAAGACCAGGACAGGCCCGCACGCGCTGAGCGTGGCCGACACCGACGCGCTGCTCTACCTCCCCGGCCGCGACCAGGCGAAGCTGCGCGTTGCCCTGCAGATCCCTGCCCTCAGCCCGGGCTGGCAGGGCTCGTTCCGCGACCTGCTGTCCCCGGCCGAAAATGACGGCACCGACGCCGGGCCGGCCTGGCCCGGCTTCCGGAAGCTGCGCGTCGCCCAGGTCGTCAGGGAAGACGAGCAGGTGTCCTCGATCTACCTCACCGCCGCCGACGGCGCTGCCCTCCCGGCGCCCAAGGCCGGCCAGTACCTCACGCTGCGCATATCCGACGCCGGGCACCCGGCCCCGATCCGCAGCTACTCGCTGTCCGGCGCGGCGGCAGGCGGCACTTACCGGATCAGCGTCAAGCAGGAACCTCACGGCGTCGCCAGCAGCTACCTGAACCGCGATCTGCAGCCGGGGGAGATGCTGGACGTCGCCGCGCCCAGGGGCGACTTCGTCCTCGACAATGGTTCCGGCCCGGTCCTGCTCATCTCCGCCGGCATCGGCGTCACGCCGGTCCTTTCGATGCTGCACCAGCTCGCCGCGAGCCACAGCCCGCGGGACATCTGGTGGCTGTACGGGGCACGCGGACCGAGCGAGCATCCCTTCGCGGCCGAGGCGCACGCCCTGCTGGCCACGCTGCCGAACGCCTGCGAGCACGTGTTCTACAGCGCGGCCACTCCCGCCGAGCGGGAAGCCGCCCACGCCGCCGCCGGGCGTCTCACCAAGGATGCACTGGCCTTGCTGGCCGTCCCGCCCGGCGCGAACGCCTACGTCTGCGGGCCGGCGTCGTTCATGACCGACATGCGGGATGCGCTGACCGCGATCGGAGCCGAGCCGGCGGCGATCCACACCGAGCTGTTCGGCTCACTGCCGGCCGTCAACCCGGGCATCACCGGGCAGGCAAGCAGCCCGCCGCACCAGCCGCCGGGCCCGCCCGGCCGCGGGCCGCTCGTTACCTTCGCCCGCAGCGGCATCACCACGCCCTTCGGCGATGACCGGCGCAGCGTGCTCGACCTCGCCGACGCCTGCGACGTTCCCACCCGCTGGAGCTGCCGCACCGGTGTCTGCCACACTTGCGTCACTCCGCTGCTGTCCGGAAACATCAACTACGCCCCGGATCCGCTCGAGCTCCCCGCAGACGGCCAGGTCCTTATCTGCTGCGCCCGGCCAGCCGGCGACATCGTGCTGGATCTGTAAGCGGCGAGCGCGCGGCGGTTAACCTCATGGCCCCCGCGGCACCAGGCAGCGCTTCCCTGAGCTGCCGACGGGAGGTGATGCCGAGCTTGACGCAGACGTGGTGCAGGTGCCACTCCACGGTGCGAGCACTGAGGAACAGCTCGGCGCCGATCTCCCTGTTGGTCCTCCCGTCCCGGGCGTGCATGGCGATCTGCATCTCCTGCGGGGTCAGGTCCCGGTCAGTCCCGGCTGCGCGCTTGCGCGCGGTCTCGCCGGTGGCCAGCAGCTCACGGCGGGCACGCTCGGCGAACCCGGCCGCCCCCATCGCGCCTAGCATCTCTTCGGCGCGACGAAGCTGGTCGCGGGCGTGGGTCCGGCGGTTCTGGCGACGGAGCCACTCCCCATAGAGCAGGTGCGCGCGGGCCAGGTCGAGGAGGGAATGCGACCGGCCAAGGTAGTCAATTGCCGCCTGGTAGAGGTCCTCTCGGTCGGTCAGCAGCGCCTGCGAGCGAGCCCGGACGCCGAGCGCCCAGTCGGTGCCCGCGGCCATCGTGATCTGCGACAGGGTGCGCATGACCCCCTCGGCCCGCCCAGGCTGCCCTGACCGGGCCGCCGCCTCGACCAGTTCGGCCATCGGCCATCCGGCTACCACCGGCACCCCGGCGTGGCAGATCGCATCCTCGGCCTCCGGCAGCGCCTGCGCGTACTTGCCCAGGCCGTTGTGGAGCATGGCGGCCGCCCATTTCGCCGCGGCAACCCCGAGTCCGTCGCCGCGCAGCGCGGCGTCCTGCACGCTGCCGTCGATCAAGGCCAGCGCCGGGTCCTCATGACCGCCCAGCGCCGCTAGGCCCAGGGCACCGTACGGGGCAGCCATGATGCCCGTAGCTTCGGCTATCGTCTGCGCTTCGGATGCCAGCGACTCTGCCGCGGCTAGATCACCGGCCAGCAGACGCATGCAGCCGAGCGCATTGAGGGCTGACGGCAGGTCGCTGAGCGCTCCCTCGGCGCGGGCCCGCCTGACGTACCGGCCGGCCAGCGCCTCCGCTGCGCCGTCATCCCACACTTGCACCGCCCCGGCGTAAGCCAGTGGCAGCAGGCAAAGCTCTGCCGCGGCGGTCATCTCGCCTCCGAAGCCGCTTATGGCGCGGCGCAGGAGTGACGCTCCCACCGCAAGCTCGCCGCTGAAGCTAGCCGCGAGCCCGGCAAGGAGGGCGTCGGCGGGCCCCGCCAAGCCCGCACCCGACGCACCCCACGCACCCGACGCACCCGACGCACCCGACGCACCCGACGCACCCCACGCACCCGACGCACCCGACGTGCCCCATGCACCCGACGTGCCCGATGACAATTCTCGCGCAGCACGCGCCACGTCCGCCGACGTCGCACCGGGAGCCGCCAGGCTGCCGGCGGACAGCGCGGTGCGCATCGCGTCCAGGTATGCCGCGCTGGCCTGCGCGCCATCAAATCGGCTCAGCCTTCGGGCGGCGTCGAGGAGCAGCTGCGATGCGTCGCCGCCTCGGTTCACGGTGAATGAGAGCCTGGCGCGCACCAGGTCGGCGCGCGCTTGCCGGTGATCGTCCAGCGCGTCGGTCTCCGTCAGGTCGAGCAGCTTCGCCGCGGCGTCGGGTTCGCCCGCCTGGAGCATGACCGAGGCGGCGGCGAGGCTTCTTTCTGCCCGCCGGGCCGGATCTGGCGTCGCGGTGGCGGCGCGCTCGAGGAACGCGGCCGCGGCGCCGAGGCCGCCGCGTGCCTGCGCCCGTCCCACCGTGCGCTCCAGTTCGGCGGCGACATCCTCGTCTAGTTCGGTCAGCGCCTTGGCCTGATGCCATGCGCGGCGATCAGGATCGGCACGCGGATGAGTTGCCTGCGCTAGTGCGCGGTGCGCAGATTGGCGCTGCCGCAGGCACGAAACCCGGTAGGCCGTTGATCGCGCCGCGTGATCGCGGAAGACGACCCGGCTGCCGAACGTGATCAGGCCGGTCTCCGCACCGACGACCGCGGCCTCGCTGGTGATCCCCAGCTGCGCGGCCGCCCGCCACAGCAGTGCCGGATCGCCGGTTGGGTCAGCCGCCGCGAGGAGAAGCAATTGCCTGGCCGCCCCCGGAAGCTCGCTGAGTTCTGCGAACAGTGGCCCTGATGCACTGCCGGACAGCACGTCAGGGAGCCCGAGGCCCCCGGCCAGCTGGGATGGCGATACGTCGTGCAGCAGGCCGCGCAACGCCCCGGGAATCCCGCCTGCTTCGGCGAGTATCTGATCCCGTACCCGGTCATCTATCGGGTACGGCGCCAGGGAGGCTATGAGGGCGCGGGCGTCCGCATCGCGCAGCCCGCCAAGCGCCATCGCGGGCAGGTCGTCTAGCTCCGTGATCGGCTCTGGCGTGGCGAAGAGCACCAGAAGGGCTTCGGTGGTCAGTCGCCGCGCCGCGAACCCAAGAGCCTGCCTTGACGCCTGGTCCAGCCAGTGTGCCTCGTCAATCACGCAGACCAGCGGACGGTCGGCGGCAGATTCTGCCAGTAGCCCGAGTACCGCCAGGCCCACCAGGAAGCGATCCGGTCCGGCGCCTGCCCGCATGCCGAACGCGATCTCGAGCGCTTCACGCTGGGGGCCAGGCAGGCGGCCGAGCAGGTCGAGCATCGTCCCGCACAGCCGGTGCAGCCCGCCGAAGGCCAGTTCCGTCTCCGACTCTGCGCCCGCCGCCCGGACCACCTGGAGGCTGGTGGCCAGCCCCGCGGCGAAGTCCAGCAGTGCCGTCTTCCCTATACCCGGTCCGCCGTGCACAACGAGCACGGCGCTGTTACCGCCACGCACGCCCTCGACCAGCTTGGCCAGACTCTCGCACTCGGCCTGGCGCCCGTACAACCCAACAGGTTCCCTTTTCGCCGACATGACACCAGACTGCCTGGCACGCGGGATACAGCCCATTGAGCGCCCCTCAGGCTTCGGCTCAGGATTTCCGCGCGACGATGTGGGGTTAACCCCACGCGGGGTGTGGCTACCACCGCTGCAGGGTGACAGGCACGCCGTGAGCTGGGGATGTTAGGCTTCGCTAAAACGGAGGAGGCCTGGCCATGACGATCCCCGCGTCGCAAGATCCCAGCCTCGGGTTCGTCCCCGGCGATCACGTATGCGCCTTCTACAGCGGCAGCCGGAATGTGCTGGACGATATCGTCGTCGATTACGTCACGAAGGGCCTGGCGGCGGGGGGCAAGGTCTTCTGCATGGTCGACCAGCCGTCTTCGGTGCGCAGCAGGATTTCTCCCCAGCTGGTAGCGAGAGACGGCATGCTGAATGTCCTGACAGAGGACGAGGCGTACATGCCGGATGGCTCTTTCTCTAAAGACGCGTTCATCGGCAACATGCAGGTCATGGTTCGCGAGGCGCTTTCTAACGGGTACCAGAGCTTCCGCGGTGTCGGGGACGAGAGCTTCATCATCCGTAACGGCGTTGACATCACGGAATGGTTCGCCGCGGAAGCGGAGCTAAACAGGATCGTCCCGGACTATCCGCGGCTATTTTTCTGCCTCTATGATCTTGACCTGTTTGACGGTGCCGCGATCATGCACGTGCTGAGGACGCATCCGCGGGTGTACGTCAATGGCATCCTCATCGGCAACCCGCACTACGAGGCAGACCGGCTCCCCGGATAGCCGATGCCGTCAGCGGAGTACGGCGGACCTGATGGCTGACGACGGACCAGACGTCAGCCGGGTCCTGTCGTCGGTCAACTCCGTGTTCAGCCTGTCGCTTATCTTGGCCCAGGCGCCTTCTCCCGCCCAGGCCATGCGCCTCGTCACCACGGCGGTCCCGTCGATCGCCGCTGACCATAGCGCCGTCGCCTGGCATCCGAGCAAGTCGGGGGAGTATTACGAGCAGGCCCCCGCGAGCATCGGCGGTCTGCTGGCCGGACTGACCGGGGTTGCCAGGCTCGACGTGGAAGGCCTTCCGGCCTGCTGGGCCTTCCCTGTCACCTCGCCACTGCGGCGCGAGCGGGTCTTCTTGATAGTCACCGGCAGCGAGGACCTGTCGGACCAGGAGACGTTCCTCCTGTCGGTTCTCGCGCAACTATGCGGCACCGTCATCGCCAACCAGGAGCTCGTTTCCGAGGCGGAACTGCGCGGCCAGGCTGATCGCGAACGTGAGGTCGCCGAGGCGCGGGCGTCGGCGCTCGCCACGAGCGAGGCGCGGCAGCGCGTCATTCTCGAGACCGCGCTCGACGCTGTGATCAGCATCGACCGGCACTCCCGGGTGACGTACGTGAACAGCGCGTTCGAGCGGACCTTCGGCTACCGAGCCGCCGAAGCGATCGGCCGCGACCTCGCGGAGACGATCGTGCCGCCCTCGCAGCGGGAGCAGCACCGGCGCGGTCTTGCCCGCTACCTGGAGACCGGGCAGGCCACGATCCTGGACCGCCGGATCGAGGTGTCGGCCATGCGTGCCGACGGCACCGAGTTTCCCGCGGAGGTGTCCGTCACCAATACCGGCGCGCCCGGGCAGCCCGCGTTCACCGCGTACGTGCGCGACATCACCGACCGCCGGCGCGCAGAACAAGAGCTCATAGCGTCGCGGGCCCGGCTGGTCGCCGCCTCCGACGCTGCCCGCCGGCGCGTTACCAGGGACCTGCACGACGGCGCCCAGCAGCGCCTTGTCGCCGCTCTCATCAGCCTGCAGCTGGCCGAGCAGCGCTGGGAGTCCGCTCCGCAGCGGGCGCGGGAACTGGTGGGCCAGGCCCTTGATGACGCGCGACGGGGCCTGGAGGACCTGCGCGCGCTGGCCGCGGGCCTGCATCCCGCGATCCTCACCCAGCATGGCCTGGCAGCGGCCGTCCGCGCCCTCGCCGACCGGCTGGAAATCCCCGTCGAGATCGACGTGCCTGGCATCAGGCTGCCGGCGGCCGTCGAGGCCGGCCTGTACTTTTTCTGTTCCGAGGCACTGACCAACATCGTCAAGCACGCGCACGCCAGCCGCGCCTGGATACAGCTCAGGCTTGAGGTTCCGGCCGATCGGTGCGTCGTCGAGGTCCGGGACGACGGCATCGGCGGGGCAGTTCTCGGGCCGGAGACCAGCGGCCTCATCGGGCTGAGCGACCGGATCGGCGCGCTCGGCGGAAAGCTGGACATCACCAGCCCGCACTCGCGCGGGACGGTGCTCCGGGCGGTCGTACCGCTCACCCAAGGCACCGTGCCACATCCGGGGACTCGGCCGTTAGCCGCCGATCGTGGGCGAGGCGGCCGGCACTGTAGCTTAATAGCGTGAGTCCGGCTCAGCGGGTACGCGTCGTTGTCGGCGAGGATCAGGCATTCGTTCGCGAGGGCATCGTCCGCGTCCTCGACGACGGGGATTTTGAAGTCGTCGGCACCGCGGCCGACGCACGTGACCTCATCCGGCTGGCCGACGCGTACCGGCCGGACGTGGTCGTCGCCGACATCCAGATGCCACCGGAGCACTCGGACGACGGGCTGCGGGCGGCGCTGGCGATCCGTGCCGCCCACCCGGGGGTGGGCGTGCTGGTCCTGTCGCAGTTCCTTGAGGACGCGTATGCGCTCGCCCTGGTCGCCGACGGCGCGCAGGGCGTCGGCTACCTGCTGAAGGAGAAGGTCGGGGACCTCCGGATGTTCACCGACGCGGTGCGCCGCGTCGCCGAGGGCGGGTCGGTGCTCGACCCCGACGTGGTCGCGCGCCTGGTGGGCCGCAAGCGAAAGGCAGGGCCGCTCGACAGCCTGACCCGCCGGGAGGCGGAGGTGCTGGCGCTGATCGCCGAGGGCCGCTCGAATGCCGGCATCGCCCAGGAACTCGTCGTCACCGTGGCGGCCATCGAACGCCACGTGACCAGCATCTTCGACAAGCTCGGGCTGCATGCATCGCCCGAGGACCACCGCCGGGTGCTCGCCGTGCTCACATACCTGCACGCCTGAAAAGGTCACCCAGGTCGGTCGTGGCGAGCTCCTCCTTGGGCACGAACGCGTCGGCTGAGCATTCCCGGAGGATCTCGGCGGCGACCTTCCTGACGTCGGCAGAGGTCAGCACGATCCGAGCTGACGGGCAGACCTGCGAAAGCGCCGCCGCCGTGGCGAAGCCGTCTCGCCCCGGCATGTTAATGTCCAGCAGTATTCCGTCGGGACACTCCCTGGTGATGGCGGCCAATGCCTGGTCCGCGTCCATGGCCGTGCCCAGGACGTCAAGGCCGCGCTCGGCGAGCAACTCGGCCGCCAGGCCGAGAAAGCTCGCGTCGTCATCGACGATCAGGATCCGAATCCCCACATGGAGATGGTGCCCTGCGGCGGGCCCCATGGCTGTAGGGCTATCCCGAGGATGTCACGTCGACGAGCCGGTTGCGCGGGGTCGCGGGGGACTTCTTTTTAAGATCATTATCCAGAACGATGGTGGTGCGTGCCCCGCGACCGTTCCCCGGCCAGCGGGGCCGACGGCGCGGAACCCGCCGGTTCCGCGCCGCTGCGGTCACCCGGCTAGTCGACAAATTGGTAAACCCAGGTGCTGCCATTCCACCATCTGATACCGTGATTATTACCGGAGTTGATCGGTATATAGCCGGTCGTGGTTTCGTCTCCGGCATAATGGACATCGCCCCCGTAAGAGGCGGGCGTGCCGCTGGGAGCCTGGATAGCCGCTTCGACGCCGATGTTGCACGGGTCGGTGACCAGAACTACCTCCATGTATGCGCCATTAGAATTACGGCCTTCGTAGTAGTCCCAGTTGAACGAGCAACTGCCGGTACTAGTCGTGGCCGCTGGGACGGCTGCTGCGGACGCCGTCGACGCTCCGGCGATCAGCGGCGACGACGAAGCGATGATAGCCGCTCCGGCGAATGCGATCAGCCTGCTGTACTTCATTCTTGATCCTTTCCGATTTCTCCGGGTCCGTTTTGCTCTATCCTGAGGGTGGGCAGTCACAGCACGGTCATATGGCGGTCACGCGCGCGTGGTTCCCCGGGGGCGATCATGAGATTCGGGTTGCTTGGCTTGCTGCAGGCGCAGGACGGGGCCGGGAACGTGCTCCCGGTGGCGGGCGCTCGTCAGCGGCTGCTGCTGGCGGCGCTGCTGGTGCGCGCGAACCGGGTGGTGCCGGCCCGGGAGCTGGCGGAAATCGTATGGGACGGGGTTCCCCCGGCTTCGGCGGCAGCGCTGCGCACGCAGGTGATGCGGCTGCGGCGTGCCCTGGGCCCGGACGCGGCGGCGCGGATAATCACCCGTGACCCTGGCTATGTGATCGCGCTCAGCGTCGAAGAGCTGGACGTTACCGCGTTCGAAGCACTGCATCAGCAAGCCGGCACGGTGATGCGGGCCGGGCGGTGGGACGAGGCGGTGCGCGTCCTTGCCCTAGCGCTCGAACTATGGCGAGGAGCGGCGCTGCTGGATGTCGAGTCGCAGGTTCTGCGCGCTGAGTGCGGCGAGCGCCTGGAGCAACTGCGCGTGCAGGCCATCGAGTGGCAGGTCGAGGCCGGGATGCACATGGGCCGCCACGAACAGCTCGTGCCGCAGCTGCAGGACCTGGTCCGGCAGCATCCGCTGCGGGAACACAACCACGCCCAGCTGATGGTCGCTCTTTACCGGTGCGGCCGCCAGGCCGAGGCGCTGACCGTCTACCAGCGCGCCCGCGACGTCCTGGTCACCGAGCTCGGGGTCGAGCCAGGGCCTAGCCTGCAGGACCTGCACCAGCGGATTCTGTCCGCCGACCCGGCCCTGGCTGTCACCGAGTCGGCCCGGCCGCCAGAAGCTGAACCTCAGCGGGTCACGCCTCAGGAACTGCCGTCGGCGGTTCCGGGCTTTACCGGTCGTTCGGCCGAGCTCATGGCGCTGGGCGGGTTGCTTGACCGGTCTGGCCAGGCTCCCGGGGCGGTGGTGATCTCGGCGATCGGCGGGACCGCCGGGGTGGGAAAGACGGCGCTGGCCGTGCACTGGGCGCACAATGTCGTGGACCGTTTCCCCGACGGGCAGCTGTACGTAAACCTGCGCGGCTATGACCCAGGCCAGCCGGTGTCGGCATCGGATGCACTGGCCGGGTTGCTGCGCTCTTTGGGGGTGCCCGGCCAGGACATCCCGCCGGAAGACGACGAGCGCGCCGCCCGTTACCGCAGCCTGCTCGCGGGAAAGCGGATGCTGGTCGTGCTGGACAACGCCGGATCGGCCGGGCAGGTGAGGCCGCTGCTACCCGGTACCGGGCCTTGTGTCGTGGTGGTGACCAGCAGGGATGCGCTGGCCGGGCTGGTGGCCAGGGATGGCGCCGCCCGCCTGGACCTGGACGTGCTACCGATGGAAGACGCGGTCGCCCTGCTGCGCGCGCTGATCGGGACCCGGGCAGCCGCCGAACCCGGTGCGGCCGCCGAGCTGGCCAGCCAGTGCTGTCGGCTGCCGCTGGCCCTGCGAGTGGCGGCCGAGCTTACCGCTGCCCGCCCGGCCGTGCCGCTGGCCGGGCTGGTGAGCGAGCTGGCTGACCTGCGCACCCGACTCAACCTGCTGGAGTCAGGCGAGGACCCGAGCACTCAAATGCGGGTCGTGTTCTCCTGGTCCTACCGCCACCTTGACGCCGATGCCGCCCGTGCCTTCCGGCTGATCGGCCTGCACCCAGGACCCGACCTCGAACCCTACGCGGCCGCGGCGCTGACCGGGGCGAGCGTGCCGCAGACCGGCCGGGCGCTGGCCGCGCTAGCCCGCGCGCACCTGATCCAGCCTGCCGGTCCGGACCGGTACGGCATGCACGATCTGCTCCGGGCATACGCCCGCGAACTCGCCGGCCGCCTGGATGGCCAGGACGAGCAGCGCGCGGCGCTGACCCGCCTATTCGACCACTACCTGCACACCGCCGCGACCGCGGTGGACATCCTGTACCCCGCCGAACACCACCGCCGTCCCCGGCTCCCCGAGTCGACTTGCCCCGCCCCATCGCTGGCGGGTCCTGCGGCGGCGCGGGAATGGCTGGCTGCCGAACGCGCCGGTTTGGTGATGGTCGCCAGGCATGCCGCTGCTTACGGCTGGCCCGGCCACGCCACCCGGCTCGCCGCCACCGTCTCCCACCATCTCCAGCAAAATGGTCACTTCCTCGAGGCACTCGCCATCTACGGCCACGTGCTCGGCGCCGCCCGCCGCACCGGTGACCGCGCCGCCGAGGCAACGGCTCTCACCCAGATCGGAGTGTTTCACTGGGAGCAAAGCCGCCTTCAGCAGGCCAGTGATCACTATCGGCAGGCATTGACCCTGTTCCGTGAGGAAGGCGACCGGGCCGGTGAAGCTGAGGCGCTGGCCGGCCTCGGCGCTAGCGAGACGGGACTTGGCCGCTACGAGCAAGCTGCCCGGTACCAGCAGGAGGCCGCCACCATCTACCAGGATCTCGGCGACCGGGCCGGCGAGGCACGCACGATCGGTAACCTCGGCCGGACCCGGCTACGGCAAGGCCGCTACCATGAGGTAGCTGGCCATTACCGCCAATCGCTTGAGTTGTTCCGCGAGATCGGCAATCGCGATGGCGAAGCCATCGCACTGGGCAGGCTTGGCACTCTTGACCTGCATCTGGGCCGCTACCAGCACGCGGCAGGATACCTCAAGCGGGCACTGGCCCTGTTGCGCGAAATAGGCAACAAGAGCAGTGGAGCCGAGACCCTCGTCTGGCTTGGCGAGGCCTACCTCAGGCTCGGCCGCTACGAGGAAGCTGCCGCGAACTTTGAGCAGGCCCTGGCCACGTTCCGCGAGATCGGTGATCCGGCCCAGGAGGCCGACGCGCTCAACGGCCTCGGGGAGGTTCTCCTGCGGACCGGCGACGCCGGTAAGGCTCGCGCGCACCACGCCGCCGCTCTCCGGCTCACATCCGAGATCGGCGCGCCACTGGAGCAGGCCCGCGCCTACAGCGGCCTCGCCCGCGCCTGCCACGCCGACGGGGACCCGGCTCAGGCCCGGCGCCACTGGCAGCAAGCCCTCGCCCGCTACGCCGCTATCGGCGCCCCCGAAGCCGACGAAATTCGCGTCCGGCTTGCGATGATCGCCGACGGCGACGATGAGCCAACGCAGGAAGATGCTCGCACCGCACCCTTCCCTCGATGATCTGTCCTGCGGGATGCCAACTATGTCACGTGCGCTGAACTGAGCACTGATCGGCCCGATGGACGAGCGGCGGTTCGCCCTGCTTCCGGCCACGACGCAGTTGCTGCTGCTGATCGCCGCTGCCGAGCCGGCCGGGGATCCGCTGCCGGTATGGCGGGCGGCCGGGCACCTCGGAGTCGAGGACGGGGCAGCAGAACCCGCGGTCGGGCTCGTCGAGTTCGGCGGGCAGGTCCGGTTTTGTCATCCGCTGGCCAGGGCCGCGGTCTACCGGGCGGCCTCGCCGCGGCAGCGCCAGAGCGTCCACCGTGCCCTCGCGCAGACCGCCGGTTCGGATGTCAGTCCCGATCAGCGAGCGTGGCATCGGGCGCACGCCACACCGCACCCGGACGAGGACGTCGCGACCGAGCTGACGCGGTCGGCCGACCGGGCGTACGCCCGCGGAGGCCTGGCCGCCGCGGCGGCGTTCGGCGAACGTTCCGCCGACCTTACCCCCGAGCCAGCCTGCCGGGCTCGCCGTGCGCTGGACGCGGCCCAGGCCAAACGGGAGGCCGGTGCGCAGGATGCGGCGCGGCGGCTCACGGCGGCCACCAGCGCCGCCGCCACCGACTGGGCGCTCGGGATCCAGGCCCGGTCCAGTGCGCTGCTCAGCGACGAGTTCCGCGCCGAGCGGCTGTATCTCGAGGCGATCGACCGGCTGAGCCGTACCCGGATCCGCGCGGAGCTTGCCCGCGCGCACCTCCTCTACGGAGAGTGGCTGCGCCGCCAGGGCCGCCGCCGTGACGCGCGCGAGCAGCTGCGCACCGCCTACCAGATGCTGGACGCGATGGGGACGGCGGGATTCGCCGAACGCCGCCAGCCTCGCCCGCAACCGGTGCAGCAACACGGAGATCAGCACCCAGCTGTTCATCAGCCCGCGTACCGTCGAATGGCACCTGGGCAAGGTCTTCACCAAGCTCGGCCTCAGCTCCCGGCGGGAGCTCCGCGCCGCCCTGCCCGACCTCGACCTGCTCCCCGTGCCGGCCTAGCTTAAAGGCTTTATTCAGAACGAGCCGTGGTGCGTGCCCACCTCACGCGGCAGCCCGGCCGGGCTGACGTCAGCAAAGAACAGTCCGTATCCGCTGGCCAGCGGGTGCGGAAATGAGGGATGCTTGGTCTGAGACCGTGGTCTCCGCACGGAGTCGCGCGGCTGCATGGAGGAGGCGGCAAACGCATGGCCACTGACGAGGACCTGCTGATCGAGGCGGCCCGCCGGGAGCGCAGGAACCGCCAGTCCGGCCGCAACCTGCTACTCGCGCTGGTCGCGGCGGCTGTCTGTGCCGCTATCGGCTGGGTGCTGGTCTTCCGGGTGCGCGCGTTCCTCAAGGCGATCCCGTTCCTGCCCCTCGGCACCGTGGCCAGCTGGCTGCTTATCGCCGGCATCATCGCCTTCGTCGTGGCCGGCCTGATCGTCGTGGCTGCCCTGCTGACGGCCAATCCCCGCAAGCGCTGGGGTGACCCGCTTGTCGGTGGCTGCCCGGCCTGCGGCAACTGGACCCTCCGGCACAGCACGGTGGCGCCTGTCGGCCGTGATCTTAAGGGTGTCGTAATCCTCTGCGACACCCAGGGCTGCGCCCACGCCAGCGCCACCGTCACCACCGCCAGTCACGCCAGGTAACGCTGGACTCCTAGTGGCCCGGCGCATCCGGGCTGCCGGGCAGCACGTTGTGGAGCTGACCGCGGGAGCTGATGCCGAGCTTGGCGAAGACCTTGCTCAGGTGGACTGGGCGGTATGCGAGCTGATGAACAGCCGGGCGCCGATCTCGGGGTTGGACAGGCCATCCCGGGCCAGCGGCCATCCAGCGCGCCTCGGTCGCCGTCAGGCCCTGACCCGCGGCTTCGGCCGCGTTGATCATGGCGTCGATCAGCGGCGGCACCGTGGCCAGCCAGCCCCACCGGAGTCCGTCGCCGACCGAAATGCCGTCGCTGGCGAAGGCGCTCGCTGCCTGCCGCAACGCCGGCGCCGCGGCGGCCAGTCCGTCCCGGCTCTCACCAGCCCGGACCGCCGTGACCAAGCCGGCCAGCACGCTCACCTCGGCGCTCCGGCCCCTCAGCCGGACGGCGCGTCCCCGCGATCCAGAAGCGGCACGCCGCCTCGGCGGGTGAGAATCCACGGACATCTCCTCGGCTACCCATGATGATGGCAACCGGGTGCACGCCAGGGGTTTCCACGGGCGTGATCGTGTGCGTTGGGTGCGATGCTTATGCCATCAGCGCCGGGCATCCTACGCCAAAGGAGACGCCGACATGCCGAGCCAGGCAATGCAGGACGCGATCGACGTCCTCAGGGACCGGCAGCAGGCCAGCGTCGGCCAGGCCCCGTCGACGCTGGCAGAGCGCCGCGCCGCCTTCGTTCCCGGGGACCGCCTTCATCCGATACCCGACGACGTGCTGGTGACGGAGGTAGACGCCGGCGGCGTGCCAGCCCACTGGCTTGCCCCGCCTGGAGCGGACGCCGGCCGGGTGCTCCTGTTCCTGCACGGCGGCGGTTTCGAGTTCGGGTCGCTGCGCAGCGACGGCGAGCTGGCCGCGCGGCTGGGACGGGCCGGCGGGATGCGGGTGCTGTTCCCTGAATATCGCCTGGCCCCCGAGCATCACTTCCCCGCCGCCATCGACGACGTCCTGGCCGCATGGCGCTGGCTGCGCACCGGCCAGGGCCTGCGCGCGGGATCAATGGCGGTGGCCGGCGACTCGGCCGGCGGAGGGCTCGCCGTCGGTCTGCTCGTGGCCACGCGTGACGCCGGGGAGGCATTGCCCGCGGCCGCCGTGCTGATGTCCCCGACGGTCGATCTGACCAGCTCCGGGGCCTCGATGACCGAGCGCGCCGATCAAGATCCGATCTCCACCCCCGCCATGCTCCGTCAGTTCGCCGCCGACTACCTGGCCGGGGCCGACCCCAAGGCGCCGCTGGCGTCGCCCCTGTTCGCCTCGCTGGCCGGGCTCCCGCCGCTGCTTATCCAGGAAGGCACGGCCGACGTGCTGCTGAGCGATTCCGAACGCCTGGCCAAGGCGGCAGCCGAAGCCGGGGTCGACGTCACCCTGCAGATCGGCGAGGGCCTGCCCCACGTCTACCAGCTCCTGCTCGGCACCCCCGAGGCAGCCGAGGCCACCGAGCAAGCCGGGAAGTTCCTGCGGTCCCGGGTTCCCTAACCAGACAGCTGTGAGAGGCGGTCATCCGATGCGTCCCGACATCATCCCAGGCGGCGTCTTCCCCGATTACGCTCTTCCCGACCAGACCGGCACGGTGCGCACGCTCAGCGAGCTTCAGGGCAGCGATCCGCTGATCCTCACGCTGGCGCGCGGCAACTACTGCCCCAAGGAGCACCAGCAGCACCTCGAGCTGGCGGCCAACTACCCGAAGATCGCGGTGGCCTACACCCAGGTCGCCACCATCGCCACCGACGACCATCACACCCTGCAGGAGTTCCGCGCGTCGGTGGGCGCCCAGTGGACCTTCCTGTCCGATCCGGGCCGGACCGTCCAGCAGGACCTCGACATCGCCGAGTACACCGACCCCGAGCACAACCCCATGATCCCGCACACGCTGGTGCTCAAGCC
>Ga0181525_10002144_pt1 | contig 16383 bp, 14 predicted proteins | sample PEATcosm2014_Bin_48_FD_121100 | JGI IMG/M metagenome (GOLD analysis project Ga0181525, IMG submission 121100) | Peatland microbial communities from MTU Mesocosm Facility, Houghton, MI, USA - PEATcosm2014_Bin06_10_metaG | ecosystem: Environmental > Terrestrial > Soil > Wetlands > Peat | place...
CGCCTGGCGGCTCCCCTGTTCGATACGGTCCGGTATACCCGCCATCTCGAATCCGCCTTCACCTCGATCTACGAACGGCAGCAAAGCCGCTTGCCGCCCGCGCCCCTTGCCGTCGGTAGCCTCGCATGAGCGCGCCGGATGACGCTGCCCTGCGGGCCCTCGCCGAGCGCGCGGGCGCGGTGCTGCTCGAGCGTCAGCGCCGGGTGGCCGTCGCGGAATCCTGCACGGGTGGCTGGGTGGCCAAATGCCTGACCGACATTCCGGGCAGCTCACAGTGGTTCGAGCGCGGTTTCGTCACTTACTCGAATGCCGCCAAGGAGCAGTCCCTCGGGGTGGCCGCCGGCGTACTCGACACCTTCGGCGCCGTGAGCCGGCCCGCGGCCGAGCAGATGGCAGCGGGAGCCCTGCACCACAGCGACGCGGCGCTCGCCATCGCCATCACCGGCATCGCCGGCCCGGATGGCGGCACCGCGCAGAAGCCAATTGGCCTGGTCTGGTTCGCGCGCGCGCAGCGCGATGCCGCGCCGCTGGCGCTGGAGGAGCACTTTGGGGGCGATCGGGAGGCCATCCGTCGAGCCGCGGTTGCCACCGCATTGCGCCTGATCATCGCGGCACCCTAGGCGCGCGCGGGGCAGGCTGGTGGCTGTGAGGCGGCTGTTCTTTGCGCTCTGGCCGGAGCAAGCCTTCATCGCGCGTCTGCGCGCGTCCGCACAGCTGACCGGTCTTTCGGGGGGCCGAGCCGTGGCAGACCTCGATCTGCACGTGACGCTTTGTTTCCTCGGGGCGGTGGAGGAGTCCTGCCTGCCGGCGCTGTGCGAGCGCGTGGCAGGGCTGCAGCTACCGCCTTTCGAGCTCGAGTTCGAGGCAATCGAGCATTGGTCGCACTCGCGCGTGCTGGTGGCCTCGAGTGCGACCGTGCCCGAGGCGGGGTTGGCGCTCGCAGGGGCACTGCATGCACAGGCGCGCGCTGTTGGTCTGCGCACGGATGAGCGGCCGCTACGGTCGCACGTGACGCTGCTGCGCGGTTTAGCCGCGGGGTCCGCAGCGGCGCCAGTGCCGCTGTCGCCACCCCTGCGGCTGGCGGCGAGCAAGTTCTATCTGGCGCAAAGTCAGCAGCTTGAGGCGGCATCTGCAAGCAGCCTCGCGCCTCGCCGCTACGTGCAGCTTGCGGCGTGGCCGTTGCGCGGGCATTTGCAGTGACCTGCGCCCCTTTTGGACCCGCGCGGGCGCCCCCATTGTGGGATAATTGAGCATCCCCGAAACCGCTGCCGCTGATGGAAGGACCACACCGATGGAAAGAACCGCCGCCATGGATGAAAACCGTAAAAAGGCGCTGACTGCCGCGCTTGGACAAATCGAGAAGCAGTTCGGCAAGGGTTCGGTCATGCGGTTGGGCGACGCCTCGGCGACCTACGACGTCGAAACCGTGCCCACGGGTTCGCTCGGCCTCGACATTGCGCTCGGCGTGGGCGGTTTGCCGCGTGGCCGCGTGGTGGAAATCTATGGGCCGGAGTCCTCGGGCAAAACCACGCTGACGCTGCAGGTGGTGGCGGAAATCCAGCGGCGCGGCGGCACGGCGGCTTTCGTCGATGCGGAGCACGCACTCGACCCCGCCTATGCCGGCAACCTCGGCGTCAACGTGCAGGATCTGCTGGTCTCGCAGCCTGATACCGGCGAGCAGGCGCTCGAAATCACCGACATGCTGGTGCGATCGGGTGCCGTGGACGTGGTGGTCATCGACTCGGTGGCGGCTCTCACGCCGCGCGCGGAGATCGAGGGCGAGATGGGCGAGCTGCAGGTCGGCCTGCATGCGCGGCTCATGTCGCAGGCGCTGCGCAAGCTCACGGGCAATATCAAGCGGTCCAACACCATCGTGATCTTCATCAACCAGATCCGCATGAAGATCGGTGTGATGTTTGGTAGTCCCGAGACCACGACCGGCGGCAATGCGCTCAAGTTCTACGCCTCGGTGCGGCTCGATATCCGCCGCATCGGCGCCATCAAGAACGGCGAAGAGGTGGTCGGCAACCAGACGCGCGTCAAAGTGGTCAAGAACAAGGTGGCGCCCCCGTTCCGGGAGGCCGAGTTCGAGATCATGTACGGCATGGGTATCTCGCGAGAGGGTGAGATCATCGAGATTGGCGCAGCCCAGGGCATCATCGACAAGTCCGGGTCCTGGTACAGCTACAACGGGGAGCGCATCGGCCAGGGCAAGGACAACACACGCCTGTATCTGCAGCAGCACCCGGAGATCGCCAAGGACATCGAGGACAAGATCCGCCTCAAAATGATGCCGCCCAAGCGTGTTGAGGAAAAGACCGCGTAAGCGCGCCCTCGAACCGGGCCAATCGACCGACACCCAGGCGGCCGGCAATGCGGCCGTAGTACTGCTGGCGCGACGCGATTTCTGCTCGCGCGAGCTCGCCGATAAGCTCAGCTCCCAGGGCTACGAACTGGAAACCGTACGGGTCGTGGTCGATGAGCTGTGCGAGCGCGGCTATGTCGATGACGAGCGCTATGCGCAGCAGTATGTGGCTCTGCACGCCGAGCGTGGCCACGGTCCACGGCGCATCGAGCGCGATCTTTCACAGCTCGGGCTCGATTCCGGCCTGATCGAGGCCGCGTTGGCCGCAGGCGAGGACTGGGCACAGCGCGCGCGCGAGCTGCGCATCCGCCGCTTCGGGCTGCCGGTGCCTGCCGACTGGCAGTCCAAGGCGAAACAAGCCCGGTTTTTGCAATACCGGGGCTTTTCCAACGATCATATCCGCATGGCTCTGGGTTCCGAGGTTAGCGACGATTGGTCATGACAAATAAGCCCCCCTTCATGAGTGCAGCCGAGGTGCGGCGCACCTTTCTCGACTATTTCCGCGAGCGTGGGCACACCATTGTGCCTTCCTCTTCGCTGGTGCCCGGCAATGATCCGACATTGCTGTTCACCAATGCCGGCATGGTGCAGTTCAAGGACGTGTTCCTGGGCAAGGAGACGCGCGACTACGTGCGCGCGGCCTCCAGTCAGCGCTGCGTGCGCGCGGGCGGCAAGCACAACGATCTGGAAAACGTGGGCTACACGGCCCGGCACCACACCTTTTTCGAGATGCTCGGCAATTTCTCCTTCGGCGACTATTTCAAGCGCGAAGCCATCCGCCTGGCTTGGGAGTTCGTCACCAAGCGGCTCAAGCTGGACCCGTCGCGCCTGTGGGTCACGGTCTACCGCGAGGACGATGAGGCCGCGGAGATCTGGACGCGCGACATCGGCATCGACCCGGCGCGCGTGACGCGCATGGGAGAGAAGTCCAACTTCTGGGCCATGGGCGACACGGGACCCTGCGGGCCCTGCAGCGAGATCTTTTTTGATCATGGTCCCCAGGTGCCTGGGGGACCGCCGGGCTCGCCGGAAGAGGATGGGGACCGCTTCGTCGAGATCTGGAACCTGGTGTTCATGCAGTACGACCGCACGGCCGACGGCAAGCTGACGCCATTGCCGAAACCCTCGGTCGATACGGGTGCGGGCCTCGAGCGCGTCGCCGCGATCATGCAGGGCGTGCAGTCGAACTACGACATCGACCTGTTCCGCGACCTGATCAGCGCGGCGGCCAGCGTGACCGGGACCACCGAGATCGATTCGCCTTCGCTGCGCGTCATCGCCGATCACATCCGCGCCTGCAGCTTTCTGATCGTCGATGGCGTCATGCCGTCGAACGAGGGGCGCGGCTACGTGCTGCGCCGAATCATTCGTCGCGCCGTGCGTCACGGCTACAAGCTCGGCCAATCCGAACCCTTCTTCTACAAACTGGTGCCGGCGCTGGTGGTCGCCATGGGCGACTCCTATCCTGAACTCAAGCGCGAGGCGGCGCAGGTCACGCGCATCCTCAAGCTGGAGGAGGAGCGCTTTGCCGAGACGCTGGTGGCGGGCATGGCGCAGTTCGATGCTCGCATGCGCGAAGCCGCCGGTTCAACTGTACCGGGAGCCCTGATTTTCCTGCTGCACGACACCTATGGGTTTCCGCCGGATTTGACCGCAGACATCGCACGCGAGCGGCAACTCTCGGTGGACATGGAGGGCTACGAGCGCGAGATGGAGGTGCAACGCGACCGCGCGCGCGCTGCGAGCCGCTTTGGCGTCGATCGGCACGACGGCGCGCAGGTGGCCGGCCGCAGCGAGTTTCGCGGCTACGAGGAACTGAAGTCGCAGGGGCGGGTGCTGGCGCTGCTGCGCAATGGTGCCAGCGTCGAATCGCTCAAGGACGGCGAGGACGGTGAAGTCGTGCTCGACCGCACGCCCTTCTATGCCGAGTCGGGAGGGCAGATCGGGGATACCGGGGAGCTGACCGCGACGGCCGGCACACGCTTCCTGGTCGAGGACACGCAGAAACGCGGTGCGGTGCATGCACACCGCGGCAAGCTCGTGGGTGGCTCCATCAAGCCTGGCGATGTGCTCGAGGCGCATGTCGATGCCGACCGGCGCCAGGCGATTCGGCTCAACCACTCGGCGACCCACCTGTTGCATGCGGCGCTGCGCCAAGTACTCGGCCCGCACGTGGTGCAGAAGGGCTCGCTGGTGGCGGCTGACCGGCTGAGATTCGACTTCTCGCACTTCCAGCCGGTGACGGCTGGGGAGTTGCAGCGGATCGAACGCATGGTCAATGCCGAAATTCGCGCCAACAACGAGGCCGCAACGCGCCACATGGACTACGACGATGCCATCGCGGCAGGAGCGATGGCACTGTTCGGCGAGAAGTACGACAAGCGTGTGCGGGTGCTGTCCTTCGGCGGATTTTCCACCGAACTGTGCGGCGGCACGCACGTGGCGCGTACCGGCGACATCGGCTTGTTCCATATCATCAGCGAATCGGGAGTCGCCGCCGGCGTACGCCGCATCGAAGCCGTGACGGGCCAGGGCGCGCTCGAGTATGTCGAGCACGTCGATCAGGTCCTCGATGATGTGGCGCATCTGGTGCACGGTTCACGCGATGACACCGCCGCCAAGGTGCGCGAGACGCTCGAGCGCATCCGCCTGCTCGAAAAGGAAAATCGCGCGCTCAGGGACAAGCTCGCGATGAGTTCTGGACGCGACCTTGCCGCCTCCGCGGTCGAGATCGAGGGCGTTAAAGTACTGGCTACGCGCGTTGATGGCGCCGATGCCGGTGCGCTGCGATCGGCGCTGGATCAATTGAAGAGCCGGCTTGGTTCGGCGGTAATTGTGCTCGGTTCGGTGGAGTCCGATACCAGGGTGTTGCTCGTGGCCGGCGTCACCGCCGATCAGACTGCACGTGTTCGCGCGGGGGAACTAATCGGCAGCGTCGCGGCCCAAATAGGCGGAAAAGGCGGTGGACGGCCGGATTTCGCGCAAGCCGGCGGCAACAATCCACAGACACTCGATCAGGCACTCGCGAGTGTTGCGCCATGGGTACGTTCGCGACTTGTTACTGCAGGACATTGACGAAAATTAACTTTCCCTTCTCTTGACTTTACTGTGAACTGTAACGACCGAGACAGTTCGCTGTAGAAATGAATTGAAATTGCCGGCCGTCGCAGTAACCTGCTTACCCCGGATTTCGGCGCTCGCTGCCAGACAGTGTCGCGCCACGGGCCGCAAGAAGCGGCGATGCACTATCGGAGGAATGAGCAGTGTTGATCCTGACGCGTCGAGTGGGTGAGACCGTGATGATCGGTGACGAGGTCACCGTAACGGTACTGCGCGTCAAGGGGAATCAGGTCCGTCTGGGTGTGAATGCTCCCAAGACCATTTCGGTGCAGCGAGAGGAAATCTTTCATCGCATTAAACGTGAGAATCCCGAGCCTCAGCCGAGCTGAATCGCGTCCGCTCGGGGCCTGGCCGCGCGGCGCCCGCCCCAAGACTTCCCAAAAGCGTCCATTTTTTTGCCCCGCCAGACCCGCTTGCGTATGATTGCGCCGCAGCGGAGAGATGGCCGAGTGGTCGAAGGCGCACCCCTGCTAAGGGTGTAAGGGTCAAAAGCCCTTCGAGGGTTCGAATCCCTCTCTCTCCGCCAAATCCTTCAGGTGACTCCACCACGAGCGGTTCGCTGCTGGCCTTTGATGGCTCGCAAGGATTCGAACCCTCGAACATAGACAATAGGGTTCGACGAGCTGCCGCGACAGCGGCGAGCAATCCCTCTCTCTCCGCCAATGTAAAATCAAAGGAGGAACTCCGGGTCTCTCTTTTACTTTTGACGTTCGCGGCGTGCAGGAGATGCCAGGCTGACAACGTCAGCCGCCGCCGACGGCGGCTGTGCGCGAAGCCATGCGACCAAGTCGACAGCCAACAGGGGCCGGCTGAAGAAATATCCCTGACCTTTGTCGACGCCGAGCGTGCGGACGACGTCAGCTTGCGCCTCTGTCTCAATCCCTTCGGCGACTGTGCTCATGCCCAGACTGTTCGCCACCTTAACCGTCGCTTCGATCAATACTCGATGGTGGTGACTGTTGTGAGCCTGACTCACGAACGACCGATCGATCTTGATTGTGTCTACGGGCAACTGATGCAGGCTGGCGAGTGACGAATAGCCGGTGCCAAAGTCATCGAGCGCCAGGGTGAGATGTAACGCCTTGAGTTCGTGCAGACGGCTGCGTACCGTCTCGTCTTGAGCCGCCAGACTTTCAGTCACCTCAAGCTGCAGTTGCCCAGCCCACATCGCAGAGGAATGCAAAATGGCGCGCACCGCGGCGGTCAGTTCAGGCTGAAACAACTGTGCTCGAGATAAATTAACAGCCAAAGTGCGCGGCGCCAGGCTGCCCAGCCGCTGCTGCCAATCGACAAACTGTCGGCAGGCTGTTGAAAGCACAAAATTCCCGATCGCCCCAATCAGCCCGCATTCCTCGGCTATGGCAATGAACTCAAGCGGCGGTATCTCCCCGCGCGCCGGATGACGCCAGCGTACCAATGCCTCCACACCCGTACATGCGCCGCGGTCCGCAGGGCCCTGTAAATCAACCAAAGGCTGATACACGACAAACAATTGCCCTGCAGTCAAAGCAACACGCAAGTCAGCTTCGATTTGACCGCGTTGCGCCGCCCGCTCCTGCATGGCGGATTCAAATATGACATACCGCCCGGCCCCAGCGCGTTTGGCCTCTGCCACGGCGATGCTGGCTTTCTGCAACACAGCATCAGCGTTGCCCTGTGCCTGCGCGCGCAACACGATGCCTATACTGACGCTGTTGTGTATCTGATGGTTGCCCACACCGTATGGCTTATTCAGTGTATCGAGCAAGCGCTGCGCTACCGCGTTGACATCGTCGGTTCTACTTAAATCATCAACGACGACTGCGAATTCATCGCCGCCGTTGCGCGCGGCGGTCGGTGCTTGAACCGGCGTCAGGCCGCCCCGTTCCTGTGAGCGCTGAACGGAGCGCAAGCGCTCGGCCATCAGAGCGAGCACCTGGTCGCCGACCGCACGTCCCAGAACGTCATTGACTTGCTTGAATCGATCGCAATTTATCAGGAGCACGGCGAACTCGCGGTCCGCCCGGCGCGGCTGTGACTCGATGGCCTGTTGAATCACTTCGAGCAACACGGACCGATTGGGCATTTGCGTGAGCGTGTCAATTCGGGCTGCATCATTGAGTTCGCGCGCCAGCCCTCGCTGCTCTCGCATCACCTCAAGCGTGACGTCCATGATCACGGCCATGAGACTAAGTTCATTCAGCTTCAGAATACTGACCGAGATAACCATCGGCACGGAGTGGCGCAAGTCGCGCGGGACCTGGAATCGTACAGATTCGCAGATCACCCCCGCCGGTTGCTCGAACTTGGTTACCAGCTCGCGCAGTTCCGGTGCGACGGCGCCGAGGGTTGTGAACAAATTGTCGAGGCTGCCATCCTGCGACAGCGGCATCAATAGCTGCGCCGACATGGCATTGATCATCTCAATCGCGCCGTCGATGCTGATCTGCAATAGCCCTATCGGTGCGCGATACAGAAACTGCATCAATCCTTCGTATGCGACGGCGGCATCGCTGCGAATGCTGGCGCTCACGCCGCCTTCCAATACTCGACGCGATTGCGGCCGTTCGCCTTCGCTGCATACAATGCCTGGTCGGCACGCTTCATCAAATCGGCCAGGCCGTTGACCTCGGGGCCCATTGCAGCGATACCACCGCTTAGGGTGTAGCGAATGTCGTGCCCCTCGACATGCACCATTTGCGCCTCGATCAGCTTTTGGAGGCGCACCGCCACCGCCATTGCATCCTCAATGGCGGTGGACGGCAAAAGGACCGCAAACTCCTCGCCGCCGATTCGAGCCACGACATCGATCTGCCGAAAGGTCGACGCCAGTGTGTCGGCCAGGTGTCGCAATACCTCGTCCCCTGCGGGATGGCCAAAGCGATCGTTGACCGCTTTAAAATGATCGGCATCAAACAGGATCAGCGATAGTGGCCGGGGCGAACGCTTCGCGCGTTCCAGCTCCAGTTCGGCGGCATCGAAGAAGGCGCGGCGATTGGCGATGCCGGTGAGGTAATCGCAGGATTGTTGTTTGCGTTGATTTTCGCTGGATTCGCGCTTGTCGGTAATGTCGCGGATGATAAGGCAGTAGGTGCGTTCCTCATCAGCGTCGATTTGACGATCGTGCAACGGCGCGATCATGGCGCTTCCCCAGTAGCGCGTACCGTTCTGCTTGATCCGCCAGCCATCATCCAGACTCCAGCCGTTGTCGTCCGCTTCCCGCAGCCGGTCCAGCACGCGATCGGGAGTGGTAGCGTCCTCCGGATAAAAGATCGAATAAGGAAGGCCATACACAGACTCGGGATTAAATCCGGTGACGCGGGATAGGCCGCTGGAACAATCAGTGATGCAGCCGGCGTGGTCCAAACTCACGATTGCATAGTCGGTGATCCCGGTCAGGATAGCGCTAAGCCAGGCTTCATTCTGACGCAGCAGCCGCTCTCGATTGACTTGCAGGCTTACGTCGCTCAGGACCGCCATAAGGCGATCGGGATCGAGCTTGACCAGGCTGAGCGAGAGAGTTTCAGGCGCCGCGGTGCGGGTTGTGTCGGCATGGAGCCGGATGCGAAGCGCATCACAGATCATGCCGCTGGCGCCTGCAAAGGAATTCGAGAGGTGGCGCAGATCAGGAGCTTCATTCTCGAGCGCCGTAAAGAGATTACTTAGGTGGCCATCCCGCGACAGCGGCATCAGTAGCTGGGAGGAGACGGGATTTAGGAAGACGATCTCGCCATCCCTTGAAGTCTGTACAAGTCCGACCGGGGCAAGATATAGGAACTGAAGCAGCGCCTCGTATTCGGTGGCGACGTCAAGGTGGGGCAGCGCATTCACGAAGCTCTGCGCACCAGCACATATCGCAGTGCGGCGCCGGGCGTGGCCAATAGTCGCAGCTTCACTTTCACGGGGCGCATCCGCAACGTCAGAACATAGTCAATCGTGGTGTCGAGTGCGCTGCTAGTGATAGCCGCATCCTCGAAACACTGTGCGACCATGAAATTATTCATGCACGGCGCTACAACGGTAAACAACGAGAATCCGAGGACCCTTTGCGGACTCAGACCCGCCATCTTTGACTCAAGTTCATTGTAGAGGCGCACAATGCCGTCTTTATCAAAACCGATGACGCCGAAACCCAGAGCATCCAGGTCCGACTTGCTGAGCGCATCAATCCTTGAGCCTAGGCCGCTCTGGTTGAAGTCCAACTCAATGACTGCACTCATGTGAATTCTCCGGTGGTTAAGTTTGCAGGCCCTTGAAGGGACTCCTCGCGGATACTGCAGTAGTCGACTGATCTCCCATGAGGCAGTGTGTTCTTAACACTGTGAGGACACTGGCGACTCGCTCACAACGCGGTGAAGTTTGATGGTGCGATTAGCCTGTGTTGGGAGCGGGCTCGATCCAGCAAAGCTGTCTCTGCAAATTCGTTCGCTGCTTGGTGTGGTACCGAACCGACCGTTAACCTGGAACCAGGTATGGTGAGACGCGGAGCTTTGGTGCTTGCTGAGGCTCGTCGCGGACACAAATATCTGCCAGTGCGTGACCATGTAGGCATCTATCTGGTCCATCAGAGCGCTGAATGTCTGTTCAACGATTAGATGGGGAAGGCTGTGGACGATCTGCTGCTGATATTCGACGGTAATCCGGAATCGCTTGGCGTTCTGCGCCTGATCTCAGCTCGTCTAGGCTGTGATCATGTCGAGTGCAATTCGGCGTCCAGCTTGCAGGATATCCTCGCCGTTCGGACGCCCACCCTGGCGGTTGTGGCTATGGACAGCGCGGAGTTCGACGGGTTGGCGGTGCTGCGGTCCCTTTGCGAGCGCGATATGTTGCCAGCCACATTTCTGATCGGTTCAACCTCCCCACGCGTGTTGGCCAGCGCTAGGCGCGCCGCTGAGACAAAGGGAATCAAGGTGATCGGCACGAGTGCGCGTCCGTTGGACGCGCTTGCTGTGGAAGCGTTGCTGTGCGCTCACATGATATTTGCACCGCCCATCACGCGCGGTGAACTGGAGGCGGCACTGATCGGTGGGGAATTGACGCTGCTCTATCAGCCGAAAGTTGCATTGCAGCCCTCCGGCGTTTCAGTCCAGGGCGTGGAGGCGCTGGTGCGATGGCAGCACCCGCGACGCGGAGCACTCCTACCGGCACATTTTCTCGGAGCTGTCGCCCAATATGGCCTGATGACGGATCTGACGGATTTCGTCATGACCGAAGCCATACGGCAGGCGGGTCAATGGCGTAGCCAGGGAATGGCACTGGAGACGATCATCAACCTGTCTACCGTGCTGGTGCGTGATCGGGACTTCCCGCGGCGACTTGCATCTCTGATGCGGGAGCACGACGTCCCGCCCGCACAGGTCATGCTCGATATAACCGAGCCCTCCCGTTCCGAGGATCGTAATCTAATGCTCGAGGTGTTTACGAGTCTGCGGATTCTTGGTGTCGGCCTGTCATTGGATAATTTTGGAACGGGCCAATCCTCGCTGACCGAACTTTATCGCATGCCATATTCGGAGGTAAAGGTCGACCAATCGCTGATCTTTGACGGATCAAATGATGCCGATGCGCAGCGCGTTGTCCGAGCGATCGTTGAGCTGGCGCACGCGCTGCGAATGACAGTATGCGCCCAGGGTGTGGAGACACTGGAAATGTCTGAGTTTGCGCGCGCAGCCGGGTTTGATAGTGCCCAGGGCCATTTCTACTGCGCGCCGGTGGATGCCGCGCAGATGGCGCGTTTTACGAAGCTGTCACCCAGTACTGTTCCGAATGAAACTACGGAAGCAGGTGCGCAACCACAGGTAGTCGGCAAGCCCTCTTTTACGGGGATAGTACGATCCCTGCGCGGGGGTACGCGCTGACTCCAAACCGCTCATGAAGCGACCGACACACCCTGCCGCGTAGACAGTGTCGCCCTATTTGTGCCCTGCGTATGTACGGCAGGCCACACTAGTGACGTGCGTTTCAGCGCACTTTAAATACGCGCCCCGTCAGCCAATCAATGCGCAACGTTGCAGACCAGTTCCGCTTTATTGGCTTGTTGTCAATGCTAAAGGCTCCTAAGCTCGTTAAGGTTATTTTCTAACGCTTGCAGTGAATGCGAGCACGGGGTGACAGGGTCGTATGGGGCACAGCAACGCGAGCCGGGATATCCACGATAGCGTTATCTCCAGGCGTATCCTGGCGATTGCGCAGGGCGTGCAAGCGAGAATCCTGGTTGTAGACGACGACGAACTGACCCTCGCGCTCATCAGCGATCTGCTTCGGTCCAGTGGCTTCGAAGTGAACCAAGCCGCCAACGGCGCGCAAGCATTGAGGGTTCTCGAGCACCAATGGTTTCCGGTCATCATCACGGACTGGCAGATGCCAGTCATGAACGGCCTCGAATTGACACGGCGCCTGCGCGCAAAAGGGGTCCTGGACACCTACGTCATAATGCTTACCGCACTCGAAACAGAGACCGACTATGAGAGCGCGTACGAAGCCGGTGTGGACGATTACCTGACCAAGAAGCTTCCGGACATAGAGCTCTTTTCGCGCATTCACGCCGCCTACAGCACTCTGAACCTGCGGCGCTCGCTGCAGGAAGCGCGCGCGGCCCTGGCCGAAAAAAGCCACAATTGAGCACGCTGCACCTGACGCTGGATGGTCACGGTGCACCCGCCCGAGCGCGCTAAGCAGATGGACCCAGAATTCGGCCAGACCGTACAAGTCCGCAATCTCGACCTCGGGGTCGCGCCGCCCATACTGCTCGTGGACGACGATGAGTTAGTGCTGGCCTACCTGGAAGCATTGGTAAGGGCGGCGGGCTTCGAAGTGCGTACGGCGCCCGGCGGTGCGGAAGCTATAGCATCTCTCGAGCAGACTTTTACCCCGGTGGTCATCGCCGATCTGAATATGCCGGGTATGAGCGGACTGGAGCTGTGCCGCAATATTCGCCAGCACCCGTGGCCTGGCTACATCTATCTGCTATTGCTTACTGCCCAGGACGCAGAACAGGACATTCTGGCTGGATTGAATGCCGGCGCTGACGACTACCTCAGCAAACGTACCTCGATGGCACAGTTGCTCGCACGCCTGCGCACCGCTCAACGCCTTCTGACGCTGGAAAAATCGCTGAAAGATGCCTTGACGCAAACGCGTCGTCTGTCGTTGACAGACCCCCTGACCGGTGCCCCAAATTTACTTTACTTCAAGAGACGACTGGGCCGCGAGCTCGGTCGCCTGCGCCGCTTTGGCGGTGAATTGTGTCTACTGTCGCTTGACATCGATAGTTTCAAGCAGATCAACGATCGTTATGGACACAGTTGTGGCGATGTGGTCCTGCAGGAGTTCGTACGCCGCGTCGGGCAGTCGCTGCCTCGAGATACCGATTGGTACGCGCGTATAGGTGGAGAGGAATTCGCCGTGGTATTGGATGGAACTGATATGCCGGGAGCCGCGATAGTCGCCGAAAGACTACGGCGGACGATCGCTGATAGCCCGATGAAAACTGCCACCGCCTTGCTTGACGTCACCGTCAGTATTGGGGTCAGTGGAGTGTCGGCTGGTGCCGATCGGGCGGAGTGCACCATTGAGTTCCTGTTGCAGCTTGCCGATCGGAGACTCTATGCAAGCAAGGAAGGCGGTCGTAACCGCGTTACCTTGACCGGACCTATGCCGGCAGTTCAGGCACCAGAACTAATCCTGCATGGAATATCGGCATGATCGCGAAACCACTGCGAACGGTTTTGTATGCGGACGATGATCCCGACATTCGGGAAATTGTGCGAATCTCTCTTGGTCTGGCACAGGATTTGGAGGTTCATACAGCGCCATCAGGAGAACGGGCACTCGCACTCGCCCGCGAGCTACAGCCCGATCTCGTAATGCTGGATGTAATGATGCCCGGTCTCGACGGTCCCGGAACTTTCCGCCGCATGCGCAAAGATCCCGGCGTCGCCCGCATACCCGTGATTTTCATGACCGCCAAGGCGATGCCCAATGAAGTTGCGGTACTCATGGAAATGGGCGCCCTCGGAGTCATCGGCAAACCATTTGACCCGATGCTACTGGTTGCGCAAGTAACCGCACTTTGGCAGGGGCGCCCGGCAGAACCACCGAGCGTGGCCAAAGTGGCTGATGACTCCGGTTTGCACCAGGAGGTGAGGAAACTGGGCGACCGCTTTTTGCAGCGCACCAGAGAGGAGGCGGTGCGTTTGCGTAACTTGATCGAGCTCGTGCATCAGGGCGACATGGTGCAAATCGAGGAACTTAAGAGCCTGGCCCACCGGATCAGAGGCAGTGGATCAACGTTCGGGTTTGTGGCCGTAAGCGAGTGTGCCCGGGATATCGAGCGCGCGGTCGATGGTTTCAGAGACCCCGACGCAAAATCTGGCTCGGCCCTGGAGTCGGAGATCCGGCGGCGGTTGAGCGAACATGCGCTCCTGCTCATCCGGGAAGTGGAAGCAGCAGTGGTCCGATAGGATCCTCCTTAACGGCAGTTGCGATTCACTGCAGTGCCTCACTTCAGATTGGCCAGAATCGTCTCCACTATGTGTGTCTCCGACACGCGCGACTTTACAAGTGTGGCATCGACCCGCTGCTGCAACTCCAGGGGAACTTCGCTCCCCGAAAGAATTACTACCGGCAATCGGTGGGCAGTCAGTGCCGGCAGCCGATCGAGCAAATCGGCTGCGTTGCCGTCCGACAGAGTCAGCTCCAACAGGAGTAACGAAAAGCTTCCTTTTCGCAGCAGCGCCTCTGCTTCCTTCAGAGTGCGGGCAGCGACCACGGTGGCGCTACCAGCGAGTGCCGCCTCTATGACCTGGCCCAGATCGTGGTCATGTTCCACATGCAAAATGCGCGCAACGCCTTTCCGCGCGGATGATGCTTCGGCATTACTGTCGGCGACCAGCACTCGTACGCGAGCCGTATCTGAGGATGCCGCCACTTTCCGCTGCTGCATCGCCCCACCGGCGCGCGGGAGCTCGAAGTAGAAAATGGTGCCTTGATCAAGAATGGTGCTGAAGCCGATGGTACCTCCCATTGCCTCGATCAGCTTACGCGTTATGCTCAGTCCCAGACCCGTGCCCTCGAAGCGACGCGAAGACGAGGAGTCCGCTTGGGCGAATTTCTCAAACACACTCTCGCGAAATGCCTCTGGAATGCCCGTGCCGTAATCCTCGACCTCGATGCGCACGAGCGCATCGCGCTCGGATGCGCGTACGCGTACCGGAGATCCTGGCGAAGAGAACTTGGCGGCATTCGACAAGAGGTTTGCCATCACCTGCATCAACCGATCCGGATCTGCCGCCATCTGCATGTCGTCCGGCGCCGCTTCCAGTACAAAACGCACTTGGTACTTCAATCCATAGGATTGATTCGCATCCAAGGCTTCCTTCAGAAAGTCCGACACTTCCACGGCTCCGACCCGCAATTCAAAGCCGCCCGAATTCATCTTCTCCATATCAAGAATGTCATTGATGATCCGCACCAGGCGTTCACTGTTCTGATAGGCGATCTGCACCATGCCTCTCGCCTTCTCTGGCAATTTGCCGAGTGCCTCGGCATTTATCAGACCCAGTGCGCCGCGGATGGAGGTAAGTGGCGTACGCAGTTCATGACTCACCATGGAGATGAACTCGTCCCGGAGCTGTAGCTGCAGCCTCCTAATCTGGTCGTTTTCGACCTGCATGCGCTGGCGCTCGATCGCGTATCGAATTGCCCGAAGCAGCCCGTGAGTTCCGATTTTGCCCTTGATCAGGAAGTCCTGCGCGCCCTCGGTCAATGCCTGCGTAGCCATGTTCTCGTCGTCGAGGCCCGTCAGTACGATCACTGCGACACGACCGGCTATGGTGCGGACCTTCCTTACGGCGTCCAACCCGCTGGCATCTGGCAACCCGAGGTCGAGCAAGACAATGTTTGCTGTGGCCGTTTTCAAATGGTCCGTGGCGTCGGCCAAAGTCGAGCATTGTGTCACTTCGAATTTGAGTGAACCTGACTCCTTGAGCATCTCCTGAAGTAAGCGCACATCTCCAGGATTGTCTTCGACCACGAGGACCTGGACAGGCAGACTGCTCATTGAAATTTCGGCCTGTTGTCGCTCGCGTCATCGTTCTTGCTTCGTGCCAGCGCAAACTTGAATGTTGAACCTTGTCCGAGCTGAGACTCAACTGAAATGCTGCCGCCGTGCCGCTCGACAATCTTCTTGCAGATGGCCAGACCGATGCCGGTGCCGGCGAAGTCTTCGCGTTTGTGCAGCCGTTGGAACATTCCAAAAATCCGCTCAAAGTATTGTGGATCGATCCCCAACCCGTTGTCATGCACCGAGAACATCCATCGCGTTCGACCATCAGGAACGGCGGAGATGTGTATTGTCGGAAGTTCGGGGCGCCGGTACTTTATGGCATTCGCCACGAGGTTCTGGAAGAGCTGGACTAACTGCGTCTCGTCGGCAAACACCGCAGGTAGCGGAGAATGCGTCACAACGGCACCACTTTCGCTAATTGCGGCGCGTAGATTGAATAGTGTTTGGGTGAGCGCATTCTCACTCGAAATCTCTAACAGGCTCGCTTTAGAAGAGCCGACGCGCGAATAGGCGAGCAGGTCCTGAATGAGCCGCTGCATGCGACCGGCGCCGTCAACGGCAAAGGCGATGAACTCATCGGCATCGGCATCAAGCTTTCCCTTGTAACGTTTGCCCAGGAGCATTGTGTAGCTTGAAACCATTCTCAGCGGTTCCTGTAAATCGTGCGAGGCTATGTAGGCAAACTGGGCCAGGTCCTCATTCGAGCTTTTCAATTCGTCCATCTTCTGCAGCAGAAGTGCTTCGGCCGTCTTGCGCACGCTGATATCGCGTATTGCGGCTGTCACCAGGGTGTCCTCTGCACTTTCCAGCGGACTTAGCATCAGCTCGATCGGAAACTCGCTGCCATCCTTGC
>Ga0181525_10002146_pt1 | contig 16362 bp, 11 predicted proteins | sample PEATcosm2014_Bin_48_FD_121100 | JGI IMG/M metagenome (GOLD analysis project Ga0181525, IMG submission 121100) | Peatland microbial communities from MTU Mesocosm Facility, Houghton, MI, USA - PEATcosm2014_Bin06_10_metaG | ecosystem: Environmental > Terrestrial > Soil > Wetlands > Peat | place...
ACTTCACCGCATTGCTCAAGAGGTTGTACAAGATTTGCTTGAAACGGACCCGATCCGCGTAGACGCATGGTTCCATTTCCGTATTCTGCTCGATCTGGATATTCTTTGCCATTGCCAGCGACCGGACGGCGGAGAGCACCTCCGGTAAAGCATCTTTGAGGTCGAAATCTTCACATCGCAGTTCGAGCTGCCCGGCCTCGATTTTCGACAGATCGAGAATGTCATTAATCAATTGCAACAGATGCGTCGAGCCTTGTTTAATGTGATTCAAGAAGCGCTTCTGCTTGGCGTTTAGTTCTCCAGGAGTTCCCTCAGCCAGGAGGTCCGAAAAGCCCACAATGGCATTGAGTGGAGTTCGCAGCTCGTGGCTCATGCTAGCGAGAAACTTGCTCTTCATCTGGGTTGCGCGTTCAACTTCGCGGTTGCGGAGATCCAGTTCCTTGTTGGCAGCTTTCAGCTCGGCGGTGCGCTCGATCACACGCCCCTCCAGACTCTGATTCAGCGCTTGGACTTCCCGTTCTGCAGCTTTGCGTTCGGTGATGTCGCGGAGCACGGCGACGCCGCCTCCCAGGGTGCCCTGATTGTCCATCAAGGGCCGTGCTGTAACTTCGAGAAAAACCCGGTCGACGCGCTCAGGGTGCTCAATCATCAATTCCACTTGCACCGATTCCCCGCGCAAAGCTCGTAGCAAAGGATGGCGATCCGGCGGAAAAGGTGTGATTCCATCGGGCAAAAAGACCTTATAGTGGGGAGTCCACTGCTCGGGGGATAACTCGGATGCCCTACGGCCCATCAGCTTTTTCGCGGAATCGTTCCAGATGAGAAAACGGCCTTCCCGGTCGGCCGCGATTAACCCCTCACCCATGCTGTCGAGCACGGACTGCAGCATGAGTGTCTGCGTTTCCAGGGCTTGCCGGGAGTTGGCCAGTTCCTCAGCCCGGCGAGCGAGTTCTTGCGCTTGCCCCGCCAGTTGCACCTCGGCCCGTTTCCGCTCGCTGATGTCCGTGTTGGTGCCAAACCAGCGCACCACGCGCCCGTTAGCGTCTTTCAGTGGCACAATACGGGTCAGGAACACGCCAAAATGGCCGTCTCCCGCGCGCAGCGGGAACTCCATCTCGAAGGGCGTTCCTTCGGCGATCGCAGTCTTCCATCGATCCAGCACTTTGGGCAGAATTTCGGGATCGCAGACGTTCTGCCAATCCCACCCCTTCGTCTGCTCCGGCGTGGATCCGGTGTAGTCATACCAGCGCTGGTTATACCAAAAAATGGATCCATCGGCTTCGGCCATCCAGGCGAGTTGCGGAATACCGTTGGCCATAGCCTGAAAGCGTTCTTCGCCCTCCCGCAGGGCCGCCGTGCGCTCCTCCACCCGCTGTTCCAATTCGGCATTCAGGGTGTTGAGTTGCGCCCGTGCGCGTGCACTGACGTCAATCTCGCGCATGATGACGAGAAAGGCTAGTGCCCATAACCCTGCCTCGAGAAAGGCTCCTACGATGGCGACGATCCTGGCCGACCGTTGTCCCGCTGCTGCTATTTGAACGCGCTGGCTCGATAATCGTGTCTCTTCGGCGTACATGTCTTGAGTCGTTGCGCGAACTGCAGCGATGAGCGTCTCGCTTTCTAGAGCGTCCATACTGCCCGGATAGGTTCCGAGCTTCCTGCGTTTGGCGATGATGCCCTCGGCGAATTCGAGCGCCGTGCCTACCTGCGGCTCGACCACGTCCAGTCGCCGCTGCTGACTGAGATTGTCCGCCGTCAAACGGCGCAACTCGCCCTCGTCTTCGTAGATGGCATCGCGGGCCGTCTGATAGTGAACCAGCAACGGCATTTGCCCGCTCAGGGCAAATGCCCGGGCGCTGGTTTCCGCTTCAATCACATGTCTGAACGTGCGCTGGATCGTCGACATCACCTCATGGGTGTGGGAGACCCAGTCGGTATCCTGCTCCGCCCGGCGGGTACTGCGCCATGACCAAAAACTTAAGCAAACGGTTAGAAGCACAGCCACGATCAAACCGCCCGTGATCCTGCCCCGCAGTAAGGCGTCGATCGGCGCATCGAATCGCTTGCACTCCGTCATTTCCTTAACCTCGCTCCACCCAAGAAATGACTTCCACCGTAGTCACAGAATGTCGTAGGGCCATTAAACTGTGACGGTTTGGTCGTGAAATACCTCACATCTTCACAGTACTCCTTGCTGTCTGTCTGGTTTTGGGCATTGGGTGTACACCTTTCGAGCAGGGTAAGACATTGCTAACGGGCGCAGTGCCGTTGGATCAACTGGGCGCCGTTGCAGATCCTCGGCTGTGGAGCCGGCGGGGTAGTTGTCTGGTCGGTCGCGCGGGCGGGATTACCCACAAAATGCGGCACTCTCGACTGAGGCTGCAAAACTCCCGGTTTGAACGGCAAACGGGGAGGAATCAGAGATGGACTTCCTTACACTCTGGAAAGACGCCGACCCGACATCCCCATCCTGAAGCAAACGAAAATTATGGACAGTGCATGGTCCAGACAGTAGGGGGTGGATTCTGGGAGCCGGAGGATCGGAAGATCGGCAAGCCCGAGTAGAAGCGCGGCCAAGTATTCGCGTACTGGGAGTTTCAACCTGCGGCGGCTTTCCACAACCGAGATGGTGCAGCCTTCGGCACTGCGAAGGGTCTGCCGATGTGGATCCAGTTCGTGCGAGCATCGAGATATTTCGATACTCGAAATTATGTTCACGCCAGAATTATGTGCAGTCGGCCAGATGGGCTGGCTCTCCAACCATGCACAGGCCTGGTTTGAGCGACAGGCCGACGTACTGCGGAGATACCACCGAGTTAGCCGACTGTCCATAATCAAAGCGCCTTCAGGAAGTGCAAAGCGCGGTCAGTTAGTTGATATCGCGTCTGCTTTTTGTGTGTGGGGGCCGTTGAAAACCGCGCGTTGAGCAAGCGGCGGACAAACCTTCACTGCGTTCTGAACGGAGTTGGAGCCGTGCCGTCACAGCGGGGCGACTCATTCGAGTGCCCGACCAGCCGGGAAACAGCGGCTGGTCCGGTCCGGCCCGGGTGCGTGCGAGCCTCCTCCGAATTTCGGTCACCGTGGTTCGCCACAACGGCACACTGCGTTCCTTGCGTCCCTTGCCGCAGATACGTATCACCGCGCAGGCGTCCAGGCTCGCATCGGAGATCTTCAGGCCGCTGATTTCCGAGACCCGGCCGCCGATGTTATAGAACACTGTAAACATAAGGCGGTCTCGGTGGCCGCACCAGGTAGTAGCGTCCGGGGCATCGAGAATGGCTCGCATCTCGGTCCGAGAGAGAAAGCCTAGGAGGAGTTTGTCGAAGCGCTTCATCGGAATCGCGAGCCCGCGCTGGATGGCCGGCAAGGCCACGGGTTCCGGGAACGCCGCAAAATGCAAGAACGAACGGACCGCCGTAAAGCGGGCATTGCGACTACGGACCTTGTTATGCCGTTCGGTTTCCAGATAGTTGAGGAAGGCCAGCATCACCGGTGCGCCGAGGTCAGCAAGCGCGAGTTGTTCGGGCGCTTTGCCTAAATGACGCTGGGCGAACCGCAGCAGCGGGCGAAAACTGTCGCGGTAGGCGGCAACCGTTTGTGGGCTGACATTTCGTCGCTGAATGAGCCGTTCCAGAAAGAACTGCCGAGGAGTGTCGGAAAAGTGGTTTTTGGACACAGAATCGTCATCGCCGGCCTCCCTCCACGAAGCATGCGAACCGCTCGGCTGCAACGGCCATGAATTCCGGGGTGGCGGTCACATACCAGTGGGTGACGGTAGCCTTCGCGTGCCAGCATAAGTCGACAGCGTATCTATCATGTGGTCGGTAGTTAATTCCTGTGATAGCAATCGAGCAGGCTGCGACAGATAAAGGTGTGCCGACGATCATGAATGCGAGGAGCCGCGTGACCGCGTGCGATCCACCTCAGACCTGTGCGCAGATTTTCGAAGGTGCCGTGGGCCGTGCGTTTGGGTAAGGGCTCGCCGCGGTCCGAAACGAAGAACGCTCGCAGCTTGTCCACCTGGCGCCCCACCCCAGGATTGCCGAGGATGTGCTGCATTGCTGCAGAATAAGCACGGGACGCCAAAGTAATGCCACTTGTGCAAACTTGATCACATTCAAGAATGGTCGGGACGATAAGCTGGGCACACTGTGTGACATACAAGGTTCTACTCGACCGGATCATGCTTCAATGCAGATGACATGACTGGTCCGGGATGCAGGCGATGTACAGGACTTTATGAAACTCCTCGTCGTCGACGATATCGCAACCAATCGAGAGCTCCTGAGGGAGATGTTCGGAGCCGCGGGCCACACCACGCTCGAAGCCGTCGATGGCGTCGAAGCCCTGCAGATCCTTGCCCACGAAATGGTGGACGCCGTGTTGACGGACATTCTGATGCCACGTATGGACGGCTACCGGTTGTGCCATGAAATCCGTACGAACGACCGCATCCGCAACCTGCCGATCGTCATTTACACCGCCACATACACTTCGCCGAGCGATGAGAGGTTGGCCCTCAGCATTGGCGCCGACAAATACTTGAAAAAACCTGCACCTTTCAAGACGATCCTCATCGCACTGCACGAAGCCATCGCCAGGCAACGCACCTCGCTGCGACCCGAGGCGTGGCAGGAAGTCGAAGTGCTAAAAGAATACAGCGATCGACTGGTCACGAAGTTGGAAGAGACGAACATCGAGCTTACCAAAGTAAGCGAGCGATTGACTATCCTCGATCATGCAAAGTCTGAGTTCCTCGACGTCATCGCGCACGAGTTGCGCACTCCACTCTCGGGCCTTTTCGGTGTCAGCGATTTCATTCTTGAAGAGGGTTGCTCCCCGGAAGAACACATTCAACTTAAAACCGTGTATAAGCAATCTCGCCGAAGAATTCTATCGATACTCGATGATGCTTTGCTCCTGACTCGAATCGACGTCACGGCGGAGCAGTTCGGATCAGCTCCCGTCTCCTTGAGTATGGCACTGATTCGCGCAATTGAGAGCGCGACTGAGTTCGCCGAATCCAGACACGTGACATTCGCCTTGCCATCGGCGGACCTGGACCTCGTCGTGGGTGACGAGGACTTGCTGGTGCGGGCGCTGCAGGCACTACTTGAGACCGCCGTTAAATTCTCCGAAGAGGGTGAAGTAGTCTGCCTGGCACATGAGGTTGTTGCCGATTCGGTAAGAGTTATCATCGAGAGCCATGGTAGAGAAATATCAACAACTGCCCTGCCGAAATTCTTTGAGATCTTCTCGATCGGAGAAACACTGACACCAGGCGGAGACCTGGGACTGGCCCCTCCCGTGGCATACCGCATTCTTTCATTGTTCGGTGCTTCGGTCAGCGTTGCCAACCTGGATTCGTCTGGAATACAACTGACCATATCGCTAAGGAAGGCAGGATGACGATGGGAACTTTTGCCGTTTCGGGGGCTTCAGTCATGCCAGCTCAGCCATATCAGCCCGTCATTGTTTCCATTTCGGTCGCCGACGATCAAAGTGCGCACCAAACTTCCACCGCCTCGCCCGCCGAAACGCCATTAAACAGAGATAGGGAGCTATCAGATGAACGCCAATCCGTGCGAGCAAGTCTTCGAACGGTTCGTAGATGACAGAGAGGTTGCGAAGCTCTTGCGAGTACACCAGGCAACTCTGCAACGAATGGCTAGAGACGCCCAACCTCCGTGTATGAAGGTGGGCAAGCTGTGGCGATTTCGTGTAAGCCGCAATCGGACGAGAGGCGGACAACGCTCATGACATTCTGCCATTTATTGTCAATCAAGGTTTCCCAAGCTTGACGCCAGTCAAATCGCTGGGCTGGCAGGATTCGGCCGGCAACGGAATGCGCAGGAGCGGGGAGATGTGCATCACGGCATCTTCGTCGTGCTGAGTGGCCGGGTCGAAGTGCTTCGTGTTTCCGAAGAAAGAATGTTCGACTCTACTGCCGATAGCGCTCATTGAGGTTCTGAGCGCTATCGCCCTGTTCGCGACAATTGCCTGTTACGGAATACAGCCGCCGAAAGCGGCACATTTCAGAGTATCGAACCAAAGCCCACTCCGGCCTTGGTCGCCGGTACTGCCCTGTGTGACTTGTTCGATGGTCTGGTCACCTGCGTCATCCGTCATGTTCAGGACCTCTGTCGAACTGGCCCGCGACCCGGGGTAGAAGAACTTTTGATTTGCGGTGTCAGCAAAGCCGCCACCGAAAGCGATGCTGGTGGTGTTGGCCAGCGGGACCGGCTCGTCATTGCTGCCGCAGCACGGCCGTTCGACCACCCAGTTTGCGGTGTATCCCACAATGCCGGAGGTTGTAACGGAATAGCTGGCGTAGATTCCGCTCGTCAGGTTTCCAAGCAGCACACCACTGTTCGACCCTCCGGAGGTGAATGCCTCTGCGTAGACAACATCCCCGGGATTGACATTGAAGGCCACGTTGTAATTACCTTGCCATCCGGTAACGGCGAAGTAGTACAGATCCCCGCTGCACGCAACTTGCTCAAAGACTCCTCCCTCTAGCTGCGGATCGAATCCATAGCCGTGACCAGTATCGAAAACGAACCCGTCAATCCCGACAGAACTGATTGCGGAATAACCTCCCCCGGTACACGCTGTAGTTGCGAGAGGAAACTCGACCGTCGGCACGGTGATTTCGGCGATGACATCTTCAATCGAATTCTTGTTGAACGTCTTTTGGCCGCTTGAGACGATGACGCCGCTCGCATTGTTGGTTGAAATCTGCTTTGGCCCCGTCGTTTCCGGCTGAGCCGCTTCCGGCAAGGGCGACGAACCAGCCGGGATCATCCCGCGCACACCACCGGGCACCGGCCTAAGCTGGCCGTTCCAGTGGATTTTGGCGGCGTTCATCGCTCGTTCCCACGTGGCATACTGGCCGGGATTGGCTGTTTTGTCGGGCCGAGGCGGGAAACCATAGGTGGCGAGTTCTTCGTCGGTCGCCGTCACAGGGTTGAAACCCTTGGGCGGTGCGGCGTAGGTGTAGATGCCGGGGATATTGGTGGGCACCGTGGCCGCCGAAGCGCGGATTGCACGAACGGCGTCGCTCTCTGCCGCTGCCAATATGCTTAGACTGAGCAGCAGGCTACCGGTGATTACCAGGAACGGCAGCGTTCGGAATTTGCCTGGTGTTTGCATTTGTTCATCCTCCCTAGTCAGGTTTCGCAATCGACCCTCTGAAGCACTTCCCCTTCGCCTCTAACAGCGCAAAATCGGCGGCAAAACTTATCATCGCCGCTCAAGATATTCTGCGACTGCGAGGAAAGCACGCTAAGTGGTCGAGCTTCCAACTGTTTCCAGTTGACACCCGAAACAGCCATGGCTACTCTAGCTGCCAAAGCGCTTTGCCCTCCCCAAAGGTTATTTTCGTGGGGCACGAATCGGTAGGAGAAATCACGCGGCTGTTACAGGGCTGGCGGGGTGGCGACCGCAAAGCTCTGGATGCCTTGTTGCCTGTCGTCTACAACGAACTGCAGCGTCTGGCCCACTTTCAACTGCGCAAGGAACGTCCCGACCACACTTTGCAGAGCGCTGCTCTGGTGAATGAAGCTTATCTCCGCCTAGTGGGACTAAATGCCCCACAGTGGGAGGGCCGTTCCCATTTCTTTGCCATCGCCGCCCAACAGATGCGGCAGATTCTGGTGGACTATGCCCGCCGCCACCGTGCCGCGAAACGCGGAGGGGCCGCCCAAACATTATCGTTGGACGACAGCGGGCTGCTCGAACAGGGAAAGGGCAGAGATCTGGACGTCGTTGCTCTTGATGATGCGCTCAAGGCGCTGGCGCAGATCGACGCCCGCAAGGCGCAGGTCGTGGAGTTGCGATTCTTCGGCGGATTGAATTTCGAAGAAACGGCTGAGGTGCTCGAAGTTTCGGCGGTCACAGTGGCGCGCGACTGGAGCACTGCTCGGGCCTGGCTGCATCGCGAGATGAGTCGCGGCTATTCCGATGGATGCTGAGCGCTGGAAACGAATCGATGAACTGCTGCAGGCGGCGCTGCGACTGACGGTCGAGCAGCAGGAAGAGTTCCTGCGTCGGCAATGCGGCAACGATAACCAACTCCTCGAAGAAGTGCGGTCGCTGCTTACTGCGCATCACCAGGCGGGAAGCTTTCTGGAATCGCCTGTTTTCAGCGCTGCCGACATGCCCACGCAGACGGCAGACCCGGCCTCAATTGCAATGACTTTTCGGTCCATGGTGGGCGAGACCGTTTCTCATTATCGCGTGCTGAGCCGGCTTGGCAGCGGCGGCATGGGAGTTGTGTACGAGGCGGAGGACATCAAACTTGGCCGGCGCGTAGCCATGAAGTTTCTCCCCGGCGAGGTGGCCAGCGATCGGACTGCATTTGAGCGCATGCAGCGCGAAGCCAGGTCCGCATCGGCTCTCGACCACCCAAATATTTGTTCCATATACGAACTCGGCGAACATGACGGCCAGCCCTTTATTGTGATGCAACGGCTCGAGGGCGAAACTCTACGGGACTGGATCGCACGTGCCTCCAAAATGGACAAGCGTTCACGGGTAAACGGGGCAATGGACCTCGCCCTCCAGATCACGCGTGGGCTTGAGGCGGCACATCAAAAAAACATCATTCATCGCGACGTCAAGCCGGAGAACATCTTTGTCACCGTGCGCGGCGAAGTCAAGATTCTGGACTTTGGTCTGGCGAAGGTGGTGGAACCCCAGAAGGAGCCAGAGGTTGAAGCTGACCTCACGGCTGACACTGTGGCACCTGGAGAAGGGGGCCTCACCTTGACCCAGACGGGCGCGAAGATGGGCACTGCTTTCTACATGTCGCCCGAACAGATACGAGGCGAGAAACTGGACGCGAGGAGCGATCTGTTCTCGCTCGGCCTTGTGTTGTTTGAAATGATGACAGGTCGGCGCGCCTTCGGAGGTAGTACTGGTGCTGCGGTTCATGACGCGGTCCTGCATGGCTCGCCGGTGCCGGTGCGTGAACTGAACCCCGCGGTTCCTGCCGGCGTCGAGAGCGTTATCAGGCGCAGCCTGGAAAAGGAACGGGACCGCCGTTATCAATCCGCCAAGGAGTTGCACGCCGATCTGGAACGCGTCAACCTCCGCCGTTCGCCGTCCTTCAGCGGAATTGGCGCCGGCATCGCTGCCGCTTTCCTGCTCTTATCACTCATTATTCTTGGGGCTAACGTCGGCGGCCTTCGCGATCGAATTTTACGCGGTTCGATGTCCGGTCCGATGTCCAACGGTGCGGCCGAGCAATTGAAGCGGCGCACGTCGGTGGCCGTGCTCGGCTTCAAGAATCTTTCGGGGAGGGATGACGAGGCCTGGATTTCGACCGCGCTCTCTGAGATGCTGGACGCACAACTGTCCGCCGGGCAGCAACTCCGCGTGGTTTCCAGCGAAGATGTTGCACGCATGAAGACCGATCTTTCTCTGCCCGCCGCCGACAGCTACAGCCGAGACACGTTGCAAAAGATCCGCACTCATCTGGGCAGCGACATCGTTGTGCTAGGTTCCTATCTTGACACCGGGAAAGATAGCGGCGGCAAGATCCGGGTCGATGTGCGTTTGCAAGACGCCCGGCAGGGCGAAACCATTGCGGTCGTTTCGCAGGATGGAGACGAAGCGAGTCTTCCTGAGTTGGTAACGCAGAGTGGCGCCGGCCTGCGCCAGAAGTTGGGAATCGCGGATGTTTCGAGCACGGAGGCATCGCAAGTGGCGGCTTCCGCCCCGGCAAGCCCCGAGGCCACTCGATTGTATGCGGAAGGACTAGCGAAACTTCAGGCGTATGAAACTCTGGCTGCCCGGGATCTGCTGGAGAAGGCGATCGCAGCCGATCCAAACTATGCACTCTCGCACGCTGCTTTGGCTCAGGCTTGGTCCCAGCTGGGCTACGACAAGAAAGCGGCAGAAGAGGCTAAGAAGGCATTCGACCTTTCGGCCAATCTGACCCGCGAGCAGCATCTTGCCGTGGAGGGGCGCTATCGCGAGTTCGCTCACGACTTCCCCTCGGCCATAGAAATCTATCGCACGTTAAGAAACTTCTTTCCCGACAATCTTGACTACGCGTTGCGGCTGGCTTCATCGCAGAGGAAGGCCGGGCATCCCAAGGACTCGCTGGACACCATAGCGCAGGTGCGAACCCTGCCCAAACCGCTGAGCGACGATGCCCGCATTGATGTGGAAGAGGCTTCGGCCGAAGACGCCGCGGGCAATTTCAGCGCGTTCCAAAAAGCGGCGGCTGAGGCAGGGGCGAAAGCGAAGGCACAAGGCTCGCGCATGCTTCAGGCGCAGGCAACGGAAGCCGAAGCCTTCGCATGGGACCGGCTGGGCGATCTGAACAAGGCGGCTCAGAAGGGCGTCGAAGGCCGCGATCTCGCCGCCAACTCCGGCAACCGCCGTCTGCTGGGGCGCGCTTCACGAACCTACGGAATCATCTTGTACGACAAAGGTGACTTCGCGGGGGCGCGGAGCGCATTCGAACAGGCCTTAAACATATTTCAGGAGATCGGGGATGGGATTGAGACCGGCACGGCTGCCGTGAGCCTGGGAAATGTTTACTATGACCAGGGCAAACTCGAAGAAGCCAGACGCTACTATGAACAGGCCCTGCGGACTGATCAAGAGATCGGCGCAGCCCCCGCCAATATTGGAAGCGACATGGGAAGTATCGCCAACGTTCTGGACGGCTTGGGCGATCTGCTAAGCGCGACCCGCATGCATGAAAAGTCTTTGCAAGGTTTCCGTGATGGTGGCGACCAGCGAGGCGAGAGCACCACGCTTCTCAATCTGGGGAATGTACTGGTGGAGCGAGGCGAGTTGAGCCAGGCCATCGTAGACTACGAGCGGGCAGCCGCGATTACTGAGAAAATCGGATACAAGCTCGGCGGCGCTGCCAACTTGGAAGGCTTCGCCCAAATCTCCCTGATTCGGGACCAAGTCTCACAGGCGCGTGATCAAGAGGAGCAGGTCCTAAAGATCCTGAAAGAACTCGGCGACTCGGTCGAGATTGCCCGGAGCCAACTTGGGCTCGCCACCATCGCAATCGAGCAAGGCAAGCCGGCAGAGGCCGAGGCCCTGATTCGCGCGGCGGCCCCGCAGTTTGAGCAGCAGACGATGGCTACCGGCGCCAGCCAATCCGCCGCTCTGCTGGCGCGAGCTTTGCTGGCGCAGTCGAAAATCGAAGACGCGCAGGTTGCCGCAGCCAATGCCCTGGCTCTGGCAGAACGCACCAGTGACCGCTCGACCCATCTTTTGGCGAACCTCGCAGCTGCCGAAGTGAACGCGCGCACCGGCAAGGAGCCTGCGGCGACGAAGGCGCTGCAATCTGTTCTCAGCGAGTCTGTCCATGATGGCTACAAGGAGTTTGAGTTCGAGGCAGGGCTGGATCTCGGCCGACTGGAGCTTCGTTCTTCGAGAGCTTCGGGCCGGCAACGACTGGAGAAGCTTGAGGAAGACGCGAGCCGGAAGGATTTTCGTCTCATCGCTCGCAAGGCCCGCGAGGAGCTCGATCGTTAACCTGCGTCACGGCCCGCCGACTCGGAGCCTCAAACGCGAGCGCACGTACGGCCAAGACATTTTGACCACTCGCACATTCCCGGCCTCCGGTCGGACACGGTCAGCGAAAGAAGTGGCTCTTCTACATTTCAAACTAGACGATGGGTCGCGAGCTCAGGTATGCTCCGATTCATCCCGGCGTCGTCCGGGAAAGGGAGACCAGGGCAGCCGGAGGCGCCGCGGACAAGATTGAACAGGCCCTCGCGTCCATCTGCGATGTGAGCGCTGTGCTGAATGAAGTCAGGAGACCAATAACGCTCTGCCGAATCGTAGTCCCGCTTATTGAAAAGCGTGTCGAATGCTTCAAGCACGAACGTTTTATTTGTCGATTCAATCGTCTGATTCACTCTTAGGGCTCGTAAGGTCGGCGTTGAGACGAGTTTGGACTGCTCTCACTCATCATTGTCTATTTGGGACCAGGCGATGCGGCGCTGGGGGGTTCAGCCTACCAAGCAAATCCCCCCGACACTGTATCGAAGAGATCACTCTGCTCTGTTTGAGAACTTTTAAAATGGGTCGTTGAACGCTCAGAAAGAACCGATGGCCGCTCGTGAACTGATACTTGGATCTCCCGAACAGATCGAGGCAAGGTTTCCCAAGCTTGACGCCAGTCAAATCGCTGGGCTGGCGGGATTCGGCCGGCAACGGAATGCGCAGGCCCACGAAGTGATTCTGGAGCGGGGAGATGCGCATCACGGCATCTTCGTCGTGCTGACTGGCCGGGTCGAAGTGCTTCGTGTTTCCGCCGAGGGCGAGACCGTCCTCCACGTCCTCGATCGCGGAGAATTCACCGGCGACGTGAACCTGCTCTCGGGTCGTGGAACGCTGGTCCGCGCCAGGGCACTCGAAGCCAGCACCCTGCTCGAAATCGACCGCGCCAATCTGCGTCACATCATGCAGACCGATACTGCGCTCGGGCAGATATTCCTGAATGCGTTTCTGCTGCGGCGCGTGTTTCTCATCTCCAATTCCGTAGGCGATGCGGTGCTGATTGGATCCAACCATTCGAGTGACACGCTGCGTCTCAGGGAATTCCTCGTTCGCAACGGGCAGCCTCATGCCTATCTTGATGTCGAGACCGATCCCGAAGTGCAGACCGTTCTTGACCAATTCGGGGTGCCGCTCGCGGACACTCCGGTCCTGATCTGTGGCGGCACCGTCGCCCTGCGCAATCCGAGCAACTCCGAAGTGGCTGCCTGCCTGGGATTGAATGCCGGAATCGACCAGTCGGATGTGAGCGATGTTGTTGTAGTCGGCGCCGGACCAAGTGGGCTGGCGGCAGCTGTGTATGCAGCTTCGGAGGGATTGAAAGTCCTGGTTCTGGAGAAAAACGCACCAGGCGGACAGGCCGGGTCGAGTTCCAGGATTGAGAACTATCTCGGTTTCCCGATGGGAATTTCTGGGCAGGAACTCTCCAACCGGGCGTTCGTACAGGCGGAGAAATTTGGAGCCCACATCGCGATCGCTCAATCGGCTGAAGGGCTGAAAACCACCCACCCGCCCTATACCGTCGAACTCGATGATGGCGCCTCAGCGCGGGGGCGAACCGTCATCATCGCCGCGGGTAGCCGATATCGCAGGCTGGATTTGCCGAATCTTTCCCAGTTCGAGGGAGTTGGAGTCTACTACGGCGCCACCCACGTCGAGGCCACAATCTGCCGCGACGAAGAGGTCGCGGTCGTGGGCGGTGGGAATTCGGCAGGGCAGGCGGCGGTTTTCCTTGCCGACACTGCCAAGCATGTTTATCTCGTGGTGCGAGGACCCTGCCTTGCGAAGACCATGTCGCGATACTTGATTTCCCGAATCGAAGCGAGCCCGCGAATCACTCTCATGGCTTGGACCAGGATCGAAGCGCTCGAAGGTGACACGCGCCTCAAGAGGATTCGGTTGCACAACACCAAAACCGGAGTGAGCGAAACCCGGGACGTCGAGCATGTGTTCATGATGACCGGCGCCGATCCCAATACCGAATGGCTCCGAGGGAGACTTGCGCTCGACGCAAAGGGTTTTATCAAGACCGGTGCCGAGGTTCAAGACGGTTGGCCTCTACGTCGGCCGCCTTACTTATTGGAGACGAGCCTTCCAGGAGTGTTCGCAGTTGGAGATATCCGGGCTGAGAGCGTGAAACGTGTCGCCGCGGCCGTTGGTGAAGGATCCATGGTTGTTCAATTTGTGCACAAGGTCCTAGCCGAGTAGCTGGAAACTTCGACGAGGAAGTTTTCCATGCGTGAGGTAAATCCCTGCGCGCAGGCAGGGACGGCTCATGCATCCCCCCGAGACACCGCGTGAATTCGATCTGGAGGCGTTGTGACCGAACTGAACTTTTGTTGAACGGAAAATACTCGTGACAGTCGAAGAGGTGGTCCGTGCGATCGCAACGTATTTCACCGCTCGCTCATCGATCAGGATTACGAGGCACTTGCTGACCTTTATCCGAACGATTGCATGCTGGTAAGGACTGACGGCTCTGTCCTTAATAATAAGGAAGCCGTCCCACGCGATCTGAAGCTCGGAGGTCTGACCTTCAAATCCATAGAACTTGTTGGCGAGAATGTTCGGATCTATGGAGAAACCGCGATCCTGACCGTAGGGAGCCGAACCCCAGCCTGTAGGAACGGCGAGGAACTCTCCTCGCGCTTCCGCCTCATTGCGGTTTACACGCGTCACGCTGAAAAGCTTAAATGAATACGCTTTCAAAGTACCCCGCTGCCCGCTTCATGAAGTGTTCGATCCCAGGCTCCCTCCGTTTGTTGGCAGTTTCCGCGGATAGGGAACGAGAAACCCGGATGTGCTCACGGGCCGTCGAACTCGGATGGTGGCCATTCCCGAGTTGTCCAGAACCGACTTGCGCAGTTTGGTCTAGTCGCTTCCTGGCGTGATGATCGGCTTCGGTAGTTGGATTGTAATCTTCTGCTGAATATTTGCGGACGAGTCGCCCAGCAGCAAGTTGTAGTTGCCGGCATTCGCGCGCCACGAGGCCGCGTTGACATCATAAAAGCTAAAGCTCCGCGGACCAAGCTCGACGCTGACATGCGTGGTCTCCCCCGGCTGCAGCATGACCCGTTCAAACTGTTTCAATTCCTTAGCCGGGCGCGGTACCGTCGGGGATGATTCGGCGACATAAAGCTGAGCGACGATGGCTCCGGCACGATCGCCCGTATTCGCGACGTCGAAGGTGACGGAGAAGCGCCCGTCGCCCATCGGAACGCTCTTCAGTCGTGTGAATGAGAAGGCCGTGTAAGAGAGTCCGAAGCCGAAGGGGAAAAGTGGCTCGACATGAGCGTGCTCATAACCGCGATAGCCCATGAAGATGCCATCACGGTAGACGATCTTATTGGTGCCCGCGTCGGGATAGTAGCTATTAAAACTGGGATTGTCAGTCACCTTCTTTTCCCAGCTGATGGGTAGATGGCCTGAGGGGTTACTCTCTCCGAAGAGCAGACGGGCGACAGCGGTGCCGCCTTCTTCGCCCGCATACCAGGAGGCCAAAATACCTTGAACTTTGTCTTTCCAAGGCAAGACATCGACGCTGCCGCCCGATGTAATAACGACGATCGTTTTCTTGCCCAGCGCGGCGACCTGATCAATTAATTGTTGTTGCCCAACCGGAAGCTCAAAGCTTCGGTCCCCGCCCTCGGATTCGGAGGCTGAGTTGAAACCCACCGCCAGCACGACGGTGTCGGCATGAGACGCTATCTCGAGAGCATCGTTTTCGACAATGGTGCTGAGCGGCACAATGCCAACCCGCAATCCAGAAACCGAGGCGAACTGTGTCGCCAACTGTTCCAATACGACCTTGTGCGGGCCGGCGGAAAGCTCCATGGTCGTTTGATTGAGGATAGCCTTGGGCACGACCGAACTGTCGAAGACGACGGCATCGTCGACGAGCAGTCGGTACCGTCCATCGGTCTGAACAAATACTTCGAAGTTGCCCGCGGCTTCCACCGTGTAGTAACCAGTCCAGCTGCCGCTCGTCGTCGTCCGCAGATAAGGGCTGGAGTTCTTATGGGATGTAAGAGCGTTCAGTTCCTGTTCTTCGGGTTCGCGCCGCGTCGAGCCCGGAACGATCATGGCTCTCTCGACCGTCGTACCCGTTTCTTCGCCTTGCAGATCGGCTTTCGCAAATGTGGCGTGCATCACTCCGCTGGTCGCGCCTCGGGCATCGGTGGTGAATTGCGTGAGGCGGGCCATCTGAGTGGTGCTACGAATGCCGCGTGCGTAGAGGACCTTGGCCCCGTCGCCCAGGTAGTTGCTGATACCGACGAGCAGATTCGTGTTTGCGAAGCTCACGACCTCGCCGCTGCCTCCGCCTGTGGTGACGGTCTGGATCGCGGTGGGTCCGATCACAGCGATCGTCTTGAGTGTCGTTTTGTCCAGCGGCAGCGCATGGTTCTCGTTTTTCAAAAGCACCGCGCCCTCAAGGGCGGCCTGCAATGAGGCAGCCCGACCTTGCAGGTTATAGCGCGGGATGTTGGTATCGAGAGCCGGATGATCAAGCCAGCCAAAGTCGACAGCCACGCGAAGGATGCGGCGCACCTTGTCATCGAGATCCGCTTGCGTGATGATTCCAGCTTGCAGCAAGGGGAGCAGGGTTTGCTGATTGTAGTAGACACCGAAAGGCATCTCGAGATCGAGCCCGCCCTTCACCGCTCCGGCGGTGTCATAGGTTGCGACCCAGTCGGACATGATGATGCCAGGAAAGTGCCACTGCTCTTTGGCCACTTCGACATTGAGCCGCCGATTTTGCGTCATCTGTTCGCCGTTGGTGAGATTGTAAGAGTCCATGATCGCCCCGACTTTGCCGACTTTGACGGC
>Ga0181525_10002147_pt1 | contig 16361 bp, 10 predicted proteins | sample PEATcosm2014_Bin_48_FD_121100 | JGI IMG/M metagenome (GOLD analysis project Ga0181525, IMG submission 121100) | Peatland microbial communities from MTU Mesocosm Facility, Houghton, MI, USA - PEATcosm2014_Bin06_10_metaG | ecosystem: Environmental > Terrestrial > Soil > Wetlands > Peat | place...
AAGTCGCCTGAAGGGCGTGGCGCACGCACTCCTGCGTGCCGCGTTCACAATCGTGTGAACGCTGTCGGGTCCGCGAACAATGTTCGCACGAGTGCGAACACAGCACGTTCGTTGAGAACAGTGAGAACGTGCGCCACATCCAACGCACCACAAAAACTGGGACCAAAAGCTGAAACGTGCTCCAAGCGGACCCGCCTGAGAAAGGCGGTGGGATTAGACCCGGCAGAAGGAGCTAAAAACCAGAACCGGCGCGAGTATTGCAACGTAATCCACTTGAGGGCTTGCCGGAAAGTGTTCCAGCGATACTGAAAGAGTCTTATGCCGAATGGACTGCAGACCAAAATTCTAACTCTACTCTTTGGGCTGTTATGGCCCGCCATTGCCTCCGCGCAATCGGAAATCAGCGTTCAGCCGCCGGCGCGAGTCCGGGGCGTGGGCTGGCTGACTCACCCGTATCGAGCGCGACGCGTGCCCGAAATTCGCCTCACCAACTCTCCGCGCCTGAACGATCTGATTCGCGCCGGAAACCTGTATCTGACGGCGCCGGACGTGGTGGCGCTGGCGATTGAAAATAACATCGATATCGAAGTGCAGCGCTATGGTCCGCTGCTCAACCAGGAAGTGCTGCTGCGCGCGCAGGCTGGAGGAGCTTTGCGCAGCGTTGGGCTGGGCGTTGCGGCGGGCCCGGAAAGCGTGAGCCTGCAGGGCGTGAGTGTGAACAATTCCGGATCGGTGGCGTTGTCCGGCGGGAATGGCGTCAGCTCCGGGGGTGGCATCGTCACGCAACTGGGTCCCAGCATTCCGTCGCTGGATCCTACTCTGTTCGCTTTCGCGACTTATCAGCACGCCAGCATCCCGCAAAGCAACACGTTTCTGATCGGGACCGACGCACTAATACAAAGCACGCGCAGCTTTGAAGTGCAGTACGCGCAGAATTGGGATTTCGGGCTGACGGCCCAGCTAACGTATGCCAGCAGCCGTTATCACGTGAACAGCGATTTCTTTACCGTGAATCCTTACACCTCCGCCGACTTGGATTTGCAGATCACGCAAAACCTGCTGCAAGGATTCGGGAGGGCGGTAAACGGCCGCAATATCCGGGTTCAACGCAACAACCTGAAGGTGAGCAATCTGCAGTTTGAGCAGCAAGTGATGACAACAGTGGCCTCCGCGCTCAATTTGTACTGGGATCTGGTGAGTTTCAACCAAGATGTGCGGGCCCGGCAGCAAGAAGTTACCACCGCGCAGCAGTTGCTGGACGACAACAAACGGCAGGTGCAGATTGGCGTCCTGGCGGAGATTGAAGTGACGCGCGCCGAGGCGCAGCTTTACTCCAGCCAGCAGGACCTGGTGGTGTCTCAAACCAATCTGCAACAGCAGGAGATTATTTTGAAGAACGCGCTGTGCCGCAATGGCATTTCGGCCGCGGGGCTGGAGAACGTTCACGTGGTGGCGCTGGACAAAATCCAGATTCCGCCCGTCGATACTCTGAGGCCGCTGCCCGAGCTGGTGAATGAGGCGCTTTCCAAACGGCCGGAAATGCTGGAAGCGACGCTCAATATCGAAAGCAATCAAATGAATCTGACCGGCATCAAGAACTCGCTTAAGCCCACGCTGCAGGCCTTCGCCGAATTGACCAACAATGGACTTTCGGGTGAACTGACAGCCTTGGGTGCGGGCGCTCCCGGGGCCGAGTATCTGGCGGGAGGATACGGAAATCTGTTGGAGCAGATATTCCGGCGTAATTTCCCCAATTATTCCGCGGGACTTTCCCTGAATATTCCGCTGCGCAACAGGGCGGCGCAGTCCGACTATGCCACCAGTTTGCTGGAGCTGCGGCAAAACCAGCTTAATCTGCGGAAGAACGCCAATCAGGTGACCGTGGATGTGCAGAACGCGCTGATTGGGCTGCAGCAGGCTCGCGTGCGTTACGACGCCGCATCCAAAGCGCGCGAGCTCCAGCAGCAAACGCTTGCGGCGGACCAGCGGCGGTACGCCCTCGGCGCCGCTACAGTGTTTCAAGTAGTTCAAGACCAGCGCGACCTGGCGACCAGCCAAAGCACGGAGGTGCAAGCCATGGCCAATTACACGCACGCGCGGATTTCGCTCGATCAGGCGCTGGGGACGACGCTGGAGGTCAATCACATCACGGTGGAGGAGGCGATGAAAGGACGAGTCTCGCGCGATTCCGCGCTGCCGGGGGAGTTGCAGTGAGGGCGCTCGCCGGGAAGGCGCTCGCCGGCGCTCGCGCGGGATTGGCCGCGATCGCTTGGCGCGATCGCGTTGGGGGTCGGGGATTCGGGCACGTTGTTGCCAGGCTCCGCCTTACGTCTGCGGCCTGGGAGCGGGCGGTCGCCGCCGTTCCCACGCGGCGGAGAATGCTCGCGCTGTTTTGCCTGGTATCGCTGATCCGAGGGCCACTCACCTGGGCGCAGGATATCGCACCGCTGCGCCCGCAGGGGGCGGTGATCGTGCGGCCCTATTTGCCTGTCAACGTTCCTCCCGTCCGGCTCGGCAATTCCGAGCGGATCGCGCCACTGGTTCGCGCGGGCATGCTGTACCTGACGGCGCAGGACGCCATCGCGCTAGCGCTCGAAAATAACATCGATATCGAGCTGAGCCGCTACAATCCATTTATTTCCGAATGGAACCTGGAGCGCGCGCAAGCGGGCGGCGCCTTGCCGGGTGTTCCCAGCGGCGCGTCGCAAGCCGGACAAGTGGCCACGGGCCAGGGCGTCTCCGGAAGCCAGGCCGCGGCCAACGTCGCCTCGCCGGGCGGCACCACCACGACAGGCCGCACCGCAAATGCAACCATTTCGCAGATCGGGCCGGTGACTCCGAATCTGGACCCGATCATTCAAGCCACGACAACCTTCACCCACGTCAGCTCGCCGCAGCCCGACGCGGTGCAAAGCGAAGTGGTCAACCTGATCCAGGCCACGCACGTATATACCGGAAGTTATCAGCAAGGCCTGATCAGCGGCGGGATCGTGACAGTGAATTACAGCGACCACTATTTGAGCGAGAATGCGCCTACCGACGTGCTGAATCCCACCGTGGCGCCGAGCCTGGCATTGGAAATCCAGTACAACTTTCTACGCGGCTTCGGCGTGGCGGCCAATTCGCGCACCATCACGGTGGCACGGATGAACCTGAAAACGAGCGAGCTGAACTTCAAGAACCAGGTGATCGGCGTGGTGAGCCAGGTTTTGAGTGCGTATTACAATCTGGCGGCGAACGACCAAGACCTGCGAGCCAAGCGCAACGCTTTGGAAACCGCACAGACGTTCGTGAACGACGTGAAGCGGCAGATCGAGATTGGATCGGTGGCGCCCAGCGACCTGATCGCCGCGGAGTCCCAGGCGGCTTCCAGTGCGCAAGCTGTCACGGATGCCGATGCCGCGCTGCAGCAACAGGAGCTAACTCTGAAAAATCTGATCGGCCGCACGGGAGCGGCGGATCCGCTTCTGGCCAGCGTTCGGATTGTGCCTCTCGATTCGCCAGCCATTCCGCCCACGGATCATCTTTCACCCATCAACGAGCTGGTTCGCCAGGCAATCGCCAATCGGCCCGATCTGGCCGCCGAGCTGGCCAACGAAAAAGCCAGCGAAATAAGTACGCTCGGAACCAAGAACGGGATTTTGCCCACGCTGCAAGCCGTCGGCGTAGAGAGCCACGCCGGCCTGGCCGGTACGTCGCAAACGGTCACGAGCGATGGATTCGTTGAGACCGCCGCTACGCGCTTCAACGGCGGCATTGGGACCGCTCTCGAGCAGGTGTTCCGGCGCGATTTTGCGACTGATATTGCGGGCGTCTTCTACCAGGAGCCGATCCGCAACCGCCAGGCGCAAGCGGATTATTCCATCGATTTGCTACAGCTTCGTCAAACCCAGCTCGGAAATCGCAAAGATCTCAGCCAGGTGGAAGTGGATGTGCGTAACGGCGTAGTGGCGTTGCAACAGGCCCGCGCCCGATTCGACGCAGCGGTCCGCAACCGGACGCTGCAGCAGGAGCTTTTCGATGCGGAACAGAAGCGCTTCCGGCTGGGTGCATCGACACCGTACAATGTCGCGGTCCAGCAGCGCGACCTGATCTCCGCGCAATCGGCGGTGGTAGCAGCGACGGTGGCTTATAGTACCGCGCGCATCGCGCTGGACCAGACGCTGGGCATTACGCTGGAAGCCAATCACATCGCAATGGAAGAAGCTAAGAGCGGGAAAGTATCGCGGAATTCGCCGCTTCCAGCCACGGCGCCGAGCCATTAACCCCCGCATTATTCCGGCCGAGAGCAGAGCCGGCCGACACACAATCTTCTGTTCGCCGCGTTCTGTGACCTGTTAATATATCAGGAACATGACGCATTTAGCGGCGCGGGGATTCACTTGTCTAGTAATTGTGCTTCTTTCCGGCGCGACGGCCTTCTCGGAGTCCACTGCGATTGATACTACCTGGCTTCCGGTGACGGACGCTGAACGCGCCTTGAAAACGCCGCTGGTCGATAAAGACGCAGGCATAGAAGCGCTTTTTTGGCGCGTTCACGTGCGCGATGAAGTAAAGGGCGGCGGCGATATACGAAGAGTTTTTTATCACTACATTCGCCTTAAGATTTTCGATGAGAAGGGCGCGGAGCGGGCAGCTACCATCGATCTTCCTTTTAGCGGAAAGGCCTCCATCTTGAATGTCGCTGGCCGCACCATAAAGGCCGATGGAACGGAAGTGGAGTTGAAGAAGGACAGCGTGTATGAGCGCGATCTGGTTCGCGCGGGAAGTTTAAGGGTCCGCGTGAAGTCCTTCGCGATGCCGGGAGTAGAGCCGGGCGCTATCGTGGAATATCGCTGGCAGGAAGTGGATTCCGCGGTGCGATCGCTTTACATCCGCGCCCAGTTTCAGCGCGAATTTCCGGTTCAGAAGGTGACCTATTTCTTCGCCCCGGTTTCCCGCGCATTGACCGGCTACCGCATGTCGATCATGGCATTTCATTGCACACTTCCTCCTTTTCAAACCGACCGCGACGGTTTCCAATGGTTCACCCTGGAAAATCTTCCGGCATTTAAGGAAGAGCCCCTGATGCCCGGCGAGCCCAATGTGCGGGCATGGGGGCTCATATTTTACAGCAATCAGGACCATAGCGACCCGGAGAAATACTGGTCGGATGTCGGCAGGGAAGAGTACAATCGCTACCTCAAGCCTGCTTTGAAAGCCAATGGCGAAATCAAGCAGGCGGCGGCCACAGCGACGGCCGGCGCCAAAACCGACGAAGAGAAAGTGCGCGCGCTCATACGATACATCCACAAGAACCTGCGGGATCTCTTCGGACCGCAGGTTACGGAAGCCGACCGGGTTCGAATTTTGAAGGACATGCCCAAGGATCGCTACCGCACATCGGCAGAGACCTTCAAAAGCGGTATCGGCGACGCGGACGAACTGAACACGCTCTTCATGTCTATGGCTAACTCCGTGGACCTGGAGGTCCGTCCGGCGCTTCTGGGAGACCGGGAGGAGATCGTCTTCGCTCCGCGGATGACCGAGCGATATTTTCTTCGTCATATCGATATGGCGGTGAACATTGGCGGGAACTGGAAGATCTACGACGTGAGCGCTCGCGATCTTTATCCAGGAATGCTGTCGTGGCGGGAAGAAGGAATGCAAGCGCTGCTGAGTGATCCAAAGAATCCCACCTTCATAGCCGCGCCCGTTGCTCCACCGGAAGCATCCGCTCGCGTGCGAACGGCGAAATTTACGCTTTCCGATCAGGGATCCATCGAGGGCGATATCGAGCTGATGTATTCCGGGCACACCGCCCAAGACCGCCGCTCCGAATTGGAAGGCGACTCCGGCGCCCGCCGGTTGGAGCGCTTGAAGGAGGAGCTGGCCAAGGAATATCCGGACGCGGAAGTCTCGGGAGCGCGTATTGAAAACGCCGACGATCCCGAGAGCGCGCTCTCGGTTCATTACCACGTTAAGATGGAAGGCTACGCGCAACGCACCGGCAAACGGATTTTACTGCAGCCATTCTTTTTTCAGCGTGGGTTGGCGCCACTCTTCGCGGCGAGCGAGCGCAAGTTTCCCATTTACTTTCCTTATGCTTGGGAAGAGCACGACGTTGTCACCTTCGAGCTTCCGGCCGGCTTTTCGCTGGACAACGCCGACGCTCCTGGTCCATTGAGTTTTGGAGCGCCGGGCTCCTATAGCGTGCGGCTTGCGACGCGCGGCGGGCATCAATTAATTTTGACGCGCGATTTCGTCTTCGGAAAAGGCGGCCGGATTTTCTTTGAAGCCGGGAACTATCCGCAGCTCAAAACGATTTTCGACGAAATTCACCGCCGCGACGATCACACCATCTCTCTGAAACAGACGGCCGGCACGGAGGTCAAATGAAACTAACCCTGGTTTTACTCTTGGCCGCCGGCTGCCCCTTGTTTGCAAAGGACGCGCCCGCCTGGGTGCGCGAAGCGGCCGCCACTGTGCCGAAGACCGAGTTCCCGGCCAAAGTGTCGAGCCTGGTGCTGCTCCATGAGGAACACCTGACGGTGAGTCCGGAAGGCAAGTGGTCCGCCACCGAACGGGGCGCCGTCAAAATTCTCCAGAGTGGCCGCCGGCATATTTCGGCATCGCGCGCTTATAACACGAGAAGCGGCCGCATTCGCGACTTTCGTGGATGGCTTATTCTTCCTTCCGGCAAGGAAATGGAGTACCAGAAAAATAGCATTCTAGATGAAGCGCTCTCGGCCGAATACACCTATGACGAAGGCCGCGCCAAGCGCCTGGACTGCGACCCGGATGCGCCCCCTGGGTCGATTTTCGCCTACGAAGTCACCCAGGAAGAGGATACGGTTTTCACCACCTACCAGTATGAGTTCCAGGGTTCCGAACCTGTCGCCGTTTCACGATTTGTTTTATCGCTGCCCCCGGCTTGGGAAGCCCGTGCTTCCCTGTTCAATCACGGCGACATCCAGCCCAAAGTGGAGGGCGGTACTTACACCTGGGAACTGCGCGATCTGCCTTGGATTGAAAGAGAGGATTATAGCCCGCACTTTGAATCCATCGCGCCATGGATGGGCGTCACGTATTTCCCAACCGGCAACTCAAATCCATTGCTTCGTTCTCTCAAGGATTGGCCGGCGGTCTCCCAGTGGCTCGCAGGCTTCATGGATCCGCCGGCGGAGCCCACCGCCGCGGTGCGCGCCAAAGCGGCCGAGTTGACGCACGGCGCCGAAACGGAATTGGAAAAAATCCGCACTATCGCAGCCTTTGCTCAGCAGACCAACTACGTCGAAGTTGCGATGAACGTCACGCGCGGCGGCGGGTACACACCGCATCCGGCCGAACAGGTACTCGCGCGCAACTACGGCGACTGCAAAGATAAGGCCGGCTTGATGCGATCTCTGCTCAAAGCCAGCGGTATCGATGCTTACACGGTTGTCATCTATTCCGGAGATCGCGAGTATGTTCGCCCGCAGTGGCCTGCCCCCAACCAGTTCAACCACGCCATTGTCGCCGTCAAAGTTTCACCCCAAACAACCGGGGCCACGGTGCTCGACCATTCTCGCCTGGGGCGATTGCTCATTTTCGACCCCACCGACCCTGTCACGCCCGTCGGCGATCTGCCCCAGGAAGAGCAGGCCAGCTTCGCACTGGTGGTTGCCGGTCCGGATGGCGATCTGATCAAAATACCGCAGTTGCCGCCGGCTTCGGCCCGCATCGAACGCACCGTCGATGCCAGGTTGGACGAGGGGGGACATCTGGCCGCGCATTCAGTAACTGGATATTTCGGACAGTCCGGATCGTCCATGCGATATCTGGCGCGGCACGGCGGCATGGATGAGTTGAAGAAGAACCTGGAGGGCTTATATTCGCGCCGCCTGGGTGGAGTAACCCTCGATAAAATCAGTCCGGAGGATCATGCCTCGGAAGATCGCATGGAACTGGCCGTTGACGTTTCCGTGGGCCAATTCGGCCAGTTCATGCAGCAGAAGATGCTGCTGGTTAAGCCGGGTGCGCTCGCGCCGGATAACGACTACGTATTTTCCAACCGGGAACGCAAGCTCCCTGTGCGGCTGGAGTCCCGGTTGCGCCGGGATTCGGTGGTGCTTCAATTGCCAGCCGGATTTACGGTCGACGAGATCCCCGATCCCGTAGAAATCGAGAGCCCCTATGGTGTTTACAACGCCTCGTGGAAGTCCAGCGGAGGCGCTGTGACGTTCGAACAATCGCTCGAGATCAAAGATACGCTTGCAGCCCCGTCCGAATACGCAAAGGTGAAAGACTTCTTCGACCGGGTTCAGCGTGGCCAAGTGGCGCCAGTGATTCTTTTGAAACATTAACGCGGTTGAGCGTTTCCATAACCCGGATAGAAACTTTGGATTGGTAATGCTTTCGCGCATTGTCTAGAATATCTATAGAGTCCTGTCCGCTCCCCCGCTGTTCCCCGTTGTAAAGCCTGTCCGCAAACCGCCCAACCTCGTTTGAGAGGCGCTCGCAATTCACCTTTTCAGGAGGAAGTGTGTCTTCTTCAGGACGATGTGTGTCTTTGTCCAATGTGTCTTTGTCCAATGTGTCTTTGTCCAACGTGTTTTGGTCCAACTTGTTTTGGCCCAACCTTGGCAGGGCCCAATGCATTGGAATGGTGTTTCTTTCTGCAGCCCTTTTTTCGGCTCCCATGGATGCGCAGTTTTCGCAAGTTGTCCCGGTCACCGTGACGGGCGAACTTCGGTCGCATAGCGATATCAACGATATCAAATTGAGTCAATACTTCATCGAAATAATCGACACCCACACCAACGCGATGATCCAGCGCGTCCCGGTGAATGGTGGACAGTTCCAACTGGACCGTGTGCCGGAGGGCACCTATTCGGTCCGCCTGGTAGCAGCGCCGGGGGAAGCTCCAATCGTGGAGGAATATCATCAGTTCGAACCGGGCGGCGAGCCTCTGGTACTGGACTTGCCGGAACGTTCCACCAGCAAACCGATAGCGGGAGTGGTGTCGGTTCGTGAGCTGGCGCATCCCATTTCGAAAAAAGCCATGCGGGAAGCGCAGGAAGCGCAGCACTTCGCTGACGCCAAAGATCTTCCCAAGGCCATCGCCAAATTCGAAGACGTAGTTCGCATCGCGCCGGACTTTCGGGACGCTCATTGCAATCTCGGCGTCCTATATGCCCGGACCGGACGGGGCGCCGAAGCCCGCGCTGAATTTCAGAAAGCTCTCGACATTGGGCCTCCGGCCGCGCCCATTTACAGCGACATGGCCATTATTGCCGCTGCCCAGCGTCAAATCTCCGAGGCTGTGTCGTTCGCCCGGAAAGCGCTGGAATTGGATCCGGCCAATAGCGCTGCGCGAACGATTGTTGAACGGCTCAATCCGCACTGACCCCAAGCGAATTTAAAGTGGTTTCGGGCTTGCCGGCCTGCTAAAATAGAGCTAACGAAACGCACCGATTCTGAGCGCTTCGCTCCTCTGTTTTCCAGGAGTTAACTAGGTGGCAGACCCCCAAGATCCGAACGATCCCAAGAACCCGGACACCCCGCCGCCGGGCTCCCAGATGCCGCTGGGCGGGGCCGGCAAGCAGAACCTGATCCCCATCAACATCGAAGACGAGATGCGGCGTTCGTATCTCGACTACGCGATGAGCGTGATTATCGGGCGCGCGCTGCCCGATATCCGCGACGGCCTGAAACCAGTGCATCGCCGCATTCTGTACGCCATGTCGGAAATGGGGCTGGCGTTCAACCGGCCGTACCGTAAATGCGCGGGTATCGTCGGCGAGGTGCTCGGGAACTACCATCCGCATGGCGACGCGCCGGTGTACGACGCGCTGGTCCGCATGGCGCAGGAGTTTTCGCTGCGCTATCCGCTGGTGGATGGACAGGGCAACTTCGGTTCGGTGGATGGCGATCCGCCCGCGGCTTACCGGTACACCGAAGCGCGGCTCTCGCGCATCGATACGGCGCTGCTGGAAGACCTGGACAAAGAGACGGTCGATTTCCGGCCCAACTTCGATGAGCGGCGCGTGGAGCCCGAAGTGCTGCCCACGCGCGTTCCGAACCTGCTGATCAACGGATCGTCAGGCATCGCAGTGGGCATGGCCACCAATATCCCGCCCCACAATATCACCGAGATCATCAACGCCACCATTCTTCTGGTCCAGAAGCCCGAGACGCACTTGAGCGAGATCGTAAATCTGGTACAAGGTCCGGACTTCCCCACGGGGGGATTCATTCTTGGACGGCAAGGGATTCTCGATTACTTTACGAAAGGCCGCGGGACGCTTAAACTGCGCGCCAAGGCCGCGACGGAGAAAATCGGCAAGGACCGGGAGGCCATCGTCGTCACCGAGATTCCATACCAGGTGAATAAAGCCCGGCTGATCGAAGCGGCGGCCGGCTTGGTGAACGAAAAGCGCATCGAGGGTATTTCGGAAATTCGCGATGAAAGCGATCGCGACGGCATGCGCATCGTCTTCGAGCTGAAGCGCGGCGAGCAGGCCGAGGTGATCCTTAACAATCTCTACAAGCACACCCAGCTCCAAATCAACTTCGGCGTGATTATGCTGTCCATCGTGAATGGGCAGCCGCGCGAGCTGGGCCTGGCGGACGTGCTGCGGCGCTTTATCGATCATCGCATCGACGTGGTGCGCCGCCGCACGGACTACCTGCTGCGCAAAGCGAGGGAGCGCGAGCATATTCTGCTGGGCTTCAAGCGGGCGCTGGACAATCTGGACGCTATCATTCAGTTGATTCGCGACTCCAAGACTCCGCGCGAAGCCCGCGATCGCCTGATGGATTTTATTACACCCGCTGAAGCTGGCGCTCTGGCTGCCGCTGCTGGCGTAGACGCTCGTGGACCGCGCTTCACCGAACGCCAGGCGCAGGCCATTATCGAATTGCAATTGCAGCGCCTGACCGGCATGGAGATCGACAAGATCCTCAAAGAGCTGGCCGATATCCAAGTGGAGATCGCCGAATATACCGAAATTCTGGCCTCCGACAAAAAGCTGCGCGGGATTATCGTGCAGGAGCTGAAGGACGTGCAGAAGGAGTTTGGCGACGAACGGCGGACTCAGATCATCGAAGACACCGGCGAAATTCATCTGGAAGACCTGATCCAGGTGGAAGACGTGGCCGTAACCGTCACGCACGGCGGTTACCTGAAGCGCACCGCTGTCGACACTTACCGGCGGCAATCGCGCGGCGGCAAAGGGCGCATCGGGATGGGAACGCGCACCGAGGATGTGGTGGAGCACCTGGTGGTGGCGTCCACGCACGCCTACTTATTGGTGTTCACCAGCATGGGCCGCGTGTACTGGCTGAAGATCTACGAAATTCCTGATGCGGGAACTACCGGCAAAGGCAAGCACGTTTCCGGCCTGATCAATCTGCAGCCGGACGAGGCGGTGAAAACCTTCCTCCCGGTGAAAGATTTTGTGCCCAACCAGTACATCGTTATGGTGACCAAGCAAGGCGTCATCAAGAAGTGCGAGCTCACCGAGTTCGACAATCCCATGTCGCGGGGCATTATTGCGCTTTCCCTGGACGACGGCGATGAGTTGCTGGGCGCGCGGCTGACCTACGGGGACAATTACATTTTCCTGGGCACTCGCGAAGGCAAAGCGATTCGCTTCCATGAGAGCGACGTGCGCGCTATGGGCCGCCCGGCGCGAGGCGTTCGAGCCATGGATCTGGCCGAGGGCGACACCATCATCGGCGCCGAGGTGGTGGAGAAAGAGGGCCTGATCCTGTCGATTTCCGAAAACGGATTCGGCAAGCGTACGCTGCTGGAAGATTACCGGCTGACGGCGCGCGGGGGCAAGGGCGTGATCAACATGAAGCTGACGCCCAGGATCGGCAAAGTGGTGGCGATTCTTTCCGTCAAGGAAGACACGGATTTGATGATCATTACTCGGGACGGCAAGATCATTCGCCTGGAATCGGGCGAGATCCGGCAAGCCGGCCGGTCCACGCAAGGCGTGCGGCTGGTGCGGATGGATGATAACGACCAGGTGGCTGCGGCATCTGTGATTCCGACCGTAATCCCGGATGAGGGTGAAACGGGTGGAACGAACGGGAACGGTCAGACCGATCTGCCGTTGCAGTAGGCCGAGGCGCTCCCTGGCGGTCGCGCGGCGTTGGCGGTTGGCGCGACCTTTGGCCGCGCGGGATTGGCGGAACAGGCACAAGAGTGAAAGCTTGGGCCGTCGCGCGGGGTTGGCGATGGACGCTTACGGTTTGGCGATGGTGGCTTGCGCGATGCTTTCCAGTTCGGTGGCGCGGTGCAGATCCTCGCGCGCTCCCGACACATCGCCGATCGCTCTTTTCGCGACGGACCGGTTCAGATATGCATTCGCGTAGGTGGGAACCAGGCGTATGGCCAAGCTGCAATCGGCGATAGCTCCTTGATAGTCGTGCAGCCGCAGATGCGCGTATCCACGCGCATTGAGCGCCAAGGCGTGCGTGGGATCGATGTGGAGCGCCTGGTCGAAAGCTTGCACCGCCTCCTCAAAATTCTCCTGTTCCGACAAATAGCGGCCCTGCTTGTACAATCGGTTGGCGTCCGGCGCACTGCGCGGCGCCGCTCTAGGAGCCGCCACCACTGGCGTCAAAACCTGCACCGGTCTGGCACTGGCGGCTGCGGCGCGAGAGCGTGGAACGGATTGCGGCGCGGTTTGTGGCACAGGCACCGGGGGCGTAACGGCCACCGGCGGGATCACCACCGGCCGCGACGGGGGCGCTTCCGCGGTAAAAATCGGCCGGCCCTGGGATGCCATCACGGGAGACGAGGACGGCGGCGGTGCGATTGGAGCCGGCTGGGCCGCAGGAGAAGGCATTGGTGTCGGCGGGAACGGAGGATCGGACGCCGGAGCAGCCGGGCGCGCTTCCGCCACCACGGCCGGCTCAGGCTGCCGCGCGGAAGGCTGGGGCCCCGCTGCCGCCGTTGCAGGAGTGTCGATCATCTTCTGCGCCGCGCTCAACAAGCTGGTAGCTTCCGCGGGATTCTTCCCCGCCATCAGGGCGCGGTTGATATCTTCAATGGCCGGTTGCGGCGCGCCCGTGGCCAGATAAAACTGGGCGCGGCAAACATAAGCGGCGCTGTCGGCGGGATTGAGCTGGATAGCCTTGTAGCAATCGGACAGGGACTGCTGGAGCTGCCCGTGGGTGCGCAGGATGGCGGCGCGCCCGAGGTACGCCTTAGCCGAGTCCGGCGCAACTTGGACGGCTCGGTTGTAGTCGTTGAGCGCGTCCTGGGCCTGGCCGATCTGCTGGTGAAACTCCGCGCGTAGCAGATAGTTCTCCGCATTACCGGGATCGCGCTGGATGGCCTCGGTAGCATCCGCGATGGCCTCGTTGGTCCGGCCGCTCGATCCAAGCGCCGAGGCCCGCATGGAGTAAGCCCGCGAATTGTTGGGCTGCAGTTCCAGCGAGTGGCTGAGATCGGAAATGGCCATCGCAAAATCGCCCAGATAGAAGTGCGCGTAGCCTCGATGCAGGAATGCCGAATCGTTCTTAGGGTCCAGAACCACAGCTTCGGTGAAGGATTCGACGGCCGACCCGTAGGCTTTCAGCTCCTCCGAACGCCGCCCACGCTCGTAGGCGTCCTGGGCGCGTTGCCAGGCGGACTCATTTCCTGCAACCGGCCCTGCACCCGGCTGAGCGCCCGCGTGCGCCTCCGTGTCCGTCTTGGCCGTTCTGATCTGGGCGGCCTTGGCCTGCTTGGCCTCCCTGGCGTCGCGCGCCAGTTCTTTCACTGAAGCCTGGACGTCCCGGATCTGGGTTTGGAGCTGCGAAAGGGTGTTCTGCAGGCTCTGGATGGCAGACCCCAAGTCCGGCTTGGGGAGGTCATCGCTGTACACCCAACCACCGAATATCAGCAACACCACTACGGGGAGGATATAGCGAAGATGATGCAGTATTGCGCTCTTAATATCCAACGGTTTTCAAAGTCCGCTTTTGAAGATCGAGTATAACATTTCAGCCGCGGTTAGGGGCATTGGGGATTAGCCTGCAGTACCAGGCGAACCAGCACCAACCGGCTAAGGTGTTCCCCCGTGCCGCTATACTCCAAGGCGTCCAACAGTGAAAAGGGACAAAACAGCGAAACTGCCGGCGCCTTTTACGCCGCTTCCGCCCGCCGGGATTTACATCGTGGCAACGCCGGTTCCTGCGGTGCGTCTGGCCTGCGGCTGAGAACTTCGTTTACCCCGACATGAGCCCTTAGATCAGCAGGTGAAGAAAAAGTCATTGGGAACCGGCTCCCTTACGGTCGCGGCTCGGTAAACACCTGCAAACACGGGGTCGCGACAATGAGCCGCGCGTCAGCAAGCGGATTTTCGCCTGAAGCGAACCATCCCAGCCGGTGGGTGTTTAGGGGTGCGGTCTTTTGGTCAATTTGCTCGTCGGCTTGCGCCAGAGAGCGCGCGGCCGGACCGGCGTTACTTCGGTTATGTGAGTGTGGCGATGGCTTGGTGCGCCGGGTTGCCGTCGCGCTCCCAGCCCGGCAAACCACTCCACCGGAAGGTGCTGCGAAGGTTGTTCACGAACTGGTTTTGTGGCACTCATTCTGGAGTTCCTCGTCAGCCGAGCCGTTCGGAATCACAACCCACTCAGGCGTTTTTGGTACATGCCTTGACACGCATATGCTCCATGGAGTATATCAAGAGAGTGGCATCCGTGTTCGAAATCATTGCGGAGCCGAACCGCCGCGCAATACTGAGCCTCCTGGTCTTGTCACAACAGTCGGTTGGAGAGATCGAGCGTCAACTCCGCATGTCGCAGCCGACCGTGTCAAAGCACCTGCGGGTGCTGCGAGAGGCCGGTTTCGTGGAGTCCACAGTCGACGCACAGCGCCGCCTCTACCGGCTGAAACCTGAACCACTTCAGGAGGTCGATGCCTGGCTGGCTCCGTTCCGTCGGTTCTGGTCCGCTCACATAGATGCTTTGGCACGGCACCTCGATCAGATGGATCTATCGACACCCGCGAAAAGCAAGAGAAAGCATAAAACGCCGCGGCCCAAACCGCGAACGTAACAAAGGAGAAACAAAATGAAAATAAAAGTGACCAGCGTATACGTGGACGACCAGGTCAGGGCCCTTCGTTTCTATACGGAGGTACTGGGCTTCGCCAAGAAGGCCGATTTCAGCCAGGGCCCATTTCGCTGGCTGACCGTGGTCTCGCCCGATGAGCCCGACGGCACTGAGCTACAACTGGCGCTGAACGACAACCCCGCGGCAAAAGCGTATCAGCAGGCGATGTTTCAACAGGGCCAACGCGCGGCCAATTTTTTTACCGACGACGTGAAGGGCGACTACGATCGGATCAAGGCTCGCGGCGCCGAGTTTACCATGCCGCCCACCGACGTGACCGGCTCGATCATTGCGATGCTGAACGACACCTGCGGCAACCTCATTCAGCTCACCCAGCTAGCACGCTATTCCGGCTAAAGGAGAAGCAGGTGACCGATCACCAGCAGTACGCACCGGGCCCGGCCAGCGGGGCGCAGGTACGAAAGGACGGAGAAAAATGGACGCTCATTCTTGTCAGAGAACTGCGCCACTCGCCGGAAAAAGTCTGGCAGGCGCTAACCGACCCGGCGCATCTGCGCGAGTGGGCTCCCTTTGAAGCCGATGGGAGCCTGGGTAGGGTTGGAACCACGGTGAAGCTCACCACGGTGGCAGCACCCACGCCGCACGTTACCCAAACAACGGTTACGCGAGCCGACGCTCCGAACGTGCTCGAGTACAACTGGGGTGACAACAATATGCGCTGGGAACTCGAAGCCTTGGGTGGCGGCACGCGCCTGACTCTATGGCACAACATCGATCGCCGCTTCATCTCCATGGGCGCGGCTGGGTGGCACATTTGTTTGGATGTTCTGGATCGCCTTCTCAGCGGGACTCCCTTAGGCCGAATCGTTGCTGGTGATGCCATGAAGTTCGGCTGGCAGCGGCTCAACTCGGAGTACGCCCAACAGTTCGGTATCCACACGCCCAACTGGCCGCCTAAACTAACCGGGTGATAAAAAGCCTTTCTAATGACAGCGGATCGCAGGCGGAGGGCCTGCGCCACACTTGCTTGTAGCGCGGACTTTAGTCTGCGAGGGCTTGGGTCGACGCAAACGCCGCCGCGCGATCAACATCCATGAAGGAGAAGAAGTTGACGAGTCCGCCTTCAAGGCGCTTGTTCGGCAAGCGGTCGCCCTCAATAGGTCTGAGACCGCCGCCGCAAAACCACACTCATTGCTTGTAAACTTTGCCATCCTTCATCACGAACCTTACGTGTTCCAGAAGGCTCACATCTTCCAGCGGGTCGCCCGACACGGCAATCACGTCCGCATATTTGCCCGGCTTAATGGACCCCAGTTCGTCGCCGC
>Ga0181525_10002148_pt1 | contig 16355 bp, 15 predicted proteins | sample PEATcosm2014_Bin_48_FD_121100 | JGI IMG/M metagenome (GOLD analysis project Ga0181525, IMG submission 121100) | Peatland microbial communities from MTU Mesocosm Facility, Houghton, MI, USA - PEATcosm2014_Bin06_10_metaG | ecosystem: Environmental > Terrestrial > Soil > Wetlands > Peat | place...
TACACAGTGCCGGGGCGCAGCGTCTCTTGGGTCAGCGGCACGGTATAAAAATCGGTGTTGTCGTCGTTCGCCGCGACGCGTACGGACCCGGAATGGACGACGTCGCCGACGGCCCGCAAATATTCGGCGAATGACGCAGGCGTGCCGAGCGGCTTCGGCTTTGGCGGCGCCGGCGGGATCGCCGCAGGCGCGGCTTGCGCGGGCTGCGGCTGCGCCGGGGAAAACAACTTCATGAGCGGGGAGACCGGGGCGGGAGCAGGTTCCGGGGCTGGCGCGGCCGCTGCGGCGGTCTGTTCGGGCGGCGGCGCGGGGCGCGTAACCTCGGGATGCGTAATGTCGAACCACTGGTAGCACTTCGGCGGTGCGCCGCCGGTGCCGCGCGAGCAATTCGAATAACCGAAGGGCAGCCCCATCTTGAACGCGAAATAGGCGCGCAAAAAATAGACGAAGTCGGCGCAGTCGGGGCGCAGGCTCACCGCCACGTTGTCTTCGCCGAGGCCGAGATAATTGAACAGCATATTGCGCGACCGGTCGCGCAGCACTTCATGCCACGCCTTCCAGGACGGCTCCGCGTCGAGCGGCGCATCGAAGAGCTTACTGATCCATGCCGAATACAAATCTTCCGTGGTTCGGTTCCACGAATTGCGGATCTGCCAAACGCTGCCTTCCGGCCTGTTCGGCGCCGGCGGCTTTTGCGCGCTCACGACGACGTCGCGCGTAATCGTGCCGCAGCCGGCCGGCGCGTCGTTGCGCACCAGCGTCGCATGCCATGTTCCCGCGGCCGGCGCGGCAACTTCGGCGAACCAGGAAAATGGCGGCCCGCCGTGCCGCTCGGTTGATTTGGCCGCGACGGTTCCATCGGGCGCGATCAGCGAAAGCTCGCCGTCAAGCGGCTTCTCCGCGGCGACGAGAATGCGCAATGGCGCGCCTTTCCACGGCGCCAAGGGCGACGGCAAGATCGCGACGTCGGCCGCGGCTTCGCAGGCGCCGGATAGATTTTGGGCCCCCGCTGGCGCGGCCGGGAACAGCAATCCTACTAATACGCCGACGATCGGCAACGAGGCCGTCATGGCAGCGACAAACCGGCGTGCGAGAATCAACTGAAAAACCTTCCTGGAGCGCCCGTCGCATGGCATCCGGCCCCGTAGCCGGAGCCGCAGGGCAGAATACCGAATTCGCAAGGATCAGTCTGCGGCTATCAAGGCGATTTTGCGTCTTTCGCCAGGCCGGCGCCAAGACGGAACGACGACGGCGCGACGACGAAGGGCTCCAGCGGTTCAGCGCCACACCTCATCCGCCAGCTCGACGACCATCCGCAGCTTCGCCCATTCTTCGTCTTCGGCGAGCACATTGCCTTCCTCGGTCGAGGCAAAACCGCATTGCGGCGACAGGCAAAGCTGGTCGAGTGCGGCATATTTTGTCGCCTCGTCGATGCGCCGCTTAACGTCGTCCCGATTCTCAAGCTTGCCGGATTTGGTGGTGACGAGCCCCAGGACGACGATCTTGTCGCCTTTGGGCAGGAAACGCAGCGGCTCGAAGCCGCCGGCGCGCGCCGAATCGTATTCGAGGAAATAGCCGTCATAATTCAGCTTGGCGAGCAGCGTTTCGGCGACCGGCTCATAGCCGCCTTCGGAAATCCAGGTCGAGCGGAAATTGCCGCGGCAAATGTGGGTCGTGACGGTCATGTCGGCGGGCTTGCCTTCCAGCGCCATATTGATGACGCGAGCGTAGTCTTGTTGCAGCCGGTCGGCGTTCAGCCCGCGTTCGCGCGCTTTCTTCAACTCCGCGGGCGAACACAAATAGGCCCAGGCGGTATCGTCGAACTGCAAATAGCGGCAGCCGGCGTCATAGAAGCCGCGGATCGCCTGACGGTAGGTTTTCGCCAGGTCGTCGAAGATGGCGTCGCGATCGGGATAGAATTTAGGATCGACCGCGTTCGGCTCCAGCCGGAAATGCAAAATGGCCGGGCTCGGGATGCACATTTTCGGCATCGCGCGGGAGTGGCTTTTAAGAAACTTGAAATGCGCCAGCATCGGATGATCGGAGAAGCCGAGCTTGCCGACGATGCGCGGCGTCAGGTGTCGGGTCTGTACGCCTTGAAATTGGATGCCGTGATCGAGCTCGGCGATTTCGACGCCGTCGAGCATGCCGAAAAAATCGAAATGCCACCATGAGCGGCGGAACTCGCCATCGGTTGCGAGTTTGAGTCCAACTTCCTCCTGTTTCTTGACGATCTTCTCGATCTCGCGGTCCTCGACCTCGGCAAGCCGCGCCGCGTCGATTTCGCCCTTCTCACGCTTGGCCCGCGCCTCTTTCAAGGGCGCGGTACGCAACAGGCTGCCGACCACGTCGGCACGGAACGGTGGCTTGGACTTCGACATCGGGCGATCCTCCTTGAAGAATTATTGGTGCCTAACAAGCCGGGGTGGCGCGTTTCGTCAACTGCAAAAAGGACTAGGGTGGCTATGTTAAGACTCGATCGTCACCTTGCCGTCGACCACGGTCACCGGATAGGTTTTCACCGCAATCATGCAGGGCGGCGACACCACTTCGCCGGTGCGGATATTGAACTGGCCATTATGGAAGTTGCATTCGACAATGTCGTCCTCGATATAGCCTTCCGACAACAGGCCCGGCCCATGGGTGCACTGGTCGTCGGTGACGAAAAATTCGCCGCCGACGTTGAATACCGCGAGCGCCAAATCCTCGATCTCGACCTTGAGCGCCGTACCGGGCGCGACGTCGGCTACGCTGCAGAGTTCGAGGCGCATTCCGGGAGCGGTCATCGGCGGGAAATTTCCTTCAACGGCGCGCCGTTATACAAGAGGCGGCGGATAATTAAATATCCCCGGAAATATTCCCACTTTGGCGGTACAGTGGGGATGGCGCAACGAGTGGACCATGCAAAGTGAATCGGCGCGGATGAGTACGGCGGCGGAAGCCAAGTTCCGCGTCGACGCGCCGAATTCAAGGCCGCGCACCGTCAAGGTGATCGCGCTCGATGCGCCGAGCGAGCGCGTCGTCAAGGAACTTGCACAGCTGCCGTGGCAGAGCGCGACCTTCCTCACGGCGTCGGCATTCTCGAGCGCGCCGCGTCACGGCGACGGCGCGGCGGAGCCGTTTTCGCTCGGCGGCTGGCTCAACGACCTCGCCGGCCGCACCAAGAACCTGGTCGATGAGGTGGACAGTGCCGATCTGGTGGTGATGGTATCGGCCGCCGGCGAAAGCGCCGCCGCCGCGGCCATCATCGGTGAAGCTTGCAGCATCAAGCGCGTCATGACGACGGCGCTGATCCTGGCGGGGGACGGTGTGAGCGACGGATCGCTGGCCAAAATGCTCGCGCAATTGCGGCCGCACGCCATGATGCTCGTGATTTCGAGCGCGGACGAGTATATCAAAGACATGCTCACGGCGCTGCGCGCCTGAGCCGGAAACGAACCTCATGAAATTTGCCGGCGAGCTGACGGTCAAGGCGCCGCAAGCCAAAGTGTACGAGGCGGTGCGCGATGCGCGTTTTTTCGCCTCCTGCGTCGATGGCGTGCGCGACCTCGAAGAGACCGCGCCCGATACCTACGCGGCCGTGCTCGAGACCAAAGTCGCCTACATGAAATTTAGCTTCAAGGTCACCGTCGCGGTGGTGCGCGCCGACCCGCCGCGCGAGATCGAGGCCAAGGTCGAGGGCACCCCGCTCGGCATCGTCGGCCGGTTCACGGCAACCGCGCTGACCAGGCTGAGCGAAGCCGGTGACGAGACCACGATCGCCTACGAAGTCGACGCCGCCTTGACCGGCAAGCTCGGCAGTCTCGGCCAGCCGGTGTTGCGCGCCAAGGCCAGGGATATGGAACGACAATTTGCCGCGCGACTGGCCGCGGCATTCGCAGGCCCGGCACCCAACACGCCGTGACCCGGCGAATTCTTTCGGCTAAGCTCGGAACTGCAATCAGGCGATAGCGCGGCAAAGACCGCGCCGCGACGGGCAAACCCGCGCATCGCCAGGAAGACGAAGGGGAGAACGCCATGACGCAAATCGCCACGGATATCGCGGTCGGCAAACTGCCTTGGTATCGGTCGCTGACGCCGAGCCAATGGCGCACGCTGCTCGCCGCCAATCTCGGCTGGCTGTTCGACGGCTACGAAACCTATGCTTTGCTGTTGACGGTCGGTCCGGCGATGCATTCGCTGCTCGAACCCTCGCTCTACGGGCAAATTCCAGCCTATGCCGGAATGGTCGTGGCGATCACGCTGCTCGGCTGGGGCATCGGCGGCGTCTGCGGCGGCGTTCTCGCCGACTATATCGGCCGCAAGCGGACGATGATCTACGCCATTCTCGCTTATTCGCTCCTCACCGGACTGACGGCTTTTTCCTTCAACTGGATTTCGTTCGCGCTGTTGCGCTTTTTCGTCGGCGTCGCGATCGGCTCGGAGTGGGCCACCGGTTCTTCCATGATGGCCGAGCTGTGGCCGCAAAACGCGCGCGGCAAGGGCGCCGGCCTCATGCAATGCGGGCTTGGCATCGGCTTTTTCCTGGCGTCCTTTATCTGGCTGTTCGTCAGCGGCTTTGGACCGGAGGCGTGGCGTTACATGTTCCTCCTTGGCATATTGCCGGCGTTGCTGACGCTGTGGATCAGAACCTCGATCGACGAGTCAAAGTCCTGGCAACAGGTCAACGTCAAGCGGCAGGAAGCCCGCGCCCGCAAAAATAGCGGCGCCGTGCTGTCGGCCGAAGAACAGGGCCTCACCCGTTTCACCATCGCCGATCTGTTCGCCGAGCCGGAAACGCGGCGCCGCACCATCCTGGTTTTTCTGATGTCGCTCACCACGACGCTGGCTTGGTGGGGCATCTCGTCCTGGGTGCCGCCCTACGTCGCTTCGGTCGCTGTCAAGTCGAACCTGTCGGGTCCGCAATGGGCGAGCTATGCCGGCATGGCTTATAATTTCGGCGCCATTCTTGGTTATGCCAGCTTGGGTTTTCTCGCCGATCGCTTCGGACGAAAGCCGATCGTGATGATCTATTTCGCGGTGGCGTTTCTGATGACGCCGGTGTTGTTTCTGTGGACGCAGGATTTGACCCTGCTGCTGATTGCGGCGGCGGTCAACGCCTTCTTCACGCTCGGGCAATATTCCTGGATGCCGGTATGGCTTCCGGAACTTTTTCCGACCCGCTCGCGCGCCACCGGTCTTGCCTTCACCTTCAACTCGCCGCGCTTCATCGCTTTTTTGGGGCCGCTGTTCGCCGGCACATTGATCGTGCAGTTCGGCGGCTTCAGCCGCGCCGCGATGCTGATTTCCTGCATCTACATTCTCGGCTTCTGCGTCGTGCCGTTTTTGCCGGAAACCAGGGGCAAGCCGCTGCCGTCGTAGCGCTTAAGATCACTGCCTGGGCCGGGGTAACGGCTCGATACCGTCGAAGCTTGCCTCGTAGGGCGGCGAACCCGCGGAACTGTTGGTGAAATGCAGGCTCATTTTCAGTTCAGGGCTGAAATTGGAGCGCGTCACGGTTGTCGTCCCATCGGCAAACAGCGTGCGCGATTCGACCACGAAGGTATCGAATGTGCAGTCGCCGATGGAGAGTTTCTCCGCGCCGACCACCCGGCGTTCGACCGTGGCGCCCGTGACCTTTCCATCCAACGTCACGTGTGACACGTGGTAGAGCGATTCTTGACCGACCCGGAAAACGCCCAGCTGCGAGTAGTCGATGTCGTAGGAGTTGATGTAGGTGTCGAGGAACGACGCGAATAGGATCAACAGTCCCTTGTAATACGTGGCGCTCATCGCGCGGGCGCCGCCTTCGAAATAATCGTAGGTCGCCACATCGCCGTTCGACGGGCGCACCTGCTGGCTGCGCGCCTTTTGCCGATCGAGGAGGACGAAGCCGTTGCCCGCGGTTTCACCGCTTGGACAAAATGGGCCGGGCTTCGCCGTGACCTTCGCGCCCGCGACCTTCGTTCCAATAGCTGCGGGCGGCGCACCGCGCGCCATCGCGGCAATCCTCGCCAAATCGGGGTTCGCGGCCGCGGCGGCGTCGGTGCGCGTCGCATCCAACCGGTTGGCGACGGCAAAGTCGATGACCGCGCGGTCGCGATCGCCGTTGCGGAAATAGGCCAATGCGCGATTGAAATAGGCGTCGATTTCGACCGGCGCGAGCTGGAGGGCTTCGTCGTCGTCGGCAATCGCGGCGTCGATATCGCCATGAGCCAGATAGGCCGCGGCTCTGCGCCGATAGGCCTCGGCGCGATTTTGTACGGTTTCATTTTGATCGGAAACGATCGCGCTGCACGCCGCGATGGCCGGCGTGGACTCGTCGCCGCGGCATCGCGCCCAATCCTCTTGACCCGCGCCCAATGCCGGGCGGCCAAGCAGGAAGGCCGCGCCGAGAACGGCGACGAGGCCGCACTTCCTCAGGATCTCCATCCCAGGAACTTAACAATGGCCGTCCGGCCGTTGAAGGGGCGCGGCATCGCTGGCGTAGGCGCTGTCCGCACCGGGAGCATTGGCCATTGCCGCCACGCGCGCTTACATTTCGAATATGGTCGAAGACGCCACCACAATCGACACCGATGTATTGGTCATCGGTTCCGGCGCCGCCGGCATGTATGCCGCGATCGAAGCGACGCGCGGCGGCGCGCGGGTGTTGCTGGCCGACCGCAGCCTGATCGGCCGCGGCGGCGCCACCGTCATGGCGCAGATGACGGTGGCCGCGGCGCTGGGCGAAGAAACGCCTGACGATTGGCATCATCATTACAACGACACGCTTGCCGCCGGGCGCGGCCTTTGTGACGAAACGCTGGCTTCGCTGTTGTGCCAAGACGGTCCCGAATGCATCCGCGAAATGGATGCTTGGGGCGTCGGTTGGGCCCGCAAAGACGGCCACATCACAGCGACCATGGCGCCCGGTCACGACCGGCCGCGCTGCGTTTATGTCGATTTCCTCAATACCGGCCCCGCGGTGTCGAAAACACTGCGCATCGCCATGGCACGCAACCAAGCCATCCATAAAGCCGGCGACCTTTGCATCGTCGACCTGGTGACCACGGACGGTGAAGTCACCGGCGCCGTCGGCTGGCATGTCACCTCGGGCGCACCGGTCACCATCGCGGCCAAGGCGACGGTGCTGGCGACCGGCGGCTTGACGCGGCTGTTCCGGCGCAACAGCGCCTCGGCCAATATGGGCGGCGACGGCTATGCGCTGGCGTTGCGCGCGGGCGCCTCGCTGATCGATATGGAGTTCGTGCAGTTTTTCCCGATCGGGCATTTGGCGCCGCGGCTGGTCGGCATGGATCCGATCATGTGGGATCCATTCCGCTACAAGCTGGGCGGACGCCTGCTCAACGGCCGCATGGAGGAATTCACCTCGCGTTACGGCTCGGATGAGGACGGCAAATATGTGCTGGCCCGCGACCTCGCGACCTACGCCATCGTCAAGGAAGTCGAGTCCGGTCGCGGCTCGTCGCATGGCGGCGCTTTTCTCTCCTTCGAACATTGCACGGCTGCGGCATTGCGCGCGGCGTTCGGTCCGGTGATCGACCGGCTCGCTCAAAACGGCATCGATCTTACCAAAACGCCGGTCGAGGTGGCGCCGATCGCGCATTACCACATGGGCGGCGTCGCCGCCGACGCCGGCATGGCGACCGAACTGCCGGGGCTTTTCGCCGCCGGCGAAGTGGTCGGCGGCGCCAATGGCGCCAACCGGCTGTCCGGCAACGCCATTACCGAAGCCTTGGTGTTCGGCCGCCGCGCCGGACGCAGCGCCGCCGCGCGCGCGGGGCTGATCGGGCGGCAAGGCCTGCGCCCGCTCGACACCCGCGCTGCGCTCGATCTGGTCCGCGGCGGCGCTCCCTATCGCGAACGACGCAACACGGCGGACATGATCGCGCGCTTGCAGTCGATTATGGCGGATCAAGTCGGACCGTTGCGCACCGAAGCCAAGCTGCGTCGCGCGCTTGCCGACATCGCAGCGCTCGCGGTGGAGCTTGGCGAACGACCGTTCGCCCCTTCCGTTGCCTCCCCCGCAAACGGGGGAGGTGCCTTCGATCTCCAACGCCTCGACTGGTTCGATCTGCGCAATATGCTCCTGGTGGCGCGCGTGGTCGCCGAAGCAGCATTATTGCGTGCCGAAAGCCGCGGCGCGCATCAGCGCGAGGATTACGCCGTCACGCTGTCGCAATGGCAGGTGCATCAGCGCGCCCGGCTTGCCGGCGGAGGTTTGAGCATCTCCGGCGCGCCGGTCGTCGACAAGGCGCTGGCGTCGTGAGCGCCACCGCCACGCTCAAAATTTGGCGCGGTACCGATCGCGACGCCGGGCGATGGGAGCGTTTCGACATTCCGTTCGAGCCGGGCCAATCGGTGCTCGACGGCTTGCGCTGGCTGCGCATCAACAGCGACCCGTCGCTGGCGATGCGATATTCCTGCATCAACGCCAATGCCTGTAAGGAATGCATGATTCAGCTCGACGGCGAAACTGTCTATGCCTGCACCGCCCGGCTCGAACCGCGCGAAATGATACTGACCCCGCTGCCTAACAAAAAACTCATTCGCGACCTGGTCACCGAGATCGCGCCGCCGTCAGAGCGGTTTGGGGCGTGACGCCGGGTTCATGGCCTGCTCGCTCGTGCCCAAATCCGCCGCCGGACCGCTCTATTTTCGCCGTCACGCTTCACTAATCCCCGCGTGGGTCGTCACTCACGGGGAGAACAAGCAAATGCGAAACATCGTCGGGCTGCCGTCGGTCGCCGGCATGAGCGCAATGGGGCTGGCAATACCGCAGTCGGCAATGGCGGCCGCTAGGCCGGTGCAGGCCCAAAGCCGGCGGCTGTAAACGCCGCCGCTGGGCTCCATCGGCGTCTATTTAACCCAGGTTTAACTCAAACTGTCCCAATGAATCCGCAGGTCCGCGCGATGCGACGCGCGGCCTGTCGTTGATGGGGCGTCGGACTCGCTTTTCCGCTTCGCGGGCGGACACCGCCTGGTGGAGCGAATTTTTTGGACGTGAGGGGGAATGAGGGTCGGCACGCGGCGGCGCAAGTCTGCGGGTTACCGTTACGAACGGGCATCGCGTAACGCGCTGCAAACCCGCATGGGCGGCGCGGCGCTCGCTTGCGTCGCGCTGGCGTCGGCCTGGACCCTTTACGTCAATCTTGCCGGCGCCGATGCCGGCATGAGCGTCGATCCCGATCCGGCTGATGTGGTCGGCACCCGCGGCGACAAACTAGCTATCGCGAAACCGCGCCCATCGGCCCAATTGGACCGCTATGCTTTCTTGTTCGACCCGCGATCATTCTTGGGCTCCGCTCCCGCGACCCTCGCTAACAGCGCGCCGCTGCAAGCGGGCTTGCAAGCCGCGGTGTCGGCGGCATCCCAAGTCGCCACTCGGGACGTTCACGACGCATCGTCGATAGCGTCGAGCGGCGATCGAACGGCGCCGGGCGCCGCCGCGCCGATGCCACCGGTTAAGCTGTCGCGGAACTCAAATGCGACGTTGCGCGACCGGGACCGCGGCCGCGCCAGTCGCGACGTCGCCGCCGCGGCCGAAAAGCCGACGATTTTCGAGAAGCTGTTCGGCAAGCCCGCCGCCGTCGGTCTTGCTTACGCCTCGGCTGAAGATGTTCCGAGCGAAGGCCAGAACGGTGCAACGGGCCGCTACGACCGCTGGACCGCGGTCTATGACATCTCCGCGCACACCGTCTACCTGCCGGACGGCACCCAGCTTGAAGCGCATTCGGGCTTGGGCAGTAGGCTCGACGATGCGCGCTATGCCGCTGAAAAAAATGTCGGCGTCACTCCCCCCAATGTCTACGATCTCGAACCGCGCGAGGCGCCGTTTCACGGCGTTCGAGCGCTGCGGCTGATCCCCCAGGACGAGGCGAAGGTCTTTGGCCGGTCCGGCCTTCTGGCGCACAGTTTTATGCTCGGTCCGAAGGGCGATTCGAACGGTTGCGTTTCCTTCAGGGACTACGAAGCCTTTCGCCAGGCCTATGACCGTCAACTGATCAAGCGGCTGGTCGTGGTCAGCCGGCTGGAGTAAGGGCGCGGCAACGATCGTCGGCTCGATCAGCGGCAATAATGACGACCGTGACGCCACCAGCAGTGGCGGTAGTGGTGATGATGATAATAATAGGCGGAGGCGATCGCGGCGCCGATAATGGCGCCGGCCAGTAATCCAGCGTCGATATCGCCGCCTCCGCCCCAGCCGCCCCAGTCGCCGCGCCCGCCGCCACGATAACCGCCGCCACCGCGATAACCACCATGTCCGGCGAAATGACCGCCGCCATGGCCGTGGGGCGCGGCAGACGCGGGCGGCGCTACAAGCGAAATGCCGAGCGCTGCGGCGGTGACCAAGGCAATCAAGGTTCTTCGCGGCATGGCGCTCTCCGGCAAGCACGCGCTAAACGGAACTGCTTAAACCGCGCGCGCCGCCTTACCGTAAATCAAACGCATCAAGTCGATACCTAGCGTTCCGGATTTGCGCTATTTCTTCAGCAGCGCATCCCGGTGCTTGGTCAGCGCTGCAAGCTCTTCGGTCTGTTGCGCAATCCGGTCGGCGCTACGCGCTTCGTCCTCGGCGCCTGACAGCGCTGCGGCCTGCTCGATCAGCTGGCGGATATTGTCGCGAAGGATGGCGATGCGGTCTTCGATTTCGGGGAGCGAAAGCGAGATGTGGTCGGTCATTGCGAGTTTCCCCGGTCGAGGACGCCAGATTGGTCCGGTGACAGGCCGATATCTATAGCACCGCTATTCTGCGGCTTCCATGTCGGCTGAATCGATAAAGCCGCCGGCTTGGCGTCGCCACAAAGCGGCGTAGTGACCGCCAAGCGCGATCAGTTCGCGGTGGCTGCCTTGCTCGACGATGCGGCCGTGTTCGAGCACGACCAGACGATCCATTTGGGCGATGGTGGAAAGCCGGTGCGCGATGGCGATCACGGTCTTGCCCTCCATCAACGTGCCGAGCGAGGACTGGATCGCCGATTCGACCTCGCTGTCGAGCGCGGAGGTGGCTTCGTCGAACACCAAAATGGGCGCATCCTTGAGAATGACGCGCGCGATGGCGATGCGCTGGCGCTGACCGCCGGACAGCTTTACGCCGCGCTCGCCGACATGGGCGTCATAGCCGTGCCGGCCATGCCAATCCTCCAGATTGAGGATGAACTCGTGGGCATGGGCAAGCTTGGCCGCGCGCTCGATCTCCGCCGCGCTCGCCGCCGGCCGGCCGTAGCGGATATTGGCGCGAATCGAGCGGTGCAACAGCGAGGTGTCCTGCGTCACCACCGAGATTTGCGCGCGCAGAGATTCCTGAGTGAGGTCGGAAATGTCCTGGCCGTCGATCAGGATCGCACCGCTTTCAAGATCGAAGAAACGCAGCAGCAAATTGACCACCGTCGATTTGCCGGCGCCGGAGCGGCCGACTAGGCCGATCTTCTCGCCGGCCTGAACGGTAAGGCTGAAATTTTGCAGCACGCCGGTGTCGCGGCCGTAGCCAAAGTTGACATTCTTGAAATCGATGCGGCCGCCGCGCACCGTCAGCGGCTGCGCGTCCGCCGGATCGGGCAATTGCAGCGGCTGGGCGATGGTCAGCATGCCCTCCTGGACCACGCCGAGGTCCTCGAAAATATCGGTGATGCGGCTGGCGATCTGCCGCGACATGTTGGTGAGCTGCAGCGTCAGCGGCAGCACCATGGCGATGGCGCCGATCTCGACGATGCCGTAGCGCCACAGCGCCAGCGCAAGCGCGCCCGACCCGGCGATCAGCAACGCATTGAGGAGGTCGAGCAGCGTGGCGAACACCGTGAGCAGGCGTTGCGACGCCGAAAACAGATCGACATGGCGATCGACCGCGTTGCGCACATACCGATCTTCTTCGCGCGCGCGGGCGAATAATTTGACGGTGAGAATATTGGTGTAGCTGTCGACGATGCGCCCCATTAGCGTCGAGCGCGCCACCGAACTCACCTTCGAGCGCTCGCGCATGCGCGGCACGAAATAGACGAGCAACGCGGCATAGCCGCTAAACCACAGCAGGATCGGTACCGCGAGCCAACGATCCGCCGCGGCGGTCAGCGCGATCGCCGACGCGCCATACACCAAAATGTACCACACGGTGGTGATGGTAGCGGTCAGCGTCGAGCGCACCGAGGGCGCGGTCTGCATCACGCGATTGGAAATACGGCCGGCGAAGTCGTTCTGAAAGAACGCCCAGCTTTGCCGCATCACGTGCCAATGCGACTGCCAGCGGATCAAGCCGGTGAACGGCGCGGCGATCGCCTGATTCGTGATCAGATAACGCGTCAGCGTCACCACCGGACGCACGATGACGACGACGATCGCCATGCCAAGGAGCCAGGGCCAGCTCACGGCGACGAAGCGATCGGGCGGCGTCTTGGTGACCATGGTAATAACGCGGCCCATGAACCACGGCACGGCGCTGTCGGACAGCGCAACCAGCAATTCCACCACGAACAAAGCCGCGAACAGCCATTTGGCCTGGCGGGCAAAGTGCCACAGAAAGGCGAGCAATCCCGGCGGCGGCTCCGGCTGCTGCGGCGCCGCCGTCGGCGTCAAGAACCGTTCGAAGAATGCGAACATCGGCCGATGGGTACACAGCGCCGCCGGGCAGCGTCAACCGCCGCGCCGATCGCCAACATCAAAGCTGAGTGACTTCCTTCGCCGAAGGGAAGTGTGGGATAGCCTGCGCACGCGCCATGCCGATCGAGACGGCGGTCGCGGCGATCATGAGCGAAATCGCCAGCGCCACGGTGGCGATCAGTTCGATGCCGATATTGCGCCGCCTTGAGATCGTCCGTGCGGTCATCGGCGGTGCGAAACCGGGGAGTCCGGTCAGCTCGGCCATGGTCGTGTTCCTTGTCGCGATCTTCGGCCAACGCTGGGTGCGGAAATGTCGGGCGAATCGGTTTGGCGTTGTCGCAAGATCGCCGAGGAACCCGGCGCCGATCCGGCCGGACTTTGGCGAAGCTATTGAATAACAAAGGCCTTTTCGTGGTTTTGGTTAATGAATGGTTAACAGCGCGAAATGGGGAATAGCAAATAGCGAGGTAGCCGAATGAATGCTGTTCCCTATTCGCCATTCGCCCCTTCTCACATTTCCGCCATCGCCGGTTCTGGTTCCATCGCGATATGGCCGGGCTCGGTTTCGACGCGCGCAAGCCAGGCGCGGATCGCAGGAAACGCCGTGAGGTCGTAATCGCATTGATGCGCCACATGGGTGTAGGCGTACAGCGCGATGTCGGCGATGGTGTAACGGCCGGCGGCGAAGAACGCATTGACGGCAAGATGCTTCTCCATCACGCCGAGCGCGCGATTGCCTTCTTCCATCCAGTCCTCGAAGGCGTGCTGCTGCAAGTCGCGGCCGCCTTTGACCAAAGTCAGCCAGAAATAGGCGGCCCCGATATTGGGCTCGAGACTGTGCTGCTCGAAGAACATCCACTGCATGGCATCGGCACGGTCGAAGCGATCTTCTGGCGCCAGCGGCGAGCCGCCGGCGATGTACCAAAGAATGGCATTGGACTCGGCGAGGTAGCGTCCGGGCGCGACCTCGAGCAGCGGCACTTGGCCGTTCGGATTCTTGGCGAGAAACTCCGGCGTGTGGCTTTCGCCCTTGAGAATATCGATCTCGACCCGTCGATAGGGAATGCCGAGCTGGGCCAAGGCAAGCCGCGCTTTATAACTGTTGCCGGAACGCTGCATCGAATAGAGCGTGAACATGGCCGCTTCCCGAGTTGCCGGGCGGCAGTATCGCGCGAATGTTGCGGTGTTACGACTTCAACGCGGCGATGTCGTGGCCGCGTGATTTCCGCCCGGACTATTTGCCATTGTAATTTGAGAAAGCGGGGTCGGCAAAGCGAGATCGTGTGCGGCGCGACGCGCTATCAGGAAAAATACGGCTATCATGGCCGGCACGCCCAGTGGAACCATGCTGAGCTGCGCCACGCTGCGGGCGACAAGCGGCACCAGCCACAACGCCGCCAACGCGGTTTTTTCAAACGGGCCGAAGCCGCGCGCCAGACCGTCGGCAGTCAGGAAAGCGACGGCGGGCGCCAGCACCATCATGTCGTAGTCGAAACTGTAAGGCGTGGCGAGGATGGTGGCGAGGCATAGCGCTGCCGCCTTGAGCGGATACGAAGCGGCGCTGCGCCACAGCCAAGCGAGCACGGCACCAACGGCGACCGCCGCCGCGCCCTGCAACGCGTAAGCGAACGGGATTGGCGCCCCCCACATGCGCGCCCAGGCGAACACGCTTTGGATCTTGTACCAGCCGGTATTACCCTGTTCGAGCACAACGGTGCGGGTGAACTCGGTCGAAGCCAGAAATGCCTGCCACACCGACACGCCGAATGTCAGCGTGGTCGCGATCGTCAACACTGCCACGGTTGCCGCGGCGGCGGCAAAAACGCGCCAGCGTCCGCTCGCCGCTAGAACGATGGGGATCATCAGCCCGTATTGCGGCTTGTACACCAACAAACCGAGCATCATTCCGGCGAGGAGCGGCCGGCGGTCCAACACCACAAGCGCGCCGCCGAGCAGCGCCGCGGTGAGAAAGCCATTCTGGCCGTGACCGACATTGATCAGCACCGCCGGAAAGGCGAGCGCGAGAAGGAGCCATTCCGCCGTCATTCCGGAAGCCGCGAAGCGGCTGCCCGGAATCCATACCCCCGATTTTTGAAGATCCACACTCGGCGCCAATCCCTCTGGCGCTGGCATTATGGATTCCGGGCTCCGGCTTCGGCGGCCCCGGAATGACCATGCGACGATCGCCCGTATCGTCAGCAGATAAAGCCCCAGCGTCACCGCCTGCCAGACCGCGAGCGCCAGCCCGTACGGCATCAAGGCGAGCGGCGCGGCGACGAACAGAAAGTATGGTGGGTAGTGCCAGCCGTAGAATTGGGTGTCGGCGCCGAAAATGGCCTGCTCGCGCGCGAATTGCTCGGGTGGGTCGAACGCCGCCGCGGCGTGGCCGTCATTCACATAAGTGCCGGCGGCGTAGACATTTGAGAAATCGGTGCCGAGCGGTCGGCCTTGCAAATCGACGCCGCCATGGGCGGTCGCGACCAAATAGAGAAAGCCGGCCGTCGAGGCGAACAAGACGGCAATTGCCACCAGGCGGATGCGCTCGCGCGTGAGCCAGTCGCCGCTGCGTAATATGTCGCGCGCCCGGTTCATCGCGGTTCCCGTAGAGAGGTAGCAGTGCCGGGCATTAGGCCAGCGGAGCCTTAACGGAGCGTTGCGTCGGCAAGGGGCGGTCCGGTGCCGGATTTGTGAGGTGGGGCCGGGATTTGGTGCTTGCCTGTGCTGGTGAGGCGTTTTACCAAGCACGCGCTTTAGGACGGGAGATTTGACAGGGCCTTTATCGCCGACCAGATCATGCGCATCAAGCCGTCGGCGACCATCGCCGTGACGGACAAAGCGCGCGCGCTCAAGGCCGCTGGCCGCGATGTGATCGGGCTCGGCGCCGGCGAGCCAGACTTCGATACGCCCGACAACATCAAAGAGGCGGCGATCCGGGCGATCCGCGAGGGCAAGTCGTCGAAATATACCGCGGTCGACGGCATCGCGGAACTGAAGGCCGCGGTGTCGCGCAAGTTCAAGCGCGAGAACCAGCTCGACTATAAGCCATCGCAAATCATCGTCGGCACCGGCGGCAAACAGGTGCTGTACAACGCGCTGATCGCCACCATCAATCCGGGCGACGAGGTGATCATTCCGGCGCCCTATTGGGTGAGCTATCCCGACATGGTCTTGCTCGCCGGGGGCACGCCGGTCGAGGTCGTCACCACCATGGCGTCCGGCTACAAGATGAAGCCGGAACAGTTGGAAGCCGCGATCACGCCGAAGACCAAATGGATCATCTTCAACTCGCCGTCGAACCCGACCGGCGCCGCTTATACCAAGGACGAGCTTAAGGCGGTGACCGACGTGCTCCTGCGGCATCCGCAGGTCCACGTCATGTCGGACGATATGTACGAGCACTTGGTCTATGACGATTTTAAGTTCTATTCGCCGGCGCAAGTCGAGCCGCGCATCTATGAGCGCACGCTGACGGTGAACGGCGTGTCCAAAGCCTATTGCATGACCGGCTGGCGCATCGGCTATGCCGGCGGGCCCGAGCAATTGATCAAGACGATGGCGATGATCCAGTCGCAATCGACCTCGAACCCGACCGCTGTGGCGCAATGGGCAGCGGTCGAGGCGCTCGATGGGCCGCAGGATTTCATCCCCAAGCACAATAAGATTTTCAAGGAGCGGCGCGACCTCTGCGTCTCCATGCTCAATCAGGCCAGCGGCATCCAATGCCCGAAGCCGGAAGGCGCGTTCTACGTCTATCCGTCCTGCGCCGGCACCATGGGCAA
>Ga0181525_10002149_pt1 | contig 16354 bp, 16 predicted proteins | sample PEATcosm2014_Bin_48_FD_121100 | JGI IMG/M metagenome (GOLD analysis project Ga0181525, IMG submission 121100) | Peatland microbial communities from MTU Mesocosm Facility, Houghton, MI, USA - PEATcosm2014_Bin06_10_metaG | ecosystem: Environmental > Terrestrial > Soil > Wetlands > Peat | place...
CATGTCTCATTTTGCGGGCAGCTCGAAACAAGATCAATAGTGAATGTTCTAGCTCGAAACCCGCCGCGCCACATACCATCAGGTGCGGCTCAGCGCGTTCTATTTTGCGACGGAAAGTAGCTAAGTACGCCGTTTCTTAAATACGGTCGCGTATTTAGCCGCAAACCGCTCCCTCACGGTCGCGGCTCGTAATGAGCCGCGCGCGTAAGCAAGCGGTTTGGTCGATACGCGGCCGTATTTCTGAAGTAGTGTACTAAGCTAGACCTGTTGGCGTTGCGGCCCCGAGCGTAGGGTGCCTGCGCTGCCGGCGGCACGGGTTTTGAGCTTTCCCCGGAACGGTTGTTTGAACTGAAGCAGAAGAGAATCGTGTGCGCCGCGGCAGGGATGGGTGCGCTTTTCAGTGCATTTTTATAGAGACCTGGAAGAGATAGTAGGCACGACGTTCTAGGAGTCCAGCCCCAGCGGGCGCTTAGGAACGTCGTCGCGCGGAAGACGCGGCTTTCGAAAAACGCTCGCGACCAGATAAATCACCAGCAGCAGCAACAATCCAGCCAGCGTCACGCTGCCTGCCAGCCACCACCCCGATTCATAACGCCATTGCCGCGCGATGCGCAGCCAAAGCAACGTCAGGACCAGCACGCTCAGGATCAGGCGGAGAAACTTACGCAGCGGCATTCTCCGCCTATTTTAGTAGAACGGTTCTTCGCGCGAGCTTCATCGTCATTCTGGCATCCGTGGTCTTCCGGGGCGGTGAGGGACAAAGAGAGCGGGTCATTTTGTCAAATTAATCAGAACCATCACGCCTCCCGGGCTCCAGTTGGGCGCAACAATGTCGGGCAGGCCCGCCGAGTCCGATTGCCCGTGCAGGTTCTCGAGAACAATCAGGCTGGGGTTCGGCCCCAATCCTAATAAGAAGGGGGCGTAAAACGTGCCTTTCCCCGTGCCCAGCGCGATTGCAAGGTTCCCATTGTCGGCGATGAGCAGGTCCGGAATACCGTCCCCATCGACGTCCCCAATCGCTGGCCCCCCAAAAGATGTTACAAAGACCGATGACGGATCCGATATCTGCTGGCCGGGCGTGAATCCTCCCCGGCCGTTCCCCAGATACACTTGCGCTGACCCGTCGTAGGTCACCGCGTCCAAATTCCCATCGCCGTTCAGATCCGCAAGCGATACCCCATACGATGGCCCGGAAATCGTATCTGAGAGTGTGAATCCGCCTTTTCGATCATTCAGCAGTACCAAAAGCCCCAGGGTGGCAGGCGGCCGCGAGTTCGACGTGGCAACCAGATCCGGCCAGCCGTCATTGTTCACGTCTCCCGCCGCGATCCAACTCAAGCCCTGAGCGGGCGGATTCGCCAGGATCGTCAGCGGCGCTTGAAACGTCCCATCTCCGTTTCCCAGCGCGAATTGGTTCCCGGCAGTGGCAACGTCCAGCTTCCCGTCGTGGTTGAAATCCCCCGTAACGATCTTGGATGCCGGGCCGAAGGGGATCGCGCTCGTCAGCAGAAATTTGCCGTCGCCCCGGCCCAGATATATATACACGCCCCCATCTATGGAGCCATCCGCCACCAGCAGATCCGGGATGCCATCCCCGTTCACATCGCCCGCGAGTTCGGAAGGATAGGCGCCTGGAAACGTCAGAGTTTCGCCCATCGAATACGGCACAGACGCATTTCCCGTCCCCAGGAGAATCTGAATCCCGGCATTCCCCGGCACTGCCAGGTCGGGTTTGCCGTCGCCGTTGAAATCCGCCGTCGCCACCGAGGCAGGCGAAAAGGAAGGCGTGTGCACCAGCGGTACCGAGGTCCACGCGCCGTCGATGAACGCACCGTCGCCGCGGTTGAGCAGCACAGAGACCAGGCCTCTTAGTCCAACCACAATATCGGGTTTCGAACTGCCTTTGACGAACTCGCCCAGCGCCACGTTGTAGCGGGTTCCGGTGGATGCCGTCGCATAGCAAACGGGTGTTGCGAATTTCACGCCGCCCGTCCCAAGAGCCACGCAGCCATCGTTGTCCGCCAGGTCGGGAATACCGTCTCCGTTCAAATCGCCCACAGCGATCTCATTGCCTGCAACCGGAGTTGCCAGGGGTCCGAGGAACGCGCCCTTTCCGTTGTTGACGTAGATATGGAAGCTCTCCGGGACCACAATGCTCGGAAGGCCTCCGCGCGTGAGCGGCGCCGCGACCACCTGACCGGCAGACTTTGGGTCGATCACCAGTGGCGCCTGGAAACTGCCATCGCCATTGCCAAACAGCACCGAGAGACCGGTGGGGGCAACACTGACGGCCACATCCAGCTTTCCGTCTCCATTGAAATCCGCGGCCGCCGCCGAATAAGCGCCCGAGGGATTAATGGGTGTCAGCACGCCGGCGTTAAACGTCCCTCCACCTTTCCCCGTGAATAGCCAAATTCCTTTGGGACCGGGGGCAATTACATCCGGAATTCCGTCTCCATTGAAATCCCCCACCACCGGATCTCCCAGCGACGAATCCTGCACCTCATAACTGACAGGCGTTTGGAATGTACCATCACCGTTGCTGAACAATACATTGATTCCGCCATCCAAGTCATTCGACGAATAGCCGCTGACAACCAGATCCATCCTGCCGTCGCCATTTAAATCGATTAGGACCAGGCTGACCACGAATTGGGTGAGCAGATTTACCGGCGTGGTCACGGCTGCGCCGAATGACCCGTTCCCAATTCCTGGAAGAGTGCTGATGGAGTGATAATTATTGCTGACGTTAACGATGTCGGGAATCCCGTCCCCCGTGACGTCGCCCACGGCGACCTGCCCCCCCACCGACGGATAATCCCGCCGCGCATAAAATCTCGGTATGGTAACGGCTGCGCTTAGCTGGATGCAGCAGAGCATCAAGGAAAGAACGACAGTTCTCAATCACCGGCCTCCGATCTCAGCTAAGTATATATGGGAGCCGATGCCCGGATGCCGTACTTGCCATCGCCGGCAAGAGCGCTTCGTGCTTCGCGAATTTCTCGATCAAGTTACTTTGTCAGGTTCTCCAGGCTGAATACGCCGCCGCTCGAATCCGGCGCGACCAAGTCCGGCAAGCCCTCACTCGCCAATTGCCCGTGCAAGTCCTGCATTAAGACCTGACCGAGACCGGACCGGCCCCGATAGAGAACGGCGTGTAAAACGTGCCATTCCCCACGCCCAACGCAATTCCGATGGTGCCATCGCCAGGCAGCAGCAAGTCGGGAATTCCGTCGCCGTTGCCGAGACATAATTAGATAGATCAATGGGGAGCAGGAGTGCGTGCGCCACGTCCTTCAGGCGAACAGTCGTTAGTCTACCGGCATCCAAGTGGGATCGGGATCGTAGCTGGTGACGGGCCTGGTGCTGCCGGCGCCTCGATCCTTCTCGTAAACCACGCCCTCCTGATTCACGATGAAAGTGTGGACTCCGCTAACACCGTAATTCGCCGGCCAGGCGACCAGAGCGAAGCCGCCGATCATGGCTTTGCCCAGCTTGTAGGGATGCGCGCCGCCAGGAGCATTGGGACCCTGTTCGGTTAGCACGCGGAAGAAATATCCGTGGTAAGGCTTGGTTGGATTCTGCCCGGCGGCCTCGGCAAATTCTTTAGGCACCGGCGAGGTGGCTACTGTCTCGGCGTATTCCAGCGTGCCGGCCGCCGTCCGTTTTTTCATGGCGTATTCCTGTTGCACGCCAACGAAAGCGGCGCAGGCCTGAATGGCGTCGAGCTCGTTCACTCCGATTTGACGCGCCCGCACCTCCATGCTCCCGCGTTGAGGATCAAAACGCCAATGCTCGCCCTCATGCAGGAGAGGAATGGGAAATGGCCAGTCCTGATCGCCGACCAGGAGAACCATCACGTGGGAATTGATGGTAGAGCGCTCCAGATGGTGCTTTTCCTGGGCGATTCGCGAAAATTCCTGACGTTCGACGGCGTCCTGTTTGGGATCGCCGGAAGTGAGAATGCCCTTGGCCGACGATCCCAGCACGAGTCTTAGAGTAACCGTGTCGTCCTTGGAAGCAGCGTCAATCAGAGCCTGTGTGGCTGCATCAGGCGAATCGAATGTTTTCTGCAGTATCGTCTTCTGCGGCGTTTTCTGCGCCGATGCGCTCTGCGCCTCCGCTTTCGGCGCCGGCTGAGGCGCCTGCGCATATCCGATACCCGCGGCTGCCGCAGCGCCCGAAGCCGCGATCAAAATCAGGGTCAACGTTTTTGCGGTCATAATTACCTCCGTCCTCCGCATTATCTACGTCCTCCGCCACCACCACCGTGGAATCCACCACCACCGCCGCCCCCTCGGAATCCGCCGCCACCCCCACCACCGAAGCCGGAATGGCCGATGCTGGAGAATCCGTGATCGCTTTCCATGCGCGTCTGGCCTCCGTTTTGTATGCCGCCGAAGGCGCTATGACTGCCGCTGGAGCCTCGATCCTCCTGTGCGAAGCCTCGCTGCTGCTGGGCAGCGCCGCGCTCGGGAGATGCGGCTCCGCCGCGGTCCTGTTGAGCGAAGCCGCGACCTTCGTTTCCACGCGCCGCGTCGCCTCGGAAATTAGACTCGCCCCGAAAATTAGAGTCGCCCCGGAAATTGGCTGCGCCCCGAAATCCGGCCTGGCCCCCGAACCGGTTGGCCACCGCACGATTCGGGTACGGAACGCCGTCCCGGTGCGCGGGATCATGCGTCCAAACGCCGCCCAATCGGCCATGATAATCGTTGAAGCCGTAGCGATGGAAGAAATGGTCATTCAGAATGATTGTTCCTCCGAACCAGTTCGGTCCCCATCCCCATCCAAAGCCGCCCCAGAGTCCCCAGCCGCCACCAAAATAAAACCCCAGGTCGATGCCGGGGAAGAATCCGAAGCCCACGTCGATTCCGGGATAAAACAGCGGCGGATAGTAGCCGTAAACCGGCGGACCCCAGACCCACAGAGGATTGTAATTTGGAACATAGATTACGCCGGGCTCCACAGGCTGGATTACAATCGCAGATTGTCCATTTTGACTTTCTGTGGTTACGGACTGCTGCTGCGTGGATTGCAGCTTACCTGCGGCCTGCGCTTTGGCGCGCAATTGTTGGACGGCATTCATTACATCCGGCTGCTGCGCCAGGAACGCGTTGCCCAAATCCGTGGTCCAGCGAATATCCTGATTCAACCGGGCCAGAACGTCGGGAAACGCAACCAGGGCCTGGATGCTTGGGTCCCAGTTCTGTTGGCGTGCCGCATCCATTAGCGCTTGTCCCTTCAGATTGCGATTCTGTTGCAGCCACTGCTGAGCTTCCACCACTTCAATGGGATAGGTGCTTGCCACCAGGATCTGGCTGAGCAGCGTATCGGGATACAAAGCCACAGGCGCCACCAGGTTCTGGAGTTGATCGGGCGTAAGCGGTTGAGCCGGGGGAGGAGCTTGGCCCGGCGGCGATTGTTCGGGTGGCGCGCCCGGATCGGGAGGCGGACCCTGTTGGGCAAACAACGTAACCGCGACGGTTGCCAAAATTGCGGTTGCCAAGCCGATTGAGGCGGCCAGTCTGATGCTTTTCATTTTGCGGACTCCTTGGGGCTCCAAAACAGTCCCATTCTTTTGATGCATTCGCGCGCCCGGAGTTCCTTATCAATTGTGTAGCGTTTTGTAACCAGCGCTTAATTCGCTACGCCAGCGGATGAGGCTTTAGGGCATAAACCGCGGTAACGGGGCCGCCGCGCTTGCTTCCGGGAAATTGTCGATCGGCGCCAGATAGCCTTTTACCGTCGGCGAGGGCATCGTCGTGGAAGGCGATGGAATCACGCCAATAGTAAAGATGTCCATCGCGGCGCAGCCGTTTACTCCCAGAAAGGGGGCTGCAGCCGTTACATCGTAAAGCAATTCGGCCGTGTGCGTCGAGGTAACGGGAACGGTGCTGTCGCCCGTCGCGGTGTTGACGGTGCCCAACGCGAAGGTAGGGCCGAAGGGCGGAAGAACGCGGTGCGCCACCAATAGGCCGCTCGACGATGTTGCCTGGTTCGGAACAGTCAGCGACGTTACGCTGGCCGGGAGTGCAGTGAAAACCGACAGCAGGCGCACGCCCGTGTCGGCCAAGCCGGCGACGCCGTGAGTCAGGGCCTCAAATCCGGGAATGAAGCCGCTCTCGGTGCAATACGGTTTGCCCGGCACATCCTGGTGGTTGAGCGTCAGCGGACCGCCGACCGTGTTCTCATCGCGCTTCCGAAAAGCACTGTCATACGTTTCGGCGAAAGTCAGAACCCAGCCGGGAGCGCCGGGCAAGGGTGCAAAGGTAAAGTGCAAGGGATCGGCCCCCACTGCTACAGTTATCACCGGATTGGTGATGCCGACTGCGACGTTGGTTATGATGTCCACGTTGGCAGCGATCGGATTGATGCCAATGGATGCTACGTCGGCGCGGACATTGTTAATGCGGAAAATGCGGGTACCGCCCGTTACGTAGGGCACACCTTCGAAAATCACAGCCCTTTGATCCACCACCCCACCAGACGATACTTGCATTCCCTGGTAAACGTTCCCCGAACCAGGACTGCCCGCCAGAATTCCGGGCGTCCCGAGCACCTGTCCAAAATACGAAAACCCGTTGCTGATGTTGGGGACGCCGGGCAACGGTTCGTCGATGAGCAGGAGCGCTTCGTTGGCCAGCGTCGTCGTGTTTTCGATGCGGCTGGTTATATTTACATTGAGGGTCACCTGGACATTAATTAAAATCGATTCCGATGGCGCGCTGGAAGTGCAGGTCATCGCAATATCTTCCACGCGCTCCGCTTCGCCGTTCGAGGCCGCGGGAGGCGGGGTTGGAGTGGCCAGAGTGCAACTGGCTTGGGAATAAGCAGGCGGAACGGCCGCTGCTAAAATCGCGAACGCGAGCGAAAATACACATTGTCTGGTCATCGCGCGCCTCCAACATGGGAATTTGGTAGCAGTATATACCTGATTGCGGCGATTGCCGACACGCCACAAAATATTTATTTAACTGTAATGTAAACTCGCACACGAAAGAAATGCTGGCAACTCCAGCGCGGTGCCGTCCGTGGTATGGTATCTAGCGATCCCACTCAGGAGGAATCTAACCCATGAAGTTTGAGACGCTGATTCTCGCCACGGCGCTGTCAACCGCCGCGCTGGCTCAAGAAGGACTTCCCACTCAGAAGGTGCTCACCATCGACGTGGCGCAGACCATCGCGCAGGAGGCCATGGCGCAATGCCGCGCCAATGGCTATAAAGTAACCGTCACCGTAGTGGATGGCGCGAATATGTTGAAGGCGGTCCTGCGCGACGATGGCGCCGGGATGGCGACTATCGAAGTGGGACGCATGAAAGCCAACTCGGTGATGGCGTTCGGACGACCCTCCGGTCCGCCTCCGAATCTGCCGGCCGGCGCTCCCGTGCCGCCGCCGGTGCTTCCTGGGACCATCAACGCTATGGGCGGCGTACCGATCAAGGTGGGCGATCAGGTGATCGGCGCCATTGCCGTGAGTGGCGCGCCGGGCGGAGAGAAGGACGCCGCGTGCGCCAATGCGGCGCTGGCCAAGGTGGCCGACAAATTGAAATAGTCCGCCCCACCTCGCTCGAGTTTGGGCCATATTGGCCGAGCTTTGTAGCGCGTGCCGATTGACGCTCTGCGGGGAGAAGTGATAGAACTCTGTTTAAGGAATCGCGCAAAACGGAGTGCGGCGGGCCAGTTCCGATCCATTTTGCGGTGCGAGCCGCACCCCTTGCGCTTCCCAGGAGGTCTGCCGTGTCCGTTCGATTGTGTTTTTTCGTCCCCGCTCTTTTAGCCGGCTTCGGCGCGATAGCATCCGCCGCCCAAGTGCAAGGGATTCTCATCGACGAGATGTGTTCTTCGAAAGCCGAAGTGCGGATAGTTTCCGGGCCGCGCCTGGAGGGCGGGATGATTGTCGCCGAAGCCCACACGCGAGAGTGCGCGCTCATGCCGGCTTGCGAGAAAAGCGGCTATGGAGTGTTCACTTACGACAACAAGTTTTTGAAATTCGACCCGGCCGGCAGCCGCAAAGCCTTGGCCGCGCTGAAGGCGTCGAAAAAGGAAGACGACCTCAAGGTGGAGGTCACCGGCGAGATTTCAGGCGATACTATCAAAGTGGCGAGCCTGAAGTTGATTGAGTGAAGTTGATCGAATGAAGTTGATTGAGTCCCGATCGCCGGATCAATAGATCCAGGGCCGGCCCTGGAAATGGATCTCCACCGGGATCTTGACGCATGCCACAATGCGCCCATCCTGGCGAGCCGGCTCAAAGCGCCAATGCGAAACTGCCTCCCGCGCCGCGCTCTCCAGTTTCAATATTTTTGGGGTGACGCGGCCGGTGAGGACTGCGTTGGTCACCGTGCCGTCCTCACTGACATCCACCAGCAGGTGAATGACGACCTCGCCTCTCACGCTTTTCAGCCGTTCCGGAGTGGCTTCAATCGGAACCTTGAGGGTAGGCTTTGGAAAGATAAAAACCGGGGGGTATGACGCTATTGGCGTTGTCCTGGCCGGTGTTATAGGACGCGACACCGCCGTTTGGTTCGACGGCTCGGGCGCTGGTGGAGGAGCGGGCGTCGCAGCGAGAACCGGAGCAGCCGGAGCTGGTGCGGGCTGCACCGGCGTCAACGCTTCCGCTGTGACCGCTTCGGCCGTAAGCACTTCCGCTGACGGAACCATGGTCAAAGTGTAGTCTACCGATTCGCCGTCCGGCGAGCCCACAAACTCTACCCAGCGCGCCCCTGCACGCCCGGTGATCCATGCGTTCTCGGGCTGCTCGCGATCGCTGAACAGGGTCTTGAAGCCTGAAGATTTTAATTCACCCTCCAAAACCGATAAAGCTTGCGCCGCCCAGGCTGAAGGGCAAGCGAGTGCGACCGTCTGAACATTACCAGTGAGCGATGTTTCTGCCTTTGGGCCCGTCCGCATCGCCACGGAATCCTCCACCTTAGAACTGCATTCCACCACTTCGCACTGCTTCAGCGCGGCAAGCAACGCGGGTGGCGTGCACGATTCCGCCGGGAGTTTACCGGCGCTGCTGAGCGAGTAGGAAGAGATTCCGTCGTCGGAGCTAGCGCTCCAACGGAGCCAGCGCGAGCCTTTCCGCGCAGTGACGACGGGATTATCCGGATCAAATTTGTTTTCTTTCTGCTCCGCGACGATCCGATAACCCGCCGTGCGAATTTCGGCATTCAATTCGCGTTGGATGCGAGCGAGATCCATCGAGGCCGCACAGGAATATACGAGAGAACTCAGGCTGCCATCCGGGGTTGCGGCGCCGGCGCCCCCGGCCGTGGTATCGCCGGCCGAAGTATCCAAGGAATCGCGCAGTTTAGCGGAGCACTCCTGAATCACGCAGCCCGCCAGCCTCGGGAAGAGCTTCAGATCGGTGCAGCCTTCCGTATCGCGCGGCTGTGTTTCTGCATCAGCCGGCCGCGCGAGGGCCGGTAACGCTACCGCCGCCAGCAGGATCGCAACAATAGGCGCGAGAGCAGTCATGGCACAGACGAAAATGGTCTTCCGTAGATCGGCAAACCAACGTCATCGCTTTAGACGCTTGCTCCAGCGTGAGCCTAATTCACAACTCTGGCTTCATTGAGGCTTGCGCCGGACGCAAGGGGGTTTGAATAGCTGGAAGCCACCCTGGCCCCAATGCTGTTCACTTTGTCAGACTCTGGTACACGCGACTTTTGGTCGCGTCTCCCCTACCAAACACAAACGCGGCTGAAGCCGCGCGTACCCTTGTGAAAGACCATGCTAACTGAACAGTATTGACCCTAACGTTCCTTCGGTACATTCGGCCTGTCGGGCGCTAATTGAATCCAACTTTCGTGTGGCGCGAGGGCTCCGGACAGCGAAGCAACCAAGGGCAAGTTTGCGGAGTCGATTTCAGCCGTTTGCCAATCCAGGTTAATTAACTCAACCCCACGGGACAGCTCTGGACACCCTCAGCGCGGAGTGGCTGGGCGGAACTTCATCGGCGACTCGCAAGCTGATGCGGAGAGCCTCTGAAATCATTGCGTGTCCAAGTCCCCGGCCTGCGAATCGCCGATTCACGGCGAGCCGCGCCAGTAAAATCAGTGGCAGATCGTAAGGGGGAGGCGGCGAATGACGATGGCCATTCGGTCCCGCATAGCTCGAATCAGGGCCTCGATAGGACGGTTCGCTTCCCCCGCAGATAGGAGTTCAGAGCTCCGGTTCGCGCCCCGTCCATTTGATTTCTACACGTGCCAGGACAAGGTCGGGAGCGACTCGTTCCAGTCGCGGAAAAAGCAGCACTTTGCGCTCCCCGGTCGCGCTCTCACTCACGATCCGGTGCCCCAGCTTCCGTTCCGACACCGCCCATCGAAATTAAGGCCACGGCATCGGACAGGAAGTCGGTGTTGCGAGCTCCAAATTCTTCTTTGAGCAAGCGTACCGAGCGATCTTCTGCTGGAGCAAGGTCCGCCTGGAACTTGGCCTTGCGCCGCGAACGGACCGCTGGAGCCTCAATTCGCTTTTTTCTGGTCTTCAGAGCCATTGTGCACCTTCGGGTTCCAAGACTGTCTGCAGTCTATTTAACTCCGGTTTCTACCCGTATTGGAGTGTAATCTTATACTAAACGCCCGCGTGCTTAAGGCCATTCTCGCCCATGCTGGCCAACGTCTACGCCGATCAGGGGCTAATCGCGTTCTGCTTGGCAGCCGCCTGTTAAACTGATGGGTTCCCGGCATGGACCCTGCGTCGCTTTCCTTGGATCTCACTCCGCGCGGCCCTTGTCGTGGTCTCACCAAGCCGATGCGGCGCCTTTGGATATCCGGGTCGCGGAGCGGCTGGCCGCTTCGTTTGAACGCGGAACGGGCCACGGCCTGTTGCTGCTAGGCGCCGACGAAGCCGGGACCTCGTTGCCGCCGGTACACGCCTACTGGCGCGAATTCGGCGCGCGCTTCGTAACGGCTCTCTGCGGCCAGGAGGATAGCGACGCGCCGCAGCGGGTGGAGCGGGTCGCGGCTCCTCCCGGCGATGAATTGGAGCGCCTGGCGCTGGCCGCGCCGCCTATGATGGGCGCGGAGTATTTGACCGCCGCGGTCTTGCGGAATTTGTGGGGGGAACTCAACGCGGCCTTCGCGCTCGAGTTGTCCCAATCCAATTGCGGTGTGCAGGACTTCCTGAAGCGCCGGAATCCGGCCTGGAATCTGGTGGGCCGCGTGCATTTCAATCTTGCCGAGAATCGCAAGGATCCGGATTCACCGTTTGCCTTTCTGGCCACCTATACTATGCGCCTGAATACGAACTCGTCGGGGCAGACCAAGGCGCAACACCTGCCGCTGGGGCAGGCTCTGAGCGAGTATGCCGGCGCGGCAAACAAGCACCGCCTCTTATCTCTGCTGGTTCCGGTGCAACGCGCCTCCGAGGCATGCCCGTGCCTGAAAACGATGGTGGACGCAGGCGAAATTTTCCATCCCTTGTGGTGGACGCCACAGGAGGCCTTGCAGGTCTTGCGAGACGTTCCGCAACTGGAGGCCGCGGGCGTGGTGGTGCGCATGCCGGCCACCTGGAGGGCAATCGTCCTCCGCGTCCGCGCGTAAGCGGAACCGTGGGAGCCAAGGCGCCCTCGGGACTGGGCCAAAAAGCACTCCTGGATTTCCAGATGGAAGTCACGCTCGACGGCGAGCTCCTCACACAGTGCCTGCTCGATGAGGCGAATACGGCGGTAGAGGTGCTCGTGGAAGGGATCGACCGGTGTGCATCCGATGGGAACCATCGCTGGAAGTTATTTCTTCCATTGTGCTCCGGCGTGCAAAACTCTCAAATTTTGAAAGCCTGCAAGTATATTTATTTGCTATTATTTGGATCTTCCGAAGAGGGATGAGCGGCTGATCAGCTTGAGTTTGCTAGATTCGTTGCAACTTGTTATGATTACAGGGAGAAAGCCACCCTAGCTCAGTTGGTAGAGCGGCTGATTCGTAATCAGCAGGTCGCCGGTTCGATCCCGGCGGGTGGCTCCAATCTAAATCAAACATAGGCAATAGGTTAGCGCCGGATAGCTTATCGACTTTCGATGTGCGCTTCCGCAAAATGTGTGCCTATAGTGTGCCAAACTCAGTCGAGGTGGCAAATACAGCGCCGAACCCAGACACAATCCGGTAGGCTCCGCCGCTATCGGCGTGGGCCTAAGGACAGTTGTTGCGTCATGCCGTTCATCTTCGCCGTTAAGCTTGCCTTTCCCTGGAACGCCGCCGGTGCGGACTTCTCTTCTGCTAAAGCGGTGAGCAAAGGAGTAACATTGGCTGCCATAAGAAGAACAACCCCGATTGCACCCGCGAGTTCAGCAACACCTATGGCATGTATCGTTGTGCTGCGCTCTGGCCGAGCCTGTGAATAGTCACCTCGACGAAGAGTTCATTTCTGCTCACGCTTCGCTTTTTCCGTAGTAGCTAGCTTCCTCTTGCGCGCGGCGCGCTTTTTCGGCGCAGATTCAAACAGGAGCGCTTCCACCTGGGCGGCCGCTGCCTCCTGCATGTGTGGAAGCACATGGGAATAAGTGTCGAGGGTGAAGGCAACGCTTGCGTGCCCCAATTGTTCGGATACAACCTTGGCGGGAACGCCTGCGCCGAGCGCCAGAGTTGCCGCTGTGTGGCGCAGATCGTAGAGCCGGATGCGCGGCAATTGCGCGCGCTCGAGAATGACTTGGAAGTTCCGTTGCACGAGATTCCGTTCATTCAGTGGGTTGCCGTTCGTATTCACGAAGATCAGATCCGCCGCAGCAACATCACCAACGCCTGCGGCGCGCTCCAGGGCTTGGGCGTCACGATAATCGGCGAGGAGCTTGAGGATCGACCCCTGAAGCTTCACTAACCGACGGCTGCGCGCGCGTTTCGTATCGGCAAAGCGCCAGCCACCACCTTTGATCGGTTCGAGCGTTCTGGCCACGCTCACCGTACCTTTGCTGAAATTTACGTCGGGCCACTTTAGCGCGAGATATTCGCTGGGTCGCATGCCGGTCGTGAGCGCGACCGCGAACAACACGTGATAACGATCCTGTGCGGCTTCTTTCAAGAAATCCCGCGCCTGCTGAGGATTCAGAACTTGAATTTCGCCCCTCGCTTGCTTTGGAAGATCCACGCTCTCACAGGGATTCTGAAGAATCAATCGCCATTTTACGGCCTGATGGAGAGCCGCGCGCATGACTGCGTGCGTGAACCGGACCGTTCGTGCCGATAGGCCGCGTTCCTGCATGTCCGCGTACAGGCCCTGGATTTCCAGAGGTTCGATCCTCGAGACCGACCGGCTGCCCAGAACCGGCCGCACGTATCGCCTGAGCAGCGCTTCATAGTCGCGATGGGTCTTCGCTCGGAGTTTCGGCTTCGCCGCCGTCTCCAACCACTTGTCGAGATAACCATCCAGGCTCATCCGGGATGGTTCGAAGAATACACCGAGGTCGCGATCTCGCTGGCTTCGGCTGAGGTACGCTTGCGCATCACGCAGCGTGCCATGGATCGTCTTGTTGACGTATTTGCGTTTTCCCGACTCCGAATCGCGTCCCATGAAGACACGCACCAGCCAGGTGCGCTCGCCTCTCGGAATGATCTGTCCGGCCTTGCCTGCCATCGTGCCACACCTCACCCGAATTCTGGCGCACAAGTGGCACACATTTACCAGTCATGCGCCCGAGTTGTGCTGAGGTTTGGAGAGTTTAGCGGCTCATCACCCGTCAGCCGATCATGACGAACCAGGGTCGCGATTTAGCCTGCGACGGCTATCCATACACCGGCGGTAGCGTTCACTGGCGCGGTCCAGCGAGAGTTCTATAATACTCGTCAACGGCGCCGTTCCATGCTTCCAATTGGCTCCGCGACAACCGCTGCTCGTTCTCTTCGCAGACATACACGCCTGTTTTTTGGAATGCGTACATCAGAGCGGGATCGGCACCGACGTCGGCCATTGCAGAGACGAGGATCGTCCTCACTTCAGCATCGCTGGGTTCTGGCGTGCCATTTCTGCCGCGGCGAGGCATACGATCAGCTTACCGCCGAAACAATACTGTATGTGCGAGGCCAAGTTTCGTTGAATTTGGGCCAGAATTGGCGCCGATGCTCTCTCTTGGGTGGGGAAGGTTAAGCCGGTGAGCAGAATCAGCAACGGAGTCAGCCTGAGAAGCTGGCATTCTACCACTGAATTACTCCCGCCTGCCTTAATTCTCTTCTACTTAGCTGTTTTTAAAGCACTTAGCCCGCCCTACCGCGAGTCTATTCCGTCTATTGCGTCCATCCAAAACCATGGGTTTTGATCGCAAAATGGACAGTAAAGTGGACAGTAAACCAGCCTGGGAAGCCTCGCCGCCGCCGTCCTCGTTTGCTGTCCACTTTACTGTCCATCCCACGACAGATTCAACATATCATACTGGACGCCCCGTCCGGTTCTACCTGGAGCGCAGCATATGGCAACCGTGTCGGATTTTCACCTCCCCCAAGCCGATGCACGCGTCAGGACCCTGGCGAACGGCGGAGCGCTTGGTCAAAAACTGGAATCCATCGCAGGGTAGACTCCCTTCCGTTCGCCCTCAGCGAGGATAAGCTACGAGTCGCCACGATTGCGAGCTTCTGAAATTCGGAATCGAGCAGGAGGGTGACGTCTCCGACGGGACCGAAGACAACGGCGGTGCCGCGCTGGAGAAGGTCGGTCCAGTAGGAGGAGTGACGCTTCATCATATCGGCCTCATCCGCGTTCATAGGCGTCTGCTCGGCCGCGCCGGTAGAGGTCATGTCTTGATATCACCTTCTTCGCAAGACCTGGCGGCGTGCGCACGGATTATTTCCACGAGATCGCCCGGACGCATCAGATCCCGGAAGATGCGAAGAAAGAATCCGTAAAACAACGTGCCCTTGGCTTGCTCGCCGACGCGGTAGTGAATTACCGCCGAATGACAGGGAGATCCGGGAATTGGCGCTGAAACTTTCCGGCGCACCGCCTCGGCTGACTCCTTCCGGCCACCCCATGTCAACGTGATGTCTTGACGCTGAGCGAAGGTGAAGAAACGGACGACATCGAACCGGGCGAACAGCCGGAGCTTACCGGTGACAATATCCAGGGCAATGGGAGTGGGCACGGTCGCGAACAGGCCGGGCCCGTAAATATCGCGAAGGTGGAACTTGCCGAGGTCGACGAATTGCGGGGACTCCGCAACCCGGCGCACCTCGTCGCGCGCAACGTCGCCGCCCTGCGAAAGGAGGCATTCACGCGTCTCGGGATCGAGATGATAGAAGTAGTGCTTCACTAGGCCGTCCGTGATGGTCAAGCCGCACTCTTCGCGAATCGCGATCAAGGAGAGGCATTCGTCGATGAGGCGGCAGGACACGCCAGTCCCGGTCGCCTCGACACAAACGGCGATTACGATTTCCAGAAATCCATCGACCGCAACGGGTTCCTTCGACAGCATAATCGGGGCTTGGTTCAAGGCATCGAAGCCGCGATCCGTGGTCATTACCTCGAAGGCGTTCTTGAGCCGGCCATGCTGCCGCATGATCCGTTCGAGCTGCTCCCATGCCTTCGGTCCCATGGCGTCAAGCTGCTGCACAGCGTTCGGGTCAGGCTTTTTCGTTAGCATGTCAAGCAACAACCGGTTGGTCTCGCCGGTTTTCAATTCGATGATGGCGAGTTTGGGTTCCGGCTTCGTGCGATCGATTTCGACCAGATCGGCCATGTGCATGCCCGTCGTCAGATCGGCGACCACCGTAAATCTGAGGAGGTCTTCGCGGTTGCGTGTTTCCGCGAGGCTGAGGGCCATCCTGAGGACATCAGGGTCTACACCCTGAATTTTGCGGTGCACGAGGAAACGCTTGTAGCGATGCGCTTCCCGGTTCAAAAGTGTGAAGTAAACGTAGTCAACGATGCGGCGCAAGACTAGTTGGCGATTCGTCATCGCCTCGATGCGGAGGGCCCGATCCTGCGCTTTATCCTTGTCGCGGTTTCTCCGCGCCTCTGCCAGCTCGCGCTCTGCTTCCCTTACGGCCGCGTCAAGTTCAATGACGCGTTGCCCGATCGCGGCTTGAGCGCGGTCAAAGCCCGCGTGACACGCGGCTATGAAGTGCCGCAGCGCGTCTTCGTCATCATGAATACGATCAAGGGACACGCCGGTCTCCAACATCCGCCGCGCGCCGTACTCGCAGGCAGTGTAGGCGATATCGGTCAGGGCCGCCACGAATTCCTCATAGCCGGGCCCGCCGATCCACAGCGGCTTGAGTAGTTGGTTCAACGGTCTACCCTCGCGAAGCGAAAGGAGTGACGCAATCGGGCTGGAGAAAACTCCGTCCGGAGTAAAAGCTCCCTAAACAAGCATAACCTGCCATTCCGCTCATCATTGCCCCTTCCCCCCTTTTGCTTAACCGAGG
>Ga0181525_10002150_pt1 | contig 16352 bp, 19 predicted proteins | sample PEATcosm2014_Bin_48_FD_121100 | JGI IMG/M metagenome (GOLD analysis project Ga0181525, IMG submission 121100) | Peatland microbial communities from MTU Mesocosm Facility, Houghton, MI, USA - PEATcosm2014_Bin06_10_metaG | ecosystem: Environmental > Terrestrial > Soil > Wetlands > Peat | place...
CACCACCCATGCGGCCATCAAACTGCCGTGGCTCCTGGGGTTGATCGCCACGCGCTCCATCGACACCCCGGTCGCCGGCATCGAGGACCTGGTGGCGGTGGCGCGCACTCGCATTCGGAGTGGCATGCAGGCGCACGCCGCCTTGCAGGCCCTGCGCGCCAACGGCGCGGATGAGTCCGCACTCACGCAGTTCACGGCGCACCAGGCGGATCTGGGCTACGGATTGCTGCTGCTGCGCTACGTCGACAACCCCGCCGACGCCACCGACGCGCAGATCGATCTGGCCGCCTGGTCGACGGTACCCAATGTGCCCGTGATCTTCTGGTGCTTCCGCGTCATGGTGGGACTGGGCCTGTTCTTCATCCTGCTGTTTGCCACCGCGTTCTATCTGGGCACGCGCCATCGCTTCGAGCACAGTCGCTGGTTCCTGCGCATTGCCTTCTTCAGCCTGCCGCTGCCCTGGATCGCGGCCGAGCTGGGCTGGATCGTGGCCGAATACGGCCGCCAGCCCTGGGCCATCGATGGTGTGCTGCCCACCTTCCTCGGCGTCTCGCGCGCGCCCATCGGCAACGTCATCGCCTCCCTGGCGGGCTTTGTGATCTTCTACACCGCACTCGCGGTGGTCGAGATTTATCTGATGGTGCGCACCGTGCGGCGCGGCCCCGACGGCTTTGGCTACTGGCAGGACCCGCTCAGCCCCCTGGGCGCACCCGCGGCGGAGAGCCCGCATGCCTGACTACGACACGCTGCGCGTGATCTGGTGGGCGCTGCTGGGGGCGCTGCTGATCGGCTTTGCGATCATGGATGGCTTCGACCTGGGGCTAGGCGCCACGTTTCGTTTTGTCGGCCGCAATGATGAGGAGCGGCGCGCGCTGCTCGAATGCATCGAGCCGGTCTGGGAAGGCAACCAGGTCTGGTTCGTGCTTGGCGGCGGGGCGGTGTTCGCGGCCTGGCCGCTGTTGTACGCAGCTTCCTTCTCGAATCTTTATCTGGCGATGTTCCTGATCCTGCTGGCGCTGATCGCGCGGCCCGTGGGATTTAATTTTCGCGGCAAGATTGCTGATCCGCGCTGGCGCGACGTGTGGGATGCGGCACTGACCTTCGCCGGCGCGGTGCCGGCGCTGCTCTTCGGGGTGGCCTTCGGCAATCTCTTCCTGGGCGTGCCGTATCACTTCGATGCCATGATGCGACCGACCTATACCGGCGGCTTCTTTAATCTGCTGCAACCCTTCGCGCTGCTGGCCGGTGTGGTGAGTCTTTCCATGCTGGTGCTGCACGGCTGTACCTACGCGGCACTGAAGACAGGCGAGCCCATGGCCGCGCGCGCCGTCAAATTTGCGCGCCTCGCGGCCGCGATCTATGTCATCGCCTTCATCGCCGCCGGCGCCTGGGTGGCAACGTCGCTGCCGGGGCATCACATCACCGGCGGCGCCGATCCGCTCGGGCCCTCCAATCCGCTCCTGAAACAGGTCGCAGTCTCGCCGGGCGCCTGGCTCGACAATTACCGGGCGCTTGGTCTGCTGTGGCTGGCGCCGATCGGCGCCCTGATCGGCGCGGCGCTGGCGGTGCTGCTGCTCAGTGTCGGCCGGCCGGGTCTCGCCTTCGTCGCGAGCGCGCTGACCCAGGCCGGCACCGTGCTCACGGCAGGCTTTGCACTGTTTCCGTTTCTGATGCCCTCATCCAGCGATCCGAGCCAGGGGCTCACGATCTGGGATGCCTCGAGCAGCGCCAGGACGCTGCTCATCATGCTGGTGGCCACCTGCGTGTTTCTGCCGCTGATCATCGCGTACACCAGCTGGGTGTTCGGCGTCATGCGCGGCCGCGTGACGCTCGAGCACATCCGCCAGCACGGGGATCTTTACTGATGTGGTATTTCAGCTGGATTCTGGGATCGGGCCTGGCACTGACCTTCGGCGTGCTCAATGCCATCTGGTACGAGATTCTCGAGACGCAGCGCGAGGCTCGCAAGGCCCACAAATCCGGGCCGACGGTGCCCCCGGCGCTGTAGTTCTACGAGTTCCGAGCGCCGAGGATTTCGGTCAGCGCAAAGATGGACTGCATGGGCACCCACTTCTGACCCGGCGCCGCCCACGGCAGGGGCTGCTGGAACACCCACATGAGCTTCTCCCAGGCCTGCACCTCGGCATTGGCGGCATCGGCGCGCGCTTTCGATTCCGGTGAGAACTCATCCGGGGCCTCGATGATCAGAAACAATCGATTTCCCGTGCGATAGATCGCGAGTTCATCGATGCCGGACGCCTTCAGCGATTCGACCACGGACGGCCAGATCCTGTCGGCGCGATGCCAGGCCTCGTAGTCGGTGATCATCGCCGGATCATCCTTGAGGTCCAGGGCGTACACGAGGCGTTGCATGGATGGGCGTCTGGCGGGCGGTAAGGCAGTATAAAGTAGCCCAGCGTCCATACAGAACATGCACCCGGACCCACCTTCGCGAGCGCCCATCGCAGGCGGCGTGCCGCTCCCAAAGCTCGGGATGGGCACCGCGCCGCTCGGCAATCTGTTTGCGCGCCTCAGCGATGCGTCGGCCGAGGGCGCGATCGCGGCTGCCCTTGCCGCCGGCATCCGCTACTTCGACACTGCGCCTTTGTACGGTTATGGCCTCAGCGAACGGCGCTTGGGGCAGGCGCTGTCCCATCTGCCGCCGGAGAGCGTGAAGATCTCGACCAAGGTCGGCCGCCTGATCGTGGCCGATCCCGGCCATACACCCACCGAGGGCTATTGTGTCGACGGTCATCGCGCGGTGTTCGATTACTCGCACGAGGCCGTGCTGCGCTCCTTCGATGAGAGCCTGGAGCGGCTGGGTCGCGATCGGGTCGATGGGCTGCTGCTGCATGACATCGGCGCCGAAACGCACGGTGCGCAGCACGCCGCCATTTTGCAGCAGGTGTTCGATGAGGCGCTGCCCGCCCTGCAGCGGATCAAGGAGGCCGGCGGCTGCCGGGCCATCGGCATCGGCGTTAACGAGAGCGCGGTATGCCTGGAGATGATGCGGCGCTGTCAGCTCGACTGCATTCTCTTCGCCGGCCGCTACACTCTGCTCGAGCAATCCAGCCTGCACACCGTCATGGCGCAGGCGCAGCGCCAGGGCACCGCCATCATCATTGGTGGTGCGTTCAATTCGGGACTGCTGGCGGATCCTGCCGCCCCGGGCACCACCTACAACTACGCGCCCGTGGACTCAGCGACGCTGGCGCGTGCCCAGTCGATCTACCGGGTCTGCGCCCGGCACGGTGTCGATGTGGGCGCAGCGGCGCTGCAGTTCGTGCTGGCGCATCCGGCCGTGGCGAGCGTGGTAGTGGGCATGCGAAGCGCCGCGGAAGTCGCAAGCGCCACTGCGCGGCTGCAGGCGCCGATACCAGCGGCGCTGTGGGACTCGCTGCGCGACGCGGGACTGCTGCTGGCCGACGCGCCGACGCCTTATGGAGTCCCGGAGGGAAGCGCCGTCGTCAGGCCGAAATAGATCAGTCCAGCCGTAATGAGGACGAAACCGATTACGCGCGGATCAAGCAGATTTCCAATCAGGAAGCCAAGGATCACGCTGAAGAGGAGCCAGGCCGCCGTTGCGCCGACCGCCAGCCATGCAAGCGCGCGATCATTCGGCCGGGCCGCGCGCAAAAGATTGAGCGCGCCGATTAATATTCCCAACACGCTGACACACAGCCCCGACAGCAGTGCAATCGGCTGATCGTGGAAGGTCGCGATTGCGCCAGCGGCGTGACCGCCTCCGCCTGCGATGATCAGCAATACCGCGAGCGATCGGTCCGCGATTCTTCGCATTGGGTCAGTGCCGGACCGCATTGCCCGGCACCGCCTGCGCGGCGCGCCGGTACGGCAGCCAGTAGGCATGGATCGCCCGGACCGCCGGTGCGATGCGTACCGACCAGGTTGCGTGCATGGCCGCTTCGCCGCCGGCCTCCAGCTTGCGCCAACCGGCGCGGGTGCCGAAGAGCTCGATCGGCTTGAGAAGTTCCGGCTGCTCGCGCTTCAGGGGCTTCCAGCCCTCCGGATCCATCCGCATGCCTTTGACAAAGCCGTCGCACCATTCATCGACGATGATGATCTTCTTGTCATTCAGGGGGCTTTCGTAGAATGAGGGTTCGAAGGATTCCGGATCCTGTGCGAAGCACACCGCGATCTCGTTATACAAACCCATGACCAGGGCCACGAAGCGATTGAGATCCTCGACATCCTTGAATTGCGGCTTGCCCTTTCCCCAGACCTTCGGCAGCCACAACATGGGCGACATCGCAGTCGGACCGATGACGATCGCCGTGAGAAATCCCTCCAGCGTCACGATCTCGCAGATGGCCTTGCCGCGCTTGAGCAGCCAGGCATCCAGCTGTCGGAAGTCATCGTCGGAGAATGAGGCGCCAGCAGCCGTTTCCATAATGCGCGATCATCCGCCCGAATGAGCCCCCGATCCAGCACACCATGAATCTCATCGACGCCCACCAGCACTACTGGCGCCTCGACCGGGGTGACTACGATTGGCTGACTCCAAAACTCGGTCCGCTGTATCGGGACTTCGCGCCCGTACACCTGGCGGAGCAACTTCAGACCTGCGGCATCGGCTCCGGGGTGCTGGTACAGGCGGCCGCGACCGAGGCCGAGACGCGTTACCTGATCGCGCTGGCGCAGCAGCACGCCTCCATCGCCGGCATCGTCGGCTGGGTCGACTTCGAGGGAGTCGATGTGGGCGAACGCATCGCCAGGCTGGTGGAAGAGGGTGGGGGAGTCCTCAAGGGCTTTCGCCCGATGATCCAGGACATCGCTGATCGCCAGTGGCTCGGTCGGGAATCGCTCGATCCGGCTTTCGAGGCGCTCATCGCGGCGGATATGACCTTCGATGCGCTGGTGACACCGCGCCATCTCGAGCTGCTGCGGCTTCGATTGCACAAACATCCCAACCTGCGCGCGGTGCTCGATCATGCCGGCAAACCCGACATCGCCGGCGGCGTGCGAGGGCCGGCGTTCGAGCCTTGGGCATCGGAACTCGAACGGCTGGGGCGCGAGACTTCGATCTGCTGCAAACTCTCCGGCCTGCTGACCGAGGCCGCGCCCGGATCGGACACCGGGGTGCTGGATCCCTTCGTGGCGCATATCTTTGCCTGCTTCGGACCCGAGCGGGTGTTCTGGGGCAGCGACTGGCCGGTGCTGACGCTGTGTACGAGTTACCAGGAGTGGCTGGACATGGCGATGACACTGGTGCGACGGCATGAGCCGGGGATGGAGCAGGCCGTGTTCGCAACTAACGCGCGGCGGTTCTATCGGCTCGGTGTGGCCCAATAAATAATAAGAGGAGTGGGGTGTGTCGCTGATCACGGCGCTGGAAGCGCACGATATTCGTTTTCCGACTTCGCGCGAGCTCGATGGCTCGGACGCCATGAATCCCGATCCGGATTACTCGGCGGCCTACGTCATGCTGCGCACCGATGCGCCCGGAGGGCTCAGCGGTCATGGCTTCGTGTTCACGATCGGGCGCGGCAATGATGTACAGACCGCAGCCTTCGGCGCGCTGCGTCACCTGGTGGTGGGACGATCCGTGGAAGACGTGCTGTCGGATCTGGGGGCCTTCGCGCGCAGTCTCACGGCCGACTCGCAGCTGCGCTGGCTCGGCCCCGAGAAGGGCGTCATCCACATGGCCATCGGCGCGGTCATCAACGCGGCCTGGGACATGGCAGCGCGCGTGGCGGGCAAGCCCCTCTGGCAGCTGATTGCCGGGATGAGTCCGGAGCAGATTGTGGACCTGATCGATTTCCGCTACCTCAGCGATGCGCTCTCGCCGGCCGAGGCGCTGCAGATCCTGCGCGCGGCGTACCCCGGGCGGCAGCAGCGCACCGAGCGGCTGCTTGCCTCAGGCTATCCCGCCTACACCACATCGCCGGGGTGGCTCGGCTATTCGGATGAGAAACTCGCGCGCCTCTCGCGGGAGGCGATCGCGGATGGCTTTCACACCATCAAGATCAAAGTGGGACAGCGTCTCGAAGATGATGTCCGCCGCTGCCGCATCGCGCGGGAGGCCATTGGAGCTGAGCACGGGTTGGCCATCGACGCCAATCAGCGCTGGGATGTGGGTGCGGCCATCGCCTGGCTGCGCGAACTGCAATCCTTCGACATCGCCTGGATCGAGGAGCCCACCAGCCCCGACGATGTGCTGGGGCATGCTGCCATTCGCCGCGGCATCGCCCCCATGCCCGTATCGACCGGGGAACACACGCACAATCGGGTGATGTTCAAGCAGCTGTTCCAGGCCCAGGCGGTGGACCTGATCCAGATCGATGCGGCGCGCGTGGGCGGGGTCAATGAGAACCTGGCCATCCTGCTGATGGCAGCCAAGTTCGGGGTGCGGGTGTTTCCGCACGCCGGCGGCGTAGGACTGTGCGAGCTGGTGCAGCACCTGGCGATGGCGGACTATGTGGCCATCAGCGGCAGCATGGAGGACCGCGCCATCGAATACGTGGATCACCTGCATGAGCACTTCGTGGATCCGGTCCGTATTCGCCATGGGCGTTACCTCGCCCCAATGAAGGCCGGATTCTCGGCGCAGATGGTGCAAGCATCCCTCACGCGCTTCGCCTACCCCAATGGCGCCGTGTGGCGGGAGTCCGCCCCATGAGCGGCAGGCTCACCGGCAAGCGCTGCCTCATCACCGCGGCAGGCCAGGGCATCGGCCGCGACACGGCGGTTGCCTTCGCGCGCGAAGGAGCGGCCGTCATCGCTACCGACATCAACGAGGTGCCGCTGGCGAGCCTTGCGGCCGAGGCGCCCGGCGTGGAGCTGCGACGACTGGATGTCACGGACCCGAAGGCCGTCGCCGAGTGTGTCTACGAAGCAGGGCCGGTGAATGTGCTCTTCAACTGCGCCGGCTACGTGCACCAGGGCAGCATCCTGGAGTGCTCGGACGCCGACTGGAAGCGTTCCTTTCAGGTCAACGTCGACTCGATGTTTTATCTCTGCAAGGCACTGCTGCCGGGCATGATCGAGCGCGGCGGCGGCAGCATCATCAACATGTCCTCGGTGGCCTCCAGCATCAAAGGCGCGCCCAACCGCTTTGCGTACGGCGCGACCAAGGCGGCCGTGATCGGGCTGACCAAGGCCATTGCCGCGGACTTCGTCGCGAAAAATATCCGCTGCAACGCCATCTGTCCTGGCACGGTCAGGACACCTTCGCTCGCTGACCGCGTCGCGGCGCTCGGCGGCAACAGCCAGGTGCACTGGCGCAACTTCAAACAGCGCCAGCCCATGGGGCGGCTGGGCGAGGCGCACGAGATCGCGGCGCTGGCGGTGTACCTGGCGTCCGATGAGGCCTCGTTCACGACCGGCGCGATCCACATCATCGACGGCGGCTGGTCGAATTAAGTTGTGTAACCCTTCGGCATGCCACGGCTCTTTTGCGTCGCAGCAAGAACGCAGTGGCTGATCACGCTGCTGCCGCGCCAATTGATCTGGCGCCATCCCGCAGCGGTGGCGTTGGCGGCCCTTGAACTCTGAAACGGCGCCCCTAAATGTGCCTGCGTGAGGTCAAGCTGCCAATCTGATAGGAGGTGCGGATATGTTCGGCAATCTGACCGCTGTCGAAAATCTCTTTGACGAACTGCGACGGATGGAGCGGGGCATCGACCAGATATTTGGCCCCAGCACGGTGCCAGCCGGCATCCGGTCGGTGTCACGCGGCACATTCCCCCCGACCAACGTGGGGGTCACCGAGGACGAGGTGCAGGTGTACCTGTTCGCCCCGGGGCTCGATGCCAAGAGCTTCAATATCTCGATCCAGCAAAACCTGCTGCTGGTCTCCGGAACCCGCAAGCTGCCAGTCGACAAGAAGGCGACCTATTTCCGGCAGGAGCGCTTCGAAGGCGAATTCCGGCGGGTGGTGGCGCTGCCCGAAGATGTCGATCCGGAGCGGACCGAGGCCAAGTATCGCGATGGCGTGCTGCAGATCAGCCTGCGGCGCCGCGAGACCGCGAAGCCCCGCCAAATCCAAATCAATTAACCGCAGGAGACGAGCCATGAACGACAAGCAAGCAACGGCATCTCAAGCCTCGTCCGCCGCTCCACGTACCGAACGGGAGGCCGATTACCCGTTGGTCCCACCCGCAGACGTGCTCGAAGACAGTGACGGGATTACGCTGCGGCTGGATATGCCCGGGGTTTCCAAAGACCGTTTAAACGTCCAGGCGGACAAGAACACATTGGTGATCGAAGGCGAGGTGCACATCACGATGCCTCAGGGCATGGAGGCGCTATACGCGGAGATTCAATCCACGCGCTATCGCCGCAGCTTCACGTTGAGCGGCGAGCTCGATGCGGACAAGACCGTCGCCAACGTGAGTAACGGCGTGCTCTCTGTGAGCATTCCCAAAAGAGCCGAGTTACGGCCGCGGAAGATCGAAGTCACGGTCACTTGAACGGTCGGGGGATACCCAGGAAGATCCAAGCGGTATCGACGCGCGGAGCCGGGTGCCTTCTGATCGCGGGGCCGACTCCCCGACAAGGCACCTGGCCCACTTGGCGCTGTGCGTCAGGTCTTACCGCTGCCTTCCTGGTCAGCGAGTTACGGGCATGAGCTCGAACTCACCTCAGATACTGCGGCCTGCCTCGTACAGGAACCACACCCGCCGCTCGGCCTCATCGATCCACACCTCGAGCAGGCTCGCGGTGGCGACATCGTTGTACTTGTCGCAGGCATCGTGCGTTTCGCGCATGAAGGCAGCCAGGCGCATGTTGTCCTCGCGCAGCTCGGCCAGCATCCCGGAGGGCGTCACGAAATCGGCATCGTTGTCCGCCAGTCTCTGCAGCCGCGCGATGTGGCCCGTGGACCGGATGGTCGTGCCGCCGAGCTTGCGCACGCGCTCGGCAATGGCATCGGTGATGGCATAGATCTGGTCCGCGTGCTCATCGAGCAGCAGGTGGTAGTCGCGGAAGTGCGGGCCGGACATGTGCCAGTGAAAATTCTTGGTCTTCAGATACAGCGCAAAGGTGTCGGCCAGCAGCGTGTTGAGCTCGGCGGACAGGTCGCGGCGTGCATCGGCGCCTAAATCGTTGGTGGTCTGAAGCGGGGCGGTGCGGCGCTGCTTGGCGCTGGCGGCCTTGGCATTGCTGAGTGGCTTGACGTTGCTCATGAAACGAGCGCTCCTCTGAAGTTCTGAGTGGGGATGGGGTGGATCGAGTATTGCACCGACGGCGGACTCATGTCGCGATTGAAAGGCAGCCGGCGCGGTTTTGCAATCGTACTAATCGGTTGATGCGGTGCGCACCCCTGTGTGACACTTGCGCCCCTTTTTCGCGCGCGGTCCCACGCTTCCTCTAGTGCCAGTCATTACCCTGCCGGATGGCAGTCAACGCAGTTTCGATCGCGCCATCAGCGTCGCGGAAGTCGCACAGAGCATCGGCGCCGGGCTGGCCCGGGCGGCGCTGGCCGGACGCGTCGATGGCAAGCTGGTCGACACCTCGTTTCTGATCGATCACGACGCCAGGCTTGCCATCGTCACCGACCGCGACCCCGATGGCCTCGAGGTCATCCGCCATTCCACCGCGCACCTGCTGGCGCAGGCGGTCAAACAGCTGTTTCCCGAGGCGCAGGTGACCATTGGACCTGTGATCGAGGATGGCTTCTTCTACGACTTCGCCTTCTCCCGTCCCTTCACTCCCGAGGACCTGGCCGCCATCGAGACGCGCATGAAGGAGCTGGCCAAGGCCGACCAGCCCGTGCATCGTCGCGTCATGCCGCGCGATGAGGCCGTGGCCTATTTCAGGGGGTTGGGGGAGAACTACAAGGCCGAGATCATCCAGGCCATTCCCGCCACCGAGCCCATCAGTCTCTACGGCCAGGGCGACTGGGTGGACCTGTGCCGCGGGCCGCACGTGCCCTCCACCGGCAAGCTGCGCGCCTTCAAGCTCATGAAGCTCGCCGGCGCCTACTGGCGCGGGGATTCGCGCAACGAGATGCTGCAGCGGATCTACGGCACCGCCTGGCCCGACCAGAAGCAGCTGGATGAGTACCTGCGGCGGCTGGAAGAGGCCGAGAAACGCGATCACCGCCGCATCGGCCGCGAGCTGGATCTCTTCCATATGCAGGAGGAGGCCCCCGGTGCGGTGTTCTGGCACCCCAAGGGCTGGCACATCTTCCAGACCCTGATTGCCTACATGCGTAAGCGCCAGAACGAGGCCGGGTTCCAGGAAGTCAACGCGCCGGAACTCATGGACCGCAGCCTCTGGGAGGCCTCGGGCCACTGGGCGCAGTTCGGCGAGAACATGTACACCACGCGCACGCCCGATGATCGCGTGTACGCCATCAAGCCCATGAACTGCCCGGGGCATGTGCAGATCTTCAAGCAGGGCATCCGCAGCTACCACCAGCTGCCGGTCCGCTACGGCGAATTCGGCAAGGTGCACCGCTACGAGCCTTCCGGCGCGCTGCACGGCCTGATGCGCGTGCGGGCGTTCACCCAGGATGACGCGCACGTGTTCGTAACCGAGGATCAGATCACTGCGGAAGCGGTGAGCATGACGCAGCTGATTCTCGACATTTATAAAGACTTCGGCTTCGATGATGTCCGCATCAAATTCTCCGACCGGCCCTCTAAGCGCGTGGGCTCGGATGAGGTCTGGGACAAGGCCGAGGAAGCCCTGAAGCAGGCGGCGCGGGCCGCGGGCATCGAATTTGGCTTAAATCCGGGCGAGGGCGCCTTCTACGGTCCGAAACTGGAATTTGTGCTGCGCGATGCGATCGGTCGCGACTGGCAATGCGGCACCGTGCAGGTGGACTGGAACATGCCCGGGCGCCTGGGCGCGCATTACATCGATGAAAACAGCCAGAAACGCACGCCTGTCATGTTGCATCGGGCAATATTCGGCTCCCTGGAGCGCTTTTTCGGCATTCTGCTCGAGCATCACGCCGGGCGGCTGCCGGCCTGGCTGTCCCCGGTGCACGCCGTGATCATGGCTATTACCGATAAGCAACACAATTACGTCTCATCGACCGCGGAATTCCTGAAAAATCAGGGGGTTCTGGTCCAGTCCGACTTGCGCAACGAAAAGGTCGGCTTTAAGATTCGCGAACATACGCTGCAACGGGTGCCCTACCTTCTGGTGGCGGGCGACAAGGAAGTGGCAGCGAATCTTGTTTCTGTGCGCTCCCGTAGTGGCAAGGATCTGGGTGCGATGACGCCGCAGACGTTCGTGGAACGTTTGCGCATCGAGCTCGAAAGCCATGGGCGCCGAAGTGTGGAGGATTAGTACATAGCTACTTCTGCGAAGCGGGTCCGGCGAAATGATGAAATCGCTTCACCCACAGTGCGTGTGATCGGAGCGGATGGTGGACAGGCAGGAGTCATGACGCGCGCGGAAGCGCTGCAGCTGGCATCCTCCGCAGAGTTGGATCTTGTTGAAGTCTCGCCCATGGCGGAGCCGCCGGTGGTGCGGGTCATGGACTACGGCAAATTCCTGTTCGAGCAGAACAAGAAAGCCCACTCTGCCAAGCGCAAGCAGAAGCAGATCCATGTGAAGGAGGTTAAGTTTCGTCCCGGAACGGAAGAGGCGGATTACCAGGTCAAGCTGCGTAATCTGATCCGCTTCCTGTCCGAGGGTGACAAGGCCAAGGTGACATTGCGTTTCCGCGGCCGGGAAATGGTGCATCAGGACATCGGCCGGAAACTTCTGGACCGGGTGCAGGGCGATCTCGCGCCACACAGCGTGATCGAACAGCAGCCGCTGATGGAAGGCCGGCAAATGGTGATGCTGTTTGCACCTAAAAAGAAGTGATCGCGGTATCTGAAGCCCTGATGGCTTAGGAACTGCGATCCGCGAGCAAGCGGGCAGGATCGGCGAAGGCCGAATTTGCCTTGCGAACTCTGGCAACAATGAGGAGTGAAGGATCGTGCCCAAGTTGAAAACCAACCGGGCCGCCTCGAAGCGTTTTCGCAAGACTGCGACTGGCTTCAAGCGGTACTCGGCTACCCGCCGCCATAACCTCGGCCACAAGGATTCCAAGCGCAAACGTCATTTGCGTTCCGGTGGCAGCAGCCTGGTGAATGAGAGCGACGTCGGTCGTCTCAAACAACTGCTGCCCAACGCCTAAAGGAGTCCCATCATGGCAAGAGTCAAACGTGGTGTGACGGCCGGACGTCGTCACAAGAAAGTCCTTGGCAAGGCCAAGGGTTACTACAACGCACGCCGCAAGGTGTATCGCGCGGCCAAGCAGGCCGTTATCAAGGCCGGGCAGTACGCGTATCGCGACCGCCGCGCCAAGAAGCGCGAGTTCCGGGCGCTGTGGATCATGCGCATCAATGCCGCCGCGCGCGAGCATGGCCTTTCCTACAGCCGGCTGATTGCGGGGCTGAACAAGGCCGGGCTTACAATCGACCGCAAGGTGCTGGCGGATCTCGCGATCAATGACGCCAACGCTTTTGGCGTCATCGCCGAGCGCGCCAAGGCCGAACTCGCCGCGGCCTGAGCCTTAAGGTTTCGGGCATGGGAGAGCTCGACGCCTTGGCGGCCGATGCACTGGCGCGCATTGCCGCCAGCAGCAGCATCGTGGATCTGGATGAGATCCGCGTGCACTGGCTGGGCAAGAAAGGCGTACTGACCGAGCAGCTCAAAGGCCTGGGCGCTCTGCCGGTGGCAGAGCGGCCCTCCGCCGGCGCGCGCATCAACACGCTCAAAGTCAGCCTGCACGAGGCGATCGAGGCGCGACGGGGCGAGCTCGAGCGCGGCGCCATCGCCGCCGAACTGGCGCGCGGGGCCATCGATGTGACCCTGCCCGGGCGCGGTGAGCAGCTGGGCGGCGTGCACCCGATCACGCTTACTCGCTTACGCATCGAGGAGATCTTTCGGCGCGCCGGCTTCTCGGTCGAAGAGGGGCCGGAGATCGAGAATGATTTCTATAATTTCGAGGCGCTGAACATTCCGGCGAATCATCCCGCGCGCGCCATGCATGACACCTTCTATCTGAAGGATGGTCACCTGCTGCGCACCCACACCTCGCCGGTGCAGATCCGTGCCATGCAACGATCCAAGCCGCCGATTGCCCTGATCGCCCCAGGCCGCGTCTATCGTGTCGACTCGGATGTGAGTCACTCGCCGATGTTTCACCAGGTCGAGGGCCTGTTCGTCGATGAGGGCGTCAGCTTCGCGAATCTGAAGGCGATCCTGCATCACTTCATGGAGTCCTTCTTCGAGCAGGACCTGTCGATGCGGCTGCGCTCCTCCTACTTTCCCTTCACCGAGCCCTCGGCCGAAGTCGATATCACCTGCGTGCTCTGCCGCGGCGCGGGTTGCCGCGTCTGCAAGCAGACCGGCTGGCTCGAGATTGCCGGCTGCGGCATGGTGCACCCGCGCGTGTTCGAGGCCTGCGGCATCGATGCGGAGCGCTACACCGGCTACGCCTTCGGCGCCGGCATCGAGCGGCTGGCCATGCTGCGCTATGGCGTCAACGACCTGCGCCTGTTCTTCGAGAATGACCTCAAGTTCCTCGCGCCCTTTGCGGGAGCTGAAGTGTGAAGCTGCCGCTCTCAGCATTGAAGCAGTGGGTGGATGTGCCCTGGGATGCGGCCACATTGGCGCGCCGCCTCACCATGGCCGGCCTCGAGGTGGAAAGCATCGAGCCCGCCGCGCCGCCCTTCAGCGGCGTGGTGGTGGCGCAGATCGTCACGGCCGAACGTCATCCGCAGGCGGAAAAACTGCAGGTCTGCACCGTTATCACCAGCGCTGCCCCCGGGGCGGCGAGTGTGCAGATCGTCTGCGGCGCCCCGAACGCGCGCGCGGGCCTTGTGAGTGCGCTGGCGATGGTCGGCGCTTCGCTGCCCGGCGATGTGAAAATCAAAGCGGCCAAGCTGCGCGGCATCGAATCGCAGGGCATGCTGTGCTCGGCGCGCGAACTGGGCCTGGGCGACAATTCCGAAGGCATCCTCGAGCTGTCCCCCGATCTGCCGCTCGGCATCGATCTGCGCGCGGCACTGAATCTCAACGACCAGATCCTCGAGGTCAATGTCACGGCCAACCGCGGCGATGCGCTCTCGGTGCTCGGCATCGCGCGCGAAGTGGCCGCGCTCGGTGACCTCTCGCTGAAGGACCCGCATGCGCTCGGCGCCACCGCCGCCGCCGCCACCGCCGCGGTCGCAGCGGATCCCATCGACCATGCCGGCGGCGAGAAACTGGCGGTGACGCTGCCGGCCAGGGGCGGGGCGGGACGACTCCTGGCGCAGATCGTGCGCGGGGTTGATAACTCGCGCTCAAGTCCGCTGTGGCTGCGCGAGCGGCTGCGGCGCTCGGGACTGCGCTCCATCAGCCCCATTGTCGATGTCACCAACTACGTCATGCTGGAACTCGGCCAGCCCATGCACGCCTACGATCGCAGCATGCTTCAGGGCGCCATGTCGGCGCGCTGGGCCGCGGCCGGTGAGACCGTGCAGCTGCTCGATGGACGCGAGATCGCGCTCGAACCCGATGTGCTCGTGATTGCGGATGATCGCTCGGTCATTGGACTCGCCGGTGTCATGGGCGGCGAGCGCAGCTCGATGACCCCCGCGACGCGCGATATCGCACTCGAGGTGGCCTGGTTCTTCCCCGAGGCGATTGCCGGCCGCGCGCGCCGTTACGGATTGATGACCGATGCCAGCCAGCGCTTCGAGCGCGGCGTGGATTACAAAATCCAGGAGCGCGCCCTGGCCCTGGCGACCAAGCTGATCACGCAGATCGCCGGCGGCGTCGCGGGACCGGTGACCATGGCCGAGCAGGGCGACACGCTGCCGCGCAGCGCAGCCGTGACCCTGCGCTCGCAGCGCCTGGCGTTGCTGCTGGGCGCTGTCGTGGATGCTCGCGATATCGAGCAGCGATTGCGCGCGCTGGGCATGAACGTCATCGCATCCGGCGACGGCAGCTTCCAGGTGACAGCGCCCTCCTGGCGCTTCGACATCGCCATCGAGGCGGATCTCATCGAGGAAGTCGCGCGCATCGGCGGCTTCGATTTGATCGCGGAGCGCGATGCGTCCCTGCCCGCGGCGCCGCGGCCGCTGGCTTCGAACCAGGTGGAGCAGCGCGTGGTGTTACGCACGCTGGCTGCGCGAGGGTTCCAGGAGGCGATCACCTTTGCCTTCATCGATCCGGCGCTGCAGCGGCTGCTGTTTGGCGAGGACGAGATGATCGAACTCGCCAATCCGATCGCGGCCGACATGGCCGTCATGCGCCGCTCGCTCTGGCCCGGCCTGCTGCGCGCGGCGCGCGAAAACCTGCGGCGGCAGCAGCCGCGCGTGCGCCTGTTCGAGATTGCCAGTCGCTTCCTGCCGCCCAGCGCCGGCCCGGCACCGGGCGGCGGCGGGTATCGCGAACAGAAAATGCTCGCCGCCCTGGTGCTCGGCGCGCGCCTGCCCGAGCAGTGGGGCGCCAAGGCAGCGGCCGTGGATTTCTTCGATCTCAAGGGGGATCTCGAGGCGCTGCTGCGCCTGGGCGGAGCGGCGGACGAGTTCAGCTTCGAGCCGGGCGGCCAGGCCTGCCTGCACCCGGGTCGCAGTGCACGAATTGTGCGCGACGGCGCCGAAATCGGGCAGATCGGGGAGCTGCACCCCGGCGTGGTGCGGGAACTTGACTTAACATATGCGCCGATCCTGTTTGAGATTGATTACGCGGCAGCGTTTGTTGCGAAAGTGGCGCAGTTTCGGGAGACTTCCCGTTATCCGCTGATCCGCCGGGACATTTCCTTCACGGTGCCCGAGAGCATCGCCTTCAGGCTCATCGGCGAACGTGTTAGTGTTGCTGCCGCGAGCCTGCTACAAGAACTGCGCGTTTTCGACCTCTACCAGGGCAAGGGAGTAGAAACCGGTCGAAAAAGTGTCGCTTTAGGCTTGATTTTACAGGATTTAAGCCGCACTCTTACTGACGAGGAAGCTGATCGCGTGGTAGATGCAGTACGCGCGGATCTGCGGTCGAATCTGGATGCCAGGATAAGAGAATAACGTTAATGGCTCTCACCAAGGCCGAGATGGCCGAAGCGCTCTTCAATCAGCTCGGGCTCAACAAACGCGAAGCGCGAGAGCTGGTGGATCTGTTCTTCGAGGAAGTGCGCGGTGCGCTCTCGCAGGGCGAGCAGGTTAAGCTGTCAGGGTTCGGTAACTTCGACCTGCGCGACAAGAATCAGCGCCCGGGTCGAAATCCAAAAACCGGTGAGGAAATTCCCATCAGTGCGCGCCGCGTGGTGACTTTCCGACCGGGCCAAAAACTCAAAGCGCGCGTTGAAGCCTATGCTGGAACCAAAGAACAATAACGAACTGCCCGCGATCCCCGGAAAACGCTACTTCACCATTGGTGAAGTCAGCGAGTTATGCGGCGTAAAGCCG
>Ga0181525_10002152_pt1 | contig 16333 bp, 11 predicted proteins | sample PEATcosm2014_Bin_48_FD_121100 | JGI IMG/M metagenome (GOLD analysis project Ga0181525, IMG submission 121100) | Peatland microbial communities from MTU Mesocosm Facility, Houghton, MI, USA - PEATcosm2014_Bin06_10_metaG | ecosystem: Environmental > Terrestrial > Soil > Wetlands > Peat | place...
CGCCAGGGCACGGCCGGGGGTCGCAGGAAGAAGATGCCGGGGAGCAGTGCGAAGACGAAGCGCAGCGCGGCGAACAGCAGGGGTGGCAGGTGCCCCAGCGCCAGCGTGATGACGACGAAATTGGAGCCCCAGACGACGACGACGGCGAGCGCCAGCAGGAAGTGGCGTAGCGACAGGGTAGGCGACACCCGTGCATTCTGGCACGGGCGTCGCCGGGATACTTAGAACTCTTCCCAGCTGTCGGCCGCATCCTTGGACTTGACCGGTTCCGGTGCACGCGGCGCCGGCCTGGCGGGCGCGCGGCTGGCCGCGGCGGCTGCCGGGCGCGGTGCGGCCGGCTTGGCGGCGGCGCGCGTGGCCGGCGTGGCCGAGCGCGCGTGGGCGATCGCCTGCGAGGTCTCGGCGGCGCTCAGGCGAAAGACCGAGACGGCCTGCGTGAGACGTTCGGCCTGTTCGCGCAGGCTGGCGGCCGCGGCGGCGCTTTCCTCGACCAGCGCCGCATTCTGCTGCGTGCCCTGGTCCATCGAGGTCACCGCCTCGTTGATCTGGCCGATGCCCGAGGACTGCTCGAGCGAAGCGCTGGTGATCTCGCTGATCAGGTCGGTGACGCGCTTGACCTGGCCGACGATCTCGCGCATCGAGTCGCCCGCGTTGTTGACCAGCTTGCTGCCGGCATCGACCTTCTCGACGCTGTCGCTGATCATGCTCTTGATCTCGCGGGCGGCCTGCGCGCTGCGCTGCGCCAGGTTGCGCACCTCGCCGGCGACGACCGCGAAGCCGCGTCCCTGGTCGCCGGCGCGGGCCGCTTCCACGGCAGCGTTCAGCGCCAGGATGTTGGTCTGGAAGGCGATGCCGTCGATGACATTGATGATCTCGGCGATCTTCTTGCTCGAGGCGGCGATGGCATCCATGGTCGAGACGACCTGGTCGACCACTTCCCCGCCCTTGGCGGCCGCCTCGCTGGCCGACACGGCCACCTGGTTGGCCTGCTTGGCATTGTCGGCGCTCTGCTTGACGGTGGACGTGAGCTCTTCCATCGATGCGGCGGTCTGCTGCAGCGCGCTGGCCTGCTGCTCGGTGCGGCCGCTCAGTTCCTGGTTGCCGGCGGCGATCTGGCTCGAACCGGTGGCGATGCTGTCGCTGCTCTGGCGCACCTGGCCGACGATCTTCACCAGGCTGTCGCGCATCTCCTTCATCGCGACCATCAGGCTGCCGGCCTCGGCGCCGGTGGTGTCGACATCGACCGCCAGGTTGCCGGTGGCGATATGCCGCGCCACGTCGGCCGCGTAGCTGGGTTCGCCGCCCAGCTGGCGGGTGATCGAGCGCGCCAGCAGGTAGGTGGCGACGCATGAAACCGCGAGCACGGCGCCGGACAGGATCAGCAGCAGCGTCATCGTGGAGCTGTAGGTGGCGTCGGCCGATTCGCCGCGCTCGGCGACGAATTTCTTCTGCACCTCGCCGAATGCCGTGATGCCCTTGAGGTACTCGAGCTGCAAGGGGCGCGTCTCGGTCAGCAGCAGGCTCTTGGCCGCGGCCAGGTCGCCGGCCTCGGCCAGCTTGACGTAGTGCACTTCGCTTTCGTTGTACTTGGCGCGGGACTCCGCCAGGGAGGTGAGCGCCGCCTTGCCTTCGGCCGTGTTGGCGTGTTCCTCGAGCCATTTGAGGATATCGCCGCGCACGGAGCGCTGCTCGACCATAGCGGCAATTTCGGCCTTGACCTTTTCCGGGTCGTCGAGGATCAGCACGTTGCGCGAATGACGCGCGCTCTGCAGCAGGCTGTTCTGCCAGTCGGCGACCTTCTCGAGCTTGGGCACGCGGTCGCCGGTCAGCTCGCTGACCTCGGCGTGCAGGGTGCGCAGGGCGAACAGCCCGGCGCCGACGACGAACGCCAGGATCAGGACGATGGCGCCCACGACCACGGCGATGCGATTTCCCACTTTCATGCTGGCAAAGCTCATTTGAATGACCTCGATGACGCGTAACGGTTCCGGTGGAATGTCGGGATCTGCGATGAACTATTGGGCGGCGGCCGGTGCCGCGACCAGGCACATGTCGGCGCTGCCCATCAACTGCTCGATGTCGATCAGGATGAGCATCCGCTCCTCGTCGCCCTGGCGCACCGTGCCCATGCCGGTGATGAAGCTCGCGTCCAGGCTGCCGTTGAACTCCGGTGCGGGCTTGATCTGTTCGCCAGTGAGTTCCAGCACGTCGCTGACCGAGTCGACCACGGCGCCCACCACCCGGCCCATCACGTTGAGGATGATGGTCACGGTGGAGACGTCGTACTCGGCGCTGGGCAGGTTGAACTTCATCCGCAGGTCGATGATCGGCACGATGACGCCGCGCAGGTTGACCACGCCCTTGATGAAGGCCGGCGCGGTGGCGAACTTGGTGGACACCTCGTAGCCGCGGATCTCCTGCACCTTGAGGATGTCGATCGCGTATTCCTCGGTGCCCAGGCGGAACGTCAGGTACTCCCGCCCGACCGCCGTGTCGCCGGCGCCGCGCAGCGGCACGCCGCCGGCGCGCGCCGCGGCTTCGATATTCTCGATTGCACTCATTGCCTGTCTGTCCTTCCGGGCCAGTCCGGGTCCCTCCGTACGGCATCACCGCGCGGAGCAACCTTGCGTTGACATAATGAAACCGATGCTAGTGATAGTTGCTCTATCAGATCCGCGAAAATGGGTTCATTTTGGTGATTACTTCGCATTCCATGCGCATAAATGACAAAAAGACCGCACCGGTTTGCACCGGGCGGCCTAGGTAAGACCGCGCGTCGCGCGGTCTTAGTGCATCGTAAGACTTAGAAGTCCGCGGAGACCGCGAACTGGTAGGCGCGGCCGGGCAGGTCCATGAACTCGTCGGCACCGGCTAGCGTGCCGCCATAGACGTAGTAGCGCGACTGGTTGTTGGCCAGGTTGTAGACATTGAACTTCAAGCGCAGCGCCTTGGCGCCGGCGCCCGGATTGGCCACCGTGTACACCAGCGCGAGGTTATTGACCGTGTACGCGCCGATGTCGTAGTTGCCGTTGTCCGGGCCGTTGCCGCCGGCCTCGACCTGGGCGCCGACGCGCTTGCTCGTCAGCGAACCGTACAGCGGGCCGCTGTCGTAGATCAGGCCGATGGCCGAGGTGCCGTTGGGCGTGTTCAGGACCGGCGTGCCGTCGGCGTAGGTGGCGTTGTTGTGGCTCCAGTTGGCATAGACGCTGACGCCGGCGCCCAGGGCGTACGTGCCCTCGAGTTCCTCACCCTTGAACACCGCCGAACCACCGCCCACGGCCAGCAGGTAGTCGCCGCCGGTGTGCTTGGCCGTCACGAAGTTGTTGAACTTGATGTGGTAGATGTCGGCCGAGACCGTGAGGCGGTCCGATTTCCACGTGGTGCCCGCCTGCAGGTTGTTGGTGTTTTCCGGCGTGAACTCGTTGGCGGCCGTCTGGCTGGCGTAGTACACCAGGTTCAGGTTGGGCGCGAGGAAGCCGCGCGCGTACTGCGCGTAGGCGCTCCAGTTCGAGGCGATCTTGTAGTTGGCGTACAGCGATGGCTGGGTGGAACTCCAGGTGTGCGAGTAGTCCAGCGGCGCCAGCGAGTTCTGGTTCACCGCCGCATCCACGGTGCGCTTGAACGAGGTGTAGCGCACGCCGGGCGTGATCGTCAGCGCGTCGATAGGCCGGTACTCGTATTCCACGAAAGGCGCCAAGGTCGTCAGCGTGTTGTGCTGGACGCGCTGGAACCCGTTGGCATTGGCATTGGCGGTCTGGGTCACGCTGGTGGGGCTGCCCGGAATGTCGATCAGCGTGCCGCCCAGCGTCCAGTCCACGTCCCAGAGCGCGCGGTCGTTCCACTGGTAGTCGACCCACAAACCGGTCTTGACGGTGCCGGGTCCCATGTCGGCATCGGCGTGGAAGACGTCGCCCCATGAGCGGTAGTTGTTGAATCCCTTCTGCCCGGCAACATCGTTGTAGTTGGGCGAACCCGGAACATACGCGGCCGACGAAGAGTATGGCGCGCCGGCAGCGGTGCAGTCGGCGAGATTCTGGGCCGCCGTCGCGTTCGGCCGGCTCGACGAGCACCCGATGTACTGGCCGAGCGAACCTTGCGCCAGGCTGGGGTCGTTGGTCTCGTTGATCTTGTGGTAGTAGGCGTAGGTATAGGCCTTCTCGTCGATGCGCCAGCCGCCCAGCACCGTCTTGAGGTCCAGGTATTCGAAATCGGTGTGGATGTCGTCGAAATTGAAGCCGTAGTAGCTGTCGCTGCCGGGGTTCTCGCTCAGGCTGTAGCTCGATCCGAACTGGTCCAGCTGGGGCTGCGTGGTGCCGAACTGCGAGACGTTCTGGTGCAGCGTGTTGTACATCACCACACCCGTCACGCTGGTGTCGGCGCTCACCGGCTGCACGTACTTGACGAAGGCGTTCTTGCGCTCGAGGTTGTTGTTGGTCATCGCGCCGTCGGAATTGATCGCGGTGAGCGCGACCATGGCGCGGCCGCCGTTGGCACCCGGCAGCGCGCCGGTGTCGACCTGGACCGAGTAGTCGTTGGTGTGGAAGCTGCCGATCATCAGCGACGGCGTGACATTGTGCTGCTGCAGCGGATCCTTGGACTCGAGCGCGACGGTGCCGCCGAAGGTCGCGTTGCCGACCTGCGAGGCCGTGCCCGGACCGCGGTCGACGGTGACGTTGCCCAGCGTATTGGCCGTGAAATACGAGGTCGAGTGGTGCGTGAAGTCGTTCGAGTCGTTCCAGGGGATGCCGTCGAAGGTGACATTGAACTGGCCGTCCTGGAAACCGCGGATCGACATGTTCAGCGATTCGGCATTGCCCTGGCCGTTGGGCGTGGTATCGGAAACGCTCGGGGCGATGTTGATGATGTCGGTGTAGTTGGCGCCGACGCCGAGGTTGTTCTCGATGTAATGCTGGTTGATGACCGACTGCGGCTCGCCCGCGTCGAGCGAACCCTGGGTCGGCGCCTCGTACGGGGCGGTGGCGGGGCGCTCGCCGGTGACGACGATGCCTTCGAGTTGCGGGTCGCTGCTGTCGGCATGGACAGCGGGAACGACGGCCAGCAGGGCGGTGCCGACGGCCAGCGCGATCGGCGATTTACGGAAATGAACAAACGACATGTCGCAGCACTCTCTTTCGCAATGAAAATCAAGTGCGCGACGCTAACGGCCGTACATTGCCGTTCCGTGACATGTCGCAATGCGTTGTTGCATCACAACGATGCTTATGACAAGTTCACATGACGTTTGCGTGACAGGCCATGCGGGGCACGCCGCCCCGCGGGTGGCGGCACCTCAGACGGCCTGAGGTGGCCTCAGTTGGCCTCAGTTGGCCTCAAGTGGCGAACTGGATCCGATGCAGCCCGGCGTACAGGCCCTTGCGCTCGATGAGCTCGGCATGGCGGCCGATCTCGGCGATGCGCCCGCCTTCCATCACCACGATGCGGTCGGCGCGCTCTATCGTCGTCAGCCGGTGGGCCACGACGAAGGTGGTGCGGCCGCGCATCAGGCGCTCGAGCGAGAGCTGGATGAAGCGCTCCGATTCATTGTCCAGCGCCGAGGTGGCCTCGTCGAGCAGCAGGATGGGCGCGTCCTTGAGCAGCGCGCGGGCGATCGACAGGCGCTGGCGCTGGCCGCCGGAGAGCTTGACGGCGTTCTCGCCGATGCGCGTGTCGAAGCCCTTGGGCAGCGCTTCGATCAGCGGCAGCAGGAACGCGGCCTCGGCGGCCGCCCGCACCTGCTCGGCCGACGCGCCGCCGCTGACGCCATAGGCGATGTTGGCACCTATGGTGTCGTCGAACAGCACCACGTCCTGCGACACCAGCGCGATCTGCTGGCGCAGGCTGCGCAGCGTGAGTTCGGCGATGGGCACGCCGTCGAGCAGGATCTCGCCGGCGCTCGGCCGGATGAAGCGCGGTATCAGGTTGACCAAAGTCGTCTTGCCGGCGCCCGACGGCCCGACCAGGGCGATGGTCTCGCCCGGGCGCACGTCCAGGTCGATGCCGTGCAGGGCCGCCTGCGCCGCGCCCGCGTAGGTGAAGCCGACGCCGCGGAAGGCGATGGCGCCCTGGGCGCGGGCGATCTGGCGCGTGCCGGTCTCGGTTTCCGAGGCCGAGTCGATCATCGCGAACACGCTGTCGGCCGCCGCCGACATGCGCGCGATCGGGCTGTTGATCGACGCCAGGTGGCGCAGCGGCTGCAGCACCAGCAGCGCGGCGGTGAGGAACTCGATGAACTGCTGGTTGGTCAGCTTGCCGCTGTCGCCCTGCCACATCGCGAAGCTGATGACCAGCGCCAGTCCCACCGAGGCGATCAGCTGGGTGGCCGGAGTGGCCGCCGACCACGCCACCTGCATCTTCATGGCAAAGCGCCGCAGCCGCAGGTTGATGTTCTCGAAGCGGCGCAGCTCGTAGGACTCGCCATCGTAGACCTTGATGACGCGACTGGCCTCGTGACCTTCCTGCACGGCGCGCGTCATCTCGCCGAGCATCGCCTGGCTGTCGACGTTGAGCCGGCGCAGCCGGCTGCTGAAGGCCCGCAACACCACCGCGATGACCGGGCCGACGATCAGCGTCGGCAGCGTGAGGCGCCAGTTGTCGTACAGCAGCAGCACGACCAGGCCGAAGGTGGTCAGCGATTCGCGCACCAGGGTCGTGAGCACCTCGGCGGCCAGGTTCAGCGCGTTGCTCGCCTCGTTGATGAACTTCGAGATCACCAGGCCCGACGGGGTGTTCTCCAGCGTCGACTGCGGCCAGCGCAGCAGCCGCTGGAACATCGCGGCGCGCAATTGCACCAGGACCCGCTGCGAGACGTTGCTCACGAGAAAGGAGCTGCAGAAATTGGCCAGGCCGCGCACCAGGAAGACGCCGACGAAGGCCGGCGGTATCCAGTAGATGGCCGGGACGATGCCGTGGGCCAGCAGGCGCGCGGTCAGCTTGGCGATCCATACCTGGCAGCCCGAGTCGATCAGCATCGTGCAAAATGCGATCGCCAGCAAGGACCGGTGCTGCAGCACCATGCCGGCCATCCGGCGCAGGCTCGGATCGGCGTAGCGGGAAGGGTGCTCGGGGTCCTGCGTTGCTCGCTTCATGCCACTGGGTTCATCGGGCAGGGTTCGGTAAAATGCGCCGGCGGCAGCGCGGTGGCGTAGTGTATGCGATCGCTCTAGCCGGCTACCGGCTGGCGAACCGCGGGCATACGCCCGGCAACCGCCCGGCAGCGCGCCCCTGGCGGTACTCGAGAGAAGGCGGCTTTGCATGCAGTCCCTGGTCGTGCGCCTGCCCAATCACCTGGGCGATGCCTGCATGGCGCTGCCGGCCATCGAATGCCTGGCGGCCGCCGGCTGGACGCTGACGCTGGCCGGACGCCCCTGGGCCGCCGACCTGCTGGCCGCCTACCGCTGGCAGTTCGTCGCACTGCCGGCCGTGCGCAACGAGAGCGTGGCCACCTTGCGCGCCGCGGCGGCCGCGTTGCCGCCCGACACCGAGGCGCTGCTGCTCACCAATTCGTTTTCTTCCGCGCTGGAGTGCCGCCTCGCGGGGCTGCGGCCGTCGGGTTACGCCACCGACGGGCGCCGGCTGCTGCTGCGCTGCGCGGTGGCCGTGCCGCGCGAGTGGGCCGGCGACATGCACACGGTGGCCTACTACCTGCACCTGGCGCGGGCGTTCAAGCAAAAGCGCCATCAGCCGGGCACCGCGCGGCGCGCGCCGGGACTGGCGGCGCCGCAGCTGCTGGTGACGGAAACGGCCCGGCAACGCGCCGCGGCGGCGCTGGCCGCGGCCGGCGTGAACGGTCCCTACATGGTGCTGTGCCCGACCGCGCGCGGCCAGCATCGCGGCCAGGACAAGTGCTGGAGCGGATTCGGCCGTCTGGCCGAGGAACGGATCGCCGCCGGCACGACCGTGGTGGTCTGCCCCGGGCCGGGCGAGGAGGCCGCTGCCCGTGCGGCCGTGCGCCAGGCGCGGTTGATCGAGCCGCTGCCGCTGGGCGCCTTTGCCGCGCTGCTGGCCGGCAGCCGCCTGGTCGTGGCCAACGACAGCGGGCCGGGGCACCTGGCCGCCGCGGTGGGTGCGCCCCTGCTGGGGGTTTTCGGCGTCACCGATCCGACCAAGACGCGTCCGCTCGGGCCGCGCGTGCACATTATCGGCGGCAGCGCTGGCTGGCCGCCGTACGCACAGGTGGCCGCTCAGGCCGCCGCGCTGCTGGACGCGCTGCCGGTCGCCTGAGTGGGCAACTGAGTGGGCAACTGAGCGTCCACCGGGGCAGCCGCCGCAGCGCTGGCGGGCGCCGCCGCCAGCAGCGCACCGAGCACGAGTCCGATCAGGTGCGCTTCGGCGAAGGTCTGGAAGTGCGAATTGAGCAGGCTGGTGGTCAACCACGCCGCGAACAGCGCCAGGCCCACGCCGCGATACGGCGGCGGCGCGCGCTGGCGCAGCACGCCCGACAGGAAGTAGAGGAAGGCGAGCACGCCCGGGATGCCGGCCTCGACCATCACGTGCAGGTACTGGTTGTGCGTGTCCTTGGCCTCGGCAGCGCGCCAGTCGCTGTAGCGCTGGTGGATGAGCCGCGCATAGGCCGGCGCGAATCCGCCGACGCCATAGCCCAGCACGGGTCGCTCGGCGATCAGGTCCAGCGTCGTCGGCCAGATGATGAGCCGCAGGCCCATCGAGGTCTCGGAAGGCGAGGTCTGCACCGTGCCCAGTTCGCCGTAGGCCTGGGTGAAGCGCTCGCGCACCATCGGCGACGAGGCCAGCGTGAGCGCGCCGGCCAGCGGGATCAATACCAGCACCCACCAGCGCTGGCGGCCGTGCAGCACGGCAGCGCCGGCGATCGCCGCGGCCACCAGCAGCGCCACGTGGGCGCTGCGACCGGTGGCGATGAGGGCGATGTTGGCGAAGAACAGCAGCAGCGCGGCGTACAGCATCAGGCGCTGGCGCCGGCCGGCGGGCCGGCCCCAGGCCAGCAGCACGGCCAGCGCCGTGCCGGCCACGAAGGCCATGCCCTGGGTCGTGTGGTTGCGCAGCAGGATGCCGGGGTCATCGATCAACACCGGATTGGGCATCAGGCGCAGGATGAACGAGGCGACGGCCGCGACGGCCAGCGCGCCCACCAATATCCAGCAGAAGCGGTCGCGCCAGCGCGGCGCCGTGAACAAGGTGGTGCCCACCAGCATCAGGATCAGCGGGCGCCAGCTCCACCAGGCGGCCAGGCGCCGGTCCCAGGGTGCGTCGGCCCACAGCATGGCCAGCGCCATCGTCGCGAGGAAGACCAGCACGCCGCGCCCCAGCGGTTGCACGGCGGCCGCCCGCAGCCGCTGCCAGGCCTGCGGCACGGCGCAAAACGCGATGAGACCCAGGCCCGCGGCGATGTTGGCCAGCGGCGGCGAGGTCACGCTGCCGATGGCGGCAAGGGCGAAGAGCAGGCGCGCCGCATCGGCTGCGCGGCCTGCCGGAGCGTCCAGGGGCGGTGCCGCGGGCAGACCCGCGGCGGCAATGGTGGCATCGGCCAACGGGCTTCCTAGGCGCGGTCGGTGGGGACCGTGCGGCCCCCGACGGCCCGGTGGCGCCAGCGATCCCAGCGGAACCGCAGCCAGGCATAGAGGCGGCCACGGCCGCGGCGCTTCTCGTCGAGCACGCTGGCGAACTTGCCGTTCATGCTGCCCTGTTCCACCACCGGTTCACGCAGCCAGTAATGGGGGATGCGCAGTTCGGCATCGAGCTCGCGCAGCAGCCAGTCGGGCGGCCGGGTGACGCGGTTGCGTTCCAGCCAGGCCATGCGCATCGCGCACGAAGCGTGGTCGAGCACCATGGCCTCGGCCGCCGGCAGCGGGCCGCCGGGCACCAGCATCGTGGGCGACTGGGCCGCGCCGGCCGCGTAGCGGTTGTGGCCGCAACCCAGGTAGATCAGGTACGGCGTGCGCAGCGCGTCGGCCTCGGCCATGGCCTGCGCGAGCACCTGCGGGAAGTTGGCCGCCAGCACCACGTCGTCCTCGAACACCAGCACGCGGCGATAATTGCGCTCCACGCAGATGCGCCAGGTGGCGATGTGCTTGAGCACGGCCGACTGGTGGGTGATGCGCATGTCGCTGGGAGCGAAGGTCTTCTCGATGAGGTCGGGCGGTATGGTCTGCGGATCGAAGTCGAAGATCCACTCGAACGCGATGCCGAAGCGCGCCATCTCGGCATCGATGTGCGCGATGCGGTCGTGGAAGCTGCGCACGCCGATGATCAGCACCGCGTCGACGACGTCGTTGACGGCCGTCCCGGCGCTGCCCGCCTGCGGCCGGCCTGCGCCCTTCGCGCTACGCTCGGCCTGGGATGCGGCATCGCCGGCACCCCGATTCGAAGCCTCTAGATTCGGAGTCATCGCTTGATTCTATCCGATCGCAATGCCCGGCCCGGGTCCGTTCCCGGGGCGGAAGCGGGCGCCGCGACAACCCATGGCGCCAGCCGCATCCAGGTGGTCGAGCCGACGCTGGCGAGCGAAGCCGGTCATTGCGCGGCGCTGCTGCGCGGCCTGCGCGCGGCCGCGCCCGGCTTGCGCTTCCGGGTGTGGCTCGACCGGCGTGCGCACCTGCCCGGGTGGGAGGATGCGGCAACGCAGCTCGCGCCGGTCTTTCACCGGCGCTGGCGCAAGCTGCAGGCGCTGCTGCTGTACCGCCGTCTGCTGCGCGCCGGCGCGCCGGTGCTCGTCCCGACGGCGACGTACTTCGACCTGCGGGCGCTGGACCTGGCGGCGCGCGCGGCGCTGCCGCCGCATCGCGCCTATCTCTATTTCCACAAGCTGCGCCTGAGCCCGGCGCGCGCCCGCGCACTGGCCGCGCTGGCGCGGCGCCAGCCCGCGCTGGAACTGTTCGGCACCTCCGAGGAGATCGTCGCGCGGCTGCGCGCCGCCGGCTTCACGCAGGTGCGCCGGGTGCTGCCGGTGCTGGCCGGCGCCGCCGCCGGCGCCGCCGCGCTGCCGCCGTTTCGCCATCTGCTGGCAGCCGGTGCGGCGCGCGCCGACAAGGGCTTCACGCGCATCGTCGACCTGGTCCTGTGGCTGGCGCAGTCGGGCGCGACGCTGCCGATCGCCGTGCAGACCTCCGGCGACCACTACGGCCGCTACGACGAGCGCACCGCCGCCGACCTGGCACGGCTGCGCGCCTGCAGCTACCCGGGCCTCACGCTGGTGGACGACACGCTCGATGGCGCACGCTACGCCGCGCTCTTTCCCGGCGCGATCTGCCTGCAACCCTACGAGCGCGCCGAATACGCCGACAAGATGAGCGCCGTCACCTTCGATGCGCTGCGCGCCGGCGCGCCGGTGATCACGCTGTCGGGAACCACGATGGCCGGCATCGTCGCGCAAAGCGGCGCCGGCATGGTCATCGACGAGGCCACGCCGCAGGCCTTGCTCGCCGCGGCGCAGGCGGTGCTAGCGCGCTACCCGCAACTGCAGGCGCGCGCGCTGGCGGCGGGCGCCGCCTACGATCCGGCCAACAGCTGGGCGCCGCTGGTGGAGCGCTTGCGCCTGGCCTAGCGGGCGCCCTCACCCCTGCCCTCTCCCGCACGCGGGAGAGGGTGTGATCGCGTGCAACAGCATGCTCCCTCCCGCGTGCGGGAGAGGGTGTGATCGCGTGCAACAGCATGCTCCCTCCCGCGTGCGGGAGAGGGTGTGACCGCGTGCAACAGCATGCTCCCTCTCCCGCGTGCGGGAGAGGGCAGGGGTGAGGGCCCGCAATCACCCGGCGATCGCCACCCGCTCCGACGCATACAGCCGCAGCGTCAGCCAGAACACCAGCAGCGTGGCGGCCAGCGTCACCACCACGCCGATGGCGATGCCGGCGGGATTGACCGCTTCGCCGCGCAGCAGGTGCAGTATCGCCACCTGCTGGCCGAAGATCGGGATCGCCGACATCCACAGCTGCGGGCGCATCGGCACCGCCATCAGCAGGATCGAGGGCACCAGCGGCACCAGCTGCGCCAGCCCCAGATAGGTCTGCGCCTCGCGGAAGCTGCGCGCGAACGAGGCGACCCAGATCTGCGCGGCGGCGATCAGCACCACCAGGGGCACGAACACCGGCAGCGCCTTGACGATGAAGCCCGGCCCGATGCTGAGCGCGAGGCCGGGTTCGTCCGATGGCAGCAGGTGGCCGACGGCGAGAAACGCCAGCAATCCGAGCACGAGGCTCGAGAAGCTGAACAGCGCGGTGGCCAGCAGCTTGCCCAGCAGGATCTGGGCGCGCGGCACCGGGTTGATCAGCAGCGGCTCGAGCGATTGGCGCTCGCGCTCGCCGGCGGTCGAATCGATGGCCAGCCACATGCCACCGAGCAGCGCGGTGAGGATGAGGAAGTACGGCAGCATGCCCAGCAGCATGGCGCCGCGCGCCTCGGGCGTGGCCTGGTCGCGCGTGGCCACCACCACCGGTGCAAGGAGCGCCGGGGCGATGCCGCGCGCCAGCAGGCGCAGCGAACCGGTGCGCCGGGTGTAGTTCTCGATCATCGATTCGAGCCGGTCGATCGCGCCGCGCAGTTCCTGGCGCGAGGAGTCGCAGATCAGCTCGACCTGGGCCGGGCGCCCGGCATTCCAGTCCTCGGCAAAGTGCGGACTGACCCGCAGCACCAGGTCGGCGTTCTGCTCGCGCACCGCCGCTTCCGGGTCGGCGACCGGCGGGCGCACCGCCATTCCCTGGCGGCGCAGGTCGTCGATGAAGTTGGGCGCGTATTCGGCGCCGATCACCACCACCGGCAGCGGCCGCTCGGCCTTCTCGAGCTCGCGGCCGACGATCAGGTGCATCAGCACCAGGAACAGCAGCGGCGTGAAAAGCGGGCCCAGCACCAGTGCATTGAGCAGCACGCGCCGGTCGCGCAGGCTCTCGCGGCATTCCTTGGCGAAGACCACCAGGGCCGGCGCCAGCGCCGCGCGGCCGCTCACGCCAGCCCCTCGAGCGCGCTGGCGCCGATGATCTTCATGAAGGCCTCCTCGAGGTTGACCTGGCCGGAGCGCTCGCGCAGCTCCTCGGGAGTGCCGTCGGCCACGACGCGGCCGTGGGCGATGATGACGATGCGGTCGCACAGCACCGCCACCTCCTGCATGATGTGGGTGGACATCAGCACGCACCGGCCTTCGGCGCGCAGCCCGCGCAGCACGTCGCGCAGGCCGCGCGTGGACATCACGTCCAGGCCGTTGGCCGGCTCGTCGAGCACGACGTTGCGCGGATCGTGGACCAGCGCGCGGGCGATCGCGGTCTTGACCCGTTCGCCCTGCGAGAAGCCCTCGGTGCGGCGCTCGGCCAGGGCCGCCATGTCGAGCATGCCGATCAGCGCCGTGCAGCGCGCCCGCGCCCGGCCGGGGTCGAGTCCCTGCAGGCGCGCGAAATACTCGATGTTCTCGCGCGCGGTCAGGCGCTTGTACAGGCCGCGCGCGTCGGGCAGCACGCCCAGGCTGCGACGCACCGCCATCGGGTCGAGCGCGGCATCGATGCCGTCGACGCGGATGCGTCCCGCGTCGGGCTGCATCAGCGTGTAGAGCATCCGCAGCGTCGTGGTCTTGCCCGCGCCGTTGGGGCCGAGCAGGCCGGTGATCTGGCCGTCGCGCGCGGTGAACGACACGCCGGCCACGGCGCGCACCGCGCCGAAGGACTTGGCCAGGTCCTGCACCTCGATCATGGCGCGGCGCCGTTCACGCTGAGGAAGGCCGGCGTGGCGCCCAGGGCCTTGAGGCAGCTGTCGTCCAGCCGTGCCGGGTCGCGCTGCTGGACGAAGGCGCTCACCAGCCGCGGCATGCAGCCGGCGCCGATGACGGCGTGGCCCTGGCCCGGCGCGACCAGCTGGCGGGCGTGCGGCAGGCCGGCGACGATCTCGGCGCCGTAGCGCGCCGGGGTCACCGGATCGAACTCGCCCGACAGCACCAGCACCGGCAGCTCGCTGGCGAAGGGCTGGTGGAAGTCGGCCGCGCGCGGCCGGTGCGGCCACTGGCGGCAGGTGGCGATCGCCGAGCGCACCGCGCCGCCGCCCAGCAGCGTGTCCTCGTCGGCCGGGTTCTCGCGCAGCAGGTCGGCGTCCTCGGTGCACAGCACCGTTGCCGCCATGCCGCTGCTCAGGTGCTCGGTGACGTCGCCGACGACCAGCTGCGCCTGCGCCAGCACCGGGCCGTAGCGGCCGTCGCGCGCGTCGGCGATGGCCAGCGGCAGCAGCGCGCTGGTCGTGTCGCTGTACAGGTAGAAGCGCACCAGCTCGGCCATGTCGGCGGCGCCGAAGCTGCGCCGCACGAGCGCGAACGATTGCGGGTCGTTCAGCTCCACCGGCTGCGGCTGCGCGCGCAGCCGCTGCTGCAGACGCCGCAGCGTGGCGTACGGATCGCCGTAGCGCGCCGCGCAGGCGGCGCTGGCGCCGCACAGGGCCATGCGCTGGCGCAGCGCCTCCTCGAGGTTGCGCGCGTGCTCGCTCATGAGCGCCAGGCGGTTGGGCACCGGACTGTCGAGGACCACGCTGCGCACCGCGGCCGGATAGCGCGCCGCGTACTGCTGCGCGACCCGCGTGCCGTAGGACACGCCGAGCAGATCCAGCGGCACATCGCCCAGCGCGTGGCGCACCGCCTCCAGGTCGCGCACCGCATCGCCGGTGGCGTAGAACTGCGGCGCGGCATGCGTGGCCAGCGCCGCCAGGCAACGCCCGACCGCGGCGTGCTGCGCCTCGGCCGAGGCCGGCGCCCCGGCGCGGGCCGCGTGGCCGGCCGGTGCGTGCGTGGGCTTGTCGGCCTCCAGCGACAGGTCGTCCGTGCAGTCGAGCGCATTGGACGCGCCGGTGCCGCGCTGGTCGATCAGCAGGATGTGGTGGCGCTTGCGCAGCGGCGCCAGCGCCGCCGCGATCGCCGGGTAATCGCGCGTGGCGGCGCCGCCCGGGCCGCCGTCGAGGAAGGCGAGCATGTCGCGATCGGTCTCCGCGGCCGCGCCACGCACCACGGCCACGTGCAGGCCGATGTGGCGGCCGTCCGGCTCGTCCCAGTTCTCCGGCACTTCGAAGGTGGTGCACCAGGCGGCCTGGGACGGCAGCCAGCTGGCGTGCGGCGCGCCAACCGAGCAGGCGACCAGATCGAGGCTGCCCAGCCGCCAGTGCGCGTCCGGCGCCGGTGCGGCGGCGGCGCGCGCCAGCGCGCCGGCCAGCAGCAGAGCGGAAAGCGGCGCCAGCGGCGCGCGGCGGTGCCGGCGCGCCCGCCGGGCCTCACGCATAGTGAAAGCTGGCTTTCACGTTGGCCTGGGTGCGCAGGTCGTCGATCAGGCGCTCGTCGCCGCGCACGCGCCAGGCGTCGGGCAGGACGATTTCGGCGGCCGCGGTGCGGTTGGCGTAGCGCATGATCACGCGGCAGCCGCCCGGGGGGGTGCGCCCGCCCGACTCGGCCTGCGCCGGCGCGGCCACCGCCCGGTACGCGGCCAGCACCTCGCCCAGCGAGCCCGCGTCGGTGCCGTCGCGCACCTGGATGGCCAGCGCCGCCTGCGACAGGGCGCGGGCCTCGGCCAGGTCGAGCACGTCGTCGGCGGTCAGCGCGAGGCGCTGCGAGAACTCGTCGAAGCGCGCCCGCCCGGTGACGAAGACCAGCTGGTCCTCCTTGAGGACGGCGCGGCGCCGGTCGAAGAGCTCGGCGAAGACCGCCACTTCCAGCTGGGCCGTGGCATCGTCGATCAGCACCGCGCACATGCGGCCGCGGCGCGTGTTCTGCTGGCGCACCGCGACGACGATGCCGGCGACGCGCACGCTCTCGCGCGCCTGCTTGAGGTCGGCCAGCCGCGTGGGGGCGATGCGCCGCGCCTCGGCTTCGCTCTCGGTGAACAGGTGGCCGCTGAAGCAAAAGCCCAGGGCGATGCGCTCGTTGGCCAGGCGCTCGCGCTCGCTCCACGGCGTGTAGGGCACCTCGGCGAGCACCGGCAGCGTCGCGCCGCCGCCGCCGAACAGGCTCTCCTGCAGCAGGTGCGATTGGGCGCGTTCGGCGTCGTCGAGCGTGCGGCCCAGCGCGGCGATCAGCCGCGCCCGGTCGGGCTCGAGCCGATCGAAGGCGCCGGCGCGGATCAGCGCCTCGATGACGCGGCGGTTGACGCGCTGCTTGTCGATGCGCGCGCAGAAATCGGCCAGCCCCAGGAACGGGCCGGCGCGGCGCGCCTCGATGATCGACTCGATGGCCGCCGCGCCGGTGCCCTTGACCGCGCCCAGGCCGTACTGCACGGTGCGTGCGTCCACCGGCACGAAGCGGTGGACGCCGACGTTGATGTCCGGCGCGAGGACCGTCAGGCCGCCGCTGCGCGCATCGGCGACCAGGTCCTGCACCTTCTCCGTGACGTCCATGGCCACCGAGAGGTTCGCC
>Ga0181525_10002153_pt1 | contig 16331 bp, 15 predicted proteins | sample PEATcosm2014_Bin_48_FD_121100 | JGI IMG/M metagenome (GOLD analysis project Ga0181525, IMG submission 121100) | Peatland microbial communities from MTU Mesocosm Facility, Houghton, MI, USA - PEATcosm2014_Bin06_10_metaG | ecosystem: Environmental > Terrestrial > Soil > Wetlands > Peat | place...
GACTTTCGGATCGCCGTCGCGGGCAAGTACGCGCTACCCGCAGCGCTCGCAATCGAGCAACCAAAGCCGGTCGCGTTCGTTCCGACGACCGTCTATCCGAAGCCCAGAACGCAGCCGGCGCCTCGGGTCGAGAAGCACGATCTCACCTGGATGTTCGAGCACCGCTTCGCGAAGCCGGCTCCGAACGACGATCGCGTGCCGGGTATTCCGGCACGATCCGAAGTTTCGTCGCCCTTCGACATCGAGTCTGGCGCGTTCCACGGCGTGCGTACCTTAAATGGATGGAGCGCTGAACGCGTGATGGTCTCGATCCCCTGCGGCGTGAGCCATTTCGCCAAAACCGCCGGCTTTAGTGTCGACGAGGAAACGGGCTACATCTACATCGGTGGTTGGGGTGCGGGCCCAAGCGGCGTCTCGGTCGACGCGGGCTTGCAAAAGAGCTCTGCGCAATCCGGCGTCGACGATTATGCCTTCTACTGGAAGTACGCGAGCAACAAGCCGATTACGTCCGACATGCGCTTTCCGTGCGGCGGCCCGGACGTCACGCTCGAGCTATATCCAGTAACTCCGTCGCTGCTCGTCTTCACCGCGACCGGCGTGAATGCCGAGGGCAAGCGCGTGACGCTTACGATGGTGCAAAAGACGCTACCGCAAGACGGATGGACGCCGTCCGGCGGTTCGAATTCCGACGGCATCATTCTCAAGCGCATCGTTGCTATTGCGCAACCGTACAGCTGGCATCACAACAGCCATCATCGGAATCGGTTCGTCAACGGCAGCTACTTCGGCATCAAGAATCCAGCCGATCGCACGCCGCGCATCGTCTTCAAGAGCTGCGAAATCGGGCACGTCGCGCCGCCCGCGACCGCACCGCGTTACCAGTCGTGGGCGTTGCCCGACACGTGGTCGGCGGCGGTCCCCGGAATGTATTTGGATTGGCCCCCGCTCGGCGTCTCACGCAAGACTTCCGGAGTCTGCGATGCCGCCGGAATCTACCTCCGTGCCATTTAGAGGTCTCTCGTCGATGCGTGTGTTCTTCTCGTCGCTCTTTATCGCAATGGCTCTGGTTTGCCGCGCAGCGTCTGCCGCCGACGATGCGTCGGGCGGCTATGCGAAGATCAAACCGTCGCTGGTTAAGATCTGGACCCTCGACGAGAACGGGAAACCAATTCAATCCGGAACCGGCTTCGTCGTCGCTTCCGACGCGGGCGGGTCGCTCATACTCACGTCGGCGCACACGGTTCTGCACGCTGCGAAACTCATCGTCAACGTCCCCGGGCAAGCTCGCGATATCAAGGCGCGTATGAAATCGATTGGACCGGTCGACACCGCGCTGCTCGCGATCGACGAGCCGAATATGGTACCCGTGCGATTCGTTCCTCATGACCGCGCGCTGCGCGAAGGCAGCTACGTTGCGGTCGCCGGCTTCTTGAAGAACGACGAGTCGATCGAGATCGCCGGTCTCGTGCCGCGTGTCCTCTACCCAGGGACGATCAGCTCGCTGCCCAGCGACGGTCGCTTCATCGACCTCGCGAACCTCAATATAGAGGAAGGCTTGAGCGGTTCGCCCGTTTTCGAGCCGCGAACCGGTGAAGTCGTCGGCATGATCGACACGCGTGCGACCAACCGCCAAGAACGCGGTGGATATGCGATCTCGGCACCGGTCGTCCTCACCCAATTCTTCGAAGATCAAAAGGTCCGTGTCGCATACGAGAAACCTACTTCGGCTCCGGCAGCGCCGCATGTAGTACCGCCGCCGCAGATAACACCGCCACCGCAGATAGCACCGCTACCGCAGATAGCGCCGCCGCCGGTGCAAGCGCAGCCCGTTCGCGTCGTCGCGCAAGCACCGCAACCTGCATTTCCGTCGTCTGCTTTCGAGGCTGCAGAACCACAGCCCGAGGCTCAACCGGCCGAGCCGATGCCGCAGCCGCAAATGCCGCAGCAAACGCTCCCCCAACAGCAAGTCTTTCGCCAAGTCTCCAACGTTGCGCAAAGCGACTTTACCGTCCAGAATTCATGGGTGACGCAGCGGCAAGACCTGGGCGCAAACGTACTGCACGTTCGCCTCAATCTGCATCCGTCGCATGACATGATCGCGCAAGCGGATGATTTTCAGATTAGCGTACCGTCGCCGAACGGCGGCATGCAAACCGTACACGCTCGCGCATTGACTGCCGGCCCCGGTCAAACGTACGGGCCGCGCAAACAGTTGCCCGTACAGGCTGGTGAATCCGTGACGATCACGGCGCATTTCGTCGTTCCGCAAGACGCGACGCTGACAGCGGATTCCGGTCGCAACCTTCAATGGGTCGCAGGTCGCGATGCGTACGGATTCGTGCTCGCGCAAACGCCACAAGGCGTGCTCGTCCGGCAAGTTGCGCCCAACAGCATCGCGCAGCGCGCCGGATTGCAGCCCGGCGACATTATCGTGACGATCAACGGACAACGCATCACCGACGCTGCGCAAGCGCACGAGATGATCGCAACTTCACCGCAAGGACAACTCGCCGTTTCCGTTCGCCGCAAATAGGTTCGGGCTCGCATGGTCATCGGGCTCTCGGCTTGAAGAGCCTTCCTATGTATTTGCGCGTGCTTTTCGCTGCTGCCGCCTTCTTGCTCGCACCCGGCATCGCCGGCGCGCAAACAGCAGCATCCGCCACTCCTTCACCATCGCCGTCACCGGCGCCGACTCCGACTGTTGACTTAGCCGCCGAACGCATCGTGCAAATCTTCACGTCCAAGCATGTCTCGCCGGATTGGTTCACGCCGGATCTTCTCACGCACATTCCAGTCTCGAAGATCGAGGACGTCGCAGCGCAGTTGAACTTCGGACTCGGAGCATTCAAAGTGGTTGCGAAGCCGACCGAGAGAATTGCAACGGATCCGCCGGCGCCTTGGGTTCGCTATGTCGCGATCTTTAAGGCGGGCACCGACGACATCCTGATTCACATCAACGATGAGGGAAAGATCGACGGGCTCGTTTTCCGCACGCCGCGCTCGACTTTTTAGCCTTCGGCCGGCACCGAAGGGGGCTTCCTGACCTGCCCGGGTGCCCGCGAATCCGATTATCCAAATGTAGCGAGGATTCTGTACAAGTAGTGCAAACGGCTCGCGCTATGACGACTGACTTGCGAGATTTTCTTTCACTTTCGTACCGTGAGCTCGAGGAGCTCAATATTGAGGCCAAAAAGCAGCGGCTCAACCGCCATTCGCTAGAGGAACTCCAAGAGGAGCGGCTGCGCTACCTCACCGACGAGCCCCGTATCAAGGCCGTCACGGTAATGTTCAGCGACCTCGAAGGCCGGCTGCACATGCTCGACTATGACAAGAAGTTCTTGCTCAAGTCGCACGACAATCTGACTTTTGACGGATCCTCGATTCGCGGCTTCACGGAACAGCGCGAGAGCGACCTGCGGCTATTCCTCGACTGGAGCGCCTTCTATTGGGCGCCGTCGGACATTTTCGGGCCTGGGAAGGTACTCGTCTTCGGCGACGTGATCTCGCGCGAGGGCGAAGTTTACCCGGCCGACATCCGTGGTCTGCTCAAGAAATTCGCCAGCGAGCAGTTCAAGAAAAACGGCTACACGCTCAACGCGGCAAACGAGATCGAGGGCTTCCTGTTCCAAGGGCTCGACGCCGAGCGGCACTTCAACGAGACCGGCAAGTTCGAGTACGTCAATACGGGTGGCTACTATCACTCATTGCCAGGCGATCCGCTGCGCACGTTCATCGATATGACGGCAGAAGTGCAGCGTGCGATGGGCTTCGAGAACGAAAAGGATCATCCGGAAGTTGCTCCGTCGCAGTTTGAGATCAATTATTCATACGGCGAAGTCGTTGCGGCAGCCGATACGATCCAGCTCTACAAATTGATCTGCCGCCAAATCGCAACGAAGCTCGGCATGACGGCCAGCTTTTTGCCGAAGCCTGTCGTCGGCGTCAACGGCAGCGGCATGCACACCAACGTGTCGGTGAGCAAGGGCGGCAAAAACCTGTTCTGGGATCCTAAGGGCGAGGAGCGCCTGAGCACGTTTGCGTGGGGATTCGTCGACCGCATCCTCTCCGCCGGCACCGACATCTGCTTGCTCTTGAACTCGAGCGTCAATGCATATCGTCGTCTCGATCCGCATTTCGAAGCTCCCAACCAAATCAAAGCATCCGCAGTCGATCGAGGGTCGATGGTTCGCGCTCCGTTCGGCAACGAGCGCAGCTCACGCGTCGAAGTTCGCTCGGTTGCGCCCGACGCGAATCCGTACATGGTGATGCTCTCCGTCTTCCGCACCGGCCTCGAAGGTCAAGTCGCGAAGATCAAAAACCTGCGGCAAGCCGAACGCTATCTGCCGGACAATATCTACACGGCGCTCGCGGACTACCGCGAATCGAAGTGGATTACGACGCTCCTCGGCGAGGACGTCAAAGCGCGCTACGCTGACCTCAAACAAGCCAGCGCGGATCGCTGCCCGCGACTTCTTGGCACGTTCGTGAAACCGCAGGAAGTGCAGTATCATCATGAAGTGTACAACCAGTACCTCTGGAATCAGTTTTAGACGTCAACGCCCGTCAGTTCAATGATCGATCTCGGACTGCAGAAGCATGCCGCTGCGGCTCTGAAATCGCTCGGCAACGTAGCAGAGCTCGATGTCGTCGACGTCGGCTGCGGCGAAGGCGCAAATGCGCGCGCCTTCGCGGCTGCCGGAGCGCACGTCACCGGCGTTGATCCCTTTATCGAACCTATGGACTGGACCGCGGAGGGGTCGGGACGCTACCGGCTCCTCGTGGGACGTGCGGATGCGCTTCCGCTCGCCGATCGCTTTGCGGACCTCGTGCTGTTCATTTTTTCGCTCCACCACGTTCCCGCTGATAAGCTAGCAATCGCGCTCGCAGAGGCGCGGCGAGTTCTCAAGCCGACAGGGCGTCTGTTCGTTGCCGAGCCTCTCGCCCAGGGTCCAAACCATTACGTTTCAGTGCCGTTTCACGACGAAACGGTTGTGCGAGCCGCGGCTCGCGCGGCGCTCGATGCGTACGCCGATCCGTATTTCGGCTCGCACGAACAAATTTCGTATGCCGACCGCCGCGATTACGACAGCTTCGACGTTTATGCGAAGCGCATGATCGCGAATCGGCGCTTCAACGGTTACAGCGAAGAGGCAGTCCTCGCGCCGGAAGTGCGCAGGCGTTTCGATGAGATCGTCGCGACCGGCGCACCGTTCGACCAGCCCGTAAGAATCGATCTTTTCTCCGAACCGCGAGCGGCTCGCACGTAATCAGCGCCTAAAGCGTAAGCTCTTGCTGTGCATCCCGACCGGCATGAACGTTCGGCCGCGACCGGTGCTCATGCCTTTGGAAGGGTTCCGCTCCAGCGTCGTCCCGGTTATCATCACCGCGTCCGACGGAAGATCACGGCGCCCAACGCGACCGATGAGCTGTTCGACCTCCGCTTCTCCAAAGGCATCGGAATCGGTGATCACGATCAGATCGGCGGCCGGAACGTCGAGGCCGCTGCCAACGAGGTTCGTTGCCGCGAGAATCGACGGCGAACCGTCGCGAAACTGTTGCATCATCTCGACGCGCGTCGAGTTTCGGTCCGCAGTGACGCCTTTGCGACGATGGCGTTTGCGATGTTCAGCCGTGTCGGCCATGTCGCCGCGCAGCTGCTGCACGTCAAGCTCGTAAGTTTGCTCCAAGCGTTCGGCGATCCGCGGGACGTCGCCACGCGTGCGCCCGATTACGAAGATGCGCGATCCGCGCGTCAGATGGTCGCGAATGTACGTTTCGGCGCGCGCAAGCTGTTCGGCCGGAGGTTCGCCCCACACGCCCTCAATCTTATGCACCTTCGTCGGTCGCACGTCGAACGGCATCTCGCGCATGCGCGCGACGTTCGCGGTCGCGCCGATGCGGGTCAGGAACGGCTTCAGCTCGTCGGGCGTCGCAGACGCAAAGACGAGCGGACAATCGAGCTTCTCCAGCAAGCGTAGGTGCTCGCGCTCGTCGAAGGCGTTTACGTCGTCGATGATCGCGAGCGATGAGCGATCGACAAGATCCCAAAGAGGCTTAATCGAGAGCAGCATTGCGCTGCCGATAACGATCTGTGCTTCGCCCGCGCGCACTGCGGTTTCCGATGCGCGTCGCTGCGCCGGCGAGACGCCCCCGTGAATTTCCGCAATATGCAATCCGGTGCCATCCAAGCGTTCGGTAAAATAGGCAACGTGTTGGCGTACCAGATCGCGCGTCGGCGCGATGATTACCGCATAACCTCCCTCTAAGACCGTACGTAGCGCGACACGCATGAGGACTTCGGTCTTGCCGGAGCCCGTCGGAGCGTGGAGCAGATGCTCGTACACGCCGCGTTCGAGGCCGCGAGAAATCGTGTCGACCGCCCGCGCTTGATCGTCGGTCAGGGTAAACGTTTCGTCCGGGCGGATCAGCTCGTGTACGATGGCGACGCGTTGCGCGTTACGGTCGACACGGGCCAGGATTTCCTCGGTGTTAGGTCGCGGTTGTATGAAACGGTCTTTCTGGGTGAGATAGCATCGAGGCCGCCTGGTAAGACGGCCTGTCCCCAAGACATCCCATGCCGACCCTAAGGTTGCATCGCAAGAAGCCGGCGTGCATGTCGCGAAAGACTCGCCTCCGATGGCGGCCAAGGACGAACGGCCAGAGCTATTTCGGCGCGCGATGGAGCATCAAAAGGGCGGCCGGCTCGCTGAAGCAGCCGCGCTCTACGAACGTCTTCTGCAGCTCGACGACAGCCTTGCGGAAGTGCACAACAATCTTGGACTCGCGCTTGCCGGCCTGGGAGAACTGGAACGAGCCCTCGCGCACTACGATCGCGCGATCGAACTGGCTCCTGGAATCGCCGCAGTCTACGATAACCGCGGATTAGCATTACTCAATCATGCCAATGCGCTCATTCGCTCCCGTTTGCCGAGCCAGGCGATCGTGGCACTGCAGCGCGCGCTCGAGCTGCAGCCCGATCTTCCCGCAGCTCTCGATTGCCTTGGCCGTGCGCAGCACGCAATGGGAGCGCTCGACGATGCCATCGCCTCATATCGAAAGGCGCTTTCCGTCGCACCCGATTTTGCGGATGCACATTGCAACCTCGGAAACGCACTTCGCGAAGCAGGTGACATTAGCGAAGCGCGCGCGTCGTATCAACGCGCCGTCGACTTAGCGCCGCGGGTCGGTCAGTTTCACCGGCTACTCATCGACGCCGGTGCTCCTGTCGACGAGCGTCATCTCCAACAAATGGAGGCGATTGCCAAACAGTCCGACGCGCTCGCGACCGACGACCGGATAGCGTTCCACTTCGCGTTAGGAAAAGCATATGAGGAACGTGGCGACTACGAGGCATCTTTCCGGCATTTCGCCGACGGCAATGCATTGGCACGTGCGAACGCCGCTTACGACGAGAGTCAGACGCTTCGCGAATTCGAATCATGTCAAAATGCGTTTTCCGCCGAACTCATTCATGCAGCGCTGGGTTTTGGCGATCCATCCCCGGTACCAATTCTGATTTTCGGAATGCCGCGTTCGGGAACGACGCTGGTCGAGCAGGTGCTTGCGGCGCACCCGCGCGTGCACGCCGGCGGAGAACTCTCTGCTTATGCGCCACGAGAGGTCGGCATGTTCGAATTGGCACTGCGCAGCCAGAAGTGGATCGACGGCGACGACGGCGGGATTCCATCGGACTTGGCCCAGGCCATGCAAAAGACCGGAAATCGTTACGCTCGCTACGTCGAGTCGCTCGCGCCCAGCGCGGCACGCGTAACAGATAAATGGCCATTCAACTTCAAATTCGTCGGAATGGCGCATCTTGCGTTGCCGAACGCGCATTTGATTCACGTACAACGCGACCCGCTCGACACGTGCTTTTCGTGCTTCACGACTCTGTTCAACGGCGACTTACCGTACATGCGCGACCTAGCCGAGCTGGGTCGCTACTACAGCGCGTATGCGAAGGTCATGGAGTTTTGGCGCAACGCATTACCACCGGGTGCGATGCTCGAGCTACGATACGAGGATCTCGTAGCCGATTTCGAGACAAACGCACGGCGGATCATCGCACACTGCGATTTGGAATGGGATGACGGCTGTTTAAAGTTTTGGGCGGCGAAACGCCCCGTTCGCACGGCGAGCTCGGTACAAGTCCGTCAACAGCTCTACGATCGTGCAATTGGGCGCTCGCAACCCTATCTCAAATTCCTCGGCCCGCTTTGCGGCGCGCTCGGCGATCCGGCGCAGTAACTATCGAGCGTGCGTTGCGAGCTGCCCCGAACGGGCGAGCATGTCGCTGCTTACCGTTTCGCGGTCGCGGCCGATCGCGTTGAGGAATGTTTCGTACTTGAGCCCCTCGAGCGCTACGATGTGCTCGTTTTTGACGACATCGATCATCTCGGGTGCGGTTTCAACCACGATGTAATCGTCACACGCGTACATAAGCACGCCTGAGAGCTTCTTTGCCGCGCTCAACACCGAGATTTTTGAGCCGACGTACGACTTTAAGAGATGATGCATCCGTTACTCCCTGCGCATCACAGCGTTGTGCTGCGTGAGCAACAAGATACGGTCAGCATGGCGAGCTCCGAGCATTCTTTGATCGTAGTATACTTTTACGTACTGCCCGGCCTTGATCGCGCTCATTTGATACGTCGTCTTGCCGTCGGCTGAGAAGACCTGGTTGAACTTCGGCAAGATCAAGAAGCTCATCGTTTGATGGCTCACGTTGTCCGTGACTTTGATGTTGTTCGTCGAAACGTGGTTTACGATTCCTGAAAAGTTGGCGGAACCAACCTTCGCCGGCGCCATGGTTGGCATGAGCGCGACGGTGATGAGTGACGCTGCCAGAAGCAGCACTGAGAACCTTTTCATACTATGCCTTTCGTGCGTAATGCACGAGTTTTTTGTTCGTGGACGAGCCGCAGCGGCGGTTCGACGAAATGCGACACGTAGGCCTTCGAAATGAAGGCGATCACGACGCCGTTATCGTTGTTGAATTCATGCAAACGATACGGTTCGCTTAAACCACGCTTATCGAACCTCGCCAATTGCGCAACCAGGGATGCTTGATCCCCAAACTCCAGATCGAGTGACGGTGTTAACGTCGTTCGTACGGAGAGAATCCAAGTGGAAGACATTGTGCGGCTTTCCGATCTCTCGAGGTCTGCGCCGGAAGATGAGGACGGCTCGTCTGGACCTATGCCCAAGTTAGCGGGCAGTGAATCATTCATAGAAAACGCGCCACTAAAATTGCCGTATCATCTTCGTATCCGGAGCGCGAGAAAGACTCCGCGGCGCCGAGCAGAGCCGCAAGCACGTCTTGGACGTCTCGCGCGCGATTATCGTCGATGAGCCGCAGGAAGCGGTGCATTCCGAAGAACTCACCATCCGGCGCCCGGCATTCGACGAGCCCGTCGGTTGCGGCGACCAGCAATGTCCGGCTCTTCACTTCCATAGTCGACCCGCGAAAAAGCGTTTCCGGCTCGTTAAACACGGCGAGCATAGGCGCAGTCATCTCGAGACAATACGGTGGCTTCCCCGGTTCGCAGACGGCAACGGGTTCATGGGCTGCCGAAGCATACCGGAGCATTCCCGTTTTTGGATCGAACGATGCCACGAATGCGGTTACAAACGAGTCTTCGCCATCGTTAAGGTTCTTTTCGTTGTAGAGCCGGTTAAGAGAGCGAAGAATGTTTTCCGGCGAGAAGCCTTCGGATGCATACGCGCGCATCGAGTACTTGATAAGCGCCGCATCGACCGCTGCTTTGACGCCTTTTCCGGAAATATCGGCAATAGACAAGATCGTGCTTTTGTCGAGGAGGCGATAGGCATCGATAATGTCGCCACCGACGTGTTCGCGGTTTCCAGCTTGCCGGTAGGCGACTGCGATCTCTAGGCCCGGCAGACGACGAACTTGGGGCGGGAATAAATGTTCCACCAGCGTCATGGCCGCCAGACTTTCGTCTGCGATGGTCACGGGATTAGCAACCTGTCTCAATGGATACAGACACCTTCTGGTGACGCATTTACAATTATGACGTGTTGGTCTGCTCGGGGCTGATCGTTTCGATACTCTTTGCTCTTTGGATCCTCGGCTTTTTCGATAAACCCGGTGGGCTACCGGATCGCTATCGTTCTCGTCGAGGCAAACGGCATGACACTAATATCGATATTGTCGTGCGGCGGGGCAGGAAGCCCTGACCGCTGGTATTTCTAAAGCTACCAAAGCGACCGGTTGGGGTCTGTCCCGAATTGCTCACTTTCGCGGCCGCGTTGAATAGCTAAGAAACAGACCGCGTATGTGGAGGAGTGACCCGCGTCCGACAACCAAATAATCAGCGGCGTGAAAGACAGCGTGTTTCTGGAAAGCCTCACGTGGCGATGATGATCGACCCTCAGACGATCGCGTCCCTTGTCGGCAACCGGCGCCGGGTTCACGTCTACAAGACGAAACGCACGATCTTCTCGCAAGGGGACCCGTCCGACTCGGTTTACTACCTCGAGAAGGGCAAGGTCCAGCTGAGCGTCCTGTCCACGCGAGGGAAAGAAGCGATCGTCGCGATTCTCGATGCGGGCAATTTCTTTGGCGAAGAATGCCTGGCCGGGCAGCCGCTTCGGATGGCGCGGGCTTCGGCAGCGTCGGTCTCCACCGTCCTCGAAATCAAGAAGAAAACGATGATGACGCTGGTTCGCACGCAGCCGGAATTTTCAGAGCAGTTCGTGGCGCACTTACTTTCGCGCAATATCCGAATTCAGGAAGACCTGGTCGACCAGCTCTTCAATTCAAGCGAGAAGCGCCTGGCCCGAATCCTATTGCTCCTCGCGAACTTTGGGAAGGACGGGCGGCCGGAAGCGGTGATTCCCGCGATCAGCCAAGAGATGCTGGCCGAGATGATCGGGACGACCCGCTCGCGAGTCAGCGCGTTCATGAACAAGTTCCGCAAACTCGGATTCATCGAGTATAACGGCGAACTTAACGTGCATTCCTCATTGCTGAACGTAATTTTGCACGACTAGCTCGAAACCGCTGACTCCTCGAACGTAACCGCGAGCATCGCGATGTCGTCGTGGGGTGGAGCCTGGAGCGATGCCTCGACGAGCCGCGGCAACAGATCCGGACCATTGCAAATGTCCGCCCTCGCAAGCGCCGTTCGAAGGTGCTCGAGCCCTTTTACGATATCGCGGCCCGCTTCGATAACGCCGTCCGTGTAGAGGATCAAACGCGAGACTTCGGTGAGGTCGACGAGATGATCGTTGCGAGGACAACCGCCTCCCCACCCGAGCGGCACATCGCTGCCTTCTAGCCAGAGCGTCTCGCCGGACGTCGTAAGGGCGAGCGGCGGTGGATGTCCGGCCGTGGCGTACTGCATATGCGTTCGATCCGGTGAGATAATTCCCAGGAACGTCGTGGCGCTTGCCTTTGGATGCTCGCTCCGAAGACCGTCTTCGATGCACGGCAGTACTACGGCCGGACTCCCCATGTGAAGCGCGTTCATTCGCATGATCACGACGCGCATACTATAGCGAATCTTCCCCATGATAGCCGCAGCCTCGATGCCGTGCCCGCTCACGTCGCCGACCGCAATGGCAACCGAGCCATCCGGCAACTGCAGCACGTCATACCAATCGCCGCCGATCACGCTATCGGCGCATGGTAAATACAACGCCTCGAATTGAAGCCCGTCTATTTCCGGCAACGACGGCGGCAGCGATGCACGGAGATATGAAGATAATGGCGATTCGGTTTGCGCGTGATCGTCGCGCAGTGTAGCGACCAAATCGCTCCCATCGTTACGTCGAATCGGGTGCAATTTCGGGCCTCCTTTCTGCTTTTGAGGCTACCAGCCGAGCGCTATGGGGGCTGCTCCCATTTGCTCACTTTGCAGAAAGGCAACAATGCCGGTCCCAATCTGAGAATCTGTTCAATATTGCTCACTTTTAGCTGATAAAGCGCTCGGGTAAAGAACCAAGCCCTTAATGCAATCTCGATTCATGGAGGAAACGGATGCAGTTAAGGAGCGCACGCTTACTCGCTGCACTATGTGCAGCGGCGATCATGCCTGCCTGCGGCGGCGCCGGCGGCGGTAGCGGAACACGATCCAGTATCCCGGCTACGTCGGCGACGGCTGTCGCAACCGGCCCGCCCGCCACGCAAGTGCAGCTCGTTGCCACGAATCTTGCCGGGCAACAACGTTCCGACGGCGGGATCCTTTACACGAGCACGCAGATCAACCCGTATTTCGCGAACATCGCGGCGATGGGAGCTGTCCATGGCGGGGTCGATCTCATCAACGTTCAGCAGTGGATGCAGTGGTTCGTCGCGCACATGACCGCGCCCAATTCCTGGTCACTGCCGGGTGCGATTACCGACTATAACGTTGCGTCGAACGGCGCGCTGAGCTCGACGGGAAGCGCCGATTCGGTCGACTCGTACGCGGCGACGTTCATCACGCTCGCGGCGGCAGCTTCACGCGAAGGAACGCCTCAGCTGCGCGCATATGTCGCGGGGCTGCACACCAGCATCGAGCTCCTCGCGTCGGTGATCGATGCGGTTACTGACGTCGACGGCCTTACCTGGGCGCTCCCGACGTACAAAGAGAAGTATCTCATGAACAACAGCGAGGTTTACCACGGGCTCGTCGATCTCGCGTACCTGCGCTCGCAAGTGTACGGCGACACAGCGGGATCTCTGCTCGCCGCCGCGCACGCGTTACAAGTGCAAGCCTCGATCGAATCCGAGATGTGGAGCGCGAACCTCAACGAATTTGCCGTCGGCCTCGACGCCTATGGGAATTTGACGTGGCCGCAGGCCGGCAACTGGGAGGACGGAGCCTCGCAGCTCTTTCCAATATTGCACGGTGTCATCGCTCCCACGTCCTTGCCTGCACAAACCGCCTACACGCGATTCTCGGCTGCATTTCCCGGCTGGCCGTTACTGCAGAAGCCGGATGAATATCCGTGGGCCGACATTGCGTTCGTGGCTTTAGAGATGAATGACGTCAGCCGGGCAACCATGTATTCGAACTCGGTTCAGCAGCAGTATTCGCCCGGTTTCGCCTATCCGTGGTACTGCGCTGAGTCGGGCTGGTACATTCGTCTCCTCGACGGCCTCACGGCTCCGTCTTCGATCGCGAACCTCTAGTCTAGGGTCCGACTTCAACGAACACACCGAGGCTAAGCGCGCGGCGAATATAAGTCACGCTGCCGCTCGCACTATTCGTCAGACGTTCCAACGCGACGGCAGCTTCGTATCCTCCCTTGCGGCTGAGCCAATGTTTAAAGTCGATGCTTCCCAAGAGCGCGCGTTGATCGAACTGATTCGGAAGCGTTGTCGCAAAGACGCCGTTCGGCGGCTGGTTGCCCGCGAGCAGCGTCAGCGTTGTTATCGAGACGCCCTCCGCGCCGGCGGCCGCAGTTAGGATGCCGGTCGACGTTCCCATGCGGCCGCTCGTGAACGACGGGAGCCAGCGTAACGTCACATTAAAGTTGTTGTGATACCACGAGGGTCCCATGTTGAGATAGTTCTGCACGACGCCGTTAGGATTTACGACCACACCGCCGCCGAAACCCATGACGGTCGCGCCGTCCTTGCCGAATTTCGCGTCTCCCTCGAGGTATGCGCTGCGCGTTGGAAACAGGTTGCCGCTCGACACACCGACCGCGGCATAGGTGAAGAATTTCGGCGTCCAGTCATGGTAATCGTCGAGCGCGACTTCAAGGCCGTGCGTCGGCCCCAGGCGATCTCCGTCTGCTTGTTCGATGAGAGCGATTCCCGGCTTATCGTTGCCGATTTTCTCGCGGTCGCTGAGCGTAATATTGTTCCACGGTCCGTAGACGTTACCGGGACTCGTAAAGCCCGAGGCGGTGTCGATAATCTCCCATTCCCCGGCGCGCGCGGTGAGCGGCGCCATCAGCACAGCGAGCGCTACGACGAGAATGGCGATACTGCGAACGATCATGATGATGCTCCGGCCAAAGTGATGTCGAGTTCGCGGTAGTTGCCGTTCACGGCAAAGATCGTGTATTTATCCTCGATCGACGTTTTGCGAATGCCGTCCGGGAGCGGCGCATTCGTCCGGAGCCACGCCGACGGTACTGCGAATGCGATCGAACGCAGCCCATTTGCGTTGTTCAAATGCACCTTCACTCCGCCCGGCGTCCTGATGAACGACGACGTCGTCGTAACGAAGCGATCCATGGATGCGGTGGCTGAGGGCATATCCGTCATGCGCAACTTGCCTTCGTGCTGCAAGAATTCAATGCGATCCAGGAAGTGTCCGAACGCGGCCGCATACGCCGGCGCCATGAGATCGTACGAGTGACTATAGATGAGATAAATCCCATGGCGACGCGCGGCAAACGACGCCGTCTGCTCGAGCCAGCGCTCGACGCTCGAAGCGGAGACGTGTGCGTGCCGCATCTCACCTATCGACGCAACCGCACCAAACGGCACGATGGGGAACGCCCAGCTCGACGTCGAGACAGGCTTGCCGTTGAAGAACGGCCGCTCCACGGGCGAACCCGTATCGCCCGTGTAGTAGTAACCTCTGATGCCGAGGCTATCGAGAACCTGCGTCATCATCGGCTGGGGATGTACTCCGACCGGTGCTGCGTACGACCGAATCTTCTGGCCGGTAATCGACTCGAGACACCGATCGTTGCGATCGACCAGCTGACGCACTTGCGCGACGGAATAGCGATTTTCTTCCAAGTTCCACGCGAACAGATTGTGCGCCCATCCACCGTGCGAACCGATCTTCCCATACGGCAACAACATCGCGAGATATTTGCGACCCTTCCCGCATGCATCAAATCCTAGGCCGTCACCGAGACGATCTCGGTCAGGGCCTGCCGTAACGTCGAATTCCATGTGGTCGGCGGTCCGAAGCAATCCGCGACGGCGCAGGTTCGGGATCCCGTGGAATTCGACGCTCGAGTCGATGTGAATGTCGACGATCATTTCCCCGATGCCGTCAGGCGCAGCGACGAGGTGCGGCAGGTCGCTGCTGCTGGTCAGCAGCGCGCCCAACAACGTCATTGGAAAGCCGTCGCTGTGACCGCGCAAGTAGCCGATGGGAAGCGCGAGGTAGGCTACGGTTCCAAGGTGGACGGCCCTGCGTGTGATCAACGGCGTGGGTCCGTTGCCCGCATCGACGACGACGGCGTCACTCAGAATCTCGGCGCGCGGGAACGGATACGTCAGCGGCCCATACTGGTAACTGGATAATTCGCCGTTAACGATCTTGCCGGACGGCACCGCCCATCGCGTTGCGTCCGCAGCATCCGTAAAACGCAGGGGACCGCTACCGAAAGCTTTGGCGCGAAGCGTTTGATATAAAAAGTCGTCGACGCCGCTGACTTCGGCGAAGAGCGATCCCGGGCGATACGTTCCGTTCGACGCATGCGTTCCTGCATCGGAGACGACGACAACCACTCCGCCGAGGCTCGCATAGCGCGTCAATTCCAGAATCGCTTCCTCGGGTAATCGCGTATTGACTCCATCGGGAAAGACAATCGCCGCGTACATTCTGTGCAACGCGTCTCCGCGGAATAGTGAGATGTCCGTTGAAGCGATCCATCGGACCGGTATGCCGGTCTCGCGGAAAGTCTCATCGTATACCGCGCGGATCTCGTTGCTCGGCCGCACCTCCTGCGGTGTATAAACGAGCGCGACGCCGATGCCCGGCTGGCCTGCGATCACGGTCAGCTGTGAGGTTCGGAACACGACCAGGAGCAATGCGATCAGTGCCACGAGTTCGACAACGTTGCGCCGAGTCACAGCGTGCCGCCGCCCGTGTCGGCAACAAGCCAACCTTCGATTTCAACGTCGTTCGCGATCGACATACGCCTGCCGGCGTACACCGTCTTGACGCCACCCCTACGACCGACGCGTGAGCGCGGTCCGAGGCGCACGGTACCCTCCGCAAAAACATGTCCGCTGACGGTGACGTCCGAGGCTAACGTCACGTCGCCTCGCACGATGACATTTCCACCAATGCTCACGCCGGGCTCGATGTCCAGCGGTCCAGTGACCTTGATGTGAGAAGGGATGTGCGTGTCGCGTTCGATCCGTACCGCGCCGTACAGGATCATCGGTTTGCCGGCGTCTACTTGCGCTTGTCCTATTCGAATCGTTTTTTGTCGCCTCTTGTGTTCGCGCTTGTCAAACTCGAACGGCTCTGTCGTGTCGGTCCGCGTTGCCACCGGCGAACCCCATACGCGTTCGAATTCCACGTTGTTGTCCATCGTGATCCGGCTTCCGCTGCTCGCGGAGACGCCGAGAATCGAGTCCGAGCCGACCGTAATCTCACCATTAGCATCGATCCATCGCA
>Ga0181525_10002154_pt1 | contig 16328 bp, 12 predicted proteins | sample PEATcosm2014_Bin_48_FD_121100 | JGI IMG/M metagenome (GOLD analysis project Ga0181525, IMG submission 121100) | Peatland microbial communities from MTU Mesocosm Facility, Houghton, MI, USA - PEATcosm2014_Bin06_10_metaG | ecosystem: Environmental > Terrestrial > Soil > Wetlands > Peat | place...
ACGTGCGCGGTGCGGACCAGTTCCGCGGTGCGTCCAAACTTGGTGCGCGCTCCGGTCGCGGTAACCTCCGCCACCGCTTCACCGCGCCGCACCAGCGCTCCCGCATACGTTTCAAACCCGGCCCCGGCTTCAATGGGAACAGATTCGCCGGTGAGCATGGATTGGTCGAGCAGCACCGATCCCTCGGTCAGACGCACGTCCGCTGCAACCACGGCTCCCAGCGATAGCTTGACCACATCGCCCGGCACGAGCGAGGTCGCGGGCACGGTGGCCCAAGCACCGTCGCGGCGGACCGAAGCGTTCAAGGCCAGACGCGACTTCAGCGCCGTGAGAGTCGCCTGCGCGCGGCCTTCCTGGAAAAACCCGAGAGCCGCGTTGAAGGCCAGGAGGACCGTGATGATGGCCGCCTCGACGTACTTGCCCAGGACCACCTCCAGCACGATGGCCGCTTCGAGCATCCACGGAACGGGAGCCCAGAACTTGGTCAGCGCCCTGCGCAACGGATGCACGGACGCATCGGGCACGGCGTTTGGGCCGAACTGTTCGAGCCGGCGGCGGACTTCGTCGCTGGTAAGGCCTGGTGCAGTCACCGGGAGCGATCCTACTTCTCCAGCAGCTTGCGGATGGATTTCAATTCTTCCTTGCGTTTCGCGGTGGTCTTGGGATATGCCATCTTCAGATCATTGATCGCATCGAGCACGATTTGGGAGACAATCAACCGGGCATTCTCCTTGTCGTCGGCGGGGACCACGTACCACGGCGCGTGATGCGTGCTGGTAGCCCCCAGGCAAGCCTCAAAAGCCGCCATGTAATCCTTCCAGTATTTCCTCTCGTGAATGTCCGCGAGGCTGAACTTCCAGTTCTTGTCCGGCTCGTCGATACGCTCCAGGAATCGCTTTCGCTGTTCCTCCCGCGAAAGATGCAGGAATACCTTGATGGTGTGCGTGCCATTGCGATAAAGGTGGCTCTCCAGGTCCACGATAGACCGATAGCGCTCTTGCCAAATGTCCTTCTCATCGCGCAACTCTTCGGAAAGTCCCTGGCTGCGGAGAATCTCCGGATGCACCCGAACCACCAGCACTTCCTCGTAATAAGAACGATTGAATATGCCGATGTGGCCGCGCTCGGGAAGCCGGCATGTGGTCCGCCAGAGAAAATCATGTTCCAGCTCTTCGGCGCTCGGCTCCTTGAAACTGGAAACCTGGCAGCCTTGCGGATTGACTCCGGACATGACGTGCCGGATAGCGCCGTCCTTGCCGGCCGCGTCCATCCCCTGAAAGATCAGCAGCAGTGCATAGCGGTTGGAGGCGTAGTGCAGGCGCTGCAGGGCACTCAACTCGGCAACGTGCGCTTCCAGCATTTTTTGGTAGTCTTTCTTCGAGTCGCAAACGGGCTTCGCACGCGTCGGCCACTTACTGAGCTCGACCTTCTTCCCAGGCCGAACGCGGAAATCTTTGGAATCGATCTTCATCTTATTGCCCCCACTCGACGACTTCCTTGATTGCGTCCGATTGATGCCGGTCCGCCAGTGCGGCAAATTGCTCCGGCGAATATCGATGCGTGATCAAGGTTGCGATTTGACCGCCCCAACGCAGCTGGGCATGCGCCAGATCGTCTGCCGCCATTTGAAAATGCCCGCGCGCGGCATTCACGCTGCCCAACATGACTTGATTGTCCAACACCAACTGCCGGATCAATTCGGCGCCCGAAATCCGGAGCGGGCGGTCGCCACCCGGTATGCCGGTGAGCGCATAAATCCCATTCAGGGCCAGCGCATCCAGCAGGTTGAACTCCAGCGCGGCAATCCCGCTGGCGTCCAGGATAAAGTCCATGCCTCCGATCTTCTTTTCCACATGGTCCGCGGGCACCTCGCGGCCGTCTAAATAGTGACCGCCGATGGCGGCTAGCCACTGCGGGCGGGCGCTACTCGCATCCACCACGTCCAGGCCGTAAACGTCGCCGCCCCGCAGGCGCAGGACCATCGAGGCCAGCAGGCCCACCGGCCCCAGCCCCGCAACCAGACAGCGGCGCCCGTGGAGCCAGTCGGGAGTCGTGGCGGCGTCGGGACGTCGCACCGTCTGTACGCGCAGGGACTCGTCGATGGCCTTCTCCACGACGGAGAGCGGCTCCATCAAGACCCCGACCGGCTCCAGTTCGGCCGGCACCCGCACCGCGTATTGTTCTTTATCGACCGCGAATTCCGTTTGGTATCCGTCCAGACCGCGGATGCCTCTCTCGCGGTACTTGCCGCTCTGGCACATGTCCGAGCGGTTCATCTGGCAGGAGGCGCACTCGCCGCATCCCCGCCGTACGGTGAACACCGCGTAGTCTCCGGCCTTCACGCGCGTCACCGATGAGCCGGTGCCCACCACTTGGCCGAACATTTCGTGCCCAATGACCAGTTCTGTCTGGCCATCCGGGGCCTCCGCGCGCCCTCCGGATACCTCTTCGCGGTCGGTACCGCAGATGCCCACTCGTATGATGCGGATTTTGATTTCGTCTGGCGCGGCGATCGAAGGCTCAGGCCGCTCCACCAGGTGAGCGCCGGCCGTCCCCGGAACAATGGCGATTGCTTTCAAGAGTTTTCCATCCTTTCTTACTTACTGTCTCCCGTGGCGCCCAGCCGATCGAGCAGATGGTCGCCCACGCGCAACGCGTTCGCCATAATGGTCAGGCTGGGATTCACGGCTGCGATCGATACAAAGAAGCTGGCGTCGACCACGTAAAGGTTGTCCAAATCATGCGCCTTGCAGTTCACGTCCAGGGCCGATGTCTTCGGATCGCGTCCGAACCGAACGGTTCCAGCCTGGTGCGCCGTGCCTCCGATCGGAATGTTCTTGCCCAGGTAAAGCGCGCGGGGCATCAACACATCGTGAAGGCCGATTTCGGTGAGAATGGCTTCCAGTTTTGCCTTCAGACGTTGGTGCCCTTCCAGGTTGTTCTCCTGGATGCTCAGCACGATCTGTCCATGGGGATTCAAAGTGACGCGGTTGTCGGGATGGGGCAGATCTTCCGACTGCAGCCAGAAATCGATGGAGTGCTCCGCCATGAAGTCCAGCGCAAACTCAGGCTTCCAAATCGCCCAGCCGGGCGCTTCGCCCTTGAGCATTTCTCCATCGGTCTTGCCCAGCATCTGGATCTCGCCCAGAGGATATTCCCAATCGTCGGAGCGAAAATAGAAGTCGTTCAATGCCAGAGTCTTCTGGAACACAGTCGGATTGGGATCCCTGGAAATGGCCATAAAGGCCGAGCAATTGTGCCGCATGTAGTGCCGGCCCACCACGTCGGAGCTGTTTGCCAGACCGCCGGGGTGCTTCCCGTTGGCGGAGCGTAAAAGCAACGCCGCGGAGTTGATCGCGCCGCAGGCCACCACTACGATGTCGGCGGAGTACTCCTCCACGGCGCCCTTGCGCCTGACGATCACTTTGGTCACTTCCCGTCCGGATGGGCTGGTTTCCAGGCGCTCCACATAGGCGGCGGTCAGGAGTTCGACGTTCGAATGCTCGAGCGCCGGATCCACGCAGATCACCTGCGCATCTGCCTTGCCGTTGACCAGGCAAGGAAATCCATCAAACGCGGGACATCGCACACAGGCACTGTTGTGCAGCGCCTTTCCATCTTCCTCGTCCAGCAGAATGCCGAGCGGCAAAGGGAACGGATGATGGCCAAGCCGCCGAAAATCGTCGCACAACTCCTGTATACGCGGTTCATGGCTCACCGGCGGATAGCTATAAGGCGCACTGGCGGGACCTTCGGTCGGGTCGGCGCCGCGCTGCCCGTGGACGTGATAGAGGCGCTCCGCCTTGGTGTAGTACGGCTCGAAGTCCGTGTAGCTCAAGGGCCACGCCGGCGACACGCCGCCATGATGTCCGACTTCCCCGAAGTCCCGCTCGCGGAACCGCAGTAACGCCGCGCCATACACCTTCGTGTTGCCGCCGACGTAATACTGGACTCCGGGATGAAAAGGGTTGCCGTCCTTATCAAGCCACGCTTCTTTGGCCCTGTACTTCGATTCGACAAACACGGCCCGCGCATCCCAGTTGTCCTTCTCGCGTGGCAGATAACCGCCTCGTTCCAGAAGCAGAATTCGCTTTCCGGATGGCGCCAGGTGGTAAGCCAGAGTTCCTCCTCCAGCGCCCGTTCCGATGATGATGACTTCATAATGCTTGTCTGTAGCCATATCTGTGTCTATCCGAATACCGGCGCCAACGATATGGAAACCAGGCCTAAAACAAACAGGCTGAACATCGCCGCGAGCAATCGCTTCACATCAGTGCCGGCGCCGCGAAATTCTTTCCATACGAAAACGCCCCAGACCGCGGAAATCATGGTATTGCCTTCGCCGAGCGAAAACGCGGTGGCCGGCCCCACCATCGGAGTGTAGGCAGCCACGAAGCTGCAGATGGTCCCGGTCCCCCAGATGAGACCACCCAGGACTCCCCAGGCATGCGCCGCGGGCCGGCCGTGAAGGTAGTCGCCGATCGCGAGCCGCGAGCCGCTCACCGGCCGCCGCATGAACGCATAATTGAGGGGGAAGTTGGACGCCAAAGCGCCCACCGCAAACACGAAGTAAACGGTATAGGGCCCGAGATGGTTCGCTCCGGTTAGGGCTTTGGCTACGAAAGGATAGAAGAGCCCAATGACCACGCCGCACAGCAGGCTCAGGACAATCCCCTTGGCGCCCGCCTTTTTGCCTTTCGACAGTCCACGGTAGGCCATGGCATTGGAGACGATAGCGGCGCAGATCAGCAGAATCCCACCAAACAGCAGCAATGGGTTGCCGGCCGGCGAGACGGCATAATTGAGAACCGCCCCGATCACCAGGGCTAGGCCCGCGCCCAAGGGAAAGGCGACCGCCATGCCCGCCACCGAAATGGCGGCGACTAACAGCAAGTTTCCGAGATTGAAAATCATGCCGCCCACGAAAGCCTCAACCAGGGACCGGGTGCCTGCGCCGTCGAGATTGCGAAAGAAACTTACCGAAGCCGCGGGGTCCGTACGGCCCAGGGTAAGACCGAATAGAAGGGAGCACGCCACAACTCCCCACATGTAATCCCAATAGTACAACTCGAATCGCCACGCTTTATCGATCTTCTGCGTGTTGGCCCAACTGCCCCAGCACAGCATGCTGGCCAGCATCATCAGGAGAGCAGCGGGGTACGTGTGAGGAGTGTACATGGCTCAGCCGGCAACTGACACCAGATAGTCGCGTCCCTCCCAAGAGTTGCTTGCCGGCCAGAAAAAGGTAAAGCGAATGGGCGCCTTCTGCGCCGCAGGAATCGGAATGTCCGCGAACTCGACGCCCAGCACGGTGGCGGAAGAGGGAGTGTCCCGCGCGGTCTGCCACTCGTCGCCCGACCAGTGCAATCGGAAAGCGGCCGGCACTTGGATGCGCAGCACGTAGCCGGGCTTGACGCTGCGCGCCTGCCTGGTAAACTTCCAGACTTCGATTAATGGAAGATCCGCGCGTGCGCCCAGATACCGCTTGGCCACGTCGGGAATCAGGTCGGAAACCTTCCCATCGCCGGTGGATCGCAGGAGTTTGACGTACTCTGCATGCGCCCACATCAACGGCATGGCCGAGCCCGTCGGCCGTCCGAGGTACATGTAAGCGCTGGCCAAATCCGGGCTATCCCACGCCTGCTCGGGCAACAGGCCCGTGGCCGACGCAAAGGCTTCCATGGCCCGCACGAACGGCTTCGCGTCGTGCCCGGCCGCCAACTCGTAGTGACCGCGCTCGCCGGTGAGCAGCGGCCAGGCGCGCCCCTGCCCCCAACCTACGAAGGGGCCGCCATCCGCGCGTTGTCCATATCCATCGTGATTGTAGCGGCGCCAACAAGGGCCGGATGGCGTCTCCACCTTCAACACTGCGTCCACTACTTTGAGGGAATCCACAACGATCGGATCGGCGGCAGCGCGGATTCCATGCCGCACCAGCTCCAGAAATCCGGCGTCCACCACTTCCTTAGCCGGAAACACGTTGGGTGCGCCCGGCTGGAGGTTCGCGATGGTGATGGTTCCCCGGTTCGGATCCTCCTCGGGGTGCGGATTAGCGGCGCTCTCGGGCAGAATCCGAATGTAATGCCGCGGCACGCCTGGGAGCAGCGTCCCTTCCGTTGTGACAGTCCAGCTCTCGATATGGCATTCCAGGAAATCGGCGTATTCCTCCAGGTATTGGGCGGTCGCCGTATCGCCTCTCTCGCGCGCAAAGCACGCGGCGCAGATGAGCGCGGAAATGTTGGACGCCAGCGTGGAAGGCGAATAGCCGCTGACCTCCTCCCAGCGCTCCTGTGGAGTCACAGGGCCATGGCGGACCAGGTACGCCGCCGCCCGCAAAACCATGGGGTATGGGTCAAAATCTTGGAGCGAGTTCTGACCTCTAAGCCGCCAGGCCAGCAGAATCGGAAAGGCGACTTCGTCGAGTTGAACTCCCCGCCAGTAAGGATCGCCGTCAATCCAGAAGTTCTGGGAGAAGCCCCCGTCCTGCTCTTGCGAGACGTCCAGATAGATTAGCGCTCGCAAGGGTGTGGTACAGTCGCCGGCCGCCAACATGGCGCCCGCGCTGTTGACCATGTCACGCGTCCACACCAGGTGGTAGCCGCCCTGATCCTCGTCGCCCGCGGCTTCTCCCCAAGGAATCGCGAGTGAGGCGATGAAGGCGCCCGGATACGATTTGTCTTCGTGCGCGCGCAGCAAACGGAAGCTCGCGCGGTATAGGTTGCCTCCATCGCCCGCGGCCTTCTCCAACGGGAGGATGTTCGCGCTCGATCGCGCCCACTGGTCCCCGTACCGCTTCGCATGTTCCGCGAAAGGTGTACTCAGGGATTGAAAAAGCGTCGATATCGCGTGATGCCGGCTGTTGCCGAACGCCAGACCCAAGGTGAATTCGCGCGTATCGGTTAAATCCAATTGCCCGGTGAGCGCGATGTTGCCATCGGGGGCGTGATCGAACTCCCAGTCCATTTGAAAGTTGCCGGATAGGTCCGTCCAACCGTCGCTCTTCCCCACGTACCCGCACGAAGCATGGGAGAACGGAACCGTGGCCGCCATGGCCAGCCATGTTCCCTTTTTTTCCGCAATCAGGACGGTCCGCCCCGCCACCCGCGCCACATAGCCGCTGTTGCCCCAGCCGCCTACTTCAAGATGCGGCGCGCATAGGACGTAAAGCCGCAGCTTGGAGAGGAACGCTTCGTCACCGGTTAGCTGGGTGTGCTGCAGAACGCAGGCCAGGTGCGGATCGGCGATGATCTCCTTGACGATGGCATAATGCCCGCTTGGATCGGAATTCGTACAGCGGTATCCCAAGCCGTGGTCCGGCAGAAGCTCGATTTTGGACTTGAGGTTGCGCTTTTCGTCCTGGAAAAAGCTCTGGCCGTCGGTGATGAGATACTGAAGGTCGCGGAGTTGTGGCCGGTCCACCGTCGGATAATAGACTTCGGTGACGATGCCGTTCCAAAACGTAAACCAGACCCGGCTGGAAGCTGCATAGGCTGTTCCCACCCCATCTTTTCCTCCGTGCGTCCATCTGGGCTCTATGCCTGGCGATCCGAAGGCCTTCGCCTGGTTGGGTATGTTAGCAAGTTCCATTGTCCGATTCGTTTCTCCCCATCTTCGCGCTGGCCATGGAACGATGGCCTGCCTCGATCATCTTCATCCTTTCGGCGCAACCTCGTGCTCCGCCTCCAGCCAGTCTTGATCCGCCTGCCCATCGTGGTGGCCGCGCTCTTCATAGATTTCAAATGCCCGCGCGGCGATCCGCGGCGTAAGATCGAGCGGTTTCTTGGCCGGTCGAGCCGATCCTTTGGGATCGAAAATCCGGTAGGCGAGCAGTTTCACCCGGTCGTTCACCAGCGCCCACGCGATGGCATAAGCCCAAACGAATCCCGCCCAGCCCCAACCGAGTGGAGTCATGAACAGCCCATAAACCGCAATTAAAGTCGCCACCGCTTGCGTGCCGAGCACCGCTCCCCATAGGATCTTCGCAGGGCGTATGGACCAGAATGGCCCGCGCGTGCGCGTCAGGAAAATCGTCAGATGTCCGGCCACCGACAGCTTCAGATACATCAGCGTCTGGATATGCGCGCGGTCCAGGTGAAAAACGCGCTCGCCAAGATAGAACAGTCCAAACGCAGCCACCACTCCGATCACGCCGAGAACCGTCGAGATCCCCAGCACCAGGCGCATGTTCCACGCCTCCGGTTTATCCTTGTAATGCACGTTGTCGTAGGCGATGGACAGGATGGCGCCGTCGTTGAGCAACGCCAGCATCACGATCATCACCGCGGTCACCGGATAGAAATTAAAGACCAGGATCGCCAGCGTCATGAAGAACAGCACGCGCAGAGTCTCGGCGATGCGGTAGATCGCGTAGCTGTTCATCCGCTGGAAAATGCGGCGGCTCTCTTTGATCGCGTCCACGATCACGGAAAGGCCGGAGGCCAGCAGCACAATGTCGGCCGCGGCCCGCGCCGTATCCGTCGCGCCCGAAACGGCGATGCCGCAATCGGCTTTCTTGAGCGCCGGAGCGTCGTTTACCCCATCTCCGGTCATGCCGACGATGTGGCCGCGCTGCTGCAGGACGTCCACGATGTGGAATTTGTGTTCCGGGAACACCTGCGCAAAACCGTCCGCTTTTTCGATGGATTCCGACGCCTGCGCGGTCTCGTGCTTCTTGATGTCGCCGAAGGAGCTGGCATCCAGGATGTTCGTGCCCATCCCCAATTGTTTGGCGGTTTCCTTGGCGATCGCCATTTGATCGCCGGTTACCATCTTTATGCTCACGCCGTTCTGACGGGCGCTGGCGATGGTGGCTTTGGCGTCGGGGCGAGGCTCATCGAACAACGACAGCACACCGGCCATCCGCCATTTGTTTTCCTCGTCGGCGCGGGCTACCCCGAGCGACCGGTAGCCTTTTGCGGCGAATTCGTCGACCGCCTTCTGCACGGCTTCTTTCACTTCGCCGGCATTGGCCGACATCTGCAGAATGACCTGCGGCGCTCCCTTGGCCACCCAGAACTGCTTTCCATCGGACCCTTTCACGGTCGCTTCGGTACGCTTGTGAACGGGATCGAAGGGCTGAAAATGGAGCACCTGGCAGTCCTTCAGGGCCTTTTGGTCTTTCACGCCACCGATTACCGCCAGGTCGATGGTGTCCTTGTCTTCGGCACGGGATGCCAGCGCGGCGTAGAGGACCACTTCGTCAGCCGTGGTTCCTTTCAGCATGAAGGGATCGCCCAGCGTCAGCTTGTTGAGAGTCAGCGTGCCCGTCTTATCCGAGCACAGGATGTCCACGCCGGCCAGTTCTTCGATGGCCGAGAGCCGGGTGATGATGGCCTGTTTCTTGGCCAGAAGGCGCGCGCCCACAGCCATGGTCACCGAAAGGACTGTGGGCATCGCCACTGGAATGGCGGCCACCAGAAGCACCAGGGCAAACTCCAACGTGCCCATGATCGGATCGTGCCGGAAAAGCGCGACTGTGACAATCATCGCCACCAGAACCACCGCGAGAATAATCAGGTAATCGCCGATCTTCAGCACGGCCTTTTGGAAATGGCTGACGGATTCCGGCCCTTGCACCATCTGCGCGGTTTTGCCGAAGTAGGTGTCCGAACCGGTTGCATACACCATGGCTTCGCTTTCGCCCTGGCGAATGATAGATCCGGAAAATACAGCGTCGCCTGGCTTCTTGGTGGCGGGCAACGATTCGCCGGTCAGTGCGGACTGGTCCACTTCTACCGGGTCCCCCGGCAGCAGGCGCGCATCCGCCGGAACGATGTCGCCCAGTCTGAGCCGGATGACGTCGCCCGGCACCAATTCCTTCGCCGAAGGATCGGTCCATTTGCCGTCGCGTTTGACCTTGGCCTTGATCGCCAATTGTTTTCGGAGCGCGGCGATCGCGTTACCCGCCTGGTGTTCTTCCCAGAATCCGACCACGGCGTTCGACAACAGCAGCAGCAGGATGATAAAGAAGTCGGGCCAGTGGCGCACCACGCCGGATAAGATCACCGCGCCTTCGATCATCCATGGAATCGGGCCCCAGAAATAAGTGAGGAATTTCAGGTACGGGTTTTCCTTCTTCTCCGCAATCTCGTTGAGACCATACTGAGTCAGCCGTTTCTTCGCCTCGTCCTGACTGAGTCCCTCCGGCGACGAGTTCAGCTTTTTCTGCAGCTCCTCCATCGGAATCGATTTCAGGTTCTTCTGCGCGTCCGACTTCGCTCCCGGCGCCGTTTTCGACTCGGGTTTATCCGCGGTTTGTTTCATGATGGCTATCCTCGTATTCCGAATTTGCAAACACTGGCACTCTAAACCTGCCCTTCCTTCCGCCCGGCGACTCCTCCTTGGGGCAGGACATCCGGCAGATCCAGGCGCGCCGCTCCTATGCGGCTGTCGGCCATCCCGTAATAAATGTCGAGGCGATCCGGTTTGCCCAGATCGTCGCGCCGGTCGATCCCGGTGGGGAACACTACGTTGGCTACGGTCCCGTCGCGTTCCTGCGGCAGCGTCGGCGTCAGCACCGGCTCCGCCGAGCGGTAGCGGACCACCAGCGGGTGCTCCTTCGAGATCACCATTACGCCGGCCGAGTAGCAAAGCGTGTGTCCGGGGCTCGAGTCCACAATTTCACTGACGCCGTGATACACGATCAGCCAGCCATGCCGGGTCAGGATGGGCGGAGTGCCGCCGCCGATCTTGAGCCGCTCCCAGGGCGACACCGGGGCCGCCAGCCGGTGGTGCAAGCCAAACTGGACGTGGCGTTGGTGTCCATGGTCCTCCGCAGGCAGCGGGCCATAGGAGATCCAGATGCTCTCCCGATCGCGATCCACGTCGCGCAGGGCCGGACAGTTGGCCGTCTCCTCGGGACGGGTACCAGGAAAGAGCGGCCGGTGCAGGATGGCCAGTTCTTGCGGTCCGGAGGGATCGGGAACGGTCGAGGGAAAGATGCTGGCATCTTTGTCGTCCACGCCTTGAAATTCAATGCCCTGATACGGACTGAAGCTCGCGAGGCCCAGACGCTTCCAGTGGAAAAGATCCTCCGATATCGCCAGCGCGATCCGTGGGCCGCGCTCTGAAAATGCCGCGTAGGCCATCACGTAGCGCTTCAGGGGTTCCACGAACGTAATCCGCGGATCCTCGCAGCCTCCGCCGCCATTGGGCCGCCGCTCATAGTCGGCCTCCGGTTCCAGGGCGATGCCCAGCCGTTCGACGCCCGTGGGATCGCCGGCCGCATTGAATTTCACGCGCGCCACGCCGATGCGCGAATAATTGCCCTTCGCTACCAGCCGCGGGAACAGATAGAGATGCCCGTCGGGACCGCGCGCGGCAGCGGGGTTCAGAACGCCCTCGACCTCCTGGGGGTTGCCGGGTTCCGGCTCCATCACCAGCCCCAGGCGCTGCAGGTTAAATCCACTCATGAATTGCCCCGATCGCCATTCAAGCAAGCGATAATTGCCTGGGTGACCGGTTTCGTCTCTTGGGGGCCTCGCACCGGAATAGAAACCACGCCGGCTTGTTCAGCCGGATAGTCGTTACCGCCCGGGAACAACGCGTCGCCTATGAAAATCATCTCTTTCAGCGAAATGCCGAGGATGTCCCGCAGCTTCCGGATTCCGTAGGCTTTGTCGATACCTGGCTTGGTCACATCGATGGAAGTCGCGCCACCCATGCGAACGGAAAACTCCGGAATGAGACCGTCGAGGATGGCCTTGATCTTCTTCCGCTTCGCGTAATCGGGGTCCCATTTATCCTTTTCCGCTAAAGGGGCCTGCTGGCCCAACGCGGAGAATGTGATCTGGCTCCCCCGGTCTTCAATTGCCTCGCCCCAGACCTTGGCGGCCTTGAACCCCGCCTGTTCGACGGCCTTCTCCAGGGAACTTATAATCTGCTTTTTCTGGTCCGCGGTGAAGTCTTCCGAGTAAATCTTCTTCCAACCGTCTTTGTATTGGAAAAACTTTGTCCCGCACGTCGGAAGAATGGATAGACTCACCAGGCGTTCATCGTCGGGAAGATGGGAGAGGACCTGCTTTTCAAACTGGGGCCAATCGCCTCCGGAAATTATAGCCACTTTGGCGACACCCAGAAGGTCGTGCAGGTGCGTCGACATTTCAGAGTCGATAGACGACTTACTCGGGGCGAGCGTGCCGTCCAGATCGTAAACAATCAATTTTTTCATTCCGGTATCTCGATTTCCAGCACGTTTACTGCGCCTCGCGGCTCAAAAATACATGGCCCGAGAACCGCAGGCAACAGAAACACATCGCCCTTGCCGGCTTCATAGGCGGCGCCGCCGTGCAGGACGATTCCCTTGCCTTCGATACAAACCAGGACGCGCGGCGCCCCCGCGGCGCCAACAGTGAAGGGCGCTTGTCCGCGCAGCCGCCACAACCGGAACGGTGCACAGTCGAAGAGTCTCTCGCGCTCCACGGGCGCCGCGGCCTCCACCACGGGAACCACAAGACCGGCCGCATCGTGCGCGAAGTCGATGCAGGCAAGCGCCTGATCGGGCTGAAGCGCTCGCGGCCGGCCTGTCTTGGCATCGACGTGACCCCAGTCGTAAAGACGAAACGTCACGTCGCTATTCTGCTGCACCTCGAACACCACTACACCGCCGCCCAAGGTGTGGACCGTCCCAGCCGGTATGAAAACACCGTCGCCGGCCTTTGGGGTAAAGCATGCGATATGCTCCGCTACCGTCCCGTCGGCAAGCGCGCGCCGCAGTATGTCAACCGTAGCTCCCGGCTTCAGGCCCGCATAGATGTGGCTTTCCGGCCCCGCCTCCAGCACCACCCACGCCTCGGTCTTTCCGGTCTCGCCGGCCGGCAGCAAGTCCTTGTGCGCGTCTGAGGGATGCACTTGGACCGAAAGCATCTCACGGCAATCCAGGAATTTCAGCAGCAGCGGGAATCGGGGGAAGCGTCCGGCCAGCTTTCCCATCATCTGCTCTGGACACTGCTCCATCAACTGACCGATGGTCCGCCCTTTGAGCGGCCCATCGGCAACCTGGCTCGGATGGTCCTGGCGGTCGCTGAGTATCCACGCCTCGCCAATCGGGCCCGCCGGCAGCGGCGCGGTGAGCAGGCCGGCTAAACGCCGCCCGCCCCAAAGCCGGTACTGGTAGATCGGTTCAAATCGCAGAGGGTACATATAGGGCTCCGTTATCTCCCCGCCGCTCTTGATACCGCGTGCCGCGGGCGGCCGCTGGGCATGAACGCCAGGTCCTCGCTTAGCACATAGATGATGATGGCCGCTAAACAGAAGAACAGTCCGACCCATATCCGCCAATCGCGATGCGCCCCTTTCCAATAGGGACGACGATCGACAGGCGCGCGGCTGTGCCCCGGCCCTTCGTTTCCAGGGTGACCGTAGTTACTCTCGCTCATTGACCCTCGCTCAACCATTTCCTCGCCTCGGCGGCCTTCGCGTGGTCGAAATATCGGATCGTGGCCTTCGTGAACGGCTTGCAGAACGCCGCCATGCCCTGTTCCCACTTGGCTTCCCCAACCATCGCGAGCCGCTGGATGTCGGCGAAGTGCTTGACGTCGAACTTGATGTCCTCCCACAGCGCTCCGGCCTCCCAGCCGTGGAAACCGGTCATGTCAAACAGCACCCGCAGCTTCCCATTCTGCCGGACCAGCCGCTCAAACTCGGGCACAAAGTGCACGTAATCCGCCGCTACCAGTTTCCCGCTGACGTGAACGGATAGGATTTTCCCACCGTCTTCTTCATGAAGTTCAATTGCCACTTTCGACCCCCTTCCGTGTCTCGTTACGGCCCCATTTCCAGTTGCGTATCTCCGGCAAGTCCTCGCCGTGCTTGTCGATGTAATGCTTGTGCTCGATCAGTTTGTCCTGCATTGTCTGCTTCAAGTAGGTGCCCTTGGATCCCAAGTGGGGCAGCCGATCGATCACGTCCTGCACCAGGTGGAAACGATCCAGGTCGTTCTGCACCCGCATGTCGAAGGCCGTTGTGATGGTTCCCTCTTCCTTGTAACCACGCACGTGGAGGTTGCGATTGGTCCTGCGGTAGGTTAGCCGGTGGACCAGCCACGGGTATCCATGGAAGGCAAAGATAATGTGCTTGTCTTTAGTGAAGAGCGAATCGTAGTCCGCGTCGCTCAGCCCGTGCGGGTGTTCGGTGCTGGACTGCAGCTTCATCAGATCGACGACATTGATTACCCGGATCTTCAGATTGGGCAGATGTTCGCGCAGGATGGAAACGGCGGCCAGAATTTCCAGCGTGGGGGTGTCGCCGCAGCACGCCATCACCACGTCCGGCTCGCCCTCCTGGTCGTTGCTGGCCCATTGCCAGATGCCAATTCCTTCCGTGCAGTGCACCACCGCCTGGTCCATGGTCAGCCATTGCGGCAGGGCGTGTTTGCCCGCTACCACCACATTCACGTAATTCCGGCTGCGCAGGCAATGGTCGAACACGGACAGCAGACAATTCGCGTCGGGCGGCAGATACACGCGCACGATATCGGCCTTCTTGTTGATCACGTGGTCCAGAAAACCGGGATCCTGGTGCGTAAAGCCGTTGTGATCCTGCTGCCAGACGTGGGAGGCCAGCAGATAGTTCAACGATGAGATCTTCCGCCGCCACGGCAGTTCCAGACATACCTTCAGCCACTTGGCGTGCTGGCTGAACATGGAATCGATAATGCGAATGAAGGCCTCGTAGCTGTTGAACAGCCCGTGCCGCCCGGTGAGCAGATATCCTTCCAGCCAACCCTCGCACTGGTGCTCGCTAAGCATCGAATCCAGCACGCGTCCGGCGGGCGCCAGGAATTCGTCGTTCGCTACTTTCCGCGCGTCCCACTGCCGGTTGGTGACTTCAAAGACCGCACCCAGAAGATTCGATATCGTCTCGTCCGGGCCGAAGACACGGAAATTGCGCTGGTCCTGATTCAGCCTGGTCACGTCGCGCAGGAAGCCACCCAGCACTAGCGTATCCTGACCGTTCACGGCGCCGGGTGAAGGCACATGCACCGCGTGGGCGTGGAAGTCCGGCATGCGCAGGTCGCGCAGCAGAATGCCGCCATTGGCGTGCGGATTTGCGCCCATGCGGCGGTCGCCCTTCGGCGCCAGGGCTGCCAATTCCGGCATAAGCCGGCCGTTTTCGTCGAATAGCTCTTCGGCCTTGTAGCTTTTCATCCAGCTTTCAAGCTGCTTTACGTGATCCGGATGATCGGAATCCACCAGCAGCGGTACCTGGTGCGCGCGGAAAGTGCCCTCGATTTGCAGGCCGTCCACGACTTTCGGTCCCGTCCAGCCCTTTGGCGATCGCAGCACGATCAGGGGCCAGCGCGGCCGGGATGTATCGCCGTTCATCCGGGCATGGCTTTGGATTTCGCGGATTCGCTCGATGGCTGTTTCCATCGTGGCGGCCATGAGTTGATGCATCGTTTCCGGGTCGTCGCCTTCCACGAAGTGGGGGTCCCAGCCGCAGCCGCGGAAGAACTGCTCCAGTTCCTCGTGCTCGATGCGGGCCAAAACGGTCGGGTTGCTGATCTTGTAGCCATTCAGGTGCAGGATCGGCAGCACGGCTCCGTCGCTGATGGGGTCCAGAAACTTGTTGGACTGCCAGGCGGTGGCCAAGGGCCCCGTTTCCGCTTCGCCGTCACCGACCACGCAGGCCACGATCAGGCCGGGGTTGTCGAAGGCCGCTCCGAAAGCGTGGCTGATCGAATATCCCAGCTCGCCGCCTTCGTGAATCGACCCGGGAGTGGTCGGGGCAACGTGGCTGGAGATCCCGCCGGGAAACGAGAACTGGGTGAACAGCTTTTTCATGCCGGCCTCGTCCTGCGTGACGTTGGGATACACGTCGGTCCAAGTGCCTTCGAGATAGACGTTGCCCACAATCGCCGGCCCGCCATGGCCGGGACCCGCGATGTAGAACATGTCCAGGTCATACTTCTTAATCACCCGGTTCAAATGCACATAGATGAAGTTCTGACCCGGAGTCGTGCCCCAATGCCCGACCACCAGCGGCTTCACGTGCGACAGTTTCAAAGGCTCCTTCAGCAGCGGGTTATCGTAAAGATAAATCTGGCCCACCGACAGGTAGTTGGCGGCGCGCCAGTAGGCGTTCATCTTTTGGAGGACGTCAGGCGCCAGTGTGTTGGTTTTTGCGGCCAACTGCCTGGCGTCGATCGAATCGGGTTTCTCGTGCAGCGCTTCCGGTGTTACCGTGTTGGTTTTCATTTGTTCAGTCCTTTTCCCGTTCTGAGCCGGTGGCTAGAATGCGTGCCACCGAACGAGCGATCATCAAATCTTCGTCGGTTCGAATGACCCGAACCGTAGCCCGGCTGGCTTCGGTAGAAATCACATCGGCGG
>Ga0181525_10002156_pt1 | contig 16321 bp, 13 predicted proteins | sample PEATcosm2014_Bin_48_FD_121100 | JGI IMG/M metagenome (GOLD analysis project Ga0181525, IMG submission 121100) | Peatland microbial communities from MTU Mesocosm Facility, Houghton, MI, USA - PEATcosm2014_Bin06_10_metaG | ecosystem: Environmental > Terrestrial > Soil > Wetlands > Peat | place...
AGGCCTACGAGGCCGCGCACGGCTTCCTCGGCGACGCCGGGATGGTGGAGCTGGTGTCGCTGTGCGGGTACTACACGCTGATCTCGTTCCTGCTGAACGCGTTCGCCGTGCCGCTGCCGCCCGGCGCCGCGCCGATGTGGGATCCGCCGTGACGCTGCCAGCGGAAGCTTCCGGTTCCGCGCCCGGCCGCGGCCGGCTGGCCGGGCGGCGGGTGCTGGTGGTCGGCGCGGGCACGCGGTCATCGCCGGAACCGGATCCGCCGATCGGCAACGGCCGGGCCATTTCGGTACTGGCGGCCCGGGAAGGAGCGGCGGTGGCCTGCGCGGACCGCGACAAGGGCGCCGCGGAGGCGACCGCCGCGCTGGTCCGTGCCGAGGGGCAGGCCGCCGCGGTCGTGCTGGCCGACGTCAGGTCGCCGGACGCCTGCGTGTCGGTGGTCACGGCGTCGGCGGCGGCACTGGGCGGTCTGGACGGCCTGGTGCTGAATGTCGGTATCGGGCTCGGGCGCGGGATGGCCGGGACGACCGCCGCCCAGTGGGACGAGACGTTCGCGGTGAACACCAGGGCGCACTTCCTGGTGGCTGCGGCCGCGCTGCCGGTGCTGGATCCCGGTTCGGCGATCGTTTTCATCAGTTCGGCGGCCGGCCTGCGGGCGGCGACCGGGATCCCGGCATACGACGCGTCGAAGGCAGCCCTGACCGGCCTCTGCCGGCAGGCGGCGCGAGAGGGCATGGCCCGGGGAATCCGGGCCAACCTCGTGGTCCCGAGCCTGGTGGACACGCCGCTCGGCCGGGAGGCCTCCCGGCTCAACCCGGGCCGTACCGCCCGCAACCTGCCGTTCGGCCGGCAGGCGACGGCCTGGGAAGTGGCCTACGCCGCGGTGTGGCTGCTGTCCGGGGAATCCAGCTACGTCAACGCGCATCCGCTGATCCTTGACGGCGGCGCCACCAGCTTCGCGTTACCGCCCAAGGCGGTGCACTGTTCCCGGGCTCTTATGCTCCGCGCCGGTGCTGGCACCGCAACGGACGGATCAGACAACCGGACCGTAAGACCAGCAGTATGCCGCCCGGGATCTACCTTGGCGGCAGCGGTATTTTCGGGACGGGTGCCAGTGCGGGAGGTCAGGATGCGCGCATTGGCGGTGCGGAGCTTCGGCGAGCCTGCGTCGGTCCAGGACCTGCCCGTTCCCGCCGTCGATGGCGTGCTGCTTATCCGGGTGCGGTTCGCGGGAGTCAATCCGCTGGACGGCAACCTGCTTGGACGCCTGACCGCAGCCTCCTCGTATCCCTTTGTCAGCTTCCGGCCGGCCGAGCTGGCGCCAGGCCGGTCATCTTTTCGCTGATCTGCCACAATTCCCGCGCGGCGGTGTCGTCGCGCGCCGCGGCTGACGGCTCACGGCGCTGGCGCTTGACGTAGTACCCGCCGGTCTGGTCCGCCACCTCCGGCGAACTAGCCAGGTACACGATGGTGTCCGCGCCGCGCTCAGGCGAGGCCATGAACGGCCGGGCGATCGTGATGCCGAGCCTCAGCAGCGGCCTGGACTCCCGGCCGAAGCCCGTCCGCACCACGCCTGGGTGCGCGCAGTTCGCCGTCACCCCGGTGCCATCCAGCCTGCGGGCAAGCTCGCGCGTGAACAAGATATTGGCCAGCTTGCTGTTGGCGTAGGACCGCCAGCTGTCCCACCCGCGCTCCAAGTTCAGGTCGGCGAGGTCCAGGCGGGCGGCGGAGTGCGCGTCGGAGGTGACGGTGATCACCCGGGCGGGCGCGGACGCCGTCAGCTTCGGCAGCAGCAGGCTGGTCAGCAGGAAAGGAGCCAGGTGATTGACCGCGAACACGTGCTCAAAACCGTCCGGGGTGATCCGCCGTTCACCAAGGACCAGGCCGGCATTGTTGATGAGCACATCGATACGCTCCAGCTCGGCCAGCCGGCCAGCCAGTCCGCGCACCTGCTCCAGCGAGGCCAGGTCGGCGATCTCCGCCCGCGGCGGCGACGCGCTCACTGAGCCGATTGCGGCGGCGGCCGCCTCGGTCCGGCCCCGGTCACGCCCGACCAGCACGACCGTGGCGCCCATCCCGGCCAGAGCGGTCGCCGCCGCCTTCCCGATCCCGGATGTCGCGCCCGTGACCACGCAAACCTTGCCCTTCATGCCCGCATGTTAACCCAGCGGGCCTGGCCCGGCCCCGCCCGCGAAGACGCCCGTCGCCTGCCAGGCGGCAGCGTCATACCGGTTCCTTGGGTCGTCACATGCCGGGTGATACGGGGGGGCCTGCATGGTCGGTCTAGGCGAAGGGCGCTTCGGGCACGACGGCGCTTCTTCAAGGACATCGAGATCGCCGGCAGCTTCGCGGCCGGGGGCAGGAGAGAAAATGGGCAGCATATCCACTTCGTGCACGCCCGGGCCGCCGGGCCGGCCGGCCCGGTGCTGCCGCTGGTCCTGTGTCACGGCTGGCCGGATTCGTTCTGGCGGTATGTGAAGGTCATCCCGCTGCTCACCGACCCCGGCGCGCACGGCGCCGACCCCGCCGACGCCTTCGACGTCGTCGTGCCCGACATGCCGGGCTACGGGTACTCCGGCCGCCGGCCCGGGCCGCCTATGGACAGCATCGCCGTCGCCGGGCTGTGGGCCGCGCTCATGGAAGTCCTGGGCTACCCGCGGTTCGGCGCGGCGGGCGGGGACATCGGCAGCGGCGTGAGCCGCTACCTCGGCCTGGACTACCCTGCCCGGGTCGTGGCCGTGCACCGCATGGACGCCGGGCTGCCCGTCTTCGCCGGCGACCCGGCCGACCTGGCACCCCAGGAACGCGCCTGGCTGCAGCGGGCCGCGGCCTGGGCCGGATCCGAGGGCGCATACGCCGCGATGCACCGCACCAGGCCGCAGACCGCCGCCGCCGGGCTCACCGACTCCCCCGCCGGGCTCGCCGCCTGGATCACCGAGAAGCTGCGGGCCTGGAGCGACTGCGGCGGCGACGTCGAGCGGCGCTTCACCAAAGACGAGATCCTCACCAACATCACGATCTACTGGCTCACCGCGACGATCGGCTCGTCGATGCGCATGTACCACGCCAACGCCGCGATCCCGCCCGCCCAGCACGCCCGCCGGGTCGCGGTGCCGTCCGGCTTCTCGCTGTTCCCCGCCGACATCAGCCGCCCGCCGCGGGCGTGGCTCGAGCGCACCGCGAACGTCGTGCGCGTGACCGAGCCGCCGCGCGGCGGGCACTTCGCGCCGTTCGAGGAACCCGAACTCTACGCGCAGGAACTGCGCGACTTCTTCCGCCCCTACCGGACCGCGGCAACCTAAGGCAGCTGCCCGCCGCCAAGCCCGGGCACACGCACGTCCCGCACAGCCGGCAGCACGCATCTGCACCACCGGCATCCAGCCATCGTCCACACGTCTCGCCCGCACCCGGGCTCGCCTCAGCCGCCCGGCCCAGCTGTGCCTTTAAAACCCAAGATCCCGGAGACGCCCTACTTTGCCTGTTGAGAGAGCGATGCTTGCATGCCAGGGAATGGCATCGGTCGCTGGCCCTGGAGGTGGTCGATTCACATGGCGGCACGCACCACGGCTACTTCCTGCCCGCCGAGGGGGCCAGCGACAAGCCTTGGCGCTGTTCAGCTTCCCGAGCCTGGCCGCATATGAGCAATACCGTGCCCTGTTCGGCATCGACCCGGACTTCATGGAAGCGGACCGCATCAGGGACGACAGCGGCTGCGTGCTTCGTTACGAACGTACCTTCATGCGGCCGTTGCTTCCCGGACATCCGGCCGGGTAAGCCGCCCGCGCTGGTGGTGACGCCTCGAGTTGGATCCCGCCCCGTGATAGCCACGGCGTGCGGGTTCGGCAGCGCGATTGGAGGCGTGTCAGGTTTCAGCTCTATCGCTCCGATCTGCGGCAGTCCCGCTGCAGCCCACGGATCCCAGTCCAGCCGCGCCCTGATTTCGCGCTCACCGGCCGCCTCGACCGCATGCAACATACTGTCTTGCCGCGGACAGGGCGCCGACCCTGACCGTCATGGCCAGGCCCGCCGGTGGCGTGGCCGCCCATCCCGTCAGCCACCGCGAGCAGCCGGGGCCCGGCATTACCGAGCGGCCGTCTTACCCCCGGGGATCGTGGCTGGGCGGCTGGACGCGCACCACTGCCCGTTCGGGAAAATTTGAATGTGAAGAATCAGGGGCGGGGAGCTTGGCTACGGTCTGCGGGCGGGCGGGCCGCCGAGCACGACCTTGCACCGTTTGATCAGTGGACGATCTCGATGTAGCCGTCGGTTCCGTGCACGCGGATCTGCTGGCCGTCGCGGATCAGGCGGGTGGCATGCTCCACGCCCACGACGGCGGGCAGGCCGTACTCCCGTGCGATCACCGCGCCATGGGTCATCAGGCCGCCCACCTCCGTCACCAGGCCCTTGATCGCGACGAACGCCGGCGTCCAGCTGGGGTCGGTGTAGGCGGTGACCAGGATGTCGCCCGGCTCGAGATCGGCCTCGGCCATGTCCAGGATGACGCGGGCCCGCCCCTCGACGGTCCCGGCGGAAACGGCCAGGCCGGTTAGCGCGCCGGCCGGGACATCGCCGCGTCGGTAGGTCCCGGCGACAGCCTCTCCGTCGGATGTGAGCACCCGGGGCGGCGTGAGCGCTTGATACGACCTGAACGCGTCCTTGCGCTGGCGGATGAGCTGGTCATCCGCTTGGTTCGTGCGCACGACCTCCTGGAGCTCGGCGAACGTGAGGTAGAAGATGTCTTCCCGGTCACGAAGCACGTGGGCTTGCACGAGGCGCTCGGCGTCTTTCAGCAGGGCCTGCTTGTAGACCCAGTAGCGGCTGATCATGTGGTATTTCGGATATTCCCGGTACCCGGCGAAGGTCCGGAGCCGGTCGATCATCCGGTTGGCCTCGTCGGCCTTGCGCTCCCCGTCCGGCAGGGCCCGCAGGCGCGTCAGCAGGTCCTGTTCCTTCTGCCGGGCCTCCTGCTCGCCTTGCTCGAAGCGCCGCTGGCCGGCGCCCGGCTCGAAGTTCCTGATATTGCTGAGGATCAGGGGGACGAGGGTGGCGGGGCGTTCGGCCCAGCGGGGCCTGGTGATGTCGATCTCGCCGACGCAGCGCATGCCGTACTTGCCGAGGAAGGCCTGGATCGCATCGCGGGCTTCGCGCCCGCCTTCGAGCGCGGCCAGCTTGTCGAGGAAGTTCTCATCCGCTACGTGCCGCAGGAATGCCACCACGTCCGGATGCGGGCGGATCGCGTCCGCGACGTCCAGGAGCGCCAGCCCCATTTCCGACGTGACGTTGCCGGGGGCGGACTGCGTGAGCGTGTCGACCGCGTTCTTCTCGCCCAGCCACGCCCGCAGGTGCTCGTTGAGCCACGAGCTGGCCTGCATCCCCGCCGTGATCACCTGGAGGTTTAGCGGAACGAACAGGACCCGCTTCAGCTCCTGGATGTCCGCGAGGATGAAGTCGAGTAGCGCCGTTCCGGACTTTGTCGCGATGTCCCGCTTCGTGGTGGCGAGGGATGCCTGGCTGCGTTCGATCAATCCGGCGACGATGGCCGGATCGGTCTCGATGGTGGCGGGTTCGGTGCCGACTGGCATGTCGGCTTGGGCGTCGTCCGGGAGGACCGGGATGAAGTCGCCGCGTTCGAGGATCGTCCGTAGCGCGTCCCCGATCAGCGGATCGGATGTCCCCAGTGCCTTCACGAGAGCTGCGCGACTCGTCGGCGAACCCAGCATCTGGGTAACGTCGACGAACAGTCTCCCGCCGGCCTCGGTCATGGGCCGGCCGGCCGTCAGCTTCCAGAACGACAGCCCCAGGGGCTTCATCGGATCGGTCATCATCTGCTGATGACCGACGGAGACGTAGACGTGGTTCCCTTGATCGCCGGCCGCGGGGACGGGGAACAGCGTGGTGATCGGCCGGCTCTGGACGAACTGGAACTCATCGTCGACCAGGCACCACTCGATGTCCTGGGGCGGGCCGAAGTGCGCTTCGATCCGCCGGCCCAGCTGAGCGAGCCGGACGATCTGCGCATCGGTCAGTGCGGGCTGCTGCTGGCTGGCGGCGACTGACTTGGCGACGACTTCACCGTCCCGCACCTGGTAGGCGTCCGCGTTCACCAGGCCCGATACCAGGGCCTCGCCGAGGCCGAGGCTGGCCTCGATGGAGACGACCTTCCGGTTGGAGGTGACGGGGTCGGCCGTGAAGAGGAGGCCGGCCGCCTGCGGGAAGAGCATCCGCTGCACGACCACGGCCATCTGGACCTTCCGGTGGTCGAAGCCGTTCCGCAGGCGGTAGGTCACGGCTCGCTCCGTGAACAGGGAGGCCCAGCATCGGCTGACGTGCTTGAGGATCGCCGTCGGCCCCACGACGTTCAGGTACGTGTCCTGCTGGCCCGCGAAGGAGGCCGTCGGCAGGTCCTCCGCCGTCGCGCTGGACCGGACGGCGTAGGCAGCTTGCCCGCCGAGCCGGGTGAGCGAGCGGGTGATCGCCGCCGCCAGATCATCGGGGATGGCGATCCCCTCAACGGTCCGGCGGACCTCCGCGCTGAGCGTGCGGATCGCCTGCCGGTCGCCGGGGTCGCCGGGGTCCAGGCGGGACAGCCGATCCAGCTGATCATCGATCCAAGGCACCGTTGCGATGATCCGCCGGAAGGCGTCCGTCGTCACGCAAAACCCAGCCGGCACACGAATGCCTTCGATCCGCGACAGCTCCCCCAGCTGCGCGCCCTTGCCGCCAGCGAGCGCGACCTGCGTCTTGTCGATTTCTCCCAGATCCAGCGCGTAGCGCTCGATCATCGCGATACCTCCGTTCCGGGCCCAGCCTGCGATTATGCGGCACGACCAGGGCCTTGCCGCAAGTCCCCCGGTGCGCTATATAATGAAAGTGGCAGGGAGAAGCGATCTCCTTGCCATTGTTTTTGCTAGCTCGATGAGGGATTTACGGCCACTTCAGGCGGTTGCCGACCCGCCGCAGGTTACCGAGAATGTCTTGCCGCTGACCGCGGACACGATGATGTGCGGATTGGTCCCGGTCACCTTTACCGGATCCTGGCTGCCCAGCGGCGAGCCGTTCACGGTATCGCCGGTGAACGCCGCTGGCACGCTGAAGCAGGTTCGCCGAGCGACGAACCTGAACGGGCATCGCCGGGGCGGACGGGGATAACGGATTGGAAATAATGATCTATATTTATATATCGCTCGATCTGGCAGGCAGTTTAATTGAGGCTCATAATATGGGCGCATACAGGAGGGGCACCGTGGGGACATCGAGGTATCTGAGCCGGAACGGCCTGGCGGCGGCCGCTATCGGCGTGGCGATGCTGGCGGGTACGGCCGCCTGCGGCGGCGGGGGCAGCGGGTCGGCGGGGCCGCTCGCCGGGCTGACCGGAGACCAGATCGCGAACAAGGCGATCGCAGGCCTCAAGGCGGCGTCGTCCGTCCATTTCGCCGGGACAATCGCGGAGTCCGGCGCGACGTACATCGTGAACATGAATGCCGGCACCACCAAGTGCACGGGCACGCTTGGGATCCAGGGGAAAGGCTCATTCGCGCTGCTGAAGACGGGCCAGACGATATGGATCAAGCCAGACAACCTGTTCTGGACGTCCAATGGCGCCACTTCCGCGGTGCTGGCGGTCGTCGGCGGAAAGTGGATTCAGTCGACCGCCAGCGACTCCAATCTCACCTCGGTGGCCGAGCTGTGCAGTCCGGCCCAGATCGCGGATTCGTTCGGTAGCAAGCTGAACGAGGTGGTCAAGGGGGCAACCTCCACGGTCGATGGTCAGAGCGCGCTGCTGCTCAAGGACACCAAGGACTCAAGCTCCGCCTACGTCACGGTCTCCGCTGCGCCCGAGTTCGTGCGGCTCGACGGCGGCAGCAGCGGCCACCTGGACTTCAGCGACTACAACGCGCCGGTGAACGTCTCCGCGCCGCCGGCCAGCCAGACGCTCCAGGGGTCGAAGATCGGCTTCTGACCGGTCGCCCTGGCCCCGCGCAGGGCACCTTGACACCGGGCCGAGGGCCTGCCCATCGCCGCTGGGCAGGCCGCCGGCTGCGGCTGCGGGAACGGTGCGCGCCTGCATGCAGTGCGGCCGGCTGTCATGACCACGTGACGATGAAAACCTCCCAGTTATAGAAGCCGTTCGGCGCTTCGGAGATTACTGTTTGCCCGTTTCCGGTGCCCTGAGTCCACAGTACGCCCATCGATGGCTGATCCTCCGCGTAGACATTGACCCACGTCGTTGCGCTGGTCCGCACGAAGAGCGAAATGGGCGGGCTGAGATAGCAGCCATTGTCCAGCGACAGGACGTTGTAACTGTCAGTCTGCACCCCGACGCAGTAATCCGATAGGTTTCCGCCCGGCGCGTATACAGGGTCGAGCCTGGCGTAAATGGCCAAGGGTGCGCGCCGGTATCCGTGACTGTCCCCTCATTTTCGACCTCGAACTGGGATGGCGTTCCGGCCGTGTTAATGTTCCAGAGCTGGATTGGCTGACCCTGCTGCTCGACGCCGCCTTTGAGGTTGAGGCACTGGGTGGTGTTATACCTCAGGCACAAGGCCCATGTCACAAAGGATGCATGGGCGGTAGCAGGAACGGCCGCGAGTAGTGACAGGACCATGCCAGTGACCAGGGCGGCAATGGCAAGCCGTCTGCGCATGAAGATCGGCTGCTGAGCGATCGCCTCTTGACCAAGAGGGGTCTTCACGGCGCTCGCGGCATGTGTTTAAGTTTGGGCAGACGGCGTGGAGTTTCTGTCACACTGGCGTTGAGCTTGCCGCGGCCATGGGGGGCGGTCTGCGGGGCCGGTCTGGAGACGGGATGCGGTTCGGGGTCTTGGGGTCCTTGCTCGTCCATGACGGGGACACCCCCATCGAGGTCCGGTCGCCACTGCAGCGGGCCGTGCTTGCGGCCCTGCTCGTACACGCCGGGCAGCCCGTGGCGGCCGAGGCGCTGGCCGAGATCGTCTGGGACGGCACGCCGCCGCGCGAGGCGATGACGACCCTGCGGACGCACGTCATGCGGCTGCGGCGTGTCCTCGGACCGCGGGCCGCGGCCAGGCTGGTCACTCAGTTTCCCGGTTACAAGATCGAGGCCGACGATGACGAGGTGGACCTTTTCCAGTTCACGCAGCTGTGCCGGGAAGGAGGGGCGGCGATTCGCTCGGCGGCCTGGGTGGATGCGCGGGCGCTGCTTGGTGAGGCACTGGCGCTGTGGCGCGGGCAGCCGCTCGCCGACGTCCCGGCCGAGGCGCTGTACCGCGATGAGCGCCCACGGCTCGAGCACCTGCACGTTCAGGCCCAGGAGTGGCGGATCGAGGCTGACTTGCGGCTGGGCGGCGACAGCGAGCTGATCCCGGCCCTGGAGTCCCTGATCGCCGAGCACCCGCTGTACGAACGGTTCCACGGCCAGCTCATGCTCGCGCTGTACCGCAGCGGGCGGCAGGCAGAAGCACTCGGTACCTATGACCGGGTCCGCGCCAGGCTGGTCGAGGAGATCGGCACCGAGCCCGGGCATCACCTGCGCGAGCTGCACCAGCGGATCCTGGCGGCCGACGCGGAGCTGCTAGCCGGGCCGTGGTCACCGGGCTGGCGCCAGCCGGACGACCTTACCGCCGCGGACGCGGATCACGCCTGGGCCAGCTCGCCGATGCCGCCACGGGAGCTCCCCGCATCGGCCTGGCCGTTCGTGGGTCGCGGTCCGGAGCTGACCGCTCTGACGGCGCTGTTGGAGCCATTGGACGGTCCGGCGTCAGAAGGCGTCACCATCGCCGCGATCGGCGGGACCGCGGGCGTCGGCAAGACCGCGCTGGCTGTGCACTGGGCTCACCGGCAGGCCGGGCACTTCCCCGACGGGCAGCTCTATGTCGACCTGCGCGGCTTCGGTGCCGGGCGGCCGCTGCCTGCGGCGGACGCGCTGGCCGGATTCCTGCGGGTCCTCGGCGAGTCAGACCGCGACATGCCGGAGACCATCGCCGAGCGCGCGAGGCGTTACCGCACGCTGCTGGCAGGCCGGCGGATGCTCATCGTCCTGGACAACGCCCGCGACGAGGCACAGGTCCGTCCGCTGCTGCCTGCCGATCCCGGCTGCATGGTGCTCGTGACCAGCCGCCGCCAGCTCGCCGGCCTGGTCGCGCGCGAAGGCGCCCACCTGATCAGCCTGGACCTGCTCGCCGAGCAGGAAGCACGCGAACTGCTGACCGCCCGGCTCGGCGCCGCGCGGGCCGCCGCCGAGCCGCAGGTTGTCACCGAACTCATCGAGCTGTGCGGCCGGCTCCCACTGGCCCTGGGCCTGGCGGCGGCGCGGGCGGCGGGGCGGCCTGCCTTCGCGTTGGCGCAGCTGCGGTCGCAGCTAACGGACGTCAGGGACCGGCTGGATTCGCTGGATGCGGGTGACGGCGAAGCCGATCTGCGCGAGGCGTTCTCCTGGTCACTGCGGCGGCTCAGCGAGCGCGCGGTCCTTATGTTCCGGCTGCTCGGGCTGCATCCGGGCCCGGACATCAGCATCGCGGCGGCGCGCAGCCTGGCCTATCTTGATGAGCGCGCCTGCCGGGCGACGCTCGCCGAGCTAGCCCGGGTCCACCTGCTGACGGAGCGGGCTCCGGGCCGGTTCGCATCGCACGAGCTGCTGCATGCCTACGCGGCCGAACTTGCCGACCGGATACCCGCGGCGCAGCGGCAGGCGGCCACGGGCCGGATGTTCGGCCACTACCTGCAGACCGCGGCGCTCGCGGCATCATCGATGGAACACGTGTGCCTGGTCGGCCAGGTACCCCGGGTTCCGGCGGGGACCGTCCCCGCGCAGATAGGCGGCCGGGACGAGGCCTTCGCCTGGTTCGAGGCCGAGCGCGCGGTCCTGTCCGGCGTGATCGGCCAGGCGGCCCTTGCTGGGTACCCCGATCACGCCTGGCTGCTGCCGATGGCACTGCGGGAGTTCTACCTGCGCCGCGGATACTGGGGTGATCTCCTGCCAACCCAGGAGATGGCGCTCGCGGCCGCGCGCCAGGCCGGTAACACGGAGCGGGAGGCCGAGGCACAGCGTTACCTCGGTGCGTCCATGAGCCGCCTGGGCCGACTCGAGGAGGCAAGGACGCAGCTGGGCCAGGCGCTGCGGCTAGCCCAGGACCTCGACGACGCCGGGGGCCAAGGTCACGTCCACTTCCAGCTGGCGCTGGTCTGCGGGAACGAAAACGACTACCGCAGGGCCTTCGCTCACTGCGGCCTGGCGAGCAGGCTGGCCCGAGCCTGCCGTCATGTGAACGATGAGGCCTACGCGCTCAATGCGACCGGCTTGTTCCACGCCCGGCTGGGCGATCTCGGCCTCGCCCGCGCCCACAGTGAGCGGGCGCTGCGCCTGCACCGGCGAGCGGGCAGTGCCATGGGCGAATCGCTCGCCCTGCAACTCCTCGGCTGCCTCGAATTCGCGGACGGCCGGTACCGGCAGGCGACAGGGCTGCTGCGGCAGGCGCTTGACCTGTGCCGGGAAACCGGTGACCGCTACTTCAGCGCCGACATGCTCGACGACCTCGGCAGCGCCTATCACGCGGACGGCAAGCTAGACGAGGCGAAGGACGCGTGGCGGCAGGCGCTCACCACGTTCAACGACCTCGGGCTGCCGAGTTCGCACCGGAACCGGCCGCGGCTGTGTGTCCAGTGGGGGCAGAGCAGCGCCGACGGATAAGCGATGATCTTCTTGCCCGCTATCGCGGCTAGGAGGCGTGATCAATCGGCCCGTACGAGAAATAGCCTTTCCAGAGGACCTTCCTGGCCAGCCCGTCTCGTTGGAGTGCCCGCAGCGCCTGCGCGGCGACTCCAGGCCCGCAGCCGAATTCTCCGGCTATTTCGGTTTCTGTGGGCAGTTTGGCCCCTGCCGGGTATTCGCCGCCGTTGATCCGCCGCGCGAGCACCGAGTGGATGTGCAGGAAGGCAGACGGGTCCTGCCACGGATCGTCCATGACCCGCCGCCGGATGCTTTTGTCCTTGGTATTCACTCGCTCATGGTGACCAGCCATACCGGAAGTGTAGTCGCCCGGGCCGCGCTGGTGGCGTACTAACGTTCCATCCGGTACCCGCGCTTGAGTGCATGTGCGGATGCGGCGAGGTGGGGCGTCGCGCCGGGTACTAACGTTAGCCGTATGGCCGACCACGCTGCTCGGGACCAGGCAATCTACCAAGCGCTCAAGGCAGCCGATGAAGTCGCTGCGGCGCTTCAGGCGCACCTCGTCGAGGAGCACGGGGCCGACCCAGACCGCGCGGCTCCGCGGACTTCGTCCACCGACTCTCTCAATCTGCTCCGGCAGGCTCGCGAGCGTCTTGGTCACGGGCTCAGAGCGGTCGAGGCCGACGTCATCGCCGAATCCGACGAGATCTCTCTGCGCAGCCAACGGCCACGATAGCGACCCGTCCGTATCGCGGTCAGCCGGGTGCGGCTTCCCTGCGGAGCCGGCGGGGGACTCGGTGACTCCCGCGGTCGTTATCGTCGGCGTATGAACTATCCCATCCGGCGCTCGGGAGGGTCGCTGGCCGCCCGCCTGGCCGTCGGTCTTGCGGCCGGCGGCGGCGTGTGCATCGTGGCCAGCATGCTGATCGGTGGGGTTGCCGGGCAGCGGTCCGGTGAGGGTGACCTGGTGCTCGCGCCCGGCCCAGGGAGCCAGCCCGCCGAGATCTGCCGTTCGGTACCGGTGGGGCAGGGGCGCGTCCGATGGCGGGATACGTACCGGACCGGACGTTCTATGCAGCGGCCAGCAGGGTCAGGGCGCACTTTCCGCCGCTGGTTCTCCTCTGGGCTCGGGCAGAAAGAACCTGACGCCGGTTACGTCAAGATCCTTGGCTGACGGGCCCCGGTGGCGGACCGGCCCCGGGCTCGCCTGGCTCCAGTCGCCGGCCTCGCTGGGATGATGGCGAGATGACCTTGACGGCGGACTTCGCCGCTATCCCCGACAGCCGGCATGCCGCGGAGATCGAGCGGCTGTGCGATGCCATGGAGGCGGCCGACAAGGCAGGCTGCTATCCGCGGCTGACAGTCGAGCGGCCCTGGTCAGCCGACAATCCCGTGCTTGAGGGTGAATTCGCCGCGCCCCGGGCCATCCGCTGGTACCTGGAGCGCGAGCTGGGACGGCTCGCCGCCAGCGGTGCCCGGATCTCGGTCTGCCCCGGCCGCGAGGCGCTTGATCTGCATGACCCCGAACTCGGGCCGGCCGTCGACGAGACTCGCTGGGACCTGCGGCGCAAGAAGCTGTTCCTGTTCGCGCCCGAGCGGATGGCCCTGTCGATCGACCGGCTGCGGCACTATACCGGGACCGAGCCGGAGATGTTCCAGCGGTACGTGCTGCTGACCAACTACGCCTGGCATGTCGAGGAATTCCGCGCGGCCCTGCCGGACTGCACCGGCCCCGATTCCGAGAGCCGCCAGATGCCCGCCTGGCACCACGCGCTCCCCGGCCGCACCGGCCTGACCATGGTCAACATAGGCGTCGGCCCGTCCAACGCCAAGACGATCACCGACCACCTCGCGGTGCTCCGCCCTGACCTGGTCCTGATGATCGGGCACTGCGCGGGCCTGCGCAACCACCAGGAGATCGGAGACCTGGTGCTGGCGACCGCCTACATGCGCGACGACCGTGTCCTGGACGACATCCTCCCGTTGAGCGTGCCGGTCGTCTCCAACCACACGCTGAACACGCTACTGCTCAGCGAGCTGACCGGCCGCGGCCTGCGCAGCAGGATGGGCATCGTCTTCACCACCGCGAACCGAAACTGGGAGCTGCATCTGGCCATGTTGGAGGACCGCCTGCGGGTATCTCGCGCCCTGGCCGTGGACATGGAATCCGCGACCGTGGCCGCGAACGGATTCCGCTACCGGGTCCCGACCGCCACCTTGCTCGCGGTCAGCGACAAACCCCTGCACGCCCTCCCCAAGCTCAGCACGGACGCCCAGAGGTTCTACACCGCCAGCCGCCGCCAGCACGTCGAGATCGCCATCGCGGTGGCCCAGAAGGTCAGGCAACTGTACCCCGGCGGCCTGCCCACCGCCGACCTCCAATCACCCGACGAGCCGCTGCTCGGCATTACCGGCCCTGAAGCCACCCCCGGCGCCGCCGAGGCAGCACCGCGCGGCCCGAGCTAACCGCCGCACATCAACGCCCGTAACAGGATGAGCTGGCACGGTGATACCCAGACAACCATGTGTGAGTCATGACGGCTGACCCGGGAAGACTGTTTCCGGTTCCGGCCGCCGGGTCCGGTTACTGGTTCATCTGCTCGGACACGGCCCAGAGCCGCTCCGCGGCTTCGGGCAGCAGCCCCAGGGCGAGGCGGAAGTGGCCGAGGTGGTTGGTCGCGAACTGCAGCTCATGTCCTTCCGGGCTGCGGCGCAGTTCCGGGACGGCTATCACCCCGGCGTTGTTGACCAGGATGTGCAGCGGACCGGCGAGGTCGCGGATCAGCTGGTCGACGGAGCCGCGGTCGAGCAGGTCGAGCCGGGCCACCGAGACGGCCGGGTTTCCGGTCGTGGCCCGGATGCCGGCGGCGGTCCGCTCCGCGGCGGCGAGGTCGCGGGCGGCGATGACCGTCCCGGCGCCGGCCGAGGCCAGGGCACGGGCCGTTTCCACGCCGATGCCGCTGGCTGCCCCGGTGACCAGGGCCCGGCGGTCGTGCAGGTCGATGCCGGCGATCACCTCGGCCGCGGTGGACTCAAAGCCGAACGGGGAGGTGACGCGGGTGGTGATCATGCGTTGTCCTTGGGGTTCATCCGGCGGATGATCGGGGCGAGTTCCTCGTCCACACAGGTCAGTATCGGAAACTTGAAGCACTTCAAGTCAAACTCCGCGCCGGCCGGGTGAAGCCAGCGGGTGAATCCGGCTGTGCTGGTAGAGAACAAGCCAGCCGGGCCGCGATGAAATCGCACGTCTACCAGAGCATTCCATCGGCTGCCGTCACGCGGATTCCCGCCGGGGCGATCTGCGAAAAAGCCCGGCCAGGGTCGCGGCCAGCCTCTTGCGCATCGGTAACGTGTACGTTACGGTAACTAGATTGTTACCGAAGAGGGGGCGCGGGGCGGATGCGGTACTACGAGGCGAGTTCGACGATCGCGTCGAGTCCGGAGGCGGTGTGGGCGGTGCTGACGGACGGGGCGGCCTGGCCGTCCTGGGACTCGGGTGTCGACCGAGTCGACGGCCAGATTGCGCCCGGTGAGAAGATCACGATCCGGTCCCAGGCGGCGCCCGGCCGGGCCTTCCCGGTCACGGTGACGGACTTTGATCCGCCGGCCCGGCTGCGGTTCAGTGGCGGCATGCCGCTGGGCCTGTTCCGGGGCGTGCGGACCTTCGAGGTGTCGCCGGACGGTACCGGGGGGACGGCGTTCCGGGTCCGCGAGGAGTACACCGGGCCGCTGCTGGGGCTGATCTGGCGGTCGATGCCGGATCTCGGGCCATCGTTCGACCAGTTCGCCCGGGGGCTCAAGAGCCGGGTCGAGACGGGCCGCTGATGACGATGCCGCGCGCGGAGGGTAGCGGGGATCCGTTTGAAGCGCTCGGGGACCCGAACCGGCGCGAGATCCTGCGCCTGCTCAGCGGGGGTGACAAGCCCGTGCACGAGATCGCGGCGGCGCTGCCGATCAGCCGCCCGGCCGTGTCGCGGCACCTGCGGTTGCTGAAGGATGCCGGGATGGTGACCGAACAGGCACACGGCACCCGTCGCATCTACCACCTGCAGGAGGAGGGGATGCGGGCTGTGCAGGCCTATCTCGAGCGCGTGTGGGGGGAGGCAGCAGTCCGGTTCCGGCTGCTGGCTGAGAATTCCGATCCGGGGACCCGGCGGTGACCTCGCCGCTGCGCATCACCTTCGACGTGGCCTGCCCGGCCGAGCACGCGTTCGCCATGTGGACGTCGAGGATCGGGACGTGGTGGCCGCCGGATCACACGGTCACCGGCGACCGGGACCTGGCCGTCGTGCTGGAAAGCGGCGTCGGCGGCCGGATCTACGAACGGACCGCCGGCGGGGTCGAGCATGACTGGGGTGTCGTGACCGTCTGGGATCCCCCCGAGCGGCTGGCGTACCTGTGGCACCTGGGCCGGGACCGCGACCAGGCCACCGACGTCGAGATCCGGTTCATCGCCCGGGGTCCCGGCGAGACCCGGATCGAGATCGAGCACCGGGGCTGGGAACGCCTGGGCGCAGCGGCGGCCGCCTGGCGGGACCGCAACCAGACCGGGTGGCACACCCTCCTGCCGCACTTTGCGGCAGCAATCACCAAAGGAGACCGCTGATGGCTGCGGGCACCAAAGAAGATCCCTGGCTGCTGAAGACCGCGCCGGGGACATCTGAGTATTCGATGTACAAAG
>Ga0181525_10002159_pt1 | contig 16305 bp, 12 predicted proteins | sample PEATcosm2014_Bin_48_FD_121100 | JGI IMG/M metagenome (GOLD analysis project Ga0181525, IMG submission 121100) | Peatland microbial communities from MTU Mesocosm Facility, Houghton, MI, USA - PEATcosm2014_Bin06_10_metaG | ecosystem: Environmental > Terrestrial > Soil > Wetlands > Peat | place...
CAGTCGGATTCCGCAAAGGTGCAGTCGCGCGGCAAAGAGGTTTGGATTGGCGATGTCAAAACCGACGCTTCCTTTTCACCGGCGATTTTATCGGGACGGGGCATAAATTTTACCGGCTCCCTCCAAGCACGGAGCCAGTTTCATTGTTTGACTTCCGTTGCAAATATCAAGTCAAAACTGGCTGAAGAAATTTCAAACAAAATTTTTTATTCGTAGCGCAACGATTCAATCGGGTCGAGGTTCGCGGCCTTCCATGCGGGATAGGTTCCAAAAACAATTCCCACGACGGAGCACAACACCAGCCCCAGCACAATCCAGTCCACCGGGACGGCAGGCGGGACTTTCATGAACCACGCGAGGACGTTGCCGCCCAGAATGCCGAGCACCACGCCGATGACGCCGCCGACTTCGCACAGCACGACGGCTTCCATGATGAATTGCGCCATGATGTTCCGCCGCTTGGCGCCGATGGCGCGGCGCACGCCGATTTCCCGCGTCCGTTCCGTGACCGAGACGAGCATGATGTTCATGATGCCGACGCCCGCCGCGAGCAGCGCGATGGAGCTGACCACCGTGACGCCGATGCGGACGGCGCGGGTGAAGCTCTTGAACTGGTCAATCAGCGAGTCGTTGGAGAACAATTCAAAATCGTCCGGGTCGCCGGGATGAACCTTGCGGGCGTCGCGCATGATGCCGCGCACCTGCTCCTCGCAATCGGCATAGACGGAGGAACTGCCGGCCTGGACCATGATGCTCAATCCGCGCCAGCGGAGTCCGTAGCGGTGGAGCGCGGTGGTGAGCGGGATGACGGCGAAGTTGTCCTGGTTGCCGCCGACGGAGCCGCCCTTGGCCGCGAGCACGCCGACGATGGCGTAATTGATGCCGTTGATTTTGAGTTCCTGGCCGAGGGCGGAGCCGAAGGGGAAAACCGTTTTGGCCAGCGCGCTGCCCAGCACGCAAACGCTGCGCTCATTGTCCACGTCGCTGTCGTCAAACAGGCGGCCCTCGTCAACGATCCAGTCGTGCGCCGTGAAGCTGCCGGGGGTGTCGCCGAGCAACTGGACGTTGGGGGCGGTCTTGGCGTAGCGGGTCGTGATCTGGCCGGAATAAAAAGTGCCTTCGACGCCGACGGCGGCGGCGAGCGTGGCTTTTTGCGCAACCATTTGTCCCTGCTCGATGGTGATGTCCTTGCGCCGCCAGTATTTTTCCCAATCGGAACTGTTGCCGAACTGGACTTGCGGAAATTGCTGGATGGCAAACGTCTGGCTGCCCAGTTCGCTTAAATGATCCTCGATATTCCGCTCCAGCACGCGCATGGCGGTCATCACGACGATGATGGAGAACACGCCGATCAATACGCCGAGCAGAGTCAGCGCGGAGCGCAGCTTGTGCGCGATGATGGCGTTGAAGGCCATCGAGATGCTTTCGCGCAGTTCGCCGAGGAGCAATGTTGGGCGATGGAAGTTCATTCGCTCCTCAACGCCTCCACCGGATCCATGCGCGCCGCGCGCCAGGCCGGCAGGAAGCCGGAAACCACGCCGGTCATCACCGAGACCAGCACCGAGATGATGACGATGCCCGCCGACAAGTTGGCCGGGAACATCCATTTGGTCACCGCCAGCGTGGCGATCCATGCGATGGCCAGAGCGATGAAGCCGCCAAAGAGGCAGATGGTGGCGGCTTCAATCAGGAATTGGAGCAGGATGGTGCGGCGCTTGGCGCCGATGGCCTTGCGCACGCCGATTTCGCGCGTCCGCTCGGCGACCGAGACGAACATGATGTTCATGATGCCGATGCCGCCCACGAACAGCGCCAGGCTGGTGACGAACAGACCGATGATGGCAATGACGGCGGTCTGCGCATGAAACCAGGTGACAATCTGATCCTGCTGGTTGATGGAGAAATTATCGGGCTGGTCCGGGCGCAGGTGGCGGATCTGGCGCATCGCCTGGCGCAATTCCTCCTGTGCCTCGTCGAGTTTCACCAACGAGCCGGCCTTCACCTGGATTTCCATGTTCGGGCGGCTCCAGATCTCCGCGAGAAATTCCCGGAGCGGAACGATGATGCGGTTGTCGAGGCTGTCGCCAAACCTCATGCCCTGCTTTTGCAGCACGCCGACGACTTGAAACGACTGGTCCTCGATGCGGATGCGTTTTCCGAGCGGCGACTCGCCGCGGAACAAATTTGTGGCGACATCGTTGCCGATGACACAAACGGGCTGGGTGCCTCCGGCATCGGCGGTGGTCAGGAATCGGCCCTGCTCCACGTCAAAGCCGCTGGTTTGCAGGTAGGCTTCGGTCGTGCCGATAATTTCCACGCTGTCGGCGCTGCGGGTTCCGTATTTGACCGGGTCCTCGTCATACGCCACGGGCGCGACGGCTTGGGCGGTGGTCAACAACCGGGCAGCGTTTTCTGAATCGGCAAAAGTAATCGGCGGACGACGGCGCATGCTCAACCAGTCGGCATAGGAATTGTTGAACCACTTGTTGCGCGACACATAAAACACGTTCGCCCCAAGGCTGGAGACGTTGCGGATGAACGCCTGGTTCAATCCGTTGATGGCCGCGCCCATGAGCGTGACGGTGAGGATGCCGATGACGATGCCGAGCGTGGCCAGCACCGAGCGCATCTTGTTCGCGCGCAGCGCGGCCCAGGAGATGCCCAGGCCTTCGCGGATTTCGGCGAGAAAGTTCATTTGAAGGAAACACCGAACATTGAACATCGAACATCGAACGCCGAATGAACAGTCGCATGGTGCGGTGCCATTGGATGTTCGGCGTTCGAGGTTCGATGTTGGATGTTCATTTCATCGTTGTTTCGTCGCTGGCAATCAGGCCGTCGCGGATGCGGATGATGCGGCGCGCCTGCCGCGCGATGTCCTCCTCATGCGTGACGACAATGATGGTGTTGCCCTTCCGGGAGAGTTCCTCAATCAGCGCCATGATTTCGTTGCCGGTCTTGGAATCGAGATTGCCCGTCGGTTCGTCGGCCAGAAGGATGGAAGGCATGTTGACAAGCGCGCGCGCCACGGCAACGCGCTGGCGCTGGCCGCCGGACAGCTCGTTGGGCTTGTGATGAACGCGGTCGGCCAGGCCGACGTTGGCCAGGGCTTCCAATGCGTTTCGCCGCCGTTCGGCGGCGGGAACGCCCGCGTAAATCAGCGGCAGCTCGACGTTGTGCAGTGCGTTCGAGCGCGCCAGAAGGTTGAATGTCTGGAAGACAAAGCCGATTTCGCGGTTGCGGATTTCCGCAAGCTGATTGTCGCCCATTTCGCTGACGCGGTTGCCGTTCAGCTCATAGACACCAGTGGTCGGCGTGTCGAGGCAGCCGATGAGATTCATCAGCGTGGATTTGCCGGAGCCGCTCGGCCCCATGATGGCGACGTATTCGCCGCGCTGGATGTCGAGCGACACATCGCGCAAAGCGTGGACGGTTTCCCCGCCCATCTTGTAGCGCCGCGAGATTTGCTGGAGATGAATCAAGCTCATCGCAAAGGAATCAACTGACGAATGGGTAAATGGACTGACGTGGGCGCGTTGCCAACCATCCATTCAGCCGGGCATTCATTTTATTTATTGGCCTCGGTATCCGCTCCGGCCGGGCCGATATGAATCTTGGAACCATCCTGAAGGTCGCGCCCAATTGCCCGGTAACCGCCGGAGACAATCTCCTGGTCGTTCGTGAGGCCGTCGGTGATTTCCCAGTAATTGTCATCGCAAATGCCGATTTTCACCGCCACGGCCTTCACGTGGTCGCCATCCACCACGAAGACCACGTCGGTTGGTTTGGAGCCCGAACCCATACTTGTGTTCGCGACTGACATGGTGTTGGTGCCAACGACTGCGTTGGTGCCTGATGCAGCGGCGGTGTTTGTTCCGCCTGTGCTCGGCAGGTCAGCTTTGGGCGCGGCCTTCATCGGACGGGTGGTGACGGGGCAGCGGAACGGTCAGGGCGTTGGTGCGATACTGGGTTTCGATTTCGGCTGTCACCGACATGCCGGGCCGGAAGGCAGGTTCCTTGTCGTTGACGCGGATGCGCACTTCAAATTGCGTGGCCTGCTGCGACTGGCTGCTGCTGCTACTGCTGCTAGAGCTGGTCTTGCTGCCAGAGCCAACTGCTGAATTGGCGACATTCGTCACGACGCCGGTGAATTTGCGGTCCTTGAAGGCGTCCACTTCCAGCCGCACTTGCTGGCCGGCCGCGATGCTGACCACATCCATTTCGCCGACATTCACCCGCGCCTCAATCTGGCTCAAGTCCGAAATGATCATGATGTCGGTGCCTTCGTTCTGCGCCGTGCCGAGGACGCGTTCGCCAAGTTGCGAACTCAACAATGTGATGGTGCCATCCAGCGGCGAGACTATGGTGGTCTTGTCCAGCAAATCCTGCGCGTTGTCCACGGCGGCCTTGGCGACATCCACCTGATCGTCGGCGCTTTCAAGCTGCGCCTGGGCCACGTCGCGGGCGACCTTGAAACCGATGAAATCCGAGTCGGAAAGCAGCTTGCGGTCGGACAATTCCTTGTTGCGTTTGAAATCAGCCTCGGCCTTTTCGAGATTCGCGACAGCGGTCGCTTTCGTTGCCAGCGACGACTCATAACCCGCCTTGGCCTGGCTCAATCCCGCGACGTAAACGTCAGGATTGATCTTCAACAGCAAATCGCCCTTGTGAACGAACTGACCTTCCTTGACCGGCAGCTCGGTGATTTCGCCGCTCACCTCCGGGCTGATGGTGACTTGCACGACGGGCTGAATCTGGCCGTTGGCCACAACAAGATTGGTGATGCTGTGGCGCGAAACCTTGGTGGTCTGCACTGTGATGGGTGGCGTGGCGTGTTTTATGACCACGACGGTGGCGAGGGCGGCTGCAACCAGAACGACGGCCAGAACGGCAATCCACATTCCACGTTTCTTTTTCCTGGGAGCAGCAGGAGGCGGTTGGAGAATCGGCGGCTTTTCCACCCCGCCAGAATGTCGCAACGGGCGAAAGTTGTCCAGTGCCAACCGGCTTTCCCCCGCGCACCACTTTCCATTTACGATTCGGGATTTCCGATTTACGATTCGTCCGTGCTGAAACTCGAACAACTGGCGGGATTGCTGGAGAAAAACCGTGCCGCCGCGTCCGCGCGTGTAAAGGAATTTTCCATCGGGGGCAAAAGATTCAATTTCAACTCGCAATCTGCCGTCATGGGTGTCGTCAATCTTTCGGCCGATTCGTGGTATCGAGAAAGCGTTTGCCTTACCGCAGAGGCAGCGGTTCAGCGCGGAAAGGTGCTTGCGGCGCAAGGTGCGGACATCGTGGACATCGGCGCGGAATCCACTCTCGCCCACGCCGCGCGCGTGGATGACCACGCGCAAAACAGCAGATTGATTCCCGTCATCAAGAAATTGCGCGCGGCGAAAATTCCCGTTTCTGTTGAGACCTATTCGCCAAAAATCACGCGTGCGGCCCTCGAAGCCGGCGCGAGCATCTTGAATTTAACCGGGACTGCCGGCTCAAAGGAGATTTTCAAAATGGTCGCCGCGCACGATGCCGCCGTGATTATTTGTTTTGTTCAGGGCAAAAACGTCCGCGAGGTCGGCGACTTCGATTTGACCGCCGACCCGATTCCGATGATGCGTGATTATTTCTCGCGGCAGATCGAAATCGCGCAGCGCTGTGGTGTGGAGAAGATCTTTTTGGATCCAGGCCTCGGTTTTTATTACCGCAACTTGCAGGACAGCGCGGTGCGCGTGCGGCACCAGATGAACATTTTCCTGAACACGTTCCGGCTGCGCGAAATCGGTTTTCCCATCTGCCACGCGCTGCCTCATGCGTTTGAGTTTTTCCGCGACGAAGTCCGATGCGCCGAACCGTTCTTTGCCGTGCTGGCCACGCTGGGCAAGACCGATTTGTTCCGCACGCACGAAGTTCCCCGCATCAAGGCCGTGCTGGAGACAATGAAAGTCTTTTGAACTGCGGATTTCGCGGATGATTCATTTGCGCTGGCAAAGAAAGACGCCTTCTTCTTGCGATTTAGCAATCCATTGCCCGCAGACTTCCAAGCCGAAACTGGCCAGAACTTTGAGGACGCGCTCCGGCGTGTAGCGATATGAGAAGAAGATCCGGACGGATTCTCCGCAACGGAACTTGAAGCTGTCGCCGTCCACTTTGATTTGCCGCGCGCGTGAGAAAAAAAACCGTGCGGCGACGCGTTTCAAACCTGAGCCGCCGCCCTCGATCTCAAATTTCAATTTGCCATCACGCTTCTCGATTCCCAAATCGAGCAGAAACATCATCAGCCAGTCGCGGGTCAAATCGTTGTCGTATTGCGGCAGGATTTTTTCCATGCCGGCGGCGTAATTTGCGCCGGGAGAGAGGTTGGCGCTGAACAACAGGAAATCCTTCGGTCGAACCAGCGATGCGAGCTTCGGTAGAATCTCCTGCGGCTCGAAATTCGGAATCATGCCGAAAAACGTCAAAAGGCGTGAGGCGTGAGACGTGAGGCGTGAGGCAAAAAATACGGTTAAATCATTTGCCGTCGCCAGATCACAGACGAAAGGGAAACAATTCTTTTCCTGCAAAACGGCCAGCGCGGTTTTTCGCGCGACCAGAACCATCGCGGTGCTGACATCGCACGGCGTGTAGAAAGTGTCCTTGCCGTGAGCCTTCAGCAATTTCAGCAGCCGCGTGTCCTTTTGTCCGCCGCCGCAGCCGAGGCCGATGACATGAACTTGCTTCGCCTTGATTTTATGGGCGGCGGTTGCAAAACCCTTTTGATAAATCGCCCGGCAATCTGCGTCGTTTCGCGTTGGAGAATAAACCTGATGCAGCGCGAGCCATTTTTGGGTCTGCTTGACGCTGTCGTAATGGAGCTTGTGGTTCACGCGTCGCGTGCGGAGCGATTCCAGCAAATCACGCCGGACAGCTTCAGGAAACTGGCTTTTATGAATCGTGACGTTGGCGGCGGCGCTCATGCGTTGCTACTTTTGCGGAAAAATCTGGTAGAGCAAGAGATAAACGACCACGCCGGTCACGGACACATACATCCACAACGGCCAAGTCCAGCGCGCGATTTTCTTGTGAAGCTCGAAACGTTGCAGCCGCGCGCGGTTCAGCGTCATCAAAATCATCGGCACAATGACGATGGCCAGAATGGTGTGCGAGAGCAGAATTGTCAGATAAATCGGGCGAAACCACAGCGGGTTCAAAAAGCGCGTCGGGCCTTGATGCAAAACCACCGCTAGCCAGGTGTGATATGTGAGATAACACGCCAGAAAAACGACCGACGTGCAAAACGCCGCAATCATGCTGTTCCGATGCGCGATTTTGTTTCCGCGCTTGATGAAGACAAAACCGGCGGTCAGAAAAACCGCGCTCAAGCCGTTGAGCGAGGCGTTGACGGCGGGCAGATCGTGGATGTTCACGGCTCGCGCTCCAGTTCGCGCACGGCTGCGACGATGCGCGGCTGGACGTTCGTCCAATCTATGCCGTCGCCCATGGTTTCGAAGATGCCGCGCAATCGCGCGTGTTTGTCCACGGCGACAAAAATCGTGGTGTGAATGAACAAGTCCGCGGAGTTTGTCTGCGCCGCGACCGGCACCGGCACGGCGCTCAATTTCAAACTGCCGCTGCCCAACGCGGCGATTTCACTTTTCGCGCCAGTCAAAAAAATCCAGCGGCTGAAATCCGCGCCAAAACGTTCGCCATATCGTTTCATTATTTCCGGCGTGTCGAAATCAGGATCGGTTGTGAGTGTGACGAACCGGGCATCGCTGGTTTTAGGCAGTGCATCCTCCAGCGACTTCATGTAGCCGGTGATGATGGGACACGGCCCGGCGCAGCGGGTGAAGATGATGTCGGCCACCCAGACGTGGTTGGTCAGATCGGCGAGCGTGGTGACGTTGCCATCCTGGTTGGTGAGTGTGAAATCGGCGACCGCGCCAATCATCGGCAGCGCGTGCTGCTTTTTGAATTCCGCGAGTGAGAGCAGATACGCCAGGCCAAGAAAGCCGAAGAGCAGAATGACGCCGACCCAGAGCGTTCGCGGTAATTGTTGGAAAGGTTCGGCCATATCCGCGGATACTATGCCTTCAAAGAAAGGCCGCCGCAAGCCAAGCCCGTCGGCGGGCCGGGAATCCCGCTTAATCAACCGATGGTCCAAGCGGTCGGTCGTCGTTATTCCAATGGAATATGCCATTACGCTGATTTCTTAAATTCAGAAAAGGGACTAATCCGTAATATGCTGATTTTATTTGACTTGTGCCGTTGGATTTTTTATAAGGTGGGTTTGTTATTGGAAGGCGCTTGCCCTTATATGCCGCAAAACTCTTGGTCTGGGTCGCAAGGGGGAGTGGGAGGACTTTCATGGATGGAGTGCGCCCGTTGCCGAAGTCGGGCCAGCGCGGGGTTGGCATGGTTCGTTCTGATTCTCCCGTTTGTCTTGGCGACCGAAGCGCCGGCTGGAAATTTGCCGCTCGATATGGGCTGGCAGAACATGGAGTTCAGAACCTACGCGCCCGATTCCATCCGGGAAATCGCCGATTGCAAGATCGAAAAAATTTTCCTCGACCACCGCAAGCTGGGATTTTTCCGGGTGAAGCTGCTTCCGGTGCTGGTGGTTCAGGGCGTGCGCCTGGAACTGGCCGGCTCAAACCCGACCAACGACTGGCCGCGGGGTTTTCAATCCGACTGGATGCCGGACGTGAAACGCAGCGCCGTGGAATGGCGTGACGTGGACATCACCGTCCAAAAGGAAAATGCGGCAACCGCGCCGAGCTTGCACGCCGACCGGGCGCAGCCGGAGGCGGCGGGCAACCCGGCAATTTGTTCGTTCAAAGGCGTCACGCTGGAAGCCGGCGGCGCGAAATGGCTGACGCCGCAGGCCGAATTGCGAAATGAAAATGGCCGTCCGTTCGTGGTCTGGCAGGATGGCGGCGGGACGCGGCGCATGGATTTGTTCAGTGGAGAAATTTTTGACAATTCACAATTCAACGGAGAGAAACAATGAAAACCAAACTCATCACACTGCTGGCATTGTCGTGGACGATGCTCGCCTCGGCGCAAACCTTCCTGGCTGGCACGAATGCCCTGGCACAAGGTAATTGGTGGGGCGCCGACACGAATTTTACCGGCGCGCTCGCGTTGTCGCCCACGAACGAGGACGCCAACACGCTGAAGGCGGTGACGCGCCTGCTGGTGCTGCCGCAGACGTCCGCCGGCAGCAATTTCCTCGTCAATCTCGGCTTTCCGAAGACGAACCACTACACGCGCGGATCTGAAATCGCCAGCCTGCCGAAAGACGCCAACGGCGAACCGGAATTTGGTGGACCCGGCAATCAGACTTACAATTCCGCCAGCATCATCGCGTTTTTCCGCACTAACATCCTGACGGCCGTCACCAACTCGGCCGCCAACCTGGCCAACGTCACGGACCCCAATTACACCCTCACGCTGTCGTCCAATGAAACCGGCATCGAGGCCGTGACGCTGGATTACGGCGACATCCAGATGGTGCGCGCGATCCTCTCGGCGATGCAATTTTACGGCTACACGCTCAACGCCAATAATTTCCAAGTCGTCATGCCCACGGTGGAAAGTTTGATTGAGAACAACGGCTTCAGCTTCCAGACACTGCTTTCTGATTATCCCAATCTGCTTACGATCAACAGCGCGGCCGACCTCACGTCTTCGGAAGGCGCGCTGACCAATGCCATCGCCAATTATTTTGCCGCATCGGCGTTCATCCGCAACCGGTCGTCAAGCGCGACCAACCGGCTGTTCGAACTGGACACGAACGACATCGGCAAGGAGGCGAAACTCCGCACTCAATTGACGAACGTCCTTGCCTCGTTGAACACGCCGACGGAGTTCAACACAAACAAAATCTCCTCGACTGTCTATGCCGGGGCCTATTTTGCCGGAACCCATTCGCTGAACAGCCTGTTGCCGCAATTTAATGGCGACACATATGTGAACGACACCCTGCCAGATTACACCTTTGGCGGAATTTTACCGTATCAACCGGCGTATAAGACGGAGTCCTTGTTAAGAAAGGAATTCCATTCTTACGCCGGGATTTACATGGGTAATTTGACAGATGATTTTGGCTACGATGGCGGTGTTTTTGCGGTTTTTGTCAGCACGAATGGGCAAGCCACCTTCATGGGTTTTGACATAGGTGACAATAATCCCAATGACAACTCGGCTTTTGGCGCGGTCGCGCAATTTAATGTGAACAAAGGCAACTGGTCTTACACCAGCAACAATGTTTCGGGTAATGGCTATATAGACAAGAGTGGTGATTTGAACGGCGAAGTGGATGGTTTAACAAACGGTCAAGGTAACACCGGGATATCTGTGTATCTTAATGGCAACGAACAACAGGCGGTTGGCCCCTACCAAAATGCGGCTGGCAATTACAGCGGAACATATTCCGGCACTTCGGTAAGCCATGGGGCCATTTCAGGAACAACTGCGGCTGTTTTGTCTGCCGACGGTCAGATGCTCTTCGTCGTTTTCAAAAACGGGGTGCCGAATGATGCAGCTCAATGCCAGCTTGTTGGTTCTAGCAATCCCTCCTACACGGTCACGACCGTTTCTGGGTCGGTGGTAACCGGCACGCTCACCAATGCGACGCTCGAGATTGGGGGAACTTTCGGTTATACCAACAACGGTGTTGTTGAAGACAGCGGCACATATACCTTGACTCGCTCGGCGAATGTTCCGTTCGACACGCCGCCGGTCATCACCAAGGATTTGCTGTCGAGCACCAATGTTGCGCTGGGGCCGAACGTGACGTTCTTCCTCTCCGCCACCGGCAGCCCGCCGATTGGTTACCAGTGGTATTTCAACGGCAACGCCATTCCCGGCGCCACCACCAACACGCTGGTCGTCAGCAATCAACTTTGGACAACCACAGGACAGTATTCCATTTCAGCCTCGGTCAACAATGCCACCTACGGAACCAATTCGCAGACAACCGTCGTGACCGTGAGCGGGGAAACCTCCGCGCCGACCGTCGCCATCACCAACATCATTCCCGGAATGCTGGTCAGCAACTCCGCCTTCACGGTCATGGGCACGGCTGGCGACAGCGTGGCGGTTTCCAATGTGTTCGTTTCAGTGAACAGCGGGGCTTTCGCGCAGGCCACGACGAGCAACAACTGGGCCAGTTGGAGCGCGCCGGTGATGTTGGCGGCGGGCACCAACACCGTCCACGCCTACTCGGTCAACAACGGCAACGTCGATTCCGCCATCAGCAACGCGCCGATAGTCTATGTGTTGAGCGCGACGTTGGTGGTGCAGACGAACGGATTGGGTAGCATCAGCCCGAATCTTAACGGGGCGTCGCTGGCCATTGGCAACACCTATCTGCTGACGGCGACCGCAGGGACGGGCTTTGCATTCACGAACTGGAGCGGGGGAACGAACGGGACGCTGTCGGTGCTGACGAACGCCCCGGCGCTGCAATTTGCGATGCAGAGCAATCTGGTGTTGCAGGCGAATTTTGTGGACACGAACAAGCCTGTGGTGGCGATCACGAACATCACGGCGGGGATGCTGGTGAGCAATTCGGTGTTCAACGCGATGGGATGGGCGACGGACAACGTGGCTGTGGCTGGGGTGTATGTGTCGTTGAGCAACGCGGTGGTGAACACGTCGTATGTGCTGGCGGGGACGACGAACAACTGGGCGACGTGGAGCACGAACGTGACGTTGATACCGGGGACGAACACAGTCCGGGCCTACGCGGTGGACACGAGCGGCAACATCTCGGCAACCAACAGCGTGAACCTGGTCTATATTTTGAGCGCGACGCTAGTGGTGCAGACGAACGGGTTGGGGAGCATCAGCCCGAATCTTAACGGGGCGTCGCTGGCCATCGGCAACACGTATTTGCTGACGGCGACGGCGGGGACAGGCTTTGCGTTCACGAACTGGACGGGCGGGACGAACGGGACGCTGTCGCTGCTGACGAACGGCGTGGCGCTGCAATTTGCGATGCAGAGCAACCTTGTGTTGCAGGCGAACTTTGTGGACACGAACAAGCCTGTGGTGGCGATCACGAACATCACGGCGGGGATGCTGGTGAGCAACTCCGTCGTCCCGGTCATGGGATGGGCGACGGACAACGTGGCGGTGGCGGGTGTGTATGTTTCGTTGAGTAACGCGGTGGTGAACACGCCGTTCGTGCTGGCGGGGACGACGAACAACTGGGCGACGTGGAACACGAACGTGACGTTGATACCGGGGACGAACACGGTTCGGGCCTACGCGGTGGACACGAGCGGGAACGTCTCGGCGACCAACAGCGTGAACCTGGTCTATATTTTGAGCGCGACCTTGACGGTCAATACCAACGGCTTCGGCACGGTGAGTCCTAATTACAACGGCCAATTGTTGCAGATCGGCCAGGGCTACACGATGACGGCAACGGCTGGAACGGGCTTCATGTTCACGAACTGGACGGGGAGCATCACGACCAACAGCCCGACGCTCTTCTTCACAATGGCGTCGAACCTGACGTTCACGGCGAACTTTGTGGACACGAACAAGCCTGTGGTGGCGATCACGAACATCACGGCTGGGATGCTGGTGAGCAACCCGGTGTTCAACGTGATGGGCTGGGCGACGGACAACGTGGCGGTGGCCGGGGTGTATGTGTCGTTGAGCAACGCGGTGGTGAACACGTCGTATGTGCTGGCGGGGACGTTGAACAACTGGGCGACCTGGAGCACGAACGTGACGTTGATACCGGGGACGAACACAGTCCGGGCCTACGCGGTGGACACGAGCGGGAACGTATCGGCGACCAACAGCGTGAACCTGGTCTATATCTTGAGCGCATCACTGGTGGTGCAGACGAACGGGTTGGGGAGCATCAGTCCGAATCTTAACGGGGCGTCGCTACAGATTGGCAACACCTATCTGCTGACGGCGACGGCGGGGACAGGTTCCGTATTCACGAACTGGACTGGCGGGACGAACGGAACCTTGTCGGTGCTGACAAACGGCGTGGCGCTGCAATTTACGATGCAGAGCAATCTGGTGTTGCAGGCGAACTTTTTGGACGTGCAACCGCCCGTGCTGGCCATCACGAACGTGACTGCGGGGATGCTGGTGAGCAACTCGGCATTCAACGTGATGGGCTGGGCGACGGACAACGTGGCGGTGGCCAGCGTGTATTACTCGCTCACAAACTCGGCCGGCATCGGCGCGTGGATGCTCGCGACCGGGACGAACAACTGGATCGCGGCGGTGACGCTGATACCGGGGACGAACACGGTTCGGGCCTACGCGGTGGACACCAGCGGCAACATCTCGCCGACCAACAGCGTGACCTTCGTCTATATTTTAAGCGCGACACTGACGGTCAAGACCAACGGCGTCGGGACGATCACCCCGAACTTGAACGGCCAGTCGCTGGCCATCGGCACGACCTTCTCGGTGACTGCGACGACAAACGCCGGCGCGGGCTTTGCGTTCACGAACTGGAGCGGCGGGACGAACGGGACGCTGGTGGTGCTGACGAACGGGCCGACGCTGCAATTCACGATGGCATCGAACCTGGTGTTGCAGGCGAACTTTGTGGACGTGCAAAAGCCGGTGGTGTCCATCACCTCGCCGACGAACTTGATGAGCGTGAGCAACGCGGTGTTTACGGCAACGGGGACGGCGACGGACAACCTGGCGGTGGCCAGCGTGTTCTATTCGCTCAACAACGGGGTCTGGACCAATGCGGCGGGGACGAACAACTGGACGGCGGTGTTGAATCTGGTTTCGGGCACCAACACCCTTGCGGCCTACGCGGTGGACACGACCGGGAATATCTCCACGACCAACAGCGTGATCTTCAACGCCGTCTTGAGCACGCCCCTGACGGTGCATACCAACGGCAGCGGGAGCGTCAGCCCCAATTACAACGGCGTGTCGCTCCAGATTGGCCAGACCTATTCGATGACGGCGACGGCGGGGACGGGCTTTGCGTTCACGAACTGGACGGGAAGCCAGACGACCAATGGCGCGACCCTGACCTTCACCATGGCGTCGAACCTGACGTTCACGGCGAACTTTGTGGACGTGCAGCCGCCTGTGGTGGCCATCACGAACGTGATTGCGGGGATGCAGGTGAGCAACGTGGCGTTCACGGTGATGGGCTGGGCGACCGACAACGTGGCTGTTGCCGGCGTGTTCTTCTCGTTGAGCAACGCGGTGGTCAACACGCCCTTCGGGCTTGCCACGACGGCCAACAACTGGGCCAACTGGAGCACGAACGTGACGCTGACCGCGGGCACCAACACCTTCGCGGCCTACGCGGTGGACACCAGCGGCAACAAGTCCGCGACAAACAGGGTGAGCATCGTCCTGGCGTTCCAGATAACGACGACCTCGCTGCCGATGGGGACGAACGGGTTTCCCTACAACGCGGCGTTGAACGTGCTGGGCGGCCAGCCGCCCTTCACCTGGACAAACATCACCGGGACATTGCAGGCGGGATTGACTTTGGCCACGAACGGCGTCATCAGCGGAACGCCCAGCGTGGCGGCGACGAACAGCATCACGTTCCAGGTGACCGACAATCTCGGCAGCACATTGAGCCAGGCATTGACCCTGATCATCACCAACGCGCCGCCGCTGCGCATCGCGACGACGTCGCTGCCCAACGGAACCAACGGCGTGGTTTACAGCCAGTCCCTCATCGCGACGGGCGGCCATCCGCCCTACACATGGACGAAGGCGGCGGGGACATTGCCGCTTGGATTGGCCCTGGCCACCAACGGCATCATCAGCGGGACGCCGACGACCAACGGAAGTTCCAGCTTCACCGTGCAGGTGAAGGACGCCGTCGCCGCATCTGCGGTCAAGCCGCTGACGCTGCTCGTCAACACGAACTCGTCGCCCATTCACCCCGTGCTGAACTCCGCCAGCTTCTTCACCGGCGGCCAGTTCCAGATCCAGTTCACCGGCATTGCGGGACAGAATTACACGCTGCAGATGTCCACGAACCTGTCCTCGACCAACTGGCTGTCCATCCTGATCACCAACGCGCCGGGCGGTCCCCTGTCCATCACGGACCCGAACGCGACCAACGCCGGCCGCTTCTATCGCATCATGCTCGGACCGTGACCGGGGCGGCGCACCCCGCGAGCCGTCGAAGAATAATTCCCTCTCCCCAACTGCGTTGGCGGAGAGGGAGACGCTGCGGCGGTGCCTTTTCCATCTGCCAGCCCCCGATTTTTCCAGTTGAAACTTCGCTGGGACAGGAATAAGGTCGAAGCCATGAAAGCGGTCGGATTCAATCCGCCTCAAACTGGCCCGTTCGTGCAACGTTTGCATTTATTCGGTGTTTTCAGAATATGAATTCAGATTCTGATACTGCCACTCCCAAATCTGTTCATTCATGGCTGCTGCCGGTTTTCATTGTGGTTTTAATTATCGGCCTGCTGGTTGCAATTGCTATTCCGAATTATGTCTATAGCGGTCCTGGCAAAATATCTGTAATCGTTAACAATCTCCGTCAAATTGATGGCGCAAAAGCGGAATGGGCGATTGAACATGGGATTACAAACGCGACGCAGTTAAACCGCGAGCTTACATCAAAAGACTTAGCCCCGTATTTATTTGGGGGTCTCACTCGAAAAGAGATTGTCGACCCGATTTGTGGTGAGCTCTATTTCATCAGGCGTATGGATGAATCTTCCGAAGCTAAACTTACGCGAGATTTGAGAGAGCACGGTTGGCACAGCAATTGGAAATTACCAAAGGGCACAATTATCAGGTTCGGAACAAACGGCGTGGAAGGATATATTTTGCCCGGCCAAGAATCAAATCCGCCAAAATCGTTAGTCGAAGTCTTACAGATTAAATGATTTTGAATTCTCAACCACCGGTGGGATTGGCTTTGCGCCATTGTCTTTCGCGCGCTGTTCGAACCAGCTTTGGTTGATGGGCTGGTAGAAGGTGCATTCCAGGCAGGTGTGCGGGCGTTTGCCCTCGTAAAAGCCCTTGATGATGCCCCACGCTTCGTCGCCCTTGGAAATCTTCGCCAGCGTCCGGTCCTTGATGTTGCCCACCACGAGGTCGTCGTTGTCGTTGGTGGTCAGGCGGCAGCCGCAGAGGCGCACCCGGCCGTCGTGGCGGACGGCGAAGTTGAAGAGGTTCTTGCACGGCACATTTATCATCGGCGGCAATTTGCGCATCCGCATGGAACCGCTCATGTCCTCCGGCTTGATGGTCCCGCCCCAGTTGTCGAAGTCCACGGTGTAATTCACGCGGACGCGCTCGGACAAATAGGGCTGGATGTTTTTCTTGAAATCGGGCGAG
>Ga0181525_10002160_pt1 | contig 16304 bp, 12 predicted proteins | sample PEATcosm2014_Bin_48_FD_121100 | JGI IMG/M metagenome (GOLD analysis project Ga0181525, IMG submission 121100) | Peatland microbial communities from MTU Mesocosm Facility, Houghton, MI, USA - PEATcosm2014_Bin06_10_metaG | ecosystem: Environmental > Terrestrial > Soil > Wetlands > Peat | place...
AGAAACTGCGTCACGTCCTTGAAGCGCGCGACGTTCTCCGGGTTGACGGCCATCAGCGTTCGGTGTGCTTCCAGACAGGTGCGCGTGATCTGCTCCTGCGTGGGATTGACCGGGGCCGGTGCGGAAATTTTCGTATCGTCCGGCAGTTGCGGCGTGATGGTCGTGACCTTGAAGAGCGACAGCACGCCGAGGTTTTCCAGCAGTTCGCGGACGCGCGGGCTGGGATTCAACAGTTCAATGTCGCATTTGTCCGGCGCGCCGCCCGGATTCATCATCAGGCCAAACCCGGCAAGCACGCCGAGGAACGTGCTGTCCATAAGCACGCATTCCGACAAATCAATGATGAAGCGGTTGTAACCTTTCTGGTTGAGCTCGGTGAGCAGCGTTTTGAAATCGGGGCTGGACATGAAATTGGCGCGGCCCGCGATTTTCACGCAGGTAAAATCCTTGCAGACCAGCACGGATAATTTGGCCGATGGTGTTGACATTTTTTCTCCTGTTAAATTTCAGGCCGCGACCGCCTGCGGCGCGACAATCTGCACCAATGCTTGCTGCAAAACCAGGGCTTCGTCAAGCCCGCTGCCGACCAGCCGCCGGTTGCAGCGCAGCAACAAATCCATGGCGCGAATCAATTCGTTCTGGCTGTATTTTTTGACCTGCGGCAGCGCCTTGTAAAGGACATAAGGGTTCAATGCCAGCGGATTGAACCTCTTGTCAGCGGGCAGCTTGTCGGTGGGCACTTGCTCCAATTGCGCCTTGAACCGGTTGTAGTCCGACTCCGGCTTGATCCAGCCTTCGCGCAACATTTCCTTCAACAGCAAAATAGCGCGAACCTTGGAAATAAGGCCGTAAAGCAGTCCGATTTCCGATTTCTTCGGGTCAAGTTTCGTCTCCCAAAGCTCCTCATCGAGCCGCTTGAGCAGGCGCGGCAAATCGCGGTCGCCGAGCGCGTCGCCGAGCGCGAAGGCTCGCGCGGTTTTGTTTCGCGCGCAAATGGCGGACACGTCGGCGAATTCAATCTTTTTTCGGTCGCCGGCGAACACGCAGAGCTTTTCAATTTCATTCTCAAGCTGCCGTGCATTCGGCCCAACTCGGCTGACCAGTTCGGCCAGCGCTTCCTCGGAAATTTCCTTTTGGCGTTCGCGAACGGCCGTCCGCGCCGTGACTTCCGCGCGCTCCACCCAATCCCTGTCATCCGCCGAAAGCGCCGCAAAACTTTCAACCGTCCCGATTTTGTCGAGCGTCTTGAAAAAGGTTTTGCGCTTGTCCACCTTGCCAGCGCTGATAAGGAGCCGGACACTCTGCCATCTAAAACTTTTCAGTTCCTCCGTAACTTCCGCCAAAGTTTCGGTGACGGCCTGCGTGGCTGCGGCGCGCTCGTCACCGAGAAAATTGCAGTCACGCAACCAGACTGCCTTGCCCGAACCAAAAAAGGGCAGGGTCTGGAGAGCCTCGCGAAGTTTAGCTATGATCTTCAGCGCGTCGCCGCTGCTGGAAACCGTGGCTTCGATGATTTCGTGATCCATGCCGCCAAGTTCATCGCACCATTGCTGGTAAACTTCCCTGGCGCGTTTTTTTACAGCGAATTCATCATCACCGCAAATCAGTGCCAACGATGGAGCTTTGGCGGCGGGGGCGGGCATTTTACTCTGTTTCGCTGCCAGACTCGTTGATCCGGTTCAGGACTTCGCTCATGTCCTCGACTTGCGCGAACAACGGCGCGGAAACGTAAATCGGTTTTTTCTGCGCGGCGGCGATGGCGAGACAATCGCTGGGCCGCGCGTCCACTTCGACAATTTTCCGCGCAACCTCGTTCTGTTGCTGCAAAATCAGGCGCGCAAAATAAGTGGAATTTTTCAAATCCGTGATGACAACGCGCTCGACGGCGATGCCGAAGCCCTGAAAAATACGGTTGATGAGGTCGTGCGTGAGCGGCCGTTCTTTTGGTGCCTGGCGCAGAAAATCGCCAATGACCCGTCCCATAAGCGGCTCGACGTTGATGACAAAAACCTTTTCGTCATTGCCGATAAACAACGCGCAGCCGCTGTTGGCCGGCAGGATTCCGCGAATTTGGACTGGCACAACGTCGTGCTTCATGCCCACAACTTACGCCGTGTCCACTGAAAGACAAGCCCAGTTCGCTGCCGGAACGATTTAATGCGCTTGCCCGCAGGCGCAGAAAACGGTTTTTCCGGCAGCCGGCGGCTCATAATTCAGCCACGGCCCGAGCCAGCGCTCGACTTCTTGCAGGGGCATACCCTTGCGGAGATGATAATCGAGTAACTGGTCGCGACCGAGTTTGCCCACGGCGAAATATTTTGAGTCGGGATGCGCGAAATAAAGCCCGCTCACCGAGCTGCCCGGCCACATCGCAAAACTTTCCGTCAGCTTGATGCCGGCGTGCTTTTCCACATCGAGCAGTTTCCAGAGAATTCCCTTTTCCGTGTGGTCTGGAGACGCCGGATAACCCGCCGCCGGGCGGATGCCGCGATATTTCTCCGCGATCAAATCCACGTTCAGCAGGTTTTCATTTTTGCCAAAACCCCATTCTTCGCGGACGCGCTTGTGCAAATACTCCGCGAATGCCTCGGCCAGCCGGTCGGCCAGCGCCTCGGCCATGATGGCGTTGTAATCATCGTGGTCGGCCTTGAACTTTTCGACAAGCTCCTTCAAGCCGTGTCCCGTCGTCACGGCAAATGCGCCGATGTGATCGTGGCCTGAATCTCCCGGCGCGATGAAATCAGCGAGACACCGGTTTGGCGAGCCGTCCTCCTTCACGATCTGCTGGCGGAGAAAATGGAATGTGGCCAGAACCTTCGCCCGCGAGTCGTCTGTGTAAAGCTCCACGTCATCGCCAATGCGGTTCGCCGGAAACAAGCCATAAACGGCGCGCGGCTTGAACAATTTGCCCGACACAATCTTCTCCAGAAGCTTTTCCGCGTCGGCAAAAAGTTTCCCTGCCTCCTCGCCGTGCTTTTCGTGCTGGAGAATCTTTGGATAAACGCCGCGCAATTCCCAGGTGTGGAAAAACGGCGTCCAATCAATCAGCGGGACAAGCTCCGAAAGAGTGACGCGCGCGGAATGCTGGGTGTTCAGCGTGGTGGCTTCGGATGACAATGCGCGAATCCCGACAAACTCCGGTTTCGGCAAGTCATCAAACTTCAGCTTTGGCGCGTTGGCGCGGGCTTCCTCAATGGAAACGAGTTTTGCCGTCTGGCCGCCGTGCTGGGAACGAACGCGGTCGTATTCTTCCCGGATTTGAGCGGCGTATTTTGGGCGATGCTCGACGCTGATGAGATTGCTTACCACCGGCACGGCGCGTGAAGCGTCGAGGACGTGGACTACCGGCTGGCCGTAACCGGGCGCGATCTTTACCGCGGTGTGGGCCTTGCTCGTGGTCGCGCCGCCGATGAGCAGCGGTAGTTTCAAGCCCTGGCGCTCCATCTCTCGCGCGACGTGAACCATCTCGTCGAGCGAAGGTGTGATAAGCCCGCTCAAGCCGATGATGTCCACGTTTTGCTCGCGCGCGGTCGTGAGGATTTTCTCGCACGGCACCATCACGCCGAGGTCAATGACCTCGTAGTTGTTGCAGGCGAGCACGACACCGACGATGTTCTTGCCGATGTCATGCACGTCGCCCTTGACGGTGGCCATGAGGATTTTGCCGGCGTTTTTATGCACACCGCCGGCGGCTTTCTTTTCCGCTTCCATGAACGGCAGCAGATAGGCCACGGCTTTCTTCATCACGCGAGCGGATTTGACGACCTGCGGCAAAAACATTTTGCCCGAGCCGAACAAATCGCCGACGACGTTCATTCCGGCCATGAGCGGACCTTCGATGACCAGCAGTGGTTTGGCGTATTTCTGCCGCGCCTCCTCGATGTCCGCGTCAATGAAGTCCACGATGCCCTTGACGAGCGCGTGCGAAAGGCGTTCCTCGACCGTGCCTCTGCGCCATTCGTCTTCGACGACTTCAGCTTTGCCCCTTTGCTTCACCGATTCGGCGAATTTAATCAACCGCTCAGTCGCATCTGGCCGGCGATTCAGTAAAACGTCCTCGACCAGTTCCAAAAGCTCTTTCGGAACTTCTTCGTAAACGGCAAGCATTCCGGCGTTGACGATGCCCATGTCGAGCCCGGCCTTGATTGCATGATACAAAAACGCGCTATGCATCGCCTCGCGCACGGCATTGTTGCCGCGAAATGAAAATGAAATGTTGCTGATGCCGCCGCTGACTTTCGCATGCGGCAGATTTTCCTTGATCCACTTCGTCGCGCGGATGAAATCCACGGCGTAATTCGCGTGCTCTTCCATGCCGGTGCCGACGGTCAGCACGTTCGGATCGAAAATGATGTCCTGCGGCGGGAAACCGACTTTCCCGACGAGCAAATCGTAGGCGCGTTTGCAAACTTTGGTGCGCCGCTCAAACGAATCCGCCTGGCCGCGTTCGTCAAAGGCCATCACGACCACCGCTGCGCCATAGCGGCGAACGAGTTTCGCCTGATACAGGAATTTCTCTTCGCCTTCCTTCAGCGAAATGGAATTGACGATGCTTTTTCCTTGCAGACATTTCAGGCCGGCCTCAATGACTTCCCATTTCGAGGAATCCACCATCACCGGCACTTTGCAGATGTCCGGCTCGCTGGCGATGAGGTTGAGAAACCGGTGCATCGCGGCGACGCCGTCAATCATCCCTTCGTCCATGCAGACATCAATGACCTGCGCGCCGTTTTCGACCTGTTGGCGCGCGATGGCAAGCGCCGCCTCGTAATCTCCGGTCTTGATAAGTTGTGCGAACTTCGGCGACCCGGCGACGTTGGTGCGTTCGCCGATGTTCAGAAAATTGGAATCAGGCCGAACCGTCACCGCGTCCAATCCGCTCAAGCGCAAATAAGGTTCAAGCGTCGGGATTTTTCGCGGCGGCAAACCTTTGACCGCATCCGCAATCGCCTTGATGTGCGGCGGTGTCGTGCCGCAACAACCGCCGACGATGTTGAGCCAGCCGTTCTGTGCCCACTCTCGCAACTGCGGCGCGAGCGTTTCCGGCGTTTCGGGAAAGCCGGTTGGCAACAGCGGATTCGGCAGGCCGGCATTTGGATAGGCGCTGACATAAATCGGCGCGAGGCCGGAAAGTTCCTCGATGAGCGGACGCATTTCCTTCGGCCCGAGCGCGCAGTTCATGCCGACGCTCAATAGCGGCACGTTGGAAATGGAATTCCAAAATGCCTCGACGGTCTGGCCGGTGACGCCGCGATTGCTGCCGGCCTGGATGAACGTGACGCTCGCCAGAATCGGCACGATCCTTTTCCCAGATTCAACTTTCGCGCCGCTGGGCAGGGGACTGATTCCCCGCTCATCAAAAATCTGCTGGATCGCAAAAAATGCGGCTCGAGCGTTAAGCGTGTCAAAAATCGTTTCCACCAGCAGCAAATCCGCGCCGCCGTCGAGCAGGCCATTGATTTGCTCGCCGTAGGCTTTTACCAACTCGTCGTAATTTGTTCCGCGCGCGCCGGGGTTGTTCACGTCGGTGGAGATGGACGAGGTTTTCGTCGTCGGTCCAATCGCACCGGCGACAAAACAAATCCGGCCTGGTTGAACTTTCTCAACCGCCTCTGCCGCGCATCGCGCGCGTTCCGCGCCAGCCTTGGCCAGTTCATAAGCGAGCGATTCCATGCCGTAATCCGCCAGTGAAATGCTTTGCGAATTAAACGTGTTCGTTTCAATGATGTCCGCGCCCGCTTCAAGATACTGCCGGTGAATCGCTTCGATGACTTGCGGCTGCGTGACGTTCAGGAGATCGTTCAAGCCTTTGAGGTCTTTGCCGTGCCAGCCCGCGAACCGCGCGCCGCGAAACGCCGCCTCGTCTAGCTCGTGCTGCTGGATCATCGTGCCCATCGCGCCGTCAATGATGACGATCCGCTTGCGCAACAGGTTTTGCAGATGTTCAATTCTGTCCGGCATTGGCTTCGGGGAAATTAACCGCTGGTAAATTAAGCGAAAGCTTTCCGGGATGCAAATAAAAAATCAACGCATCTTGATATGATGATACGTTATAAATCTATGGGTTGGCCGGTTACGCAGAAGGGACTTCTTATTGTCCGGGGGCGTTTAGCACATCCTTCACCGCCACCAGCAGTTGTTCCGGTTCAAACGGCTTGCTCAAAACGCTGTGCGCGCCGAGGTGTTTGGCCATTCGCAGGCAAAGGCTCGTGGAGAGCCAATGCTCCTTTGCCGTGGCGATGAGTTTGGCGGGTGCGGGATGGCGGCGCAATTCCATCAGCGTTTTGAAGCCGTCTTTGTCTTCCAGAATCAGCTCTGTTATGATCAGGTCAAAGGGGTTTCGATTGTGCAACGAAACCGCTTCGTTGCCGTTGTCAGCGTGGCTGACGGCATAACCTTCGCCTGTCAGGGCAAGGCCCAGCATGGTTCGCAACTCATGGTCGTCGTCCACGATGAGAATGCGGCGTTGTGAATTTGGGGAATAATCGGCCATATAAAAAACCGGACGGTCAGGCGTTGGCGGCGGCGGGGGAAATGCCACCGGACGCTTCCTGCACCAGCATCATTCGCAGGGCGAGGATGTTTTCCTTCAAAATGAAACTCACGGCGCCGGCGTCATGGGCAAATTGCCGGAAATGCGGTTCGTTGAAACTGCTCACGATGACGACGCGCGCATCCGGATGCTCCTGAAGCAAAGCCCTGGTGCATTGAAAGCCGTTGAGCCCGGGCAGATTGATATCCATCGTCACCCAGTGCGGCTTGAACTCGCGCACCTGCGCCAGCGCCTCGTTGCCAGAGGCGCATTCGCAAAATGTGATGCCGGGTGACGTCAGGAATTTCCTGATCATCTCCCGCGTGCTGGAGTGGTCGTCCACAATCATCAGTCTCATAACATTAAAACTACGTCCGCAAGATGCCTCATGGAATGGCGTCGCGTAATTGTTGCCACCACATATTTTTGCGTAGGCAACTGCCGCTATTTTTCTAGGTGGGACTACCTAGGCGGATTAATGCGGGCGGGGATGGGCTAGAGCGAGGAGCGGTTTTCCAGCGCAAATTGCAACAGACTGTGGCTGCCGTGCAATTCCAGCTTGGTGCAGATATTGGCGCGATGGGCTTCCACGGTGCGGGGGCTGATAAACAGCTCGGCGGCGATTTGCGGGCTGGTCTTCTTTTCGGACACGAGCTTGAGGATTCGCCGCTCGGCCTTGGTAAGGTCATCGAGTCCCGGCTTTTTTGCCGCCAGAGATTCCGCGCGTCCGCGCCGTCGGACGAGATAGCCGGAAATGGATGAACTCAAATAGTGTCCGCCCCCCGCAACAGCAGTGATGGCCTTGAGGATTTCTTCAACGGCATTTTCCTTGAGCACGAAACCCTTCGCGCCGAAATCCAGCGCGCGATTTACCATGTCCTCCTCCTTGTGCATCGTGAGCAGGATGATGCGCGTTGGCGACCGCTTGTTGTGAAGTCTCTGGGCGATTTCAAGGCCGGTCAATCTCGGCAGGTTCACGTCCAGCACGGCCACGTCCGGCCTCGTTTCCTGAATCAATTTCAGCGCTGCTTCCCCATCACCCGCTTCTCCGGCTAGTTCAAATTCCGGATTGCCGGCGATAACCTGGCGCAGACCGCTGCGAAACAGCGGATGGTCATCCACAATCAGCACTTTGATTTTCTCCGGCACGGTTTATTGGAATATGCCTTAAACTTCCCGTTGGTGCGAGCCGAAAAACCGGTCGGCTATCCGGCTATTTGTCTTCTGGCGTCGGAATCTTCACTTCGATTTTTGTTCCCTGTCTGGATTGCGACTCGATCGTGAGGGTGCCGCCGAGGATGCGGACGCGCTCGGCGATGTTTTTTAGTCCCATGCCTTTTCCACCGCTCCCGGTTTTTTCCGCGTTGAAACCGCGACCGTCGTCTTCAATCGTCAATTGAACGTGATGCACATCACGTTCAAGCCGGACATGCGCGTGACGGGCGCGGGAATGTTTCAGGATGTTGTTCAGGCTTTCCTGGAGCACGCGATAAAGGTTCATGGCGGCATCCTTTGAAAACAAATCGTCCACCGGCTCGAACTTGCGCTTGAACTGGATGTCGCTGGCCTCGGCTGCGTTGTCAATCATGGCGTCCAGCGCGCGCGTGAGTCCGAGGTGATCCAGTTGATGCGGATGCAGGTCGCGCGAAATCTGGCGCACCTCGGCGATGGACATGGTCGCGAGGCTGCCGATGTCTTCAAGCTGTTCGCGCAAATCGTTTAGCGGCACTTTGTCTGTGAGCGCAAGCTGGACGCGGTTTTTGATGAGCAGCAGGTTCTGGCCGAGGCTGTCGTGCAACTCGGTGGCGATGCGTTTGCGCTCGGCTTCCTGCGACGCAATAAGCTGGAATGTATATTCCACGCGCGCCCGCGCTTCGCGCGCCTGCGCCTCGGCACGCTCGGCCTCAGCCCGCTTGCGGCTGGTGATGTCCATCGCCATGCCTACAATGTAATCCGGCGAACCGTCGGGATGGCGGACGCAGCGGACGGCAATCGTGGTGAAAATCTCCCGCCCGTCCTTGTGCAGGAATCGTTTGTCCAAAACGTAGGAGTCAATTTCATGCGCGAGCAGGCGGTTGAACTCCGCCACGTCTGTCGCGACATCGTCCGGATGGGTGAGTTGCGTCCATGTCATTTTCGCCAGTTCTTCGCGTGAATAGCCGAGCATCTGGCAGAACTGGTCGTTGACGGCAATCATTCCCTTTTCAATGGAAGTGATGGCGCAGCCGACCATGGCCAGATCAAAGTAACTGCGGAATAACGCCTCTCTTTCGCGCAACGCCTCCTCCGTCCGCTTGCGGTCCGTGATGTCATGAATCACCGAGACGATATACTGTTTGGCGCCGAGATCCATGCGTTCCGCGCTGGCTTGCACAAGGATTAGCCGGCCATCGCGTTTGCGGGTGGTGAATTCCATGTCCCGAACCGATCCCCGTGCAAGGAGTGCGCTCGTAAATTGTCCCCGCGTGCCGGGATTTTCAAATATGCCAAGCTCCACCGCCGAGCGGCCGATCAATTCCTCGCGCGCGTAACCAAAGATCCGGCAATATCCCTCGTTCACCTCCATGAAGTGGCCGGACTCCAGCTCGGTGATGCAAATGCCGTCGGGGCTGGCCTGGAACGCCTTGGAAAATTTTTCCTCCGACTCGCGCATGGCCTGTTCTATCTGTTTACGCTCGGTGATGTCCAGGGCGGTGACGAGGGTGCATTCTTCCCCGCTGATGGAAATCACGTCGAACCACAGCACGTGGTTCAGTATTTTTCCTGATTTTGTGCGGAAAAGCTGTTCGTGGCCATGCAGGTATCCGTGCTGGCGCAAATGATCCATGATGAACGGGCGTTTGCCGGGATCCGGGTAGAACTTCAATTCCAGGGCGGTGTGTCCGATGATCTCTTCCCGTGTGAATTCCGCCATGTGCAGAAAGCTTTCATTCACGTCAAGGATTACACCATCGGCCAGCCTGATCAGGGCGACGGGGATTGGACTGTTTTTGAACATCAGCGAGAATCGCTCTTCAGATTGTATCAACGACGCTTCCGCCAGTTTGCGCTCGGTGATGTCGCGAAGCGCGGTCATCCTTAGCGTTCGGTCTCCTGCGCGAACCATTTTCGCCTGTGCTTCCGCGGAAAAAGTGCTTCCGTCTTTGCGCAACAACCGGTGCCCCATAATCGTCTCCTGCCCGGCGCGGATTCTCTCGGCTATGGAATCCCGCCATTCCGGCGCGACCAGTTCGACGATTTGATGCCCGATGACTTCATCCCGTTCGTAGCCAAACATGGCGAGAAACTGGTTGTTCACATCCAACATCCGTCCGTTTTCGCTGATGCAAATCCCCTCGAACGCCGCCGCCGAAAGATTTTTGAACCGCTCCTCGCTTTCGCGCAATTCGCTCAATGTCCTGTCGCGCTCGCCGATGACGATGGCCGGTATCAATGCCACCAGGCTTACCATCGCCAGCACCGCCTGTATCGGGAAAATGTATGCGCCCGTCGAAATCTCCACGCCGTTGAGTCCGATGGCAAACCGCGTGGTGAAAAAAGCCACCGACAACGATAGCAGCAGGCTCACCGCCGTCGCACCGCGCGCGCCAAACCGCAGGCCTGCCCATAGCAAGATCGGAATCGCCCACGACCGGTTCATGGACATGATTCCGTGTCCCCAGTAAAGAAGGAGCCATTCATAAATCACCACAGACAGCAGCAGCAGGATCGCCTCCACGATTTTTTTTGGCGAACCAAAATCGTTTCGTGCCGTGTTCGATTTGGAAAACCACGTCAGGATGAACGGCGTCAGCAACAGGATGGCCATCGCGTTGCTGCCCCACCAGATTTTCCACGACTGCTCGAACGAATGGCTGAAGCCGAAATGCACCAGCGTCCCCGCCCCGATGACCGCGCCCAGCGTCGCGCTTAACACCACGGCAAAGCCGACCAGACAGTTGAATTCCTTGAGCGTGGCCAGTGTCGGCCTCTCCGCGACAAAACGCCGCACCAACCACGCGCCCGCCAAGGCCTGGATTGTGTTCGCGCAAAAGAAGCAGAGGATGACGATAAACGGCGTCCCGTAGGACAGATCGAAGGCGATGTTGGCGGGAAGCACCGCTACTGCCAGCCACAGCCAGTCGCGCGTCGGATTGAGCAGCAACACGCCTAGATACAAACCCGCCGGCAGCCAGAAGGTGACGAATGTGCTGCCCACTGGCGACAGATGGTTGCCAGCCTCGGCGCAAAGAAAATATACCGCGCTGAATAAAACCGCCTTTCGCCACAGCGAAGCCGAAATCCACCGCCGTAATTTTCCCAAAGGAAACCGGGCTTCATCCTGCGACGACGGGTCGTGATCTCCCAAAGCCATGACTGCCTTATAAAACAACCTGCGCCCAATGCCAGCCAAAAAGTGATGAATTATCCAGATGACAAACAAACGGGTTAAAACTGGTAGGGCGGGCAGTCCTCTGCCCGCCGAACGCGTGGATTTGCAAACAGCGGCGCGCACGGAGTGACGCGCCCTACCCGGATTGTTTGTGAACAAGATAATCCCAAAAATCGCAGCCGGAATGGCAATGTTCAGGCGGTGCGGCGGCGGATGAGTTCGAAATTGCAGAGGCGGACTTCGGGTTTGCCGGTCGCGCCGAGGACAAGCTGCATGTCCGGCCCGAAGGAAATCAGCAGGTGGGCGGGTTTGGGGTTCAGGTCTTCATAGCCGCAGCGGCCAAGGCGCTCTGCCTTCAGCCGCATCAATTCTTCCAGTGCCTGTTGGGAAATCATCTTCTCGGCAAAGGCGTGCTTGGCATTGAACGCCTGATAGAACTGCCCGTCCTGAAGCGCAAGCAATTCGTCGGGTCCATTCCAATATCCCCAGATGGTGATGTAATCGTAATCTTCGCGCACGGCAGGCTCGCCATCGGGGGTGCGCAAATGGGCGAGGGCGGTGTAGCGGCGTTGATCTGCATTTGGGCGCGGAGCCTCACGTTTACGCCCGGTCATGTAAATCGCCCGGGGATAAACCGTCTTGATGCCGTCCCGGGTCAGCTCCAGCGCGTAGGCGAACTCCTCGAACGGGCTGTTGAAGCCGTGGTTCGTTGCGGCGGCCTTGTCGGCTTCCGGGTTGGTGAGCAGGGGTGTCTCGCCCATGCGCGAAATTTTCCAGACCAGGTTGATGTCATCCTTGGTGCGCGTGTAAAAAATCTCGTTGTGGGCCGATAAACTTTTCTTGGGCGTGCGGCGCCAGCGTTCGGGCAGGAAATAATTGAACAGGTCGGGGTCCTTGCCGGCGACCCACAACAAACCGCCGGTGCTCTCGGCGCGGCCAAAGATGTAATCCACGCCGAGCAGGTTGGTGGCCTGGAGATGGGCGGGCAGGGGACCCGCGGCATCGGCCTCGAAGCGGCGGGCCATGTGCTTGAGGTAAAGCCGCCGGTTGGCGGTGCGAACGGCCTGCTCGTGCTCGCGCGTCCGTTCCAGCAGTTCGTAATCCACCAGCGCGTAGGCGATCTGCCCGTTGCGGTCGCGCAGAAGGCTTTTGTCAGGTCGCGGACGCAGGATGATGTGCGCCGGTTTCATGTCCACGACGTGGTAGCCTTTCTGCCAAAGCTCGTGGTTGACGAGGCTGGTGGTGCGCGCCAGGAATTCCGCGCGTTTCCGGTCGGCCATCCCAAAATCTTCCGCCGTCTCAACCGCGTCACGCCCCTTGATCCAGCCGTAAAGCACGACGTATTGCCGGAGGATGTCAATCTCCACGTCCGGATGGCGCGCGACCTTGGCGCGGATTTTATCCTCGGAACGTCCGGTCTGCCAGAGCTGGAGGCGCTGGCTGGGCACATAAATCGCCAGGGGCTGCTGGGTGCGGATATGGATGCCCTCCGGCCCGGCCTCGCCCTTGCGCAATTCCATGAGCAGCGAAAATTCCTCGAACGGGCTGTTGAATTCCGCGTGGATGAACTTGTTGACCGTGAGCGTGTCGAGCGGGACCACCTCGCCGACGCGCGACCATTTGACGACGAGGTTCAGGGCACGGCCGTCCACCACGCGCGTGGGGACGCGATAAACCGTGCTGGTGCCCTCAAGCCGCTCGCGGTTGGCCTCGAACCATTCGTGCGCATACCAGTTCTCCGGCAGCAGATGCTTCCAGAACCGCTGGGCGAAACGCGTCAGGAACAGATCCCCGCCGTCGTCCGTCTTCAATCGGAAATAATCCACGCCCAGCAGCGACATGGCGGTGCCCGGCGGCATCTCCTGCACGGCATTCTCTTGTTCTGAAGTCTGCATTTGTTCAAGGCTGAATTCTAAAGGCTAAAGGCTAAAATCATCCTTTAGCCTTTAGCCCTTAGCCTTTCAAATAGCTTGCCGGATATTGGCAATTGGTGTGTGTATTTTGGCGTGACGTTGCGGGCGAAGGAGGACTGGCGGCGCGTTGGCCTTGCCGCGTGGCGGAGCTTTACGCGGTTTCCGCCTTCAGCCTTCAGCCTTCAGCTTTTAGCCTTTGTTTCAAGCTGTCCAACTTGATTCAACCGCGAACCACGCCAAACACGCGAACGCAAATTAATACGCTGAAGGCGTAACGGAAATTAGCCTAGGGTTGTGAGGAACGAACTACCCTAGGAAATCGACACAAAATAATTCCACCCTGAAGGGGTGGCGGAAATATTAGCTCGCAGCCGCAAGGTTCGGACGCAGATTCCAAACAAAGCCAATTGATTCTAGCTGGCGCTGACGGTCTGGCTTCATCTTGCCACGATAGTAGTGTGTGCGTTGAGTGTTCACCCATTTTCCAAGCCTTTTATATTCGCCCGCCTTTTGCGGGACGTTGCAATGGTTGTGAACCTTTTTGTATTCAACAAGTGCGGCGAACATTTTCTCCCACGCCATTGGCTCAATGAGCACCCAAATAAATCCGATTTCATCCAAACGCTTGGCACGTTCCGCCATGATTGGGCGTTTATACCGTTTTGCAGCCCTTTGGTTTGCGACCTACAACTACAATGATGTGAACAGCCTCGCAATCCTGGTGATTGTGTGCCTCAAGAACAACGCGCTGTTTCCCAACCTCCCGGTGTCCATCACGGCCTTGACGGCATTGCAGGTGGCGCTTCAGAACGCCATCACGGCGGGGGCGAAGGGTGGAACGATCCTGACGGCGCAAAAAATCGAGGCGCGTGACGCCGTGATATCGGCCCTGCGCCAGCTGGCGGGATATGTGCAAAGCCTGGCCCCCACATTGACCATCTCGCAGGTGCTCTCGTCCGGCTTTGACGTGGTGAGCACCGGCGGCACTCCCGCGCCGCTGGATCAACCTGTGTTCACGCTGGACAATTCAACCTCATTGCAACTGGCGATTTATTTGACCGCGGTGCCGAATGCCAAGGCGTATCAGCTGCAATTCTGCACCGGCACGGGCGCGTGGCAGGAGGCGGGCATTTTTCCCAGCACCAAGGGCATCGTCCTGACGAACCTCACGCCGGGCACCATCTATAATGTGCGCATCCGCGCGGTGGGCGGCTCCACGCAATACAGCCCGTGGAGCGTCACGGTATCGCTGATGGCGACCTGATCCTGCGGACGGCGCGTCACGCCGTCCTTACCGCTTGCGTGCCGGTTGCAAAACCGGGCCGCAAACCGGGCAAAGGTCATCAGGTCAGGACATATACGCGTCCCCAGGGAATAACTGGCCACCCGTTGCCCGGGTCAATTTTATCACGAGAAATGCCGGCACCAGATTCGTAGGAGTCGAGGTCACGAGACCCTCTGGATGAATTGCGAATTCCGAATTGCGAATTCCGAACTATAAATGAGACTCCTCACGTCGTTTCCTACGTTTATCGCCCGGCAGAATCCACCTGCCGCCCGGATTTTTGGCGTCGCGCGCCCGGTTTGTGGAAATTTTATTCAGCCGGATGAAGGGAATTTCCTGAATCATTTCGGATAACGTGAAAAATTTCACAAACTTTTCTTGCGCGCGGGGCGGGCAATGTTTAATCATCAGCCCCGGTGTTCGAGACGATTAGGATGGTTTTTAACAAACAGACGGTGAATCCAAGACATCAGTGATTTTTCCGAAGTGGACAAATTGGCTGCCGTTAGTGCTTGGCGTCGGTGCGGCGCTGGCGGGCGGCGGCGTGGCGGCGGGCGTGACTTATTATTTCACGCCCAAATACACCCGCGTCGGCTACGAGCCGGTGCAGCCGGTGCCGTTCTCCCATGCCGTCCACGCGGGGCAGTTGGGCATGGACTGCCGCTACTGTCACAACGCCGTGGAGAAATCCTGGTTTTCAAACCTGCCCGGCGCCTCGACGTGCATGAATTGTCACAGCGTGATTTTGAAGGATGACCCGCGCCTGGCCATCATCCGCGAAAGCGCGAAGAACAACACGCCGGTGCCGTGGGTGCAGGTCCACCGGGTGCCTGATTACGTTTATTTCAACCACGAGGTCCACGTCACGCGCGGCATCAGTTGCGTGGAATGCCACGGGCGGATTGACCAGATGGATGAAGTGCGCCATGCCAAGCCGTTGAGCATGAGCTTCTGCCTCGATTGCCACCGCGACCCGGCGGCGCACATCCGGCCCACGGACAAGGTGACGGACTTGGGCTGGACGTGGAGCACGAACGGCGTGGAAGCCGCCAATTTGCAGACGGTCGAGGGCAAAAAACTGGTTGAACACATGCGCGTGGAATCGCTGCAAAGCTGCTCGACCTGTCACCGATAACCATGAATTTACGATTTATAATTTACGATTGGCGCGGCAAAGCCGGAGCGCCGAGCATTGCTCGGCTTGGCGGGGGAAAACTCGCTTGGTCATGCCGAGCAATGCTCGGCGTTCCGATTATCAGCAATTGGCCGCGCGAACAATTTACGTCGGTTGCGAAGCCATAAGATGAGTTCGAATCAAAACAATTCACCGCCCGCGACAACAGGCCGCCGCTACTGGCGCAGCCTGGACGAACTGGCCGACACGCCGGAGTTCAAGGACTGGCTGCACCGCGAGTTTCCGCAGGGCGCGAGCGAACTGGAGGACGGCCAGAACCGCCGCCAGTTCCTGAAAATCATGTCCGCGTCCTTCGCGCTGGCGGGTTTGGGCCTGGCGGGCGCGGGCTGCCGGCGACCGGAGGAGAAGCTGGAACCGTTCGGCCAGCAGCAGGCGGATTATATTTATGGCGAGCCGCAATTCTTTGCCACGGCCATGCCCACGCGCACCGGCGCGGTTCCGCTAGTGGTGAAATCCTACGAAGGCCGGCCCATCAAGATTGAGGGCAACGCGCTGTTTCCGGGGAGCAATGGCGGCACCGACCGCTACGCGCAGGCTTCAATTCTGGACGTTTACGATCCCGACCGCGCCCGGCATTTCAGGCACGACGGCAAAGTGGTTTCCCGCGAAGAGGCGCTCAAATCCCTTGATGATTTGTCCGCAAAGTTTTCCGCGAACTCTGGTGAAGGCCTCGCCTTTCTCGCCGAAAGCAGCACCTCGCCATCCCGCGCGCGGCTGCAAAAAATCATCGCGGACAAATTTCCGAAGTCGCAATGGTTCACCTACGACGCGATTGATTCCGGCATCCATCAGCGCGCGGCCACGCAGGCGTTCGGCCAGCCGGTCAAACCAATTTTCCATTTCGACAAGGCCAAAGTCATCCTGTCGCTGGATTGCGATTTTCTCGGCGGCGAGGACGACACACATAATCACATCCGCAAATTTGCCGCCGGCCGCAGGGCGGGGGACGGCATGAGCCGGCTTTATTCCATCGAATCGCTGTTCACCCTGACCGGCGCGAGTGCGGA